>Ga0116227_10001384_pt1 | contig 53811 bp, 47 predicted proteins | sample S1TSphgellanicum_FD_89693 | JGI IMG/M metagenome (GOLD analysis project Ga0116227, IMG submission 89693) | Host-associated microbial communities from peat moss isolated from Minnesota, USA - S1T2_Fb - Sphagnum magellanicum MG | ecosystem: Host-associated > Plants > Peat moss > Unclassified... | reverse complement strand
TACGGTTACGACAGACTGAACCGGCTGACCAGCGGAACAAGCACCGGTATAGTGATGAACGAGGCGCTCAGCTATGATGTGATGGGCAACATCACCTCGATGAGCCGGTCTGACGGCACAGCTGCCAAAACAGGCACCTATAACTATACGGGCAACCGGCTCAATAATATTTCGGGCGGGCTATTGGCCACAGGAAATTATGCTTACGATGCAAACGGCAATGCGGTTACTGATGGCAGGAACGGCATCAGCCTGACCTACAATGTGCTGAACCTGCCCGAAACGGCTGTGCGGACTTCGGGCACCCCGGTGAACATTGCCTATGCCTACAGTGCAGGCGGAGAGAAGCTTAAAAAGACAAGCGGAACCACGGTTACCGATTATGTTGGTGGCATCCAGTACGAAAACGGTTCGATCGACTTCATCCAGACGGAAGAGGGCATGGCCAAAAGGATCGGAACAGACTATGTTTACCAGTACAACCTGACGGACCATTTGGGAAATGTAAGGGTAACATTTAACAGAAACCCCAGTACCGGCCTGGTCCAGAAGCTTCAGGAAGACAATTATTATGCTTTTGGCTTAAGAAGGGTTGCAAGTGCGGGTACAAACAAATATCTTTACAACGGCAAGGAGCTTCAGGAGGAGCTGGAGCAGTATGATTACGGGGCAAGGTTCTATGATCCGGTAATTGGAAGGTGGAACAGCGTCGACCCGCATACAGAACGTTATGAGTCAATAACGCCATATTCTTACGCATTTAATAATCCAGCTAGATTCATTGATGTAAAAGGAAAAGATCCAGGAGATGTAGTAGTCGTATTTGGTGGTGCTGACTTATTCAGTAAGAAAGATAAAGGCGGTGCACCTTTGATCGTACAGCAATTACAAGATAAGTATTTCAAACAAAAAGGTGGTATTGCCGAAAGTTATTCCTCAGATTTTTGGGGAAATGGTGCTCTTGCTAAAGACCATTTGGATGAAGCTACTCAAAGTGCCTATGATTTAATCCTTGCAAACCATAATAAAGATGGAGGTAAGGAAGTAAAAGATGGACAAGTAATAATCGAGGGCTATAGTTATGGAGGTGTTTTGGCTAACCACCTTGCTAAGAGACTCAAGGAAGCTGACGTAAAAGTAAACCTGTTGGTTACAGTAGATGCCGCAGCAGGACCCGGAAGTCCTTTTGTTGATAGGGAAATTTCCTCAAACGTAGAAAAAAATGTAAACTACTATCAGACAAAACCTTCTTCCATCAGATCTAGGGGTGATAAAAATAGAAGAGAAAAGGATAATACAACCACGGAAATTATAAACCTTGATGTTACAAAGTTTGTAGACGGACATGGAAATATCGATGATAAATTGTTGATGAATGTTGTTAATAGGATATTAAATCAATTAAAATAAAATGAATACATCTGTAGCTAAGAACCTTTTGTTCTGCTTTTTAGGGCTTTTATTGTTGTTTCCAATTTTCTCTTACTATCTTCAGATACCAGACGTTATTCCGCTTCAAGGATTTGTACAGGTGTTTTTTAGTGGTCCTGGACTGATTGCCTTGGGGATTTTTATGTTTTTTTATAATAAACAGAAAATTGTAGGGTCAGTTTTTTTTGTAATAGGATTATGTTGGATTGGAGTAATGCTGCATGAAGTTCTAACGAAATAAAGACCTAATTATCGCATATACTTTCTAGCCCTGCAACGATAAAAAGTTGCAGGGCTTTTTTATGTAAGCCTTACGGGCTTTAGCATCCCTAAGGAAAGTATCAATGATGTTGAAGAGTACCGATTTGGTGTTTCCGTCAAGGGTCTGTATATCTTCCAGTCTTTTAACAGTTTCGTTGTCGTAGGATGCGTGCTTGCCTTCTCCCAGCAGGTAATCTACGGGTACATCAAATACCTTGGCAATCTTGAGTGCCATTTCCACGGATGGGCTGTTTTCGTTACATTCGTACTTCTAGATGCCTCCACGGCCTTTGCCAGTTCAACCTGGGACCAGTTTTTTGCCTTCCTAAGTTCTATTATCTTGTTTCCAATGTCGAGTATATTCTGCTAAAAAGTGGATATGACCACCAATATGCACAGATAATAGTTTAAAGTGTTCTACAAAAAAAGAAGATGTTATTTGTTTAATCTTAAACAAGTTCTACATTGTTGCAGATGTTACACATTAAACTTTTTTCAACAATGGCCAAACTCATTTCAGAAAACTGGAATTGCAATTGCAATATAAAAGTAGAGACATTTTAGGCCGCTTCTGTTTTATTTTTCATCATTACCTTTTCGGCCTGCACTGGGGTTAAATCTCGATATAGTGGAATATTTCAAGTTTTGCCTGCTCCCTGGTCATGAATTTTTTATGGTATACCATTTCAGTCTTAGCGTCTTAAAGAAGTGGAGTTGGTATATTTTATTGTTTATAAAAAAAGCTCTTTCTGATTAATCAGAAAGAGCTTTTTAGATATGGATAGGTGTGTTTATTTAAAAAAATAAATTGCGGCATAAATAATTGCGGCTAAGGTTGCCGATACAGGAATGGTTAAAATCCATGCCCAAATTAAGCTAATGGTTACGCCCCAGCGTACAGCCGAAACACTTTTAACTAAACCAACACCAACAATTGATCCTGTTATGGTATGTGTTGTAGAAACAGGAATACCAAAATGTTCGGTAATGCCTAAGGTTACAGCACCGGCAGATTCTGCAGCAACACCTTCCAAAGCATTTACCTTTGTAATTTTTGATCCCATGGTTTTAACAATTTTCCAGCCGCCGCTCATGGTGCCTAATGATATTGCTGAATAACAGGCTATAGGTACCCATGTAGGCATGGCTTCGAAATTAGGGATTACCTTTGAGGCAATTAAAGCCGTTGCAATAATACCCATTACTTTTTGGGCGTCATTTCCACCATGGAAAAAGCTCAATGCTGCTGATGAAAGCAACTGCAAGCGTTTAAACCATTTTTCGGCAGTTGAGGGCTTAGCATAACGGCATATATTAATGATGATTAAGGTAATTACCACCGAAATAACCATGCCGATTACGGGAGCTAAAACAATAAATGATACAATTTTAATTACATATCCCATATTTACCGCATCTAACGGACTGGCCCCTGTAAGTAGGGCATGAGTCATGCCTGCGCCAGCGAAACCGCCAATTAAAGTGTGCGATGAACTTGAGGGAATGCCATACCACCAAGTGAGTAAATTCCACATAATGGCAGCAATAAGACCTGCTAAAATAACTTCTAAGGTGATATAATTTTCAATTACAGTTTTGGCTACTGTATTGGCCACTTTGTGATCGGTAAAATAAAAATAAGCCGCAAAATTAAAAAGCGCAGCCCATAAAACAGCCTGAAAAGGCGTAAGTACTTTTGTTGATACTACTGTTGCAATTGAGTTTGCGGCATCGTGAAAACCGTTAATGTAATCAAAAGCAATAGCCAGTATAACAACAACAACCAATAAGGTAGTTACCATATTTAATTTTTATTAAGCGTTTTTAACAAGGATAGTTTCAAGCACATTCGCCACATCTTCACACTTATCCGTTGCTTTTTCTATCGTTTGTAAAACCTCTTTTTGTTTAATGAGTTCAATAGCGTTGGTTTCGTATTCAAATAAACGCGCAACAGCTAAGGTAAATACGTAATCTGCTTGATTTTCACCACTGTTAATCCGGATACAGGCATCAGCAATTACACGTATGTTTTTGAAACTGCGCAATTCTTTAATCGCCTTATCAATATCGGTGCACATTTCAACCAGAAGTTCCGAAATTTTAACCACAGGCTCACTAATAATATCCATATTATACATTTGGATACGATTCGCGGTACCATAAATATAATCAGCAACATCATCAACTGCAGAAGCAAGCTGGTGTACATCTTCACGGTCAAAAGGCGTAATGAATGTTTTGCTTAGTTCTAAAAAAATAGAATGGGTAATGTCATCCCCAACATGTTCAAGACGTTCAATTTCCTTAAATATAACTTTTCTTTTTTCAGCATCTGCCGTACTTACCATTTCTAATAATGTTTCGGCAATTTTTAATGCATTGCTTCCGGCCTGTTCAAATAGTGGGTGGAATTTTTTATCCTGAGGCGTAAAGAACTTGAAAATATTGTTCATCTTAAATTTATAATATGATGCAAAGCTACAAGCACAATGTTAAGTTAATGTTAAGTTGTCAATTATTTTAAGCTTAATTTTTAACGCCAGACTCCCAAAATCTATTTTGAGTCATTTGAAAATCAATTATATACCTAATCATTATACGAATTTAAAGGATAACACTCAGTGGCATTTAAAACGGAAAAAGGTCTTATCCGCCCTTTTGAAGTGTAAAGGCAAAAGTTGTTCCGATGCCAGGAGTGCTTCTAACAGATATGGTTTGTTCATGCGCTTCCAGGATATGCTTTACAATGGCCAGGCCTAATCCAGTGCCTCCAACTTCTCTTGCACGATGGTTGTCTATCCGATAAAAACGTTCAAACAACCTCAACAGGTGTTTTTCTTCAATCCCAATCCCATTATCTGTAACTTCTATTAAAAACTGATCATGAAGCTCAAAAATTTTGATGGCCGTTTCTCCCCCTTCAATTCCATATTTGATGCTGTTAACGATCAGGTTAATTAAAACTTGCCTGATTTTTTCCCGGTCTGCAGTGACAAAAGTTGGTGTAGTATACTTTTCTTTAAAAGAAAGATTAAGGTTTTTTGACTTTGCGCGGTCTTCAAGATTTTCCATAACTTCTTTTGCAAGAAGCACAAAATCAAATTTTTGATAATTTATTGGAGATTCACCGGTTTCAAGTTTTGAAATGACATCAAGATCATTGATTAAATAACTCAGGCGCTCTACATTATTTCCTGCTTTTTTTAAAAAAAGCAAGGCTTGATCCGGATCATCAACAAGGCAATCCTGCAAGGTTTCTATATATCCCTGAATGGCAAATAAGGGTGTTTTAAATTCATGAGATACATTGGATAAGAATTCACGCCTAAACTGCTCCTGTTTTTTTAAAAGGTCGATTTCTCTTTTCTTGGCACCAGCCCATTCTTTAACTTCATTTTCTACATCATTAATTGGATCGGCACTTACATATTCACCTAAAGCATCCTTTAAATCTTTTCCCAGCTTTAGGTTATGGATAAGTTTATAAATGAGTTTTATCTTGGTGTAGATGTATTTTTCTATTAAATAATAAAAAACCAAAAAACTGCTTAAGAAAGAAACACCAAAAGACACCGCTAAAAAGTACCAGCTGTGCTGAAAGTAAAAATTAACCATCCCTATGGATAGGGCAACCGCTAAGGCTGTAAATAAAACCAGCACACTTAATTTCATGTTGCAATTTAGGGGTTTTATGTTAAATGAGTGTTAAGCAATGAAGTTTAAAGCGTATACATATAATAAAAAAGCACCTGCTGTTTGAAGCAGGTGCTTTAATAAGAGCTAAAAAAGCTTAACCCTCCAGTTCCCGGTCTAAATGTTCGTTCACGCGTGTAATTGCATGATCAATAGTATTGCTTAAAATGGTTAAATAAGACCCTTTTTTAGCCATTTTAATTGCTTGGGCCAAACAGTCAGCACCATTGTTGTTTATAATTACTTCCTTATTTGGGTCAACTTCTTGTATTCCTTTTAATAAAAGCTCAACAAGGTTCTGTTGAACACGGCCACGCAGGTATTTTTCCTGGCAGATATAAATTTTATCAAACATTTGCGCTGCAATTCGGGCGGTTTCAATAATATCTTCATCGCGCCTGTCACCTGTACCTGAAATAATGCCCACATGTTCACTTGCTTCTATGGTTTGTAAAAAGGTTTTGATCCCGTTAAAACCGTCAGGATTATGGGCAAAATCAATCAGAATTTTAAAGTCTTTAAACTTAAAAATGTTCATCCTGCCAGGAGTATGAGCGGCAGAAGGAATAAAAGTTTCTAGTGACAGACGGATATCTTCAGGTTTATAGCCCCATAAATAAGCAGCTAAGGTTGCGGCTAAAACATTTTGGATCATAAAATTGACGGAGCCACCGAAGGTTAAAGGCACATGAGTAGCTTTATCTACACGTAATTTCCAATCGCCGGTTTTGATGGTGATGTAGCCATTTTCATAAATGGCTGCAATACCCCCTTTTTTACAGTGCTCTTTAATAACGGGATTATTTTCATCCATGCTAAAATAAGCCACATTACACCTAGCTTCTCTGGCAATTTTAACACAATATCCATTATCAGCATTTAAAACGGCCCAACCTTTACGGCGAACCGCCCCAATAACAACGGCTTTTACCCTGGTCAGATCATCAAGGTTATGAATATCAGAAATACCCAAATGATCCTCCTGTATATTGGTTACTACACCAATATCACATGCATTAAAACCTAAACCTGAGCGCAAAATTCCACCCCTTGCTGTTTCTAAAACGGCAAATTCTACCGTCGGATCTTTTAAAATAAACTCTGCACTAACAGGCCCTGTGGTATCGCCCTGCATTAACATGGTATTTTGAACATAAATTCCATCAGAAGTTGTAAAACCAACTCTTTTTCCGTTACTGCGAATAATATGTGCAATCAGGCGCGTAGTGGTTGTTTTTCCGTTGGTGCCTGTAACAGCAATAATTGGAATTTGGGAAAGTTTTCCCTGTGGGTAGAGCATATCTATAACCGGTGCGGCTACATTACGGGGCAAACCTTCACTGGGTGCAAGGTGCATTCTAAAACCGGGCGCGGCATTCACTTCTAAAACCACGCCACCGTTTTCAGTTAAAGGTTGGGTGAGGTTTTTTGCCATAATGTCTATCCCGCAAATATCTAAGCCGATTACTCTTGAAATCCTTTCGCAGATAAAAATATTTTGGGGATGAACAAGATCGGTCACATCAATAGAGGTGCCTCCTGTACTTAAATTCGCTGTTGATTTTAGATAAACAACTTCTCCTCTGTTGGGAATGGTTTCTAATGTATATTCTTTTTTAGCCAGCAAATCTAAAGTATCGCGGTCTACAGCAATTTCTGTCAATACATTTTCATGTCCATAACCACGGCGCGGATCTGCATTTTCTTGATCAATTAGCTGCTGTATATTGTGTATGCCATCGCCTTTAACATGTGCCGGATCACGTTGGGCAGCTGCGACTACTTTATGGTCAATTACCAAAATACGGAAATCAAAACCAGTAATAAATTTTTCGATGATTACCCTTTTTGAATAGGTTTTGGCATAATCAAAAGCGGCTTTGGCCTCTTCCATTGTTTTTACATTAATGGTCGCACCTTTGCCATGATTTCCATCTAAAGGCTTAAAAACCAAAGGAAACCCAACTTTTTTAACCGAACTTTCTAAGTCATCAGGATTGGCAATGGTTACGCCAGAAGCTACAGGTATGGCGGCATCGGTAAGCAAACGCTTGGTTTCTTCCTTATTGCTTGCTATATCTACTGCTATGCTGCTGGTTTTTTCGGTCATTGTAGCCCTAAAGCGTACTTGGTTTTTTCCATATCCCAGCTGCACCAATGAGCTTTTATTTAACCTGATCCATGGAATGCTGCGGGAAACGGCCTCTTCAACAATAGAACCTGTACTGGGACCAAGGCGTTCCAGTTCCCTGATTTCTTTCATCCGCCTGATGTCATGTTCAAGATCATACTCTACGTTATCAATTAAAGCCTGTGCAATTTTAACTGATGCTTCTGCGGCATAAACCCCTACTTTTTCTTCGAGGTAGCTGAAAACCACATTATATATGCCTTCACTTTTAGTTTGTCTGGTACGGCCAAAGCCGGTTTCCATTCCTGCAAGGGTTTGAATTTCCAGCGCAATGTGCTCGATCACGTGGCCCATCCAAGTGCCTTCTTTAACACGCGCAAAAAAACCGCCTTCTACGCCTTTTGAACACCTATGGCTGAACATGCTGGGCAGAAGTTTTTCTAATCTTTCTCCAAAACCTTCAATTGTATTGGTTGGACGTTGTTCCAGCTCTTCAAGATCCAAGCGCATTTGGATCAGTTTTTTACGGTTTATCGACCAAATATTCGGCCCTCTTAAAACTTGTATGTTAGATATTTGCATGTAAATAATTTGTGTTTGTATGGCGCTTAAGCAGATGTTAAACCTGATTATTGAAGATTAGAGAAAATCTCTAAAATTAGTGACTGTAAAATATGCATTTATTTTTGAATTGGATAGTGAAATAATTTAAACGGAATCATTTTAATCTTTTGCCTGTAGCAACAAGGATAAGAGCACTTTTGATTTCTATATTTTATTTTTGTGGATAACATGAATAATATTGACAAAAAAAGTCGTGTTTTTTATCATAAGCTGATATATTTGGTTTTTTTGATGGTATAAATAGATTAATTTAATGGTTCCAAAGGGTAAACTGATTATAATAGGGGGTGCAATTAATACGGGCAGTTTTGCTGAAACACAATTTGGCCTGCCTGAAAACATGAATTTTTTTGAACGTGGAATTTTAAAAAGAATTACTACGGAATCTGTAAAAAACACAGAATCTCGTTTTGAAATTATCACTACGGCGTCTTTAATGCCCGAAAAAGTGGGAGAAGAATACATCAAAGCATATGCACAGCTTGACGTTTATAATTTAGGCGTATTGAACATAACCAATAGGGAAGAAGCCAATGCGACAGAAAACTGTGAACGGATAAAAGCAGCCGATGTCATTATTTTTACTGGGGGTGATCAGTTGCGCTTATCCTCTATTTTTGGAGGAACGGCCATACACCAGATCCTATTGGATAAATATAAAACTGAACCGGTTGTTATTGCTGGCACTTCAGCTGGAGCGGCGGCAAGCTCTAAAAATATGATTTACCAAGGGAGCAGTAAAGATGCCCTGCTTAAAGGCGAAGTAAAAATTACAGGCGGACTGGGTTTTATTGATGATGTAATTGTTGATACACATTTTGTACAAAGGGGTCGGATTGGCCGTTTATTATATGCGGCCGCAAGCAACCCAGGTAATTTAGGAATTGGCTTAGGAGAAGATACAGGCCTCTTTATTTCTGATGGACATGTAATGGAAGCAATTGGATCAGGTATGGTAATTTTGGTTGATGGCAGACAAATGGCCGATACCAATTTAACCGATGTAGAAATGGGTCAACCCGTTTCCATAAAAAACATGATTGTTCATGTGATGTGCGATGGAGATGTTTATGACTTAAAGGACCATAGCTTAGTGATCCACCACCCAAAAGTTGTTCCGATAGGTTAAAAGAATTGAGGTCCAAATAATGCTTATTTTATAGTTTCGTAAACATGAAGATTATTATACATGGTGGTTTTTTTAGCGAATCTGCAACCAATCTGGAAACAAAAAAAGCAAAGCAGGATGCTTTGGCCAATATCGTTACCAAAGGCTACAACTATTTAAAAACACATACGGCTTTAGAGACAGTGGTGTACACTGTAGCCCTTTTAGAAGATGATACCTTATTTAATGCAGGCATTGGTTCACAGATTCAAAGTGACGGGAAGGTGCGGTTAAGTGCATCACTAATGGATGGAAAGAGCGAAAAATTTAGTGGTGTAATTAATATTGAGGATGTTAAAAATCCAATTCAAATTAGTGTAGACCTTCTGGCTTATGATGACCGGGTATTGAGTGGGGATGGGGCGCAAAAATTTGCCAGAGATAAAGGTTTTGAATATTTTAATCCAATTACAGTACAGCGCAAGCAAGAATACGAAGCCAAGTTAAACCAACAGCACAATCAGGGAACCGTAGGCTGCGTTGTTCTGGATGCTCATGGTGATTTAGCTGCGGCAACTTCAACAGGAGGTAAGGGGTTTGAAATTCCGTGCAGGGTGAGTGATTCGGCAACAGTAGCCGGAAATTATGCCAATAAACATGCTGGTATTTCATGTACGGGTGTAGGTGAAGATATTGTAAGCGGCGCTTTGGCTGCTAAAATTGTTACCCGCGTAACGGATGGTTTTACCCTAAAAGATGCCTGCGATAAGTCTTTTTCTGAGCTTAAATCATTTGATGGCTTTGCCGGTGTTATCGGAATCGCAGCTACAGGTGAGATATACCACTGCGATTCTCATCCCTATATGGTTTGGGCTTCTTTTGACCAGGAGTTAAAGGTATTTAGTTAAAGGATTGGTATGCAATAAAAAAGGCAACTTTCATTATTGAAAGTTGCCTTTTTTATTGTTTTTAAGCCTTATTAAAAGGTGCCTAAATTCATGACGTAGTTTCCACTTTGTTGCATAAAATCAGCCATTACATGTAGAGATTCATCTTCGATAAAATCAAAACTATCCTGCTTGGTTACCTTTTCTCCCTTTTTAATTGGAGGCAATCCCCTTAACGCCCTTAGTTCATTTTGTCTGGCTAAGGTTTTAGCTTCCTGGGCATCACGTTCAGCCTTAAGCTTCGCTTCATTTAGGGTAACAGATACTTCTTCATCGCGTTTTTTGCTATCTGCAATATCCTGTAAAAGATATTTGAAATCTAATGAGTTGGCTATGCGCTGTTCGCTGTTTTTAACGAGGTTGGCTTTAACCGGGGCTAAATTGGCAACAACCTTAAAATTAGAGCTTGGAATGACATCCCAAGGCAAGGCAGATTTTTCAGTATCTTCACCAATTTTGTTCATTGGATAAACAGAAGGAAAAACAACATCAGGTGTTACCCCTTTATGTTGGGTGCTGCTTCCGGCTACACGGTAAAATTTAGCCATGGTTAAGTTAATTTGACCCAAATTTACATCATCAGCATTTACTTGGGTTGGCGCTGTACCATTGGTTTTGTTTTTGTTGATCAGGTTGGCAATCATTTGTAAAATGCCCGGCTTAACAAAACGGTTCAGATCTATAGAAGATTGAACGGTTCCTTTGCCATAAGTTTGGCTTCCCATAATAATACCACGGCCATAATCTTGAATTGCTCCAGCAAAAATTTCCGATGCGGATGCACTTAAGCGGTCAACCATTACGCCCAGCGGGCCATCCCAGCTCACACCGGCATTTTTATCTTCATCAACCTCAATTTTGCCTTGCAGGTCTTTTACCTGTACAACAGGTCCTTTATCAATAAAAATACCGGTTAATGAAATGGCTTCAAGTAATGAACCTCCGCCATTTCCACGCAGATCCATAATTATGGCATCTACTTTATCTACATTTTTTAATGTATCTATTAATAATTTAACGTCTCTGGTCGTGCTCTTATAATTTTTGTCTCCAGCATTTGCCGCCTTAAAATCAGCATAAAAAGCTGGAAGCTGAATGATTCCTACTTTGTAGGATTTGCCGTTTTGATTAATGGTTTTTACTTTTTTCTTAGCTGATTGATCCTGCAAAATAATTTTTTCGCGTATAATTTCTACAATTACAGGTTTAGATGACATTTCCTTTCCTACCGGAATAATTTTAAGGCGTACTTTTGTGCCTTTCGGACCTTTGATTTTTGATACTGTTGCATCCAATCTCCAGCCCACCACATCAACAAATTCGCCATCGCCCTGCGCCACAGCAATAATGCGATCGCCTGCACTAAGTTGTTTTCCTTTAAAAGCAGGACCGCCTGGAATAACCTCAGATATTTTTACGACTTCATTCTCTAATTGTAAACGGGCACCAATGCCCTCAAAAGAGCGTGACATTTCTTCATTGAATTCTGTTGCTTTTGCCGGGACAAAATAATTGGTATGTGGGTCAATAGACTCCGTAAATGCATCCATCAAAATTTGAAAAACATCCTGATTGTTGGCTTTAGAAATTTGGGATTGCAAATTCTGGTACCGCTTGGTTAAGGTTTCTATGTTTTTCTCTTGAGGGGTTCCTGCAAGATTCAGATTCACCAGTTCATATTTAATACGCTTTTTCCAAACATCGTTTAGCACGGTGATGGAACTTGCCCAAGGTAATTTTTCACGGTCATATAAATACGTGTCATTTTGATTGAAATCGAATTTATTTTTAATCTGCGCCAATGAATACGTGAAATATTCATTTAAACGTTTTGCATAAACATTATAGATATAAAAAGGGCCACTTAGATCGCCGTTTTTAAAATCGTCATCAAGAGTATACCTATATTTTTCGAATGAGGCAATATCAGAGGCGAGGAAATAGTTCTTTCCCTGATCCAATGCTTTAATATAGCGGTCTAAAATGATAGAAGATATGGAGTCGTTGATTTGTATTTTTTTATAGTTATAATTCTCTATTAGGGCAACAACTTCTTTAATAACCAGCTGTTGCTGTTCATCGGGTTTAATGTTTGTAATCCCATCTACTATGGGTTGTATTTTTGGTTCCGTTGCATGGCAGGCAAGAACTGCTACAGTAAAAATTGTAAAAAATATTCTTTTTAACATCTCTCTAAATAATTTAAAATCCATTCTAATAATTCCAAGCCAATATGGTACCAATTTAATAAATAAGCAAAAAGAGACAGCATCATTACCGTCTCTTCTTAAACGATCAAATCTAGCTAAAAGCTTTATATTTAGCAATAACGCAATACCCATGCATTTGTTTTCAATAGAATTTAGACATAGAGGCCATTCATTCATGCCCAATTAAAGGCCTTAAGGCCCTTGGTTTATTAATAAACGCATGGTCATGCCAGCTGTTGCTTCGGGCAATATGAAAAAAATGACCGAAAAAGGAAAAAAGTACTGTGAAACGATCTGGTTACTTTTTAGCCGTTACCCGACCAGCAATAAGTGTTCTGGCATCTTTAATCTGACTTATATACTGGCTGCTTTTAATGGCATTGGCTAAAAATTCAGCCCGGTTTAAATCCCGTGTGGCCAAGGTAAAATCTTTCTTTTTAATTTTAACATTTGCAATCCCGATTACGGATTCGATATAAGAAAAACTGTTCTTTTGCTGCTGTGCCAAGATGCCTTGCTGCGTATAAAACCAAAGTGACTGGGTAAATTTGTTTGATGCCAAATAAATTTTCCCTAACTGGTAATAGGTGTTCATTAATCCAGTTTTATTGCCCAGTTTGGAGTAATTTTTAAGGGCAACATTTAATAAAATTTGTTCTGCATCTGTAAAACGGCCTAATTGATAATGCATTAAACTCATTTTCATAATGGCCTGCCCATACTTATTAAAGTTTTTTATGGCATTGTATTCAAAAGCAGCTTTCCCGAACAGGGTAAGGGCTTCGTTAAAATTTCCCTTATGTTCTTGTTCTTCTGCTTCATCAAAAAAAGTATTTCCTTCTGTCTGGTTAAACTTAGAGATGGCAATATTAATTGCACTTCCACCCGTATTAAATTCCAGCGCTTCCGTTTTATCTGTATTTTGAGCGTATAAACTTAAAGTTGCAAAGGGGAAAATTAGAGGCAACAAAAATTTAGTCATGCAACAAAAATAATACTTTAAATTAAAGTTTAGCAATTAAATTTTAATTTAAAGTATTAAAAATAAAGCGGATAGCTTATAATTGTTTTAGCTGTTATTTTGTTTTTTTAGGTTCCGTTTGCTTGTTCAGCTGCATGGCCATCATTTCTTTCATGGTTTTGTTCATTCCCTCACTGCTACCATCTAAAAAGATTACATTTCCATTTCCGTTTTCGGCAAAATGTTTAATTGATTCTGTCCACATTGTAAATAAAATAACGGAGATGTCAAGGTTGGCCTCTTCCATTTCCTGCGCCGCCTTAGTCATGCCGTGTGCTACCTCAGCACGGAACAAAGCAATACCCTGACCGCGTAGTTGTGCCGCTTCACGTTCGGCAGTAGCGGCAATTTTAATTGCATTTCCATCAGCTTCTGCACCTTTGGTTTTGGTAATTAATAAAGCCTGGCCTTCATTTTCTGCAGCGGCTTTTAAGTTGTTTGAAGCAACCACACGGCTCATTGAGCGCATAATTTCCTCATCAAAAGTAATGTCATTAAGCTGAAGGTCTTGTAGGTGGTAACCCCACCCATCTAATACCTGATCAATTTGTTCTTTAACATGCAATACAATTTCATTGCGCTGTGCCAAAACATTTGCTTGTTTCTGTGTCGCTACATATGCCCGTATCGAGCCTTCAATAGTACGGATTAAGGCCTGCATCAAATTGGTTGCATCAACAAATTTAAAGGCTACGTTTTTAATGGTCTCCTCATCCTGGTTCACAACAGAGTATAACAGCATGGCTTTAAAGTAAACATTTGCCTGATCTTGTGTAACCGCCTGAAAAGACAATTCTACCGATCTGTTTTGAATAGAAATACGAGAATAGATCTGTTCTATTAATGGTATTTTAAAGTTTAAGCCGGGCCTAAGTTGCCTGCGGTATTTTCCAAATACAGTTACAACTGCAATTGTACCCTGTTTTACAGTAACAAAAGAACTTAAAAGAATAATAACGCCAAGAAATACTACGAGGTAAAGAATATACTGCATGATTAGAATTTTTTTTATGAAGATATAAAAAAAACCATACAAAGTACATTATGCTTTTGTAGCTTTAACTTTTACTAAACTTATTATATTTTTAACATATGAAAAGAAAATTAATTTTGCCGGCAGCGGCACTATTGCTTTTAGCTTCCTGTCAAAATAAGCATGAAGCAGACGTTTCTGATCAAAGAACAGTTTTTTTTGATAAAGCAGGAATGGATACTACGGTAGCGCCCGGAGACAACTTTTTTCTATATGCGAACGGAAAATGGCTAAAGGATACCGAGATTCCAAAAACAGAAACCGGATGGGGATCTTTTTATGCTCTTTATAACGACAACCTTAAAAACTTAAGGACAATACTTGAAAAAGCTTCAAAATCAAACTCGGGTAAAGGCAGTATTGAACAAAAGGTAGGTGACTTTTATGCCAGTGGGATGGATACGCTTACTATAGAAAAATTAGGTACACAGCCTATCGTTCCATTATTGACAAAAATCGATGCAATAAAAAATGATCAAGACCTTATTAATTTTATTGCAGATGGATTTAAAAATGGAGAAGGAGATTTACTAGGCTTTGATATTGAGCCTGATGACAAAATAAGCAACAAAAATGCATTGGCCTTCTCACAGGCAGGCATTAACTTGCCGGAAAGAAGCTATTATCTTGATCAAGATGAAAAGGCAAAAAAAATTAGAGGAGAGTATGTAAAATATATCATAAAAATATTCAGTTTAGCAGGCGATTCAGCACGCGCTACGCAGTATGCAGATGATATTTTAAAACTCGAAACTAAGATTGCCCAATCACACTCTACACCCGTTGAATTGCGTGACCCTCAAAAAAATTACAATAAATTTCTAGTTGCCGATTTTCAAAAACAAACGCCAAACATAGACTGGAAAATAGTACTGAATAAACTTGAATTGCATACAGATACTTTTATTGTTCGCCAGCAAAAATATTATCAGGCTTTAAGTACATTGATTAAGAGCGAGCCAATTGAGGTTTGGAAAGAAAAACTAAAATTTGATGCTTTAAATAGAGCGGCAAATGCATTAACCAAAGGCTTTAGAACAGCTAAGTTCGAATTCTTTAATAAAACTTTGAACGGGCAGCAAGCGCCAACAGAACGATGGAAAGCCATTGTTAATAATACCGACCGTAATTTAGGAGAGCTCTTGGGCCAGCTGTATGCAGAACAGTATTTTAAACCGGAGGCAAAAAAGAGGATGCTAACGTTGGTGAACAATTTACAAAAAGTATATGCAGAACGCATTCAAAAAGTAGATTGGATGAGTGCTGAAACCAAAAAGAAAGCCCTTGAAAAATTGAATGCTTTTATTAAAAAAATTGGTTACCCAGATCAGTGGAAAAAATATGATGATGTAGAAGTTTCTAAAAACACCTACTTTGCAAATCTTCAATCAGCTTCTAAACATGCATACAAAGAAATGGCCGATAAACTGGGTAAGCCTGTTGACAAAACAGAGTGGGGAATGACACCGCCAACCGTTAATGCTTACTATAATCCTTCGTTTAATGAAATTGTTTTTCCGGCAGGAATTTTACAGTTTCCTTTCTTTGCCTTTAATGCAGATGATGCCATTAACTATGGTGCAATTGGTGCGGTTATTGGTCACGAAATGACTCATGGTTTTGATGATCAAGGAAGACAATATGATGCTGCGGGTAATTTAAAAGAATGGTGGACAAAAGCAGATGCTGAAAAGTTTAAAGCAAAAGCCGATAAAGTAGTGGCTTTGTATAATAATTTCTCACTACTTGACAATCAACATGTTAACGGCGCTTTAACGTTGGGCGAAAATTTAGCAGACATAGGCGGATTAAATATTGCTTATGATGCATATAAGTTAACGGAACAGAGCAAAAGCGATAAAAAGATTGATGGTTTTACGCCAGATCAACGCTTCTTTTTAAGCTATGCTCAGGTTTGGAGAATTAAGACCCGCGATGAAAGCATGAGGGTGCGTTTAAAAACCGATCCACACAGCCCGGAAATGTTCAGGGTTAATGGTGCAGTATATAATATGGAAGCTTTTTATAAAGCATTTAATATTCCTACTACCGCCAAAATGTACCTAGCCCCAGCAAATAGGTTAGGGGTTTGGTAATAAGGGATTGAAGTAAATTTAAGAATACCAAAGAGGAGAAAACAAATTGTTTTCTCCTCTTTACTTATAAATAGAGTTTAAATGAATATAAAAAAGGGTTTAGGTTATTTGATGTTGATTTTTGCCGTTACAGGCTTAATGTTTTTAATCTGGTTTGTCATTAATGGAAAAGCAGCCCAAAACCATTTTAAAATTTTAAGCCTGGTGCTAAGTGTCTTCACGTTAACATTTTCGGGAATTGGCTTAATTAAACAGCCTGTAAGCAAATAAAATTGATCTGTACAAACTTAATCAGGTGTAATGTGTTGTTCAATCATAAATTCTATAATATGAACGTAAAGCGCACTTTTGGAACAATATTAACCATATTAGGGATTGTTGGTTTAATTTATGCAGGCTATGGTTTTGTTAACCACAGTGAAAATACAAGAGGACTGTTGGTTTATGGTCTTATCGGGATCATCTTTTTTGTTTCGGGAATAGGGTTGGTCAAAAATACGAAGGATGAGATTTAAATAATTGCCTTATGAAATAAGGCAATTATTTTTTGTTTTTAATGATTGCATATTGACTAAATGCGACAAAACAGCCAGCAAAAGCAATAATAGAAGCCGAAATCATATTTTTTGGATTCCTATAAATATAATAAACAGCAATGAAGGCCAATAGTATGGCACAAATGCCAATTATATAATGAATTATTTTTCCTGTCTTCATAAATATGGGGTTTGACCTAATGAAATAATTAATTCGATAAATAGATTCTGTTCTCTTCAAATTTTAACTGATGCCCATTAAAATCGGCATCAGTTAAAGATTTAATTTTTTTGAAAGCTGTATTTTCTTTATCTAATGTTAGGCGGTTAATTTTATCCTGTTTAATTGAAACTACATCAGCATACAAAAAATTACCTTGTGCATTTAATTTTAATTGAAGCAGGGGGGCAAAACCATTAGGGCCTTTTAGACTAAACAAGCCGTAGGTACAGAAATTCCCGAGGCTATAAGCAATAAATTTGTTTTTATATACTTCAACTGCCCGGGTTACATGTGGGCCGTGGCCTAAAACAACATCAGCTCCAGCATCTATTACTGCGTGTGCAAAAGCATAAACATTTCCGCGGTTTTCTTTATAAAAAATTTCGTCCTTACGGGTTACATGTTCAAAACGTGCACCTTCTCCACCTCCATGAAATGAAACAATAACAATATCAGCCATGGTTTTTAATTTTGCAACCAAGGCTTTTGCTTGGTCAAGCTTATTTATGGAAACCGTATTTTCATTTGGAGCAAATGCACAAAAAGCATATTTAATGCTATCTTTTTCAAACAAATCAAAAGGCTTGTTTAGCTGACCTGCATAGTGGATTTGCAGGGAATCTAAAATTTTTGCTGTGTTTTTTCTGCCTTTGGCATCAAAATCTCCAACATGGTTATTGGCTATACTTAATAAATTAAACCCGGCTTTTTTATAAATGCCTGCATACCGCTCGGGCATACGAAATGCAAAACAGTTGTTCGGATTAATACCATCACACTTGGTTGAATTGCCGGTATTTAAAAAGCACCCTTCAAGATTTCCAAAAATGAGATCTCCTTTTAATAAAGGACTTACATCCCTAAAACTGTTTATGGCGTCATCTGGAGGCAAATTGTTTTTGGAGGGAAATGCAGACCCCAGCATAATATCGCCAACAGCGACAATGGAAATGGTATCTTTTGTTTTTTTTGGAAGGCTATCTGTTTTTTCTTGAACAACCAGAACCTCTTGCACATTGTTACTGGCACAGCTCAGCGTAATTATGACTGCTGAAAAAATTAAAAATGTATGCGTGATATACCTCATTCTATAAAAAAATCCTCCTAAAATCAATTTAGGAGGATTATATGTTTTGTCAATTAAAATACAAAAGGCTTATTCAACAGTAAAATCTTTTTTGAAGGATTCTAAAATGCGGCCACCTTTATAAAAATTACGACTGTAATAAGGCTCATTTAAATTGCTGATTACAACACCTCTTGAACTTGAAGCATGGGCAAAGCGGTTATCGCCAAGATAAATGCCAACATGATTGATGCTCTTGCTTCTGTTTTTAAAAAAAACCAGATCGCCTTCTTTTAGCTCGTCTTTAGAAACCGGATCTACCATGCTAAAGATATCACGTGAGTTGCGTCTGATGGTGGTGTTGAAAACTTTGTCGTAAATTGCTTTGGTAAAAGCCGAACAATCTATTCCTTTTTTGGTATTTCCTCCAAAACTATATGGCGTTCCAATCCATTCGTAAACGAATTTATATAATTTAAGGTTAGACGTTGCATCAATTGCAACACCCATTACCTGCGAAAAATATTGGGAAGCTAAATTGTCAGGATCACTTAATTCTTTACCAGATTCTTTTGTTTTTGTTTGCGAATATGCAACAGAGAACGTGCAAATAGCGACTAGGGATGAAAACAAAAATTTTTTAATCATGTTTTAAAATTATGTTTGGTACTGTAATTCACATCATAGTATACCGTAAAAAGGTTTATGACGAACTTCAAAAGTATTCATAATACAAATATTATCCAAATCTTAAATGTTAAAAAGTAAAAGTTATTAACATTTCTTTAAATGGTCGTGTTCATTTTACACTAATTTCTTCATTTTATTCCAATAAAAAATTAGATTTGCTGTCGCAAAAAACAAATACCAAGAAATGAGTGCAGTAGAAATAAATAAAGATACCTGGTTAAAGTGGTTTGAGTCGATGTTGCTGATGCGCAAATTCGAAGAAAAAACTGGCCAGTTGTACGGACAACAAAAAATACGTGGCTTTTGCCATTTATACATTGGACAGGAAGCTGTAGTTGCAGGTGCTATATCTGCCATGCAAAAAGGCGATTCAATGATCACTACTTACCGTGATCATGCTCATGCACTGGCTTTAGGTGTTAGTGCTGATAGTATTATGGCTGAAATGTATGGTAAAGCTACAGGTTGCTCAAAAGGTAAAGGTGGTTCTATGCACATGTTTAGCAAGGAACATAACTTTTATGGTGGCCATGCTATTGTTGGCGGTCAAATCCCTTTAGGTGCTGGTGTTGCTTTTGCAGAAAAATATAAGGGCACTGATAATGTGAACATTTGTTACATGGGCGATGGTGCCGTACGTCAGGGTGCATTAAACGAAACATTTAATATGGCTATGCTTTGGAAGCTGCCTGTTGTTTTTGTTTGTGAAAATAATGGATATGCTATGGGTACTTCGGTGCAGCGTACAACAAACATGACCGATATTTATAAAATTGGTTTAGGTTTTGATATGCCATGCGCACCTGTTGATGGTATGGACCCTGTAGCGGTGCACAATGCAATGGACGAAGCCATTCAGCGTGCACGTAAAGGTGATGGGCCTACTTTCTTAGAAATAAGAACATACCGTTACCGCGGGCACTCTATGTCTGATCCGGCAAAATACCGTACAAAAGAAGAACTTGAAGATTACAAGGCAAAAGATCCTGTTGAGCATGTTCGTGAAACCATTTTGAAAGAAAAATATGCTGATCAAGCTTGGATTGAAGAGGCTGAGGCAAAGGTTAAAGCGACTGTAGATCAAGCTGTAAAATTTGCAGAAGAATCCCCTTGGCCTGATGCATCTGAATTATATAAAGATGTATATATGCAAGAGGATTATCCTTATGTAATGGATTAATAATTTTAAGATTTCAATTAATTAGATATAATGGCTGAAGTAGTTAGAATGCCTAAAATGAGCGATACCATGACCGAAGGGGTATTGGCAAAATGGCATGTTAAAGTTGGCGATAAAGTAAAAAGTGGCGATGTGCTTGCTGAAGTAGAAACCGATAAGGCAACTATGGATCTTGAATCATACGAAGAGGGCACTTTGTTGCATATTGGTGTTGAAGAAGGTAAAGGCGTTCCTATTGATGCAATTATTGCTGTAATTGGAAAAGAGGGAGAAGATTTCCAGGCGGCTATTGATGCCGCAGGAGGAGCAGCTAAAGCAGAAACTGCCGAAGCCCCAAAAACAGAAGAGAAAAAAGAAGAGGCCCCGGCTCAGGGCGGAGGTTTAAGCGAAGAAGAACTGGCTTCAAAAGGCATAACGGTAATTAGAATGCCTTTGCTAAGTGATACCATGACTGAAGGCGTAATTGCTGAATGGCATAAAAAAGTTGGTGATAAAGTGAAGGATGATGATGTTTTAGCTGATGTAGAAACCGATAAGGCGACGATGGAAGTTATGGGCTATGCAACCGGAACATTATTGCATATCGGTGTAGAAAAAGGCGCCGCGGCAAAAGTAAATGGCATTATTGCCATTGTTGGCCCTGAAGGCACAGATATTAGCGGTATTTTAAGTGCTGGTGATGCGGTTCCTGCTAAAAAAGCAGATGGTGCAGCCCCGCAGTCAACAGAAGCACCCAAAGCTGTTGCTGATGCAAATACGGCTCCGGTTGCTGAAGGCAATTCAGATAACCGTGTAAAAGCTTCTCCATTAGCGAAGAAAATAGCAAAAGATAAAGGCATTGATTTATCTCAGGTTTCTGGTAGTGCAGAAGGTGGCCGGATTATTAAAAAGGATATTGAGAACTTTAAACCAGCTGCGGCAGCACAAGCTGAAAGTAAAGCAGCAGGCACCCCATCAGAGAAATCTGCTCCTGCAATTCCTCAGTTTATTGGAGAAGAGAAATTTACAGAGAAACCAGTTTCGCAAATGCGTAAAGTTATTGCAAAACGCTTATCTGAAAGTTTATTTACTGCACCTCATTTCTATTTAACAATGGCTATTGATATGGACAAAGCTATTGAAGCGAGAGCCCGTATCAACGAATATGCACCATCAAAAGTTTCTTTTAATGATTTAGTTTTAAAAGCGACTGCTATTGCTTTAAAACAACATCCAATTGTGAATTCTTCTTGGTTGGGTGATAAAATCCGCTATAATGAGCATGTAAATATTGGTGTTGCAGTAGCTGTAGAAGACGGTTTATTGGTTCCTGTAGTGCGCTTTGCCGATGGAAAATCACTAACCCATATATCTGCTGAAGTTAAAGACTTTGCACAAAAAGCAAAAGCTAAAAAACTGCAGCCTAGTGATTGGGAAGGTTCTACCTTTACAATTTCTAACCTAGGCATGTTTGGTATTGATGAGTTTACTGCAATTATTAATTCTCCTGATAGCTGTATTTTAGCTGTTGGAGGTATTTCTCAAGTTCCTGTAGTAAAAAATGGGGCTGTTGTTCCTGGAAACGTAATGAAAGTAACGTTAAGCTGCGATCACCGTACGGTTGATGGAGCCAGTGGCGCTGCATTTTTACAAACATTAAAAGCATTGTTAGAAGAGCCAGTTAGGTTGTTGGCTTAACTTGATACATTCATTTTCAGCTAAGCTGTAAACAGAAGCCATCCCATACAGGATGGCTTTTTTGTTTGGATCCCACTTCAATAAAAAGCTGTATTGATAACATGGTATAAAAGCATAAAATTTAACTATTTTTGATTAAAGCCTTAAACTAAGAAAATGAAAAAAATATTTATAGTTGTTGTAATCGCTTCAGCGCTTTCTTGTAAGCAAAAAAATAGCAGCATTGCAGAAAACAAAACGTTTTCTGCAATGTGTGAACAGTATTATCAAGATGGACTAAAGCTAAATCCATTAAACGCAACTTATATTGGCGATGAAAGATATAATGATCTTCTGGCAAACGACGGTTCACAGGCCTATATTAAGGAATATAAAAGCTTTAATGAACGGTATCTGGATAGCTTAACCAAATATAAAAGAGATGATCTTAATGCGAATGACCGCTTATCTTTTGATGATTTGAAAGATCAGCTGGAAATTAACCTGGAAGGATTGAAATACCATCCAGAATATCTTCCTTTTAACCAAATGTTTGCTTTGCCTTTAACGATTGGACAGTTGGGTTCGGGAACAGGTGCGCAACCTTTTAAAACCGTAAAAGATTATGAAGATTGGTTAAAAAGAGTTTCTGCATTTTCAGTTTGGGCAGATACGGCAATTGGAAACTTTAGGAAAGGTGTAAGTGCAGGTATTGTGCTTCCGAAAGCATTAGTTGTAAAAATGATTCCGCAAATGCAAAGCATGGTTGTAGCTTCGCCTGAGCAGAGTTTGTTTTATGGACCAATTAAACTCATGCCATCTAATTTTTCTGCTGCTGACAAACAAAAATTAACAGATGAATACCGCAATGCCATTACTGCAGTAATTGTTCCAACTTACAAGAAACTGGGTGATTTTTTAAAAAATGAATACCTGCCAAAAGCGAGGACCACTTCAGGTTATTCGGCTATGCCGGGTGGAAAAGAGTGGTATACCTATTTGGTTAAACAACAAACTACAACAAATAAAACACCTGAAGAAATTTATCAAACAGGGCTAAAAGAAGTTGCCAGAATTACATCTGAGATGGACAGTATTAAAAATCTGGTTGGTTTTAAAGGCGATTTGAAAGCATTTTTTGACTATATGAAAACGGATAGGAAATTTATGCCGTATAAAACGCCAAAAGAGATTTTAGATGCTTTTGAAGATATTCACCAACGGATGAAACCGAATCTGAAAAAGATGTTCGACCATGAACCTAAAACACCATTTGAAATTCGTCAGACAGAAGCATTTAGGGCTGCATCAGCTAGTGCAGAATACAATCAGGGTTCAGCAGATGGAAAACGTCCGGGCATATTTTATGTACCAATTTTAGACGCAACAAAATTCAATACCACTTCAGGAATGGAATCTCTTTTTTTACATGAGGCCATTCCGGGGCACCATTATCAAATTTCTTTAACACAGGAAAATACCTCACTTCCCAACTTTCGCCGTTTTGGCGGGCATAATGCTTATGTAGAGGGGTGGGCACTATATTGTGAATCTTTAGGAAAAGAGTTGGGATTATATCAGGATCCGTATCAGCATATGGGTGCTTTAGGAGATGAAATGCATAGGGCGGTTAGGCTGGTTGTTGATGTAGCTATTCATACTAAGAACATGAGTAGGGAGGAAGCCATAAAATATATGACCGATAATGAGGCCATTAGTACGGAAGGTGCAACTGCAGAAATTGAACGGTATATGGGGATTCCTGCACAAGCTTTAGGCTATAAAACAGGATCGATGAAAATCAGAGAATTAAGATCTAGGTATGAGAAAGCGCTGGGAAGTCTTTTCAAGCTGTCAGCATTTCATACAGAAGTTTTAAAAGATGGTTCTTTGCCGTTATCTGTTTTTGAAGCTAAAATGGATGCTTGGGCGGCCACTCAGAAGTAAAATTTAAGCCACTCATTGCAGTGGCTTTTTTTATTATTGCTTTTCAGTTAAGTATTTCCAATATCGTTTAGGAACATGCTGTACGTGGAGTTTAGTATTCTTTCTGGCAGGAATATTTGTGCTTTTGAAATAATCTTTCCATAAAATGGAATAGAGAGCTTCTTTCTCATCCATAGCGGCAAGTACTGGTTTTGCCTTATTGGTTTCTGCTGAAAAGCTAAGGGTCATTTCTTCTACCTTATTTAAATCATAATGCAGGCCATAACCGCGTTTTAAATCATATATAATCCAACGTTGATCAGCATATCTATTTTTAAAATGATTGGAAATTAAAGGAAGTACATTGAAGTCGGGATCAATACCCGCGTAAAAAATTCCATCAGCAGTTTGCTGAAACCGGATAAAGGCTTCCATTCGGTGTTTCTCCCTTTCTACACTTTTAGCATATTTTGAAAGGGCAGTAACATGCGCATTGCCATAGTTGTTTTCTGCCCCAAAACTGTTTTTAAAGATATATATTGAATACTGAAATAAATGGTTGTATGCTTCTGGAATTTCTGATAAATAGCCGCAGTAAAATTTTCTTAGCCCTATAGGGCTTAATTTCTTTTGTAAAGCCAACCATACCCTTTCTGCTTTTTGTTCATCACTGTAAACATATAAACTTTCATTAAAGGCATCTGGCTGATGGTATTTTTCGGCTATTAGAGTAACGGTTCCATTTTTGCGTTCAAAGCATTCAAAAATAGCAGTTAACAGTCCTGTTAAAGAAGCATCAAATACATAGATCATATAAAAAAGCTTTTAGTGGCTTGCCTAAAACAGAATCAGCTGATTGCTGTCGGTTTTTAAATATTTACTCGGGCTTTCGGCTAAAATAAAAGCCTTGATCTGGGTGCCCTGATAATCCTTAATTTGATAAGGACTGTCTGCACAAATAATAAAGTGTTTTGCCCTATTGTAGGCAACGCCAATTTTTTTTAGCTGATCAATGCGCAGTCTGCCAAATTTACGGGCCTGAACGATTTTTTTAGCTGAAGTAACACCAATGCCCGGAATTCTTAAAATCATGGCGTATTCGGCTTTATTTACATCAACAGGGAAATGCTGCATGTTCCTGATTGCCCAGCTTAGCTTTGGGTCAATGTCTATATCTAAATTAGGGTTGGCATCATTTAAAATTTCTTGAATCTTAAAGCCATAAAATCGCATGAGCCAATCTGTTTGGTACAGGCGGTTTTCCCTTAACAGCGGAGGCTGTGTGCCAATTACGGGCATACGAGTATCATGACTAATGGGTACATAGCCCGAATAATACACGCGTTTTAAAGCAAAATTCTTATAAAATGCACTTGCCATGTACATTACATCTTTGTCACTTTCTGAGGTCGCACCAACAACCATTTGTGTGCTTTGCCCTGCCGGAACAAATTTTGGAATATGTTTAATCAGTTTTTTGTCTTCGGCAAATTGTACAATATGTTGCTGTACAAAGCTTAGGGGTTTAATTACGTCGGCATGGCTTTTTTCCGGGGCCAATAGTTTTAAGCCGGCCTCGGTTGGCATTTCAAGGTTTATGCTCATCCGGTCTGCATATAACCCCGCTTCTTTAATCAGTTCATCGCTGGCCCCTGGTATTGTTTTTAAATGTATATAGCCATTGTAGCGCTGCTCCAACCGCAGTTTTTTAACAACCAGCAGTAATCTTTCCATTGTAAAGTCAGCATTTTTAAAAATACCGGAACTTAAGAACAAGCCTTCTATATAATTACGTCTATAAAAATTCATGGTAAGCTCTACTACTTCATCAACGGTAAATGCTGCGCGTTTTACATCGTTGCTTTTGCGCGAGACACAAAATGCACAATCATAAATGCAATGATTCGTTAATAAAATTTTAAGCAGTGAAACACATCGCCCATCCTCTGTATAGGTATGGCAAATCCCACTAGAATGACTGTCTCCTAAACCTTTATTGTCATTTTTTCTCGTTCCGCCACTTGAAGAGCAGGATACATCATATTTGGCAGCATCGGCCAGCACATTTAATTTTTCACGAATGCGATCAAACATATTTGCTAACAAATATAGCAATAAAACTAATTTAATTAGTATTATCAGGCAAAATGTGATTAAACAAAAAAAGCTTTCTATTTAGAAAGCTTTTTTTGTTTCGAATATTTTTTATTTTTTAGCTGTGTCTGGTGCAGCTGGTTTTGCGCCGGTATTGTTTAAGTTTCCAATTGGAGATGGGTTTGGTGTTTTATCCAAATGTTCTTTTATTTTAGAACCCCCTGTTGAAGAACCGGTGTCACCTGTTCTGGCAATTGTTGTAATGGATAGTGTTAATACCACAATGGTTGCCAATAAAATCCATGAACCTTTTTCTAAAACATCGCCGGTGCGCTGTACACCAAACATATTGCTGCCCGTGCCACCAGTGGCTAAACCACCGCCTTTAGGGTTCTGAACAAGTACGAATAGGCCTAAGGCCACACAAACAATAATTAATAAAATGATTAAAAAGGTTACCATGGTTAAATATGTTTAAAATTTCTTTTCTATAGATTGAATAAGGTCGGCAAAGTAACGGCTTTTTTCCGGATATTTCAAACTTAATTTTTTATAAGTATCTATGGCTTTGTGATAAAGCATTTGTTCTATATAAATTTTGGCCAATGTTTCTGAAACAAGGTCATAATGATCCTCAGCACTTTTTTTGGCTTTGTTTTCATTATCAATCTGCTCGGGCTTTGGAGGCTTAATTGTAGGATCTTCTTTCAAAAACTTTTCGATAATCTCAGCACCTTTTGGCTCTTTCAGCTCATTTTTAGGGTATTCTGCCAAATGATCCGCAACTTCAAAAGGGGTTTGAATATGGAAAATATGTTCTACGTACTGCTGCTGAAAATCAGTATTGCCTTGTGGTTTTTGATTTGCCGTAACTGTAGGCTTTGGTGTGGCATAGGGCTGAAATATTTGCTCATGTTCAGCTCTTGTTTTGGCCAGCCACCATAAAAAAGTGTAAGGCAGTTTATCATCATCGTATTTGGAAACAAAATTGATTTCAGGATCATCTGGCACAACCGTTTCTATAATTGATGGATCAAAAACCACATCAGTGCTTAATTTCTGCTCAAATGCAAATACATCATCAGACATGGCTTGGCCCAGATCTTCTTTACTGTATAAATCGCTGGGCGCTTCCGCTTCGGTAAATGGCGTGTGCTTTGGATCTGTATCAGCCGCTTCGCTTTCACTTTGATTTACCTGTTCGCTTTCATATCCCTGTTCATTTGCCTCGGTTGTTTTTGATGGCAATTGAATGAGGCGGTATAAAACGGCATTATTACTGTAAAGCGCCGCTTTAGAAATAAAGCTTGAATTTGCCCTCGCTAAAAGAAGGTGTAGAGGCTGTGCATATGGATGCTGCTGAAGCATTTCCTGCAACATGGATATATGCGCCGGCCCTACCTGTTCAGGTTGTGCGAGTAAATTTGCCAGGAGCTGTTTGTTATCCATTGTTGAGATTAAGCCGCTAAGTTAAAAAAAGTATAATTATAGTCCTTCATGTATGGTTACCATTGCGCAAAGGCACGGTTAAATACATCTTCAGTAAGTTTTTTATTAATATCATCAATAGCTGCAGGTAAAACAGACTGTAATGCTGCGCCATTTAAGTTTAAGTCATAAAACTGACTAAAACTTTGTTCAAAGCTTCCTTTGGGGTCTATTGTATTGGTAAATTTAACAGAAACAGTAATGGTTAAACGGTTTGCACCTGCAGTAGGATTGCTGTTTGCCTGAATTGCAACGGGCTTGATGTCGTATCCGGTAATGCGGCCCTCAAAAATTGCTTCTCCGTCATTTTGAGTTAAGCTTAAGCGCGTTTGATTGCGGATACGGCTTTTTAACGCTTCTGTAAACTGCTGACTTAAAGTAGGAATTACAACAGGCGCATTGTTTTCGAAAAAACGTACCGTTACCGTTTTCATAGAAGGCGGAATAGAAGCCCCACCAAAAGAATATGCACAGCCACTCAAAACTGCAATTAAAAATAGAGCGGCCAATTTTACTTTCATATGCTTTAGTTCGGTCATAAATTTAATTCTTTAATTTTTCTGTAGAGCGTACGTTCTGATATGCCGAGTTCCTGAGCTGCAAATTTGCGCTTTCCCTTATGTTTTTTTAATGCTTTTTTAATCAGATCAGATTCTTTATCAATAAGGGATAAAGATTCTTCAACCTCTTCAGCATCATGTGCAAAATTATAATCGGTATTATTGTTTGGCGCAGGCTGCTGGATGGTAAAAGCATGTTCCTGGCCAGCAGGAAGTTCTACGTCTCTGTACAGTTGATTAATATATTGAGGATTATCTGCCAGAACCGAAGCCGTATTGCCCCCCTGTTGAATTATTTCTGCCACAAGCTTTTTAAGTTCCACCATGTCTTTTTTCATATCAAAAAGCACTTTGTACAAAATATCACGTTCTGTAAAATCTTCTTTTGATGTTGAATTTAAGGTCATGGGCAGATTGCTTCCTGCTTCATTCGGAATATAATTTACCAGGGCATGTCCACTAACGTTTCTTTCTTTTTCAAGCACACATATTTGTTCTGCTATATTTTTTAACTGGCGAACGTTACCAGGCCAGCTGTAATTGGTTAAAATTTGTACCGCTTCTGGTTCCAGCTGAAGGCCCGGGCTGCGGTATTTGTCACTAAAATCAGCTGCAAATTTTCTAAACAGTAAGTAAATGTCTTCCTTACGCTCATGAAGAGCTGGTATGCGCAATGGAACTGTGTTTAGCCTATAATATAAATCTTCACGGAACTTGCCATTTTTAACCCTGTTATATACATCAACATTGGTTGCGGCAATAATCCGTACATCTGTTTTTTGAACTTTTGAAGAACCTACCCTCAGGTATTCCCCACTTTCCAAAATTCTCAATAAACGAGCCTGTGTACCTAAAGGAAGTTCGGCTACTTCATCTAAAAATATTGTGCCTCCATTTGCAACTTCGAAATATCCTTTACGTGCTTCATGTGCTCCGGTAAAAGAACCTTTCTCATGGCCAAATAATTCTGATCTATTGTGCCTTCTGGAATGGCTCCGCAGTTTACGGCAATAAAAGCCCCATGCTTGCGGGCGCTCATTTGATGAATAATATGAGAAAATACCTCTTTACCACTGCCACTTTCGCCCGTGATTAATACCGACATGTCTGTAGGCGCAACCTGGCTTGCTATATCAATTGCGCGGTTGAGTAGAGGCGAATTGCCAATAATTCCAAACCGTTGCTTTATATTTTGTGTATCCATTTATTCAGGGTTCAATTTATGGTTGGTTTAAACCAACCTCGTTCTCGTAATGAAAATGATCTTAATGGCTTTTCAATTGCTCAGTCTTGTTCAACTATTTTGCCAATTAATGTTGCAGATGTACATTTTTCGATATATACATTTGCATACATACCGGGTTTAACTGAATCAAGCGCAGGAAAAATTGCCATAGCACCACTATCACCTCTTCCACAATAATCCTGATCTGATTTTTTAGATGTTCCTTCAATTAAAACCCTAACGGTTTTACCTACCCACTCTTGTAAGCGCATAAGTGAATGCGCCTGTTGTTTGGCTAAAATTTCAGCCAGCCGGCGTTTCTTTACTTCTTCTGGAATGTCATCTTCCAGTTTACGGGCAGCTAAAGTGCCCGGACGTTCAGAATAAGTGAAATTATATGCAAAGTCATACTGCACATAATCCATCATGCTGAGCGTATCTTGATGTTCTTCTTCCGTTTCCGTACAAAAGCCTGCAATGATATCGGTAGAAATTGCACATCCAGGGATAATTTTACGGATGGCATCAATCCGGTTAATATACCACTCGCGGGTATAGGTCCTGTTCATCAATTCCAAAATGCGTGTATTGCCCGACTGTACAGGCAAGTGAATATAATTACAAATATTATCGTACTTAGCAATGGTATATAAAACCTCATCCGTAATGTCTTTAGGGTGCGAAGTAGAAAAACGAACCCTTAAATCAGGGCTTACTAATGCCGTTTGCTCCAAAAGCTGAGCAAAATTTACGATTTCAGTTCCGTCTTCTGAAGTCCAGGTATATGAATCTACGTTCTGGCCTAAAAGTGTTACCTCACGGTAACCCGCTTCAAACAAACTTTGTGCTTCTGCAATAATGGAATGTGCATCTCGGCTGCGTTCACGTCCGCGGGTAAAAGGAACCACGCAAAAAGAACACATATTGTTACAGCCTCTTGTTATGGAAATAAAAGCTGTAATTCCGTTACTGTTTAAGCGTACAGGACTGATATCAGCATAGGTTTCTTCCCGCGACAAGAGTACGTTTACGGCTTTATGACCGTCTTCTACCTGTTCAATTAAATTAGGAAGATCACGATAAGCATCAGGGCCAACGACTACATCTACCAAACGTTCTTCTTCTAAAAACTTAGATTTTAAACGCTCTGCCATACAGCCCAACACGCCTACAATTAATTTTGGATTCCGCCTTTTTTCTACGCCAAACTGCGACAGGCGGTTTCTAACCCTTGTTTCTGCATTTTCACGAATGGAGCAAGTATTAATAAAAATCACATCGGCCTGGTGGTAATCACCAGTTGTTTCAAAACCAGTTTCAGAAAGAATAGAAGCCACAATTTCACTATCGGCAAAATTCATGGCACAGCCATAGCTTTCTATATATAATTTACGTGCATCAGGCTTTATTGGCATATCTAAAATTAAAGCCTCGCCCTGTCTAGCTTCGTCATGCGTCTTATCTTGTACTTGCAAATCCATCATTTTTAAAAAGATTTTGGGTTGCAAAAATACACAAATTAAATTAAAAATGACAATTTGGCATGTCGGATACCAGGTTATATCTGATTATTACAATAAAGTGTAAATAAAAGAATGGCTTGAACAGCTTACTTGAATTCTTGCCGTAATAAGGCCTTTAAAACCTTTCAAGCCTAAATCTGTTCTATTTCGATATGAACTAGGTATGGTTGCTCAAAAGAATAAAAAAATTTGGATCTGGATTGCCAGTATATTCGGCGGATTAATATTAATAATTGCAGTACTGGCCATAGTTTTGAGCTCGGTATGGAAGCCGCTCCTAACTGAAAAAATAAAAGATGGTGTTTATAAAGCATCAAATCATTTATATAAAATTGATTTTAAAAGTATTAATCTTAATATCCTGACTGGTAGCCTATCCTTACAGGATGTTAATTTTAGTCCAGATTCAGCTCTATTTGAACAACTAAAAGCCAATCATCAAGCACCGGCACGTTTATTTAAGATCAAACTAAAAAAAGTACAGGTAAGTGGGGTAGGCATACTAACCGCATATTTTAAAAAACGGATAGAAGTTAATGCCATACTATTGGATAATCCTTCTATCCATACGAGCTTTAATAAAGCCGTTCGGAAGAAAGACAGGGTAAAAGAAACACGGTCACTTTATGAAGAAATATCCAAATCCTTAAAATCTATACACGTAAAGTCAATTAAAATTGTCAATGCTGATTTTGAATACATCAACATCCTGAAATCCAGCACTTCTACTCACCTAATTAAGCATTTAAACATTCGTGTAAAGGACTTTTTATTGGATTCTTTATCACAAAATGATTCCACAAGGTTTTATTATACAAAAGATATTTCTTTTGAGGTAATGGGCTATAAGGCTTTAACAAAAGATAAGATGTATACCATGGGGGTTGATACTGTAAGTGGTTCCATAAGATCAAAAGAAGTACATATTCGGGGATTTAGATTAAAGCCGCTCTATCCTGAACTAACCTTTAGCAGAAAGTACAGTGTTCAAAAAGACCGGTACGACTTAACGTTTAACAAAATAGATTTAACGGGTGTAGATTTTATTGGTTTTGATGCCGATCAAAAGATACAGGCAAAATCTTTAAGAATACACTCGGGTAAAGTTGCTGTTTTTATGAGTAGGGAATCACCGCCCCCACCAATTGATAAAGGCCGAAACTATCCGCATGTTGCTTTACAACGTTTAGATATAGAAACGATAGTTGATAGCGTAAAATTAAAAGGAATTGATATTTTTTATTCAGAATACAATCCTGCCAGTAGAAAAATTGGAACAGTTGCATTTAACGATTTAACAGGATCTATTTTGAATGTTAGTAATGACAGCGTACAACTGAGTCAAAATAATCATGCAATAGCCAATTTAAACACAAAATTAATGGGAACGGGTAATTTAAATTTAAAGATAAATTTTAATTTGAGTGATAAAAATGGTGCTTTTACCTACAGTGGTAAAATGGACCAATTTAATATGCAGGCTTTAAATCCATTATCAAAAGCGCTAGGCTTAATAGAAATAGAAAGTGGGGAAATCAAACACATTGATTTTGAGGCCAGCGCAAATCAGCGAACAGCAACAGGCCGCATGCATATGTTATATAATAATTTGAAAATTAAAATGTTATCAGATAATATTGACCAAAAGGGTACAAAAAAGAAGAGGCTATTGTCCTTTTTAGCCAATACATTTTTAGTTAATGATGATAATCCGAAAAAGGGTGATGCAGCAAGAACAGCCCAGATGAAAAATACCCGGATCAATTCTGCTTCATTTTTTAATTTAATGTGGAAAACGGTTTTTATAGGGATAAAGGATATTGTTGGCGTAGGTATAATCCCAGAAAAGAATCCGGTAAAGCAGCAAAAGGTAATTGCAAAAAAAATAAATGTACAAAAGCAGCAGCATATAAAGGAAAAAGGGAAAATCAAAAATTAAGGTGTGGTATAACAAATAAATTTATAATGTATATTGCTAATTAAAACTCTCTTTTAATATATGCCAGAAAAAAAAGGATTCCGATACAAATTTTTAAAGCGTGCTGCTGGTGTATTATTATTGGTTTGTTTGGTGTTGATTGCCGGGGCGTGGTACTTAAATATAAAATATAAACCGGTTTTAAGTAAGGAAATTAAGGCGCTTATCTTTAAATCAACAGATGGCTTATATACCATTAGCTTTACTAATGTAACCACAAATATTATAACAGGACATGCGGTGTTAAAAAATGTAAAAATTTTGCCTGATACCAACCGTTACAAAGCACTTATTGGATTGAAGCGCGCACCGAATAATCTTTACCAGGTGGTTGTTAAAAAACTAACGGTAAAAAACTTTCACCCTTTAAATGTTTTAATAGGAAAGAAGTTAAATATAGACCTGGTTTTATTTGATAAGCCGGAAGTGGTGATGGTGAATAAGCAGTTTGACTTTAATGAAAATAGGCCCGTTCAGCCTCAAAAATCACCATATGACTTTATTGCCAAAGCGCTAAAGGAGTTTAGTATTGAAACCATTGATTTTAGAGATGCAAGTTTTAAATATATAGATAGAAATTTAACAAAGCCCAGTTTTTTTTCTGTTGCAAATCTTGATATCACTTTAAAAGACTTTTTGATTGATCCAACTTCAGCAAAAGATTTAAGCAGGCTATACCTGCTTAAGGATGTAATTATTAGCTTAAATGATTACAGTTATATTACACCAAACAAGCTATATCAGGTAAAATTAAATCATTTAGAATTTAGTGCATTAACGGGAGCGCTAAACATTAAAAAATTTGCGGTTGAACCTTTATACAGTGAAATGGAATTTAGCCAAGTAGCGGGGTATAATAAAGATCGTTTTCAGGTTAGGTTAAATGATGTTTTTTTAAAAGGGATTAATCTGCCTCTTTATGTGCGCAAACAGGAGCTTACTGCGAAAAGCATGATTGTATCAAACGGACAGATTTCTGTTTTTAATGCAGACAGCCAAAAACGGATACAGACGGAAAGCCGGATAGGAAGTTTCCCCCATCAACTGCTTCAAAAAGTTAGACTGCCCATTGAGCTTCAAAAAATAAATTTAAATAATATTGATGTTCATTATGCGGTATACAACAAAAAAAGCCAGCAAACAGGGCGGATTTCTTTTGAGCATACAACAGGAACAATTTCGAATTTAACGAATGTAGCAAAGGTAAAAGCGCGGGATTCTATTATGGAAGCAAATTTGATTACTTATTTAATGGGACAGGGTAAGCTGGATATTAATTTTAAGTTTAATTTAACAGCTAAAGATGGAGCCTTTTCTTATTCAGGAATTTTGCACAGTATAAATGCCCGCATCATGAACCGCATAACCAAGCCACTGGGTTTTGTACAGATTAACCGTGGAAATGTGGATCAGCTGGCATTTCATTTTGATGCCAATGATTTAAAAGCAAAAGGTAAAGTAGACTTTTCATACTTTGATCTATCCATTGCATTAATGAGAAATGATGCTGAAAAAGGCCGTTTGGTAAAACGCGGATTATTGTCTTTTTTAGCTAATGCATTAATTATTAATCCAGAAAACCCGAGTAGTTCAGGCCAGTTTATTTCTGCTCAGGTTGATTACGGCCGACCAGCAAACACCTCCTTTTTTAATTTAATATGGCGGAGCCTTTTACAGGGCATAAAACTCAGTATTGGCATTACTGAAGAAAAGCAAAATAAAATGATGGAGCACATTGCTAAATTCAAAGCCATTAAAGCAAGTCAGCAGGAGCGAAAGCTAAAAAGGCAACAAAGAAGAACGGAGCAACTCAGGGAAAAACAGTAGGTCAGGCCAGATTAGATGTAGTTTGGCGCTTGGTAATTTTAAGCGAGGTGTTTTTTTACAATATCTTCAAGTGATGATATATCAAAAGGTTTAGATAGATAACTATCTGCACCTGCCTGTGCTGCCAGGCTAGAAATATCGTTGTTTGCAGAAAAATAAATTACAGGAATATGCTTTAGCTGTGGGTTTTTTTTGAGTGTTTTTGTAGCTTCTATTCCGCCCAGATCCGGAAGCCAGTTGTCCATAAAGATTAAATCAGGCATATAGGAAGATACTTGACTTTCAATATTATTTGCATTTTCTGATGTTTTAATTTCATAACCTGCATCTTCTAGTATAAACGTACATAAATCTAAAATATCTCTGTTGTCATCAAAAATAAATACTTTTTTTACATCAGTCATAATCGTATAAGCGTAATAATTTAAAATTATATTGTCAAACAGCCAAATGGAAATATTGTTTTAGCTGCCGTTTAATTCATTGATATACATGGCCATTTGATCGGAATTTAATACTGCATCTACGCTTACATTTAGCGCGGCCTGCTGTGGCATATAGGGCATACTCGCTGTAAGTGGATTTTGTATCACCACCCGGCCGCCGTAATTATTAACCATTTTTAGGCCCTCAACACCATCCGCATTGGATCCAGACAATAAAATACAAACTAAATCCTGATGAAAAATATCAGCAGCCGACTGGAAAGTGACATCAATTGAAGGGCGCGAATAGTTTATTTTTTCTGAATAATCCAGAGAAAATGTACCTGATTCTTCAATAAGCAAATGATAGTCAGCCGGTGCAATATATACATTCCCAGGAATAATAGCCGCTTTCTCTTCTGCTTCAGCAACTTTTAAACTTGTACGGCTTTTTAATAAATCAATCAATAATGAATCACTCCCTGATTTCCGGTGGGTTACAATAATAATTGGAAAGGTTAAATCATCCCTTAATTTAGGAAACATTTCCAAAAGTACGTCTAAACTTCCCGCAGACCCACCGATTATTAATGCACTGCATTTTTTGGTTAAAGTTTGCGCCATATTTTTTCTGTTTTGATTCTCTTATACTGTTTGGATTTTGGCCAAAAATCTAAACTTTCTTTACTGCCAAGCGCTAAATATCCCAGCTTTTCAATGCTGTTGTCAAACAGGTTAAAAACCTTATGTTGCAGTTCTTTATCAAAATAAATTAAAACATTTCTGCACATAATCAGTTGGAATTCATTAAAAGAATGGTCTGAAACAAGATTATGCGAAGAGAAAATCATTTTGCTGCTTAAGCTCTGATCAAATTTAGCTAAAGAATAGTTTGCAATATAATACGTGGAAAAATCTTTAGTGCCACCAGACTGCAGGTAGTTTTCTGAATATTGCTTTAACAGGTGTAAAGAAAATAATCCTTTTTTCGCTTTTTCTAATACAGTTGGATTAATATCTGTTGCATAAATAAGTGACTTATGCAATAAATTAAGTTCTTTTAATACAATTGCAATAGAATAGGCTTCCTCTCCTGTTGAACAGCCTGCAACCCAAATGCGAATAAAAGGATAAGTGCCCAATACCGGAAGTACTTCGTTTCGAAGTGTTTTGTAGAATGAAGGATCACGGAACATCTCTGTTACATTCACTGTTATTTCTTCTAAAAAACGTTTAAAATACTGTTGATCTGATTTTATGGTATATCTAAACTCGGCAAAGCTTACAAAATTATCTAAAGCATACAATCTGGAAATTCTACGCTTAATTGATGCATGAGAATATTCCAAAAAATCATATCCATAAACTTCCAATATATCATTTAATAATATTTGTAACTGTTCATTATCTATTGTTTCAATAAGCACCTATTCCGTAAATTTTTTTATTTGAATGAATAATTCATCAACATCAATTGGTTTGGAAACATAGCCTGATGCGCCTGCATTTAAACAACGTTCCTTATCTCCAACCATGGCCTGTGCAGTAACTGCAATAACAGGGATATTTTGCATTTTCGCTGATTTTTTCATCCTTGCAATGGCTTCATATCCATCCATGTCGGGCATCATCATATCCATTAATACGATATTAACACCTGCATTTTCTTCTATTATTGAAAAACCTTCTTGAGCACTGGTCGCAGCTAAACAGTTAAATCCCTTTGCTTTTAAAACAGCTTTTAAAGCAAAAATGTTTCGGTTGTCATCATCAATTAACAGGATTATATTTTTATGCATAAAGTAAAAAAGAAATTAGGATTTATGGTGATTTTCATATAACCAAACGCGGAGTAAAGAAACCAGCTGATCCATATCAACAGGTTTACTGATGTAATCAGAAGCGCCTGCGGCAATACATTTTTCTCTATCGCCCATCATTGCTTTTGCTGTAACCGCTAATATTGGGAGGTTTTTATATTTAATGTTCTGCCTAATGGTGGTTGTTGTTTCATAACCATCCAGCTTAGGCATCATCATATCCATTAAAACAATATCAATGGCAGGGTTTTCATCTAATAATTTAAGTGCCTCTTTGCCATCAATGGCGGTTAAAATATTCATTTGATGTTGCTCCAGCGCCTTTGAAAGTGAAAAGATATTCCGCACATCGTCATCGGCAACCAATACTGTTTTGCCTTTTAATACATCCTGTAAACCCGAAAACCTATCAGGCAATTTTCCTTTGTCTTTATTCTTTTCCTCTACCAAATGCAAAAATAATCCGGCTTCATCTAAAATGCGCTGATAGGAATGTGCCGTTTTCATCACAATAGAATCAGCATATTGCTTAATTCTATTTTCTTCTCCTTTTGATAGATTTTTACCTGTAAAAACAATTATAGGAAGATTTTCCAAACCAGGGGTTTTTTTAACAACATCCAATGTTTCATAGGCATGTTTATCAGGAATGCCCATATCTAAAATAACACAGTTGATTTCGGGTTTGTGCAATGCGGAAACACTTTCATTTACCTGATTTACAATTTCTGTTTGAATATCAAAATTGCTTAAAAAATAGCTTAGCGCCTTAGCGTGTTGCTCGTTTTCTTCAACAATGAGCACTTTCTTTGGATGCCTGGTCAGTGCATGCTCAAGCTTATGAAAAATCTCCTGCATATGCTCAAAAGCAAAAGGCTTATTAATAAAATCTACGGCTCCCTTAAGTAAGCTTTCTTTTTTTACTTGAAGAGAAGACATAATATGTACCGGAATTGGGCGTGTTTCAGGATTGGCTTTTAGCTCTTCCATCACCTGCCAGCCATCTTTAATAGGCAACTGTATGTCTAATAAAATTGCAACGGGTTTATAGGCCATTGCCATTTCTATACCTACATCTCCACGAACAGCAACAAGGCCTTTGTAGTTTCGTTGGCGGGTAAAGTTTAACAGTGTTTTGGCAAAAGGCGTATCATCTTCAATAATTAAAATAACCCGGTCATCTGGTTGTATATTGTCCCGGTCATCTTCAATTTCTTGTGGAATATGGGGAACTGTTAAAGAACTGGCTTTTTTTTGTGGCTGTTCCATAATATTCTCCGCTGGCTTTGTCCATGGATCTACCAGTTCACTACTGCCTTTTTCTTTATCCAGAGGCAGGATTAATGAGAATACACTTCCTTCATTTTCTTTACTCGTTAAATCAATGTATCCGCCCAGTAATTTTGCCAGTTCTCTACTAATGGAAAGCCCTAGCCCAGTGCCTCCAAATTTTCGCCGCGTTGACCCATCTGCCTGTTGAAATGCTTCAAAGATCATGGATTGCTTTTCTTTGGCAATACCAACGCCCGTATCGGTCACTTTAAAAATGATGGCATTTAATTTTTCATTTTTATTAATATTTAATGAAACGGAGCCTGACGAAGTGAATTTAATCGCATTTGACAAAAGATTCTTTAAAATCTGTTCCAAACGCATTTTATCTGTATGTAAATATTCAGGAATATCAGCAGATTTTTCTATAGTAAGTTTTAGTCCTTTTTGTTTGGCTACTGGGTTAAATAATGCCTGCATGCTGTCCGCTACCTCATTAATTTTAATGTTGCTGCGGTCGAGCTCCATTTTTCCGGCTTCTATTTTCGATAAATCCAAGATCTCATCAATTAAGCTAAGTAAGCCCTGGCCTGAGCTTTGAATGACTTCTGCATATTCCTGATGCTCACGGTCCATCTCTTTATTTTCGGCCATTAGCCTAGATAAAAGTAATATTGAGTTTAAAGGTGTGCGCAATTCATGGCTCATATTGGCTAAGAATTCAGATTTATACCTTGTGCTGAGCTCTAATGCCTCAGCCTTTTGCTGTATTTCTATATTTCGTTCTTCAATAAGCTCATTCTTTTCTTCCAGCAGGCTGCTTCTTTCCTCAAGTTCCTGATTGCTCTGCATAAGTTCCTCTTGCTGTACGCGCAGTTCTTCTTCTGATGCCTGAAGCTTTTGGCTTTGCGCCTCCAGTTCGGCATTCATTTCCTCAAGCTCATTGTGCTGTACTTGCAGTTCTTCTGACTGTGCCTGGGTTTCTTCTAGCAGCTGCTGTAGCTTTATGCGGTTTTGTGCGGCCACCAATGCGCTTCCAACTTCTGATAAAATCATGTTTAAGAAGTGCATCTGTAGATCGGTATACTGATAAAGCGTAGCCATTTCAATAGCACCAATAGAAATTCCATTTCTATTGATAGGGATAATAAGCAATTGAGAAGGTTTTATTTTTCCGGTAGCATAGCTGATGGTGAGTTCGTTTTTAGGCACATCATTAAGCAGAATTTGCTTCCCTGTTTTTACGGCCTGTCCAACTAAACCCTGCCCAACTTCTAAAATAGCAGGCAAATTTTGTTTTTCTACCGCATATTTTCCTTTCAGATGCAAATAGCCGTCCTCTTTAAATAAGTAAATTGCACCAACCTGACTTTTGGTATATAAGGTTAGAAATTCAATAATATCATCAGCCAGTTGAATAACATTGCTTTCGCCTACCATTTTAGTATTCAAATTGGCAATCCCGGTTTGCAGCCATTCATTTTCAGCAAGGATATCAAAAGATTTTTTTAACGATAGAGCCATTGTGTTTAATGAGCCTGATAATTCACCGAGATCGTCTTCTGACTGGTGGTCCATTGAAATGGTATAATTTCCATTTGAAATTTTTGCGGCAATATCTTTAATGGCCGCAATTCTTCTTTCGGTATCCTGCTTGCTAAGCTCTAATTCCCGGTGTAGCTTTAGTCGTTCATCATAATCAGCAGATACCTTCCAGTAAAAGAATAGCGTAATTAAGATGGCTAAAAGGGCGGCGGTAACAATTAAAAGGGGGGCATAATTACTCAGTTTATTTAATTCAGCTGTACGGGTGCTGAGCAATATTTTTTCATCTCTTACAATTTTATTGACCATACTTCTGGCCTGGTCCATATATACTTTTCCCTGTAGTAAAACGGTTGCATCTATTTGTCCGCCAAGTGTTTTAATCTCTATAGTAGATTTTAAGATGTCCATCCTTTTTACCAGGATAGTACGCAGCCCACTTACATTTTTCTGTTGAGCAGAATTATCCTTCGTATAACTGTCAACTTGGTTTAATAAGAAAAGCGCCCTGTCACTTGCTCCAACATAGGGTTCTAAAAATACTCTGTTTCCTGTTAATAGGAATCCTCTTTGTCCGGTTTCAGCATCTTTTAAGGCAGAGATGACAGATTCTGCATCCATTATAATCTCATCGCTCTTTTTCACCATCTCACCACTTTTAATTAGATTGGTGATGCTGATATAGGACGCAAGCGAACTGATAAAAAGGATGAGCAGTGATAAGCCAAGGCCTAAACGCAAATTGCTTTTAAGAGTTGTTTTCATATTTTAATGGAAAAATTAAACTTGAGGTGATTTTTCGTGAATTGGAATGGTAAAATAAAATTCTGATCCTAGATTGAGCTTACTTTTAACGCCGATGGTGCCCCCATGGCGAGCAATGATTTCTGAACAGATAAAGAGCCCAATTCCAAGCCCGTTAAAATGGTTGCTGTTATCTTCTACCCTGTAAAATTTGTCGAATATTTTTTCTTGTTGCTCTTCTGATATTCCAATTCCGAAATCCTTAACACTTAAATATAATTGGTCATGCTCAATATTAATATTTATGTTCATCTGGTTTGTACCCGGCGCATATTTTATGGCGTTTGTAATAAAATTAATTACAACCTGCTCTAACCTTGTCTCATCTCCATAAATCATTTCATGGGTTTCGCCACTTTTAATGATCTTAAAATCAGGATTGGATTGTTGCATCATTTCTATTGCATTGACGAGCATGTCGTTTGCGCAGAAATATTGCATATTAAACTTAAGCTTGCCACTTTCTATTTTAGAAATATCCAATAAATCGACAATTAAGCTGTTCAATTTTTCGAGCTGAATACTCGCCTTGTCCAAATGGCTTTTTGCCTTCTCTTTATCGTCCTTGTCTATGCTGCGTTGCAAAAGCTGTATATAACCCTTTACACTGGTTAAAGGTGTTTTTAATTCGTGACTGGCAATACTTATAAACTCATCCTTTTTATGTTCGGCATGTTTTCTAAACTCAATCTCTTCCAGAAGCTTTTCCTGTACTTCATTAAGCTTGCGGCTTTGCTCATAAATCCGGTAAAAAGTTTTAATTTTTAACAGGAGTACGTTAATATCAACAGGCTTGGTGATGTAATCCAAACCACCTGATAAATAGCCTTTTGTGATAAATTTTAAATCTGTGTTTACAGCGGATAAAAATATGATGGCGGTATCTTTTGCTTTGCTAAAGCCGGATAGTGCTTCTGCAACTTCAAAGCCATCCATCTCTGGCATTTGTACATCCAGAATGATGAGAACGTAATTATTTTTTAAAACTTTCTTTAGTGCTTCCTCACCGGAAGATGCCGTATCGACCTCGAAATTGTGTGCCTGTAATACTTTTTGTAAAGAAATTAGGTTTTCTGGTCTATCGTCAACTATTAGGATCATCTAAAAACAAATTAAAGCTAGGGTGTAATTAAAGACATCTGTTTATGTACAGTCCGTAGCATATAAAAACAATATAAAACTAAAAAAGTTTTATTTTTTTTAATTAATTAAATTAAAAGTATCTCCCTGGTTGATATCGCCTGTTTCAAAACCTTTTTTAAACCAGTATACACGCTGTGCAGAGGTGCCGTGGGTAAAAGAATCCGGTGTAACTTGTCCTGTAGCTTGCTTCTGTAATTTGTCATCGCCAATGGCATTAGCCGCGGTTAAGGCTTCGTCAATATCGCCTGGATCTAACCTGAAATTTTTCAGGTTTTGTGCATCATGTGCCCATAGACCAGCAAAAAAATCGGCCTGTAATTCAAGTTTTACCGAAAGCTTATTGTATTCTTTTTCACTTAGGCGCCTGCGTGCCTGATCTAATTTTTCTGAGATACCCAATAAATATTGAACATGGTGGCCAACCTCATGGGCAATTACATAGGCTTGTGCAAAATCGCCAGATGCACCAAAACGGCTTTTAAGCTCATCATAAAAGGATAAGTCTATATAAACCTTTTGGTCGCCAGGGCAATAAAAAGGACCAACAGCCGAACTTGCACCACCACAGGCTGATTGTACGCTGCCATTAAAAAGATAAAGTTTTGGGTATTGGTACTGTCTGCCCATGTCTTCAAATTTTTTGGCCCAAACCTCTTCAGTTGATTCAAGTACTCCGGCAACAAATTTTTTCTCCGCATCATTTGTTGATGTATTTCTGTTCACTTCTGTGTTTTCAGAAATAGGCAATTGGCTTACTAGGCCTGTTAAATCTTTTCCAAAGATTAGGCCCAACAAAACAATTACAATACCTATTCCGCCACCTAATACTGTACGTCCACCACCGCCTCTGCCATCCTCTACATTATCACTTCCTTTACCAAACCACTGCATATTATTAAATTAAATGAATAACCTGAACCAAGGGACAATTGTTGTACTAAAGTATTAAATAATTTAATTGTTTAAACTATTATTTAGTGCATAAAAAATCCTAAAGATGAACACTTTAGGATTTGTAAATGCATTTTATATAATTTTAATCATTAAAAACTTCAATAGCTTTTTCAATTCTATTTTGTGTCTCGGCTTTTCCTAACCGCACGGCAACATCAAAAACGCCGGGGCCAAACTTGCCTCCAACCAGCATAATTCTAAATGGAAGCATTAATTCGCCAGGTTTGAAACCCTTTTCTTCAGCGAGCGCTTTAAAAGCCGTTTCGGCAGTTATTGGATCGGTTAATACCGTATTGAGCGCATTGGCATATGCCTTGAAAAAATCAGCTTTTTCAGCCGACCACTTTGGCTTAACTGAGGCGGTATCATAATTAAGTGGTGCATCAAAAAAGTAAGCACTCTGGCTTATAAAATCAGGTAGGAGGGTGCACCGGTCTTTTATAAGCTCAATCACCGCTAATAAATAATCTTGATCATGAATTTTTATTCCTTGGTTATTTAATACTCCTTCAACCAAAGGCTGTAAGGTCTTGGCATCAGATTGTTTAATCCATTCATGATTATACCATTTTGCTTTTTCAAAGTCGAATTTTGCACCGGCTTTGCTAATCCTTTCTATAGAGAACGACGACTTCAACTCTTCTAAAGAGAATATTTCCTGGTCTGATCCGTCATTCCATCCCAACATTGCCAAAAGATTAATAAAAGCTTCGGGTAAAAATCCCAATTCTTTAAAGCCTTTAGTAACATGGCCGCTGGCATCCGTCCAGTCCATCGCATATACAGGGAAACCTAGTCTGTCGCCATCACGTTTGCTTAACTTCCCATGTCCGTCAGGTTTTAGGATGAGGGGCAGGTGTGCCCATTCGGGCATTTCTGTTTCCCAGCCTAAATATTTCCAAAGTAAAATATGAATAGGGGCAGATGGCAGCCACTCTTCACCACGGAAAGCATGTGTAATTTCCATAGCTTTATCATCAACAACAACGGCTAAATGATATGTAGGCATACCGTCTGCTTTTAACAGAACTTTATCATCAACAATCGAAGTTTCGAAACTTACATGACCACGGATGAGGTCATTAAAATGTACATTTTCATTTTCGGGTACCTTAATGCGAACAACATGGGGTGTATTGGCGGCCAGTAGGTCTTTTACTTCACTGTTCGTTAAGGTTAATGAATTGCGCATTTGTAGGCGTGTATGTTGTCCGTACTGAAAATTAGGGATTTCTTTACGTTTAACCTCTAAATCTTCAGGAGTATCAAAGGCATAATAAGCATAGCCATCATTTATAAGCTGTTCAGCAAATTTACGGTAGCTTGCTTTGCGTTCGCTTTGACGGTAAGGTCCATAATTTCCCGGAGTTTGCGGGCTTTCATCAGGCGTTATGCCACACCATTTTAAACAGTTTACAATGTACTCTTCTGCACCTTCAACAAAACGGTTTTGATCAGTATCTTCTATACGTAAAATAAAAGTACCATTGTGTTTCTTAGCAAACAGGTAATTAAACAGCGCGGTGCGTACACCACCTAAATGTAAGCCTCCGGTTGGGCTTGGGGCAAATCTAACTCTAACTTTTTTATTCATGGGTTTAATATGAGCAGGGGAACAAGCGTTATGGCAAATCCGCAACAATGAACCTTTCGTTTTACTCAGGCTACAAAGATATGTTTTTTATGTTTTTTTCGTTTTGTTATTGTATTTTGCCTGCATAAAGCATGAATCCTTACGAAAAGAAACGCCGCTGGAAATTTTTCCTTCTCATATTTGCCATTTTAATTGGCATTGCTTCTGTATTTTATACAGATTCTTTTGTGAAAAAAATGGAAAGGGAAGAAGCAAATCAGTTTCTGCTTTGGGTTAAGGTTACAGAGCGTTCCATGTTATTAATGGATAATGATAACTATAAAGATATTATAGAAACCATTAGAAAAAATAATAAGATAAGTACCATTGTACTCAACAATGATGGTTCCATTCTATCTTGGAATGGATTGGACAGTACTAAAACCATATATGAAGGGAATGAAAAATTAACTTTTGATACCCTTTATTTTAAGCATGAACTGGCAAAAATGAAACACCAGCACCCGCCAGTTTTAATGGATATTTTTGGAACAAAAAATCTGGCTTATTATAAAGATTCATTTATTTTAACCCAGCTCCGCTATTTTCCATATATTCAAATGGGCGTTATTTTCCTGTTTTTACTCACCGCATACGCTGCATTTAGTTCTGCCAGAAGGGATGAACAGGACCATGTATGGGTAGGTTTGGCAAAAGAAACGGCCCATCAGCTTGGTACGCCGATATCCTCTTTAATGGCTTGGGTAGAATTGATGAAATCTAAATTTGACGCAGAGGATGATCCGTTGATTGCCGAAATGGAGAACGATATTAAACGGCTGGAAATTATAACAGACCGTTTTTCTAAAATTGGTTCCAAGCCTATTCTTGAAGATCACACCGTTTATTTAGTGGTTAGTGATTTTATAAATTATTTTAAAGTACGTACATCTGATAAAGTGAAATTCTCCATTACAGGAGATGAGCAGGTGAGGGCCTTGCTTAATGTACCTCTTTTTGATTGGGTAATTGAAAACCTGTTGAAAAATGCGGCAAATGCAATTTCAAATGAAGGGACCATTGAAATTAATATCATTGAAAATTTAGCTAAAGAACAGGTGATTATTGATGTTACAGACAGCGGAAAAGGAATCCCTAGATCTAAATTCGATGCTGTATTTCAACCAGGTTATACCACAAGGAAACGTGGGTGGGGGCTTGGTTTGTCTTTAACCAAGCGAATTGTAGAAAACTACCATAGTGGCGAAATTTTTGTTAAAGACAGTGAAATTGATAAGGGTACAACCTTTAGAATTATATTAAAAAGCAGTTTGACCTATGAACCGACCACAGCCTAATGAATACCCGATATGGGGCGAAACTTATATCAGTAAAGTTGAAGGGGATATTTTTGATGTTCTGCAACAACAGGCCGAAACCCTGCCGGCACTGTTTTTAAATCATGCAGCAAAAGAGAACTTTAGGTATGCTGAAGGGAAGTGGACATTAAAAGAAATGCTTGGGCATATTATTGATACGGAAAGGATTTTAGCATATAGGTTAACGTGCTTTGCCAGAAATGAGCAACAGCCATTGCCAGGATTCAACGAAGATGATTATGTAAAAAATGCCAGGTTTTCCGAGCGTGATTTAAATGATTTGGCAGCAGAATTTTCAACATTGCGTAAAGCAAATCTTTATCTTTTTCGTACGTTAAATGATCAGGAGTTAAATAGAAAAGGAACTGCATCTGATCGGCAGATTAATGTAAAATCTATTCTCTATATTATTGCCGGGCATATCCATCATCATGTTTCAATTTTAAAAGAACGTTACAATGTGGTTTAGAAAATATACGATAGAAGAATTGAACAACTGGCCTAAAAATAATATAGGCGGCTTACTGGAGATTAAATATACAGAAATTACAGACGATTCCATTACAGGTACGATGCCTGTTGATGAGCGTACCCATCAGCCTTTTGGCATTTTACATGGAGGCGCATCTGTTGTTTTAGCAGAAAGCCTGGGCAGTATCGCATCTTTTATGTGTATTGATCCTGAAAAATTTTTAGCTGTAGGTTTAGAGGTTAATGCGAACCACCTTCGGCCTGTAAAAAAAGGACTGGTAACCGGTATTTGTAAACCGTTGCACATTGGTTCTAAAACCCATATTTGGGAAATTAAAATTTACGACGAGCGTGGAAAAATGAACTGTGTGAGCAGGCTTACCGTTGCGGTTATTAATAAACCACAATAAACAAAACCTGTTTGCTTGCGCAGAACAGGTTTTTTATTAGTTTTTTTGATCGTGTTCTATTGCTTTCTTTTCGATCAAGAAAGAACTTATTAAGCCCAACCCTCCAAATATGCCTACAAAACCGAAATAGACAGCAACTGCCTGGCCTCCTTCTGCCCTGGTCATTTCTCCGTTAAAGACACTACGAACTGTAAATAAAGCGACCAGCAGTCCTAATCCTAATCCTGCCATTAATAATCCAAACTTTAAACTTAAATAAGGTTTAGGTACTGAACTGCGATTGAGTCTGGGGTCCATTCCTCTTTCGATCATTGCCATTTTTTCTTTGTTCGATAAATATCTGATTCCAAATACCATTGCGAATGCGCCTAAAAACATTGATATGGGTACTAATATGCCTTCCATGATGATAGTTTTTATTGTTAATATTCTTTTTAATTATTGAGTTTTGTTTCTGTGTATTATGACAACAGCGTTTTTAATCAGGTTACACCTAAATGAAAATATTTTAATAGATTTAATTCTTATAATGAAACTGATTTGCTGCAGCAATTAAAAAACATACAGATCTTTAAATCGCTAAGTGATCAATCTCTGGATTTACTTATTCCTCATTTAGAGCTTGTAGAATATTCAAAAGGAAAAATCTTAATTGAAGCAGGGAAGGTTGTGCCAGTTTTTTACGTAATGGCCAGTGGCATTGCACGTGCATATTCTGATGGAGAAAATCAACAGATTACCTTTTGGTTTGGTCAGCAGGGAGATCTATTATTTTCTTACAACAGCTATATAAACAATTTGCCCGGATATGAAAACGTCGAACTTTTAGACCACTGCACCTTATATCAAATTAAAGTATGTGATTTACTGATGCTGTATCAAACAGATTTGGAAGTGGCCAACTGGGGGAGAAGGATTGCAGAACAAGAATTGATTGCTACAGAAAAGAGATTGATTGACCGGTTATTTAAAACCGCAACCGAGCGTTATCATGATTTTGTAAAACAGTCTCCAGAACTGATTAAAAGAGTTGCACTAAAGCACATAGCTTCCTATTTAGGTGTTACGCAGGTTACCTTGAGCAGAATAAGAGCCGGATATAAATAAGCTTCATTTTTTAACATTTGTTAAATGTGCTGAGCGCAGTAGGAATTACCTTTGTACCTCAATACAATTTGTTATGAACTGGATTATATTAATTATTGCGGGTCTTTTTGAAGTTGGCTTTACAACCTGCCTAAAATTATCAAACAACTTTACAAATGTTAAATGGAGCATTGGCTTTTTGGTGTCGATTACGCTGAGCTTTCTTTTACTCAATAAAGTGATACAAACCCTCCCAATGGGCACAGCATATGCTGTTTGGACCGGAATCGGGGCTGTTGGTACTGTTGTTGTTGGAATCGTTTATTTTAATGAACCCGCCACTTTTTGGAGAATCTTTTTTATTTGTACGCTTATTGGCTCCATTGCGGGATTAAAATTTTTTGCATCGCATTAGCATATGAGTATAAACAATACAGTTTCTGTTGATCAATGTTTTTGAAAAACCACATGTCCATATTTTAAAATTTGAAACACGACCAAGGAGTTTTACTGATTTAAAATCACCATTTCTGATAAAGTGTTAAGATCACTTAAATTAAAACAATTCTGGCATTCTCTGTAACCTCGGTATCTTTAATGTCGTCTTAGTGGAGAGAATGGAGCAAAAATTTACAGATTTAGAGCTGATCCAGCAGATATTGAATGGCGAAACCACACAATATGCTTTGCTGGTAAAACGCCATCAGCGATTTGTATTTACCCTTGCTTTGCGTTTTGCAAAAAATAGAGAAGATGCGGAGGAAATTGCTCAAGATTGTTTTGTAAAGGCCTATAGGGCATTAGCTACATTTAAACAAACTGCAAAATTTAGTACCTGGCTTTATACCATAACCTATACTACGGCCATGACTTTTTTGCGTAAAAAACAGTTAGATACATCATCTATACATGATGATGAAACTTTTATACAGCTTGAAAACCATACTTCAAGTTTGAATGCAAATGACTATGAAAAACAAAATAGTCATGATTTTTTAAACCAGGCCATTGGACTTTTGGCTCCTGATGATGCAACAATTATTACCATGTTTTACCAAGGAGAACAAAGTTTGGAGGAAATAGGTGAAGTACTGCACATGCAGCCGAATCATATTAAGGTGAAATTACACCGGGCTAGGCAAAAGCTAAAAGAAAAATTACAACTTTTATTAAAAGATGAAGTAAAGGAGTTACTATGGATTTAATAGAACAACAGCTTTGGGATTATATTGATGGAAACTTAGACCAAATACAGGCCAAATTCATTGAAGAAAAAATAAATGCCGAACCGCAGTTTAAAATTCAATATGAAGAATTATTGCAATTCAGCCAAAAACTAGAGGATCTAACGCTAGAGGAACCTTCCATGTCCTTTACTAGAAATGTTATGGAAGATGTTGCTTCGGTTCCAGCGCCCATTTCATTAAAAACAAAGATTGATACCAGGGTTATTTATGGTGTTGGTGGTTTTCTTGTGCTTCCAATCTTGGCAATCTTAGCTTTTACCGCTTACAATTCTACATTTACTATGCCGAGGTTCGATTTTGATTTATCGTTTGAGGTAAACAAAATGATTACGCCAACTGCACTCTACGCTTTTCTGTTTGTAGACTTAGTAATAGGGTTAATATTTATGGATTATTTTTTCAGAAATAAATCTATTTCGGGTTAATTTAACTAAGCCCATCAATAGCTTACTGATGTTTGGTTTGCGGAAAAGATTTATAAATAAAAAGGGCTGGTTTCAAGTAGAAATCAGCCCTTTGCAAATATGATAAATAAATTAAATTACTTTCACATTAACGGCGTTTAAGCCTTTTTTACCGTTAGCAACTTCGTACTGTACTTTGTCGTTTTCACGGATTTCGTCGATAAGACCTGTCGAATGAACAAAAATTTCGCTATCGCCGTTAGCTGGAACGATAAAACCAAAACCTTTAGTAACATTGAAGAATTTTACTGTGCCTTCTTGCATTGTTTTAAATATTAATAATTAAGTGTGCAAGGTAAGTTTTATATTTTAAAATCAAAATATTTTTTAAAATTTTTTTAGCGTTAAATTTTTGTAAACAGCAGATTACTAAGGCTTTTAAATTGTCTTTCCGATTACATTCAGCGTAATTTCACTATTGTGGAGTATTCCTAATGTATTTCCGGGTACTATTTTAAACAAACTTTTTAGGTAAAGATCTGCTATGGCCTGGATTACTTTTTTCTTTGACTCTATATCTTCTGGTAAAACACTGTATACATTTTTTACCCGTATGTTTCCGTTAATATCTACAATTGCAGAAAACTGGTGTGCAAAATCTTTATAGGCTTTATTGATGAGGATTTTATACTGAGGGAACATATAATCATATGCCGATGTACGGTTTGCCAGCTTATCAACAGTACTTATTTTTTCTACTGTTGCCAATTTACTTTTCGAAATAAATGCTACAGGCTCGGTTGCTGCAAAAGCACTGTCTCTATACTGGTTGATTTTGGCAGAACGCTTTTCAATAAAAATGGTATCGGCTTTTGTCGGTTTTTGTAGTTCAGCAGCGCTTTGTTTTAGCTTTTCTTTGATGTATTGCTGCGCATAAAAGGTCATATTTACATCAGATCGGATGTCAGCCGCGATCACTTTTGCGGTAACCTGAACCCGCTGCAGCACTAGACTGTCTTTACTGATGTGTTTTACCTTAAACCATTCTTCGGCAAAATTATATACATTACCGTGATCATAATGCAAATGAAAACCCTGCATTATTTTTTTTTGTGGGCTGTAGGCTAAAATAGAATCTTCGGCAACAATTTCTACGATCCACGAGGGCTTTTGCATGAAACCATCATCATTAAATGAAAGGCCGGTGCTAAACCGTCTTTTCACCTCTTCGTACCGAATGCCTTTAACAGGAGAAAATGTAAAGTCTCGTAATGTAGGGTCAGTTGATTTGCTCCCAAAATGACAAGCAGAAATAAACAGTGTAAGTAAAAATAAAAGGGAACAGTTTTTAATCATTAAGGTTATTTTACGGGGCTAAAATACTTAAAACGATTTTATATTGCTCATATTTTAATTTCATTAATTATTGGATTTATTTCTTTTTTACCAAAATTACATTTGCAACCTTTCGCTGGCCCTCATGATCCCATTTCTTGTTATCTGTAGGGTAGTTTACTACACCATTTGCCCCAAATCCATTAACCCAAAGTGTTGTTGAGCCTCCGCCATCAAAATTAATGGCACTGCTGCAGCCAAGCCAGCGCATTAATTTAGTGAGTTCGAATAAGCTCATGCCCGCCGAGTTTTCATTTCTTCCGTCAACGGTTAATAAAATAGCATGGCCATTTGGTTTAATGCCCAAACAGGTTCTCGGGTGCCTCACTTTATAAAAATCAGTTGTATCCAATACTTCATCTGTATGGTTAAAACTTAACAAAGGACCGTTTAACAATATATTTTTCGCTGATAAATGTGTTTCCCAATCGATAGATCCATCCCATTTTTGAATGCTTATTACTCCATTTTCTATTATAACTGCGGCTTGTTGATGTTTAGCTCTGGTGTTGCCCTTATCAAATCTGTTTTGATTCACTACAACGCCATTTATTTTAACATAATCTACAGATCCACCGTTTTTAACATCAAAGAAATTGCCGTTTACTGCGGCTATGGCTGTATCTCTTTTACCAAAATCGCTGGTGGTAATAAGCTGTTTTTCTTCAGCACCAAGAGCAAAAACCGCTTTTTTTCCGGTGTTTTTAATCTCTAAATAAGCAATATGTTCATTTGCCGAAAACAGAGCCTTATTTTTAAAGTGATGCTGATATAAAATAACCTGTTTGGCTATTTTATTTTTTTGCCATTTTGTATTTGTAATAAGAATTGAATCTTGGCTTTGAGAAAAGCCAGTAAATGTAATGCTGAACAATACAGCAACAAGAAGTAATTTTTTAAGCATAATTATTATCAATTCTAAATGACTAAGTATTCATTAAATCCGTTTTTCCAAATGGACCAGTTTGAAATAAGTTTGATTATCTCTATATATTTCAAATATAATATTTCGATCTGCTTTTGATTTAAATAGCTCCATCAGCTCGCTAAGGGTATAATTATTTATAGATTTAAAGTTAACGCCTATAATCTCATCATCGGGCAACAGTCCTGCTTTTGCTGCAGGCGAATCGGTATCTATTTCGCCAATGATAAATCGTTTATATTCTTTTTCATCAAGATAAACCACCATTCCGAGCATGTCATAATCAAAGGGGCGGTTATAAAATGAATTGCGTTTAATAAACATATAACCCTCTTTATAATTTAGCTGAATATCAAAACGTTTTAATAAATCAGCTCCAATATTTCCATTTCTGTTGCTGTCTAACTTCCCTGATATCGATTTGAAATCCGGAAAGCCTGAAATTACGTCTGTAAAAATATAATCACCTAGGTAAAAATGTTTTATTCTCCCTACCGATCCTTTTATTTGTCCGCTTAGGCTCATCCCTAAATTTGCATTTATTGTTTGGCTAGGTAATGGAAAGGCAACACTGTTTATAGATTCTAAAGATATATTGTGGCTTGCGCCGGTATCCATTAAAAATTTGGCATTAATTCGTTTTCCGTTAGGAAGCTCAATACCCGCAGTAACATAAGGCTTTAAATTTTCTATACGCAGGGCAATTTTATTCCCATCATATTTTACAAACTGGTTGTGTGCATAAAACTTAAGCTGTGCCGTGCTGTATCTAATATCTACAATAAAACTATTGAAAAAACTAAAGCCTATTAGTCCATAAACTTTAATACCTAAATGTCCAGATAAATTAAAAAGATCTTCTTTTAAAATTGCTGTTGGAATCTGTTCTATTTTTGCACGGCCTACTTTTGCGTTGATGCTTTGGGAGATAAAAGCATCTATTTCGCTGTTGCCCAGTCCTGTAACTTTAATTTTACGCATGGCGTTAAAATTTAAAGAATCGATGATGGATGGATCTGTAATAATCATAGGGCCTACGCCTGTATCTAAAACAAAGTCGTAAGGGCCTTTTTCATTAATATAAAGCGGTATTATGATTAAATTCCGAACAAATTTAAATTTAATGGTCTGCTTTTTTCTTGATCCAACAAAGCTAAATTCTTGAGCTGAAAGCGTACCTGAAAATGTGAAAAAATACAGGAAAAAGACCCATATTTTCCAAAAAAAAGCAAGGTCAAATTTATATTTGGGTAACATTAAATTAAAATTAATAATTTAGTTGATATAAATAACCAAAGCATGTTTACTAATTTCTCCCTTAGGTATTTTTCAGCATTCATATTGCTGATCATTTGTTTTTTATTTGGTTGTTCGGCAGATCGTATGATTGCAAATAAAGTTTCCAAAACGTTTTCAAGTTCTGAAATTATTAAGCATTATCAGGTAGGATTTGCACTGTATGACCTCAAGGAAGGAAAAATGATTTATCAAAAAGATGCCGATAAATATTTTACCCCTGCATCAAACACCAAAATTTATACTTTCTATGCAAGCTTAAAAATGTTGCCAGAATACATGCCCGCACTGAAGTATATTGAAAAAAATGACTCGCTTATTTTTTGGGGTACCGGAGATCCATCATTTTTGCAGGCCGATTTAAAAAATAAGGAGGCCTATAATTTTCTTTTGTCAAGCAATAAAAAATTATTTTATGCACCAGGCAGATATACAGGAGATTTTTTTGGCGAAGGTTGGGCCTGGGATGACTATAGTTACTACTACCAGCCAGAAATCACTGATTTGCCTATAATGGACAATATGGTAACGGCTAAATACGCGGGGCAGCATAAAATTGACATATCGCCTAAGTATTTTGTACCTTATTTTGAAGTTAATCCAAACCAGAATAAGGGAGATTTCTATGTAAAACGTGATTTCTTAATCAATCATTTTTTTTATTCAGCAAATGAAGCCAAGCCCGGTTATAATCAGCAAATTCCTTATAAAACGAATGTTCAAACAACATTGGCTGTACTGACTGATACTTTACATAAACCCGTAGGCCTGATAGAAATGAAAATCCCTTCAGATGCCAAAACACTTTATGGAGCTAAGCGTGACTCTGTATTGAAACAAATGCTTTTGCCGAGCGATAATTTTATTGCCGAGCATTTATTGTTGGCCTGTTCAGGGCAGATTAGTGATACTTTAAGTACACAAAAGGCCATTCGTTATATGGAAAAAAAATACTTAACCTTTTTACCTGATAAGCCGAGGTGGGTAGATGGTTCTGGATTGTCACGAAAAAACTTATTTACACCAAGAGATATGGTATCAATTTTAGATACCATATACAAAACAATCAATAATCCGCAAAAACTCTTTGATATGTTGCCTGCAGGAGGTAAAAGCGGCACCCTTAAAAATG
>Ga0116227_10001382_pt1 | contig 53829 bp, 42 predicted proteins | sample S1TSphgellanicum_FD_89693 | JGI IMG/M metagenome (GOLD analysis project Ga0116227, IMG submission 89693) | Host-associated microbial communities from peat moss isolated from Minnesota, USA - S1T2_Fb - Sphagnum magellanicum MG | ecosystem: Host-associated > Plants > Peat moss > Unclassified... | reverse complement strand
TGTGACTGTGGAAGGAAAAAAAAAAAAGAAAAAAAAGATCCTTGGGGGGGGGTTTGAATTTAGTTAAAGGGGGGGACAACGGGTTTGAAAGCTCAGAACCGCGGGGGGGGGGGGGGGGGAGAAACAGAACCTGCTGCCGCAGAAGAGATGATGATGATGATGATCAATGGATATATTATATGTATGAACTATCTTCGTTCGATCGATCGATCGATGGATCTTTCTTCTGGTGCTTTGTAGGTGTCTCACCTAACCATGCAACTCATGCAACTGGAACCCGGGCCGGATCTGCAACAACAACCACCAATGTAACAACAATAACAACAACGATAAAAGAAAAGATAATGATGATGAAGAAGAGGAGGAAGAAGAAGGGATGTTAGTGCTCAAGGTTTTACAGTGTTTGTCTGTGTTCAGTCATAAGTCTGCTTGTCTCGCTCACAACAACAGTCTGGTTGCAACACACTTTTACTCACCAAAATCTCAAAACAAGTTTCACACAGACACAGAGGGAGAGGGAGAGATATGAGAGAGAGAGAGAGGGGGGCGGGTGCTGGAGAGGGAGAGAGAAGCTGAGAACAAAGAGAGCATGGAACTTGGATGAGAAAAGAGGATGAAGTTCTGAAAAGAGGATGAGACTTAGAGAAAGAGGATGAATTTTATAAAAGCTGAGAAGAAACTGGGAATGGAAATTAGACAGAAGAGGATGAATGTTTGTTAGGAGGATGAAACTTAGAGACAGAGGATGAATTTTTAAAAGCTGAGAAGAAACATCAAATGGAAATTAGACAGAAGAGGATGAATTTTTTCAAAAGCTGAGAAGAAAGAGAAAATGATTTTTTGCACACAGGATGGCACTTAGAGAAAGAGGATGAATTATTTAAACGAAGAGAAGAAAGAGGGAATGGACGGTAGAAAGAAGAGAACGATGAAGAGGATGAATTTTTATAAGGAAGATGAAACTTAGAGAATGAGGATGAATTTTTATGAAGAGGACGAATTTTTGAAAACCTGAGGGGAATGGAAGTTAGAAAGAAAGAGGATGAATTATCTTAAAGAGGATGAAACTTTACCATGAATTTTGCTTGAAAGCCGAGCTGAGAAGAAAGAGGCCATTGGAAATTAGATACAAGAGGATGAATTCTTTAAGAAAATTGGAAAATGAGGAGGATGAAGTTTTTGAAAGGTGAGAAGAAACCTAGAGGGAATGGAAATGAGAAAGAAGAGGATGAAATGTTTTTTTAAAAGAGGATGAAGATTAGGCTACTTTGATAAGGTGATTTCATGTACTACATTTCTAGTAGTTGTTGGGATCATTCACTCAGACGACTTAATAATATTTAGTAATTTCATTGGCTCTTTTGTGCAATAGATAATTAGACCTTTGGAGCTTCTGTTCAGTTAGCTTGCAAGTATATTTTACCGTAGGCTAAAATTAGGTATTGTGTTGCTCCATGGTTTGGTTTGGTTTGGTTTGATTTGATTATGCTAAGAATTTCCATTCCACAATTTTGCTTAGTTCCTTAATCCTAAGTAAACAAACCCATTTTGGTCATGTACACAAATGATTTGCAAGACCATTGCTGCTTAGGTCCTTAACCCTAAGTGAACAATCCCATTTGGTTGTGTAAACAAATGATCGCAGCATCCTGGACACATCAAGTAGTACAATTGCTTAGTACACAATTTTGTACATGGATTTTCCCTTTCTATGTTCTTGAATCTTGATATTTATTAACAAATGTAGAGACAATTTTGAACACTTGTGTCTAAGGTACATAATTTGTATGTTGAAGAAGGCACCCAAAATAATTCCTATTGAGAATTTTTATGGTGACAAAGGCACCCATCAATCCATTCACCTCTAGTTTCATTAGTTATGAGGAAATGTTGGAAATCCTAAGTGTTCACAAACTTAGGTTGGAGTGAAACAACCTCATAGGTTGTGTGAACACACATGATTTCAAGCTCCTAAACACCTAACTAGTAACATTGCATAGTTGCTTTAATCGTAAGTGAGCAACCCATTTGGTTGTGTGAACAAATGATTGCAAGACTATTGCTTAGTTCCTTAATCTTATGTGAACAACTCATTTGGTCGTGTAAACAAATGATTGCAACATTCTCAATGCCCAAAGTACTAAGTACAAATTGGTTAGTACAGAATTTTGTTGATAGATGTTCCCCCTTTTATATTCTTGAATCTTGATGTTTCTTAACAAATGTAGACACAATTTTGAACACTTGTATCTAAGGTACCATAATTTATATGTTGAAGAAAGCACCCAACACAAACCCTAATGAGAATGTTACAAGTAACAAAGGCACCCCATCCATCCATCCACCCACCCACCCAATTTCATTAATCATGAGAAAGTGTTGGGAAATCCTAAGTGTTCAACCCATTGGTCGTGTGAACACATGATTGCAAGATCCTCAACACCCAAGAAGTACCCATTCCTCCTTAGTTTCCTTAATCCTAAGTGGAATAATAGCCCATTTTGGTCGTGTGAACAAATGATTTCCCAAGAAGTACCCATTATTCCTCCTTAGTTTTCTTAATCCTAAGTGAATAATAGCCCATTTTAGTCGTGTGAACAAAATGATTGCAAAAATACTGAACACTTGGGTATATATAGTATAGTACACAAATTTGGTAAGTACAAAATTTTGTTGATGGATATCTACTTTCTTGAAACTTGATGGTTAAACCAAATGTAGAGACTCTTTTTGAACTTGTATCAAGAGTACATAACTTATGTGTTTTACTTGATTAGGTTTAGGGTTTGTAATAAGAGAAGCACTTCGTTACAAATCCTGAATGAATTTTGTGGTACTTGGGTGTTCAAGATCTTGTAGTCATTTGTTCACACGACCAATGGGTTGTTTTGCATTGGCTTTAGGAACTGGTTTCTGATCCGTGTGTACTAGAAAGAGCACGAGTTTGTCACCAATCATCCTTAGGCATAGGATCTCTCACATCCCATTGAATGAGGGTGATCTATTGAAGATGACCAATGGATGGCTTTCGTAAGGCCATCTCCTCCCATCCCACATCCCCTATTTGGGGACCTTTACTAGTGCTTAGGCTTTTAGGGTTTTAGGGCCATCCAACATAGAGTACTAATGCTGATTTAATATCCGCCGGTTACCCATGTTGAGGATATTAAATCAGCAATGGGTCCTTATTGCAGACAATACAAAAATACTGTCTGCAATTTTTTTTCCCTTACTGCCCAATTGCCCAACCAAGATCTGTCTGGTGATGTCCAGACACATCTTGGTGCTGCCCAGACACAAATCTTGTATCTTATTATACACACTTTGGGTGCGTAGTGGACAAAAGGAGGCATATTAGAGCCGTGTAATGGACACTAGGAGGCATATTATATGCCTCTAATATGCCTCCTAGTGTCCATTACACACCCAAAGCATGCATGCATAACAGGACGCAAAATTTGGGTCTGGGCACCATCAATCTTTTTCTATAATGCCCCTATAGGTGCTGCTGGACATGCTCTAAGTACCTTGCGGAGTTTGTTGTACCCATGTCTCAAATTGCTATCAAGCTTGCTCGTGTGTGTTGGTGAGGATGTGAGTTGTTCACTCACACATTGTCCAATGCATTGCTTCAGAAAGCATGGTTTTTGTGGAAGAATGATTTTCTGATTTCCTGAGATTTGGACACTGCGAAAAAGCTCAAGAACCATGAGTAGGAGCCACGTTCAGATTTGCTGGAACCTTTGCAGAATCTAACTTCCAGCATAAAATTGCCTTAGATTTTGAAGACACTTTGTACTAACAATTGTCAAATTCAAAATGATCTTTTGGAGTCAGTAACCCCAAAGAAGTGCAAAAAAATAAAGAGATTTCAAACCATGAAACCATTCGAGCAGTGGATTTCTGGCATCTGAATTTGTGTTGCAATTCTCATAGCACAGAAATCATTTTCACATGTTCAGCAAGACTTACTTCTTTCTTTAGGTGTCCAGCAATACTAAAAACCATTCCAAAAATATCATCAACACCTTGAGAAATTCTTAACTTGGACTGGATTTTTTCCCCCAAAATTTCCCAACCCAGAGTGAAATTTCAATTATAAAACTGCCTAAGGCCCAAAACAACAAACCCCTTGTGAAGCAGAAATTAGGTCCGCAAAGCTTCAATTGCCATGATTTGTACCTCATCTTTAGACACGTAATCCGCAGTTACACTCTTAGATAGATCAAGAGTTCCTCACACTACACACTTATGTGCTTGAACTCTTCCCACCAAAGAACTCTTTAAGCCGCCTTGATGCCTCTATGATGTTCTCCCTGTGACCAAATGCACTTGCTCTGATGAAACCTTCCCCTCCAGGCCCAAATCCACTTCCTGGTGTGGTTACAATATGGGTCTTCTCCAAAATCTCTGCAAATACATCCCAGGAGCTCTTACCTGGAACCTGTACCCACACATATGGTGCATTTTGACCCCCAAAAGTCTTGAAGCCAAGGGATGTGAATGTGTCAACCAGGATTCTTGTATTCTCTTTGTAGAAACCCACCATTTCATGGATGGCCTGCACATAAAATTTCCATAGAGTCCAAACAGTTGAAAACAGGTAACTGTAGCAGACAATTCAACATGCAAAGACTCACAGAACAGATGATGGGTTGCTTCTGAACCCCTTTGCAGAAACATTTCCAACTAGCAATATCTCAAAATTAGATACTCCAGAAAACTGTGTACAGCTGTACCTTAAGACCTTCAGGTGATACACATGCCAGCCCACCAGCTTGTGCAACATTGCAAGCTCCATTAAAACACGTGGACATGATTCTATTAAAATCATTGATGACAGGGAATCCATCACCATATCGGAGTTCACTAGGCACTATCGTCCACCCTAGACGTACACCTGTGAAGCCTGCATACTTTGAAAATGATGCTATCTCTATAGCCACCTATGCAGACAGAAACACTTCCTGTTAGATTGGAAACAAGGGCTCTACTCACATCACTCAATTGGCATATCTAGATGTAGTATGGCAAAATACACCAACAAATAGCAGATTGTCAACAACTGTGTTGTACCTCTTTGGCACCTGGAATTTCATATATTGACTTGGGGTTATCATCAGACATATAGATCGCATACGCAGAGTCATAGATAATGATTGATCCATTCTTTCTGGCAAAAGTCACCAGCTCGTTGAGCTGCTTACGAGTTGCAGCTGCTCCTGTTGGATTGTTTGGAGAGCAGAAAAAAATGATATCAGTGCGTGGCACTTCTGACAAGTCTGGAAAAAAATTGTTTTCAGGCAAGCATTTCATGTATGTGATTTTGCCATACTGCTGAGAGTCTTGCTGGAATCTTCCAGTCTGACCCACCATCACACTTGTGTCAACATAAGCCTGCAGGCCATGCACACACAAGCTTCAGAATACACCTATTTTTCTGGCATCTCAATCATTTAAAGTGACCTTCCACCAGAACTGTATCATTCTCCTTTATGAGTTATCGTATTGACACTCACCAGCTGAACTCTTGGTGACAGAGTTCCAACAAACACATGAAAGAACTACACAGCAAATCACTCACTCACAACAGAAGCAAAAACCATAAGCCACTCTCCACAAATGCAAATTCTCTGGAGGGATTCAGGAGTTACTGGGTATGAAGGATCTTGAACAGCCATTGTCACCTCTGGTCCAAATAACATCTGCACATACTCCAACCCTAGCATGTTCAACTACATAGAATCTAGAATGTAAGAAATTCAAAATCTGGGAGATAGAGCTGAAACAGTACAGATTATGCTTTGCCAATTCAATCAGGATCAAATCTGCCCATCCATCTGGGTGATCTATCTTATACCACAGTGGGAACCTCAACAGGCACCTGTGGCAATGTGAGTGGGGCACTTTGCCCAAACAGTCCCCCATTTCTGTCAGAACTCCACAGGAGGGTTGGACAACAATACAGTAACGGACTGTCTTGCTAACCTGGCTGAGGTGCAATCTGTTTATTGATAAGTCCAGTACTGGATGCATCATATTTCACTGCAATAGTCAATAGTTTTGCTAACAAGAACAACATAGAGTTGATGTGTATGAGGTTCTGAACAGATTTTCGCAATTTTGAAAGAGAGTCATATGTCTACTGATAATGGGACTTTGTTCAAGCAGAATTGAGCCCATACCTGTAGCCGTGCAAGGTCACACTTAGCTCCGTCTGATACAAAAATCTCATTGGCATTGACATCAACACCCCCATAAAATGCAGTTGCTAAGCCTGCTCGCAGTGCCTGAATGCCAACACAGAGGTGCTGAAAACAGTTTCAAGATTGAGTTTCATACGCTTATAACAACTATGCAATCCAACAGCACAGACACATAATTAAACCCCATTCCTGATCATACATGCTTTGATGAGCATGATGGGGATTTGGAAGCTTACAGTTTCACCTTGTTCAGCACCATAACCAGTGTAGCCCTCCAAAGTGGACAAGGCACGTGCTTTCTATTCACACAGCATGGAAACAATTTATTAAAAATTGCAATGAGTCTGAAAAAGGATTGCACAAATTGCTTTCGAGAGTACAGCAGGTTTCTACTCTTTGAACCCTAAAAAAGCTCGATCACCCTCAAGGACACCAATTCGGTAATGTAGATATACGAATATGCACAAATCCTGCATCACACTCTACTTGTTCAGAAGTGACAGTTTCAAGGCTGGCAAAGAAAAAACCTCTTCCATAGCTGCAGTGATAACTCGGGGGATGGGCTCTGTGGTGTCACCAATGCCCAAACTGATGACCTTGGCATCAGGGTACTTCTGTATGTGTAATGTCCTCCTTCTTCCAATCTGACAACCCTCAATCGTAGCATATAAAAATTCCAAGTTGAAACCAAGGAAAAATAACATATGATAAATATAGTCTGCCGTCATCAGTAACATGTGCAGCTTCAGCAGGTACTGAACACTTTCTGTCAACCATAGCATTGCAGTAAGGACCACAAGAAGCAGTAATTGTTCATCTATCAAAATGGGTTTTGAGGACTAAACTACTAGCTACAAATGGGTACTCTGATAAATGCTGTAATTTGTGAAGTGCATCAAACAAAACCTCAGGAAAAAGATAGCCAGCTTGCAATTTGGCCAAATTCTCATTGCGCTTCACAGCTGTGGTGTAATCTGAAAATGCAAAAAAAACCCAAAAATAAATAAATAAATAAAATTTAATACTGTGCTACAACCCCGTCTGGAAATAGCAGTTACACATTGACTGTTAGTTCACTCAAGATAACTAATAAAAAAATTCAGACCACCAAATCCAGCAATTTCATCAGCCATAACATTTTTTCTGCACACCTACACACAAGCCTATTCAACCCTCTGTATAGTATTAGTAACACTAATACACTATAACCCTTATCTGTATACAGACAGGGTTAAAAAATAGTGGAGAATGAGCAACCCAATCATTCTTCAACAGCAGTTTGTTGGCACCATAAAATTATTCTTGAAGCAAACAAGACACTGAGCAATCTTTGTTAGGGTTGGAAGGCATCTTGAAAAATCTAGGCCCAGGGAACTTGCCAGTCTTTTCCTGAATCCAAACTTCAGAATCCTTTCCATTGCAAACCTCAAAAACTGTAAAACTTGACAAGGGATTCTCTCTGTCTATCTACAGGGTGCTTGATTCCAAGAAGATTTCATGTTTGTGTGAGAAATATGCTTGGGGAGTTCATGCAAATCCATCCAAATTTTTTTTGGTTGTCACTGATGGAAAAGATGGAATGAATAACCAATGCTGGTCTGACAAATTGTTTGAAAGAGATGCACTGCTGCATAGCAACTGACTACTGCTTTCTCTGAGCCAACTTCAAAATTTCAGCCGAAGCTGAAATCGATAAAAGAAACCATGTCCTTAGAAAACCACCTCTCAACCCTAACCTGTGAACAAAAGTCTGTGTGCTCAAGACAGCCCATTCAAACCCTAAATCCACATTAGATATGATTTCTACAAGCCATTTGCCTATACAACAGTTCAAAGAAAAAACACAGACTGTATTTAATAAACCGGAAAGAAGACCAGAGGAGCATTATTAGCTTACTAGTCTTTTCAACTGGTTCTGCAATGCACACTGTTGTCGCTGCCGAAACTCTCCTCCTCCCAACTGTAGAGCCCACAAGCTTACAATATGCTCGCAACTCACTGCATTCACAAACCCACACACACACAAAAAATGTCAAATGCTACCAAAACACAAAACTTTTTCTTCTTCTTCTTCTTCTTCTTCTTGGTATTCTTCTTCTACCACACCAACATCATAGACTCTCTCACTCCCATCATCACCAAACCCATTTTGCAGTGATGAAGAAAAACCCTAAGAAAAAAAAAACCCAGTATCACCATCACTGAAGTCTATACTTCATATTTCCCCAAAACCTAAGACAACAATGAATTTGTAGGTGGGTGGGAGTTTAAAACCCTTAAAAAACTAAAAATTAAAGAAAACCATTATCATCATCACTGAACTCTCTCTCTCTCTCTCTCTCTCTCTCTCTCTCATACATACCTTCCCAAAACGTAATTCAAAGAAAAAACATCGTCATGACTGAAAATCTATGCTTCACATCTTCCCAAAACCTAAGACAAAAAAACTGACATGTGGGTAGGTGGGAGTTCAAAACCTGGAGGAGGAGTAGAAGGAGGAGGAGGAGGGAGAGGAGGAATGGAGTGCAGATTTTGATGGAGGTTGTAGAAGAGCATTGTGGAGTGATGGAGATGCCATAGCCATGACGATGGAGATGGAAATTCTTCTCTGCTGCTGCTGCTGTTTAAACAACCCAACTCTTGAGTTTTGCTCCTCCTTTTTTACAACAACTCCTCCCTTCTCCCCTCCCCTTCTCACGTACTACACAATCACAAACTCATACAAAAACAAAAAGCTCAAAACTAGACGCAATCGACCACACGCGCACACACACGCACGCACACACACACACACAAAAACAGGGGGAGGAGGACTTTAAGGGCCACTTTAGACAAAGGGTCCAGGGACCGAAAGCCCAGGGACCAATTTGAACCAAATTCAATCTTGAATTGGACCCTTCTTCACGTTTATAAATAAATAAAAATTCTTAAGGTACAACTAGTGTGTCTGAAGGCTTGGGGTCCAATTGGAGGGTTCAATATTAAAAATGTGGTCTTTTCTCTCTTCTTTCTTCTTTCTTTCTTTCTTTCTTTCATAGTTTTTTTTTAATTTTCTGTTTTCACTTTCATTTCATGCATTTGAGAAAGGCTGAAAATGCTCTCTTTTTAGTAGCCATCTTGTGAGGATCTCAAAAATCAACCATGTTAATTTTAGAATTGATCAAAAAAATGAAGGAATTGGTATGCTCTCAACAATGTCTTCAATCCATAGATGTGTTTTTCACATTCTCACAAAATTTGAGCAACACAGGTTTAAAAAACAATGAAGAAAAAACTTGAAACTAAGAAATGAGCAACTTTGAACCCTAACTTACACTTTGGTTCTCCAAACCATGAGCTCTCCTTGAAGCATTTTTTTTTAAAAAAAATTCTGGACCAATTGGTTTTCCTTCCAAAATGCCATGTAAGTTAAATCACCAATTTGATTTGCCTTGGTCCTGGACCCTCGTCTAAAAGACTTGAGACCAATTTAAAGCTCTTGATCAATAAGAATGCTCGATTTCATTGGACCCTGCTCCTTGGACCCTTGTCTAAAGCGGCCCTAAATCACATATGCGTCCTTCTTGCAGCAGTCTAGAAGTACAAGTACAGTGTTGGAGACGTCGAATCACACATAAGTCCTTACTGCAGACAGAACAAGGGGTGTGTCACACTGTGGCCTTGCCATTTACATTAAAAAGTATCTTAAGCCAAAAAGAAGAATTATGAATACTCAAATATTTCACCATGCAAAAATATAATTTTCAAAAAATCCTCTAAAAGAAACCAATATCCTTCAAGATATTAGAAGTGTGTAACAACTAATCTCAAGTTTCAACACATCTTTATCAAAAACATCATCTTTCAAAAATCCTCATATAAAGATAGACCTATTATTATTACCTAGGGGCCAAAATCCCTTAAGCTACTATACTCTATAATGAATCTAGATTCTAAACACAATATCCTTGCCTTGGTAGGCAAGACCAACAAAACTACAGTATTGCAGATAGTACAATACTGTTTGCTTCCTTCTTTTTTCTCACTGGCTGGCCAATTGCCAGACCAAGATCTCTTTGGTGATGACCAGCCACATCTGGGTGATGATGCCCAGAGAGTCTAGACAGAATTTTTGTGTCTCATTATACCTGATGCTTTGGGGGCGTGTATTGCACACTAAGAGCATCTCCAACAATGTTCAGTATGTGATCCTCACATTCATTCGAAGTCTTGGATGAGGTGCAGCAATCAAATCGAGTGAAATCCACTGGGCATACATACTCGTCTGCTCTTGGAGAAATGCGCAGCTTTCAGAGCCCTGGAGGACCCTGGAAGAGTGTAATGAACATTGTTCAATTGTATAATCGTTATTGACTTCTCCCTGTTTTAGATTGGGTAGATAGTTTGATTGGTCCAGGTGGGTTGCTATCAGTCGTCTCTCACACACGGTTTTTTTTTTCAAATTCCTCAAGTGAGTAGGTACACGTGGATCCATAGCGTTAATTAGCGACTGTCTTAAGTGAGCTCTTAGAGCATCTCCACCGGTGCTCAGTATGTCACTCTGGATAATAAAATTAAACGTCTAAGTTTAGCTGTTTTTTTTTTGGCAACCCCACCAATAAAAATTGTAACCAAAACTGCATATACATGGGGACTACTAATAGCAAACCACCTGGACCAATCATTATGACCGACCAATCAGAAATACTGAGCTGCAGTCAGGTCCAATTTACTACACTCTTCTTTGGAGGTTCACACCTGTGTTGCGCCTCTTACCAGCCACAGCAAGCTGCACGATTTTGGTGGAGAAAAACCAATTTCCTGAGCTAAATCGCTACATTTTGACGTTTTTGCAATAAATTTTACTGTCTGGAGTCACATACGGGGTACCGGTGGAGATGCTTTTACATTTGTATGTAACAATCTTGGAGAGAATTCTTAGTGTATTTATAGGGCAGATCCCATTTAGTAATGAGGCTTACAAAAAGAGCCCTAAAGCAGAGGTTATGAGATTGTAAGAAACCTTGGGTACAGGATGTAAGCCAATAAGATCTTTGAAAGGGAAATAATTTTTTTTAAAATTGTTGATTACGGTGGTTGTTACCCAAGGTAAGGCCTTGCTCTCAGGGAATTACTACTGCATGGACCTCGGGGTCCACCCTGGGTGCTTACTAATTCCTTGATAGCAGGACCTTACACTATACAAAAGTACTGCTACACGTCCCTAGAGTGAGGTGAAATTTTGCCTCAGTTCTCCACACACACAAAAAAACACTGATAATAGAAAGTGCCTAGGTCTAGATGTGGCTAATTTAATTAATTTTTTATTTCGAAATAGAGAAAAAAAGTCCCTCAAAGTCACAAATTTTTTTTCTTATTTTCATTTTTTTTCCTCAAATTGCAATATGTCTCCACGACCCAAAAAAATAAAACATTGCTTCCACTTATGGCAGACCCCATTTTAGTTTTATGGGTGAGGTTGAAAAAAAGTAAATAACTAAAACTTCTTTTGTGGTCCATTACAGGGCCAGAAGCATGGATAGTAGGACCCAAAATTTTGGTGAGGGCATCATCCATCTTTTTCTCAAATAGATGGATCAGTCTTTTCTTTTTTTGGGACAAAAAATCACCAAACAGCAACATTGGTTTTGTGAAAACAAAATATTCTGTTGAAAATTATAACATGAGAAGAGCCAAAAACAAATTCAAGCACCTATGCAGTGTAAACAAGAAACACACTCTAAAACAATTTTTGGATTTATTGTTGCTTTGTTGGTCTTGCCTACCAAGGCAAGGATATTGTGTTTAGATTCATTGTAGAGTAGAGTAGCTTAATGGATTTTGGCCCCTAGGTAATAATAATAGGTCTATTTTCATATTAGGAATTTTGAAAGATGATATTTTGGCTTGTATTGAAAACTTGAGATTAGTTACAAAGTTATAATATCTTGAAGGATTTTGGTTTCTTTTAGAAGATTCTTTGAAGATTATATTTTTGCATGGTGAAATATTTGAGTTTCCATAATTCTTCTTTTGCCTTAAGATACTTTTTCATGTAGATGGTAAGGTCATAGTGTGACAAACCCATTGTTGATTTTTATTTTATATTTTGGGTTCCTACTGAGTTATTTTAATGGTGATTTTCTTTTTTGACAAATTTAATCAATTTTTTTGGACAAAAATTGGGGGTATTTTTTGGATTTTTGGCTTTTCTACTAGTTTGAATTTGATTTATTTTTCCTTTTTTTCAAGGCCAAATTTTCACTCCCACAGTATTGATTAAAAGAGTTGATCCTATACCTATCCTACTGGCAAACAGGTAGCTTTTGAATTAGGTGTAAAAAAACATTGTTTATCAAACCACAATTTTACATAAACATTGTACACAATTTTGAAGGGTTAGGGGATTATAGGGCTATGTGGTTTTTGTCAACAAAATTTGTCATTTTTTGACACAAATATTGGGAAAACTTTATTTTGTAGTGTAATTTCAACTAGTTTTTTTTATTTTTTGGAATTTTTTAGCAAAATTTTTAAATCATAAAACTAGGGGGAAAAAAATAGCTTACCATAATAAGCTCCAAGGTTTTCTTTTTTTGCAATTTTTTGATAAGTATCAAAATTTTGGTAAAACAATAGAAAATTTCCTTGAACTTACATTAGCTAAGCAAAAAAAATTCAAAATTTTCCCAATCTCTGTGTTTTTTAATGAAAAATAACATAAAAGAATACACTGGTAATAACATGGCAAAGTTTAACATTTCCAAGTTAAATAATTGTTTTATTTCAAAGATTCAATCTTGGAAAATATATTATTCCAAAACACTTCGAAGTATTCTTTATTTTCCTTGACCAAAAAAATTTCTTTGAAAGAATTTTTTTTTTGGAAATTTCTAATATTTCTTAAATGACATGGGTAATGTCAAAAGTACCGAGGTGAACTAAATTGTGTCCAACTTTACATATTTGTGTGTAACAACACAAAAACACAAATATGTAAAGATCTACATGCATTGGCTTTTAAATGTTTGGTTAAAGATGTGATTTAATGCAAATCTTGTAGTTCATAATGTAATTTAAAATGTTTGGTGATGGCAAGTGATCTATTACATTTAAAGGGTACAACATCACCATATAAGACTAAACCCTTAACTAAGTTACAAATTAGATTTTAGGGAAAGGTGCATTTATGCACATTGTAGCAATCCAACCCAAGAATCAAAAGACACATTGTGAACTTTGAATATTACAATGTAAAATTTATGAGCAATCTAAGGATCACCAAAGAAACCATTATATCTAATTTTTACATAGTTTTTTTTGCCAAAACAAGAATGTTATAATCACAAATCCAAAATGCTTTAATCCAATTATTCATCTTGAATCATTTAAACCTCTCAACTAGGGCAAAGCATGTCCAACCTATAACTAGCAAGTTTGTTAGATGAGCTCCAAGGTTTTTTGGAGATTTTAGTACCTAATGTAGTAGTGTTAAGACCAACAATAGAAGAGAAGAACATAGATGTGGAAGTTTGATGAGTTCATAATTTTAAAAATAGACATATTTACAAAGGAAACATCACTAAGTTCTTATATTATTGCTAGGTAGATAAACATATAATCCTAGAAACAAGAAAGAATGCAAAGAGAATTGGTTATCACAAATTTCAACTATTTTAGTCTCTTGTAACTTGAATACATATCCACATCCTCCACATCAACAAAATATCAAAATTTGGAGTTGGAAGATTTTACATTTTTTCTTAATATCATTAATACTAACAAAGTTATAAAATATCATTGTTATTCAATCATTTTTTGACTTAGCCTACTTTTTGTTTCTTGAATCCAATTATTGGAAGGACAACAAAACACTTCTTAAATGGGGTTTAAATGCACACCCACACCCCCCATCTTTTGGAGTCTAGGGCCAAGAGGACCAATAACAACATGATGTTCAATGTGTTTCATAAGAGAAGGAACAACATGTTGAACTAACTAGGTACGGACAAGGAAAATGTCCCACTTCAACATGCACCACTCACAACATAAAATTCAAGAAGAGCATAAAGGAACTTGCTACTTCATGTAAAAAACAAATAGATAGACAAAGAGTTAAAGGAGTTTAGGGATGTAGCAGAAAGAAGGGTAATATCCATGAGGAAACTTATTTACAAGCATTGGAACATACTATTAAGTTCATTGTCTCACCATCTAAGATGGGTTGGCCATCTAATGCATCTAACTCGTTTAATATCATCCATTTAATTCAACCAAAGATTAAGAAAGTTGGCCCACCAAATGTTTTAATAGAGAAAAAATAGCTTATTGTTGTTTCTTAAATATGCAAAAATGTGGACTATATGCAATATTGCAACATCTTAGGTTCAAGGTATTTGATGTAAGGTGGTTTCTAATGTTTGGTTTTGTTTTCAACTAGTTTAAATTATTGGAATTAATAGTCATACATATATCTATTCAATTTGGATTATTATTCCATTTTTTCATTACATTTTGTTGTTGACTTACATCTTAAATGTTATCCCCACTTACACTCTTTAATTTTTTTTCTCATCATCAATAAGAATTGAAAAAAAACCTCAAACTATATTAACCCACTATCATGTATATATTTAGTTTTGATAAAATATAATAACATAATAGTCTTTCCATTGTTTTATTACCACATCACAAAAAAGTAACAATATAATCACCCTAAAATCACATGAGTCATGCTTTCATGACTAGTTTTAATTACACTAATCATGTCAATCAACATAATGAATTCCACATGGATGTCAAACCCACCACATGGGTAAATCCATTGTTTAATTTGACTACAATGCTAGTTTTTTTTTAACATAACATTCATTACTTGTTTTGATGATAGTCATAACAAACATTATTAATCACTTCAAAGTAGTAGGCTTGACCATATAATCATCTTAGTTGTGATGCAATTAGTGTAAAAACAATATATTTTGTAGTAGTGGTAGCTTATGATATAATAAATTAAAACTTAAGTAGTTAGCATAATATGATTCAAAGATATGATAAATTCTGAAGACAAAACCCAAGATTCGGCAAAGTTTGTATGCTTTGAAAAATTCATATTTATTTAACAACGACTTACACAAAAAATGTGATATATTGGGGCAATTATATTTATTTTTAATAAAAAGTTGCAAAAGATTTCATTGAAAAATTTCTTCATATGAAAAAGTGAAAAAAAAACTAAAAAAGGATTCACAATCCTTTTATGAAGTAATCTCAATGACTCCTTTGAATAATTTGCACATGTATTACAACATGGAAAGTGCGAGTAAATGTTTTATGTCCTTCATGTAGGTTATGAATTCCCCATGAATTGGTTGTTGTGATATTGAGACTACAAAAAAATTGTAACATGCAAATATTTGTTCATTTTCATTACACTTTGTCCCATATCAAAAAAATTCATATTCAATTTTCTACGAAATATATATTTTTTGGGCTACTTCATCTTAATCACAATCTTCACTTTCAAAATAGGTTTGAACTAAGAATTATCAAGATGTATTTAGGGAGTTTTGTCACTTGGAATTAATATATTGGGGTGATTTCTAGCATCACCAATGAATTTAGCACTATACACATTTTGTGGTTGTTATTAAAATGCTTAGTCTTGTTGTATTGCAAGATTGTGTGTTCACTTTTTCTCATTGAAAATATTGTTATCCATATGAGATTGTTTGAAACTTTTTGAAGGAGAAATTTCAAGTGCTCTTTGCATTTATGTGAATCACCTAACCTTGTTTTTACCCTTGTGAATAAGTTCCACTTGTCAATCACTTAATTAAAAATGAAAAAATGGTACCAAAAAAATGAGTTCTTTCTTCCTTTTTCCCCCTCTTTTACACCCCCTATTTATATTCAAACATTCATCAAGTTCCAAGTGCAACAAATTAAATGGGACACCATCTTCAACACATTTGTAAGATTACGCTTAATTAATAACATTTTTAAATTTTTATTATTGTACCTAAACTATGATGAATGTTTGCAACAAAAGAAATTGCCAATTTGACTCTTAATCATCAAAACCTAAGAAGCAAGGATCAAATGACCTTTGATAAAAACATGTGACACGTTTTTTAAAAGATCTCATCAAAGCTATAGCTTGTAGTTGTAAGTTTTTAATTAGAAATCATATGAGAAGGTTATGAGCCCGCAAGTGGTAAGAAAAATGTGTTCCCTATGGAACATGAGCCCAAAACAAGGTTCCTAAGGCAACTTGGGTGGGTTCTACATAGGCCATTCCATGTCCCCCTACATTTTTATATCAAAAATCTGGGAAACTTAAGGTTCTTTTTCTCCCTAATGTAATTTAATCCCTTTCTCCCTAGAGAAGTCACTCCCTAAGGAACTTGGTTGGTGCCCATTTAATCATTTTTTCCTTTGGAAAAGTCTTTTTCTCCTTGGGTATGTTGGTCCTTAAATTACTTGGTTGGGGCTATCATTTAGTCCCCATCTTCCTCAAGAAAGTCCTTTTCTTACAAAGTTGCTTCCCAAGGAACTTGGATGGGCTACCATTTAATCCCCTTCTCCTTAAGTAAAGTTTTTTTTTTCCTTGGGGAAATTGCTTTTTGATGAACTTGGTTGGGGTTATCACTTAGGTCTTTTTTCCCATGGAAGTTGCTCCTCAAGGCGACTAGCTTGAAGAAGTTGTTTAAAGGCTAATTCTTTTTCATCTAAATAAAAGGAGATGGAGGGAGGATTGGCTAAAGATAAAAATTTAAAGAAAATAAATTTGTTATTTCTTTTTTTTTCTTGTTTTTAAAGAAAGGGTGAAACAAAGAGGGACAAAGAAAGAGGGATGGTGGGTGAAGGAGAAAATGTAACATTTAAATAAAATAAAATAAATTGGGATTTTTTTGTTGTGTTCCTATGGGTTTTTCCAATGTTGGGCGTTTCTTGACTTTTATGAAGAACCTTTGATTTTATTTTATTTTATTTTAAATTAAACAGTTTTGCTTCTGGTTTCAATTCCCAAAAAAATGGAACCAAAGGTTTAGTTTTAATTTGATTCTTGAAAAAATAATAATTTAAATTTTTGTTTTGGTTCTAGTTTTAGAAAATCAAATTCAATTCTGGTTTTGATTATGAGTAATCTGGTATAAAACCAACAGTTAATTGCTAGTTAACCTATGTTATTAGATTTTTTTCAAAAAAAAACAATTGTCAAAAATTCTAGTTTCATAACTAGATAAAGCTTAAAACTTAGTTGTAATTCTCAATTCCAAAAATCAGACCTAGTTTAATTTGGTTTTTTATTAACCAAAATTGGAACCAATAGTTTCAATTACCTAAATCAAATAATCACCCAACACTAATTTCTTCGTCATCATTCCTCATTTATTATAAAGGGATTATTCAACCATCATACATTTTTAACAATCCAAGCACAGAAAGGTTATCCATGGGTTGCATTGCCATAAATTAAAAAGCATTTTGCCCATTTGTAAAACAATATAAACATCCTCCATCTTCTCTTTAGGAACAACAAAAAATTGTAGTAGCAAAAGGTCCAAATCCTATGACTTGCATTCAAAAGATGTCCCCTATGAATATAAAGATGATAATATTACCTTAGATCTTGTTCTAAAGACTATAATTATTATATTGGTGTGTATTAAACTTTTGACAATTTGAAGATTCAACATCTTACATCATTTACAAATCTTACAATTAAAGTAATTATCAAACTATAGATCTTATAGTTATCCCTTATGTTTTTGGTAATGAATATTGGTAGGTCACTTACAAATATCCTTAAACATATGATTTCTCAAAAAGTCCATGTGAAAGTTTAAACATTTCAATATGAAATGAAAAAAAATTAACAAAAATCAAAGCATTTAAATTTTCTGAAATGATATTTTCTTATATTGGGAAAATTTAACATTTTATTCTTGTCTTCCTCATTTCATGATGGCTTATTTCTTAATTTTAATTTTGACATTACTGTGACATACTTTTTGAATCCAAATTTTATAAAAAAAATTATATGTGACAAACATAATGTCATCATTTCAAAAGTTCATTATGAGTCCATTCTATTCTTAAAAATCATCCATAATTTTAAATATGATTCTCACTAAAGTGTATTGCAACATCGATAATTATAAGTTTGATAATGTTAATGTTCAATATGACTTTACTTTTTAAATTCACATGCAATTCAAAATAACTACAATTATAACAATCCAAATTGTCCACCTAACTATGCTTTCATTCCAAGGTAATGAGTTACAATATCATTTTTTAGAATATACATGTAATTTTTTAGAATTTACACTTGGAAGTTGTTAAACATTCTTACCTTTTTTTTTTTGCAATTATTTTATGTTCTTGTGTTTTGTTTTGGAGCTTTGTGTGCAAAGCTTAGGTTTAATTGATTATGGATGAATCACTTGCATGTGGATGTATGTATTTTAAACAAATCCAATTATGTAAGCTTTTGTTTCTTTTTCTCTCAACAATGAAATATGCTTGGTATTGGATATTGTTTCTTGTACATATTCATTTTTTTTGCAAGAAATTTGATTTTGCAATGTTTTTTAATTTATTTCACATGTGATGCTATTAAATTTGGATTTGTTTGAAACATTGTGATTTGAACAAAATGTTTGGAGATTTATACTACTATGTCAATTTCATATGGACATTGGAATTTTGGACTATTTTGAAATTTATCAAACCTATGTATCAAAACTTATCACAACCCAAATAATGTTGGGAGGCCTACATGGATGGGGGCTTGTTGAGATGTGGACATATTCATTGTTGTGAATCTTATGATTGTGTTAATGTTAATTGCATAATGCTAATGCTAATTGCAATTGCATTGTGCATTATGAATGTTATGAAACTTATTGCCATGTTTTGTGGTAAAGTTTAAGATAGGGGATTGCCACTTATAGTTTTAAGATTTTTTAAATATGATTTATGTGTTTTTTACAATGTTGTCTGGGGAATATGATTTTCAATATACCCTATATATATAATTTACCCATTAGGTAAGGGTATATTACCACCAATTGTTGTAGAGTTCTATTGCTCAAAAAGAAATTTTTAAAACTAAATATTTAGAGGAATTAGAAACACAATCTTTAAATAAAAATTGCAATTATAATTGCAATTTTAACATTTTCTGATGTATTCTAATTTGTTAAAAGCCTAACAATGAAATTCTTAAATCAAATGATGGAAACATAAACAATCCCATAATATATATATATATATAGTATTTATTATAATTTGTTTTCCTGAAAGAAATTCCAATCTTCAATTCCAGTAGCCCATACCAATTATCAATGTCATTTCTCACTATGAAAAATTGGAATTTGCATTTCTAACAACTGCAGCATAACAAATCAATTCATTAAAATTAAACATAATCACAAATACCTTGACCCTTTTAAAACAATTGAACAGAATCAGAAGTTCCTTGACCTTCTTATAACAACAATCAAAACTCTCACAAAAACCAATACAAACAGACGACAACAACAAACACCCACCAAATTGAGTTTTGCACATTCAATTTATAACACTCATGAGTGTTAGAAACAATTTGATGTCATAAAACACTCATCAAGTGCATAAGTGTTAACAAACTGTATGACAATTATTGTTAAACTCATAAACCCTAATGAAGTTCATGAGTATCACATGAGCCTGATCTAGGATCTAGAACTTCTATAAGTTCCCACATGTTAGGGGTGCCTTATTTAGAATACATCTTTCAAGTGTCTTTTCCCACCAACATTCAGCAGCACCTTGGTGCCACATCGGCCTGTCTGTCCACATCCAGAATGTGATTCACCTCTCCAGCCCAAGATACACACAAAATGGATTCACCAAGTAAAGCTGTAACCCTCCCAGTTTGCCTGAAGACACTGAAAGCATATGAAAATACACAAATCAGGTATGCATCAAATGTTCAAAACATGCACAAAATTCGTCATAACAAATGGGTAACATAGAAAACACAAAACATAGATCCATAAGAGCTGCAATTAGCTCAGAATTGTGTAGATTACAGCATATTCAGAGGTAGGAAGGAACTGCCAAAACAAATGTTGGGTTTTGCAGGCAATATTAATCATGTCTATATCAAGATCAAACCAGGATTAACTAAATACAGTGATTTACAACTGAATTACATGGAAGGAATAAGCTTTACAATAGAAAAAAAAATACCTCTGAGAAAAATTACACTGTCAACAAAACTCTACAGGGGAGCCATGAAATGCCGGACCCGATCAACCACATAGTCTGCAGTAAGGGATGCCTCCAGAATGGGCAATACCTTCTTTGAGAAAACCTGCAGTGCAAATTCGAGATCAGGCTTTAACAACCCAATGTAAGATAACAAACCATGTAGTTGGTCGCTAGGTAAAAAGAGCATTGACAGAGCAAAATCTTTGAGAAGATTATATTTTTATGACTTCACAGGCTGATTACAGGCTCTGTTGATTAACCATGCAGATATCTCAGCACTGCATGAGTCTACCACATTGGGCAACACTCCTTAAATCATGAGCAGGAGAGTTTACAAAAGCATGTAGCTGAAATTGGACCAAAAAGAAAACAATTTGACATATGTCAAGTGATAATCTGCACACTCAAGAAACACCCAAGCAGAACTAGATTCCTTAAATTGGTTCATGTAATGTTAAGACAGAGTAGTTACGAGATAAGGAGTTTTAATAGCTGATGCTTCTGAATTGAAAAAACAGCAAATTAGTGTCTGCTTTATAACATGCCTCTGGAAGTTCCTGAGACTACTGATTGTGCACATCTCAATAGAAACACTTACATCAATGTAGTAAGGGTGGCTTGAGAAAGACTGCACAGCCTCCACTGCAAATCATTCACAAGAAAATTACATCAACTGGTCTTGACAACAATTCTACTCCGTGACAGCAAACGTCACAGGAAATTGGACTACCACCAAATTGTGTGTACAAAACAGACACCACTTTGGAGCTGATATTATCCAATATGATAACTGAAAATAATGAAATTCTCACAGACCTGAGGGGCAACGTGCCACAAAAGCATGTGTGTATCGATTGTCTCGTTCACAGAAATTTGCACCTGGATTTTTTGGCAAAGAGAAATTCATCATCAGATACTGGTCTGGAACATGTGGTGTTCATGTAAGGCAATATCTTGGATGCCAACATTAGCACTCTACACTCACTTTTGATCTCAGCCTCCCACCCACATTCAACATGAACTTGCAATGCCTGCTCTCATAGGGATCAATGGTCTTGATATCCTCAACTCAAAGTGGAAACAAGTGAACATTGTTTCAAGAGTGTAATCCTCATGCAGGTGCATTTGGGCATCCGGAAAGTAGGTACACCAAAAAGACTTAGTACACATACCAGCTGTGATTTGCACCAACAGTGAGCTAAGCTCTGGTGCAAAATTGAGATCATTCAAGGCCTTCACCATCTCGTCAATGGCATCCTGACTTGTCCTCTCTTTCACCTTGATGAAAACAAAATGCTCTATTCCACCTGCAAAAGCCTGGAAGCAACCATAATACGTAATTTAGGAGGTAAAATTACTAGACTAACAGGTTGTTGAAGAAAATTTCTGGAAGCATAGACAAACTAATTTGATAAAACTAGTAAGTTATTAAATGTAACATGTCAAAAAAGTTTGTTGTGCAATAGCATTTCAGCCCCTCTTTTCCTTTTCAAGCCCCTCCTCAACGCATTGAATTGCAAAATGAAACTGAGATCTCTGCAACATGCACCAAGATACAACATGTAGATGGAGGGATTTGAAAAGAAGAAAATCACCTTTCCTTTGCGGTAAACAGAATTCTCATTGTCCTCAATCTGTGACTCAAAGTCTACTGTGATTTCTCCCTGTACCGCCATCATTCAACAACACCCACTGAAAAATTCTTAAGAAGCATTACTCAGTTGCAGAAATCTGAATCCTGGCAAGATTTTTTCCCCCTCTCAAATGTATCCTCCATGTAAACCATACCGTCATGTGTGGGATCATGATGTCAACTACTTTTGATTTGGGACCACCATAAAAATACTCTTGCAATGCTTCTTTTGAAAAAAACCGCATGTAGAGCCCAATAGCAGCACCCTTAGCTTGCTCTGGATGCAATATGTACCCTGCAACAGAAAACATAATTATGTGCAAATCATCTTTACAGAACTACAGATTTCATACTATCGGACAGATATGGATCAAGGTTGGCAATCGTACCTAGAGACGTTGCTTGTACCTGTTCTCTGCATTGCTCATCCAATGACCATAGCCCATCTACAATATCCTGCTTGACTTTATCTGTCACATTAGGCTTAAATTGAAAGATAACCGCATGCTCCACCACATTCCTGCCATCCTTAGCAAAAAGACAGCATGTTTCACTGAAGAATGGCAAAATATTTTTTGCTGCCATCTCTTTCTGTAGACCCATGTTGCAATTGTTCCTCATCAAATCTACACTTCAGATAGTAAGAGAAGGGTTCAGTCTGAACATCCACACTCTGTTTTCTTGCAGTTGTTCCTCATCAAGCCTACACTACAGATGGTAAGAGAAGGGTTCAATCTGAAGATCCACACTCTGCTTTCTTGCAGTTGTTCCTCATCAAGCCTACACTACAGATGGTAAGAGAAGGGTTCAGTCTGAACATCCACACTCTGCTTTGTCACAGTTGTTCCTCATCAAGCCTACACTACAGATGGTAAGAGAAGGGTTCAGTTTGAAGATCCACACTCTATTTTCTTGCAGTTGTTCCTCATCAAGCCTACACTACAGATGGTAAGAGAAGGGTTCAGTCTGAAGATCCCACACTAGAGACATGAATGAAGAACCAAAATTGGGTACAAGTTTGTAGGCAGGGTACGAAGATTGTGTTGCACATGAGGGAAGAAAGAAAGAAAAGAAAGAAAAAAAAAGAATACCGTGTTTTGATCGTCTTATCTGCATGTAGCTCCATTGAAGTGTCTGCCATCTAACCCACCCCACAGATTCTTCAGCTTTTACCACATCCAAAGCATCAGTCTAAGCATCAAGCTACTACCAGATCCATGTACCACCATTCAGCTTGCTGCAACTCTTATGGCAAAGTGCTCTTCCAAATGCTGTAACCCTAAGTCATATATCCATACCTCATCACCACCACCACCACCCATGATGATTGCAAGAGATAAAGCAGCAGCTGGCTCCTGGTGGTGGGTTATAAAAGAGCAGAGACAGAAAGCACCCAGTAGTGTTTATAGCAGTGGAGAAAACAGTTTGTAACTTCAGAAAAATCCTGTGCAATGTACCAAAAGAACAACAAAAACTGAACAAACAGAAGAAGAGATCGCAGTTTGGAGAGACAGATCGATCGATGGTGATGATGATTACCACCCACTACACATGTAATGCAAGAGTTGCAAAAACATTGTGAAATGTGGAACAGTTCAGATTGTAGTCTTCATACCTGAACAAGAAAAACAACAAATGGGGCTAGTACCACAAGAAAGAAAACAGACAACAGACTCTGAACATATGTCAAAGCTGACATACCTCCGTCATTCCTCAACCTCTGGCCTTGCAACGAAGAGCAAGAGGTGAGCTAGTTTCAGGACTCAAAATTGGGACTGCAAATAGGTGGGAGACTACTAATAGCAACTCACTTGGACCAATCAAACTATCTAGCCAAGCCAAAACAAGGGATCGGTCAACAAATATAATTTGACTGTGTTTATTGGCTCTGTCCAACAGAGACATTATGGGAATAGCTTTTGAGCAGGCTTTCGGGCCCGAGAATCGAAGGTAGGCTGAATGGATAAGTTTTAGGTGTCAGCTTTTTCTTTTTAAAGTTGGGTGAGGAGAGCACATAGGTTCAAATATCTAAATTTTTTCGGCTCTCAAATGGGGTTTTTTTTGTAGATGTGGGGGTTTTAATGAACTTGAAAAATGAAGGAGTTTTATTAAGTGGTATTGGGAGAGGTAAGGAGTTTTTTTTTTCCCAAGGAGTTGTTTCTTGGGTGAGGAAAAAAGAGGGGTATTCCCTTTTTCTCCCTTTTTTCCCCTTTCTCATTATATCGTGACTTAACAAGCATGTTTTCCCAAGAAAATATTTCTAAAAAAACAATGTCATTTTTTAGCAACATCAAATGTGGCAAAATTTCAACACAAAAAAAAATTGTTTTAAAATTGTAAAAAAAAAAAATCAAAATCTTGTTTGAAATCAAATATTGAATACATTTAACCAGAAATTGAAAAACAATTCAATTTCAACTTTTTGTGTGACCAAAATTTTCATCCAAGTGATCAAAAAATTGATGTTTACCGATATATATATACCAAATAAATATGTATTGAAGTGAAAATGAAAATAATGGTTTAAACAATGGAAAAGAGTTTAGGGTTAAAGTGTTGTATCAAATTTGAGTTGAGGCAATTAGTGTTTCAATGTATTCATGGATTACATGATTAAAATTTGTAAGATACCTTGTTTATTATTAGACCATAACTTAGTCGTTAAACCATGAAAATAATTTTTCATTGTTAAGTTACAATCACCCATGTAGTTAGAATTAATTACAACCAAAGAACATTAATAAAAGGTTTAGGTTAGGTTTAGGGATTTAATCAAGTTTTTTTTGTCTCATATTAAAGATTACATTGCATGTTTGTTATCTCTCTTTCTAACTAACATGAACATTGTGTTTGATTTAAGCTTTCATTTTGTATTGATATTTTTTGCAAGCTTGAATTTTTTCAAATGTGTTTTTGCAACTGTGTACTTGCTAAATTCCATTTTTTTGTTACTTCATTTGTTGGTTGTTACATTCATTTTGGTATGTTTTATTTTCTTTCTTACACATTGGCTATTGTTCTAGAATGAAAGAAACTCAATTAGTAGTTGCAATGGATGATTTGGATTTTGGAGTTAAAGATGTGTTTGAAACAAAGGCGCTTAATAGGTATGGCATTTTTGATCGAATTGTAAATAGAAGCATGGAAGATCCAAGCTATGCATATTTGCATTATAATTTGTTAAATAAGGCAGTTCTAACAACAATCACTCTAAGAGGCAAATCACCTCATATAGATATACATGAGTAATATTTGCAAAAAGGCATGTTTGTGAAGGTCAACAATTTTGGCATTGAATGAAAATCCAAAAGGGGATTTGAGAAAAGTGACATGCATGTTGTCAATTTAGTTGAATTGGTGACCATTGTGTCACCCATCACTATTTTTGAACCAAAATTGGTACCCATGTTTTCGTACATGGATTCCATTGGAAAATTCAAAAATTCTCTTCAGAATTGGAGTTTTGTTACTATAGTTGTCATCATTGTTGGTGTAAGGGGAGGAGGGAATAACAAAGGTGAAAATTAGTTATTAAAAAATAATCGAGTGGCCACCAAATTGTGTCCTTCCAAAAGGGAAAATAACCTTTTTTTTTAAAATTTCACAATCGGGTGGCCACCAAATTGCATCCTTCCTAGAAAAAATTTTACTTTTTTAACAATCAATAGGCCACCAAATTATGTCCTTCCTAAAGGAAAAACATTCCCTTTTTTTTTATAAATTTTTATAACACGTTTTTCCACATTCTTCATTACTTTTTTATTTTAACATTTTTTTTAAAAAAAATTCAGGTGACCTACGTGTTGTCCATAATTAACCTTGATACCATTTCAAAAAATGTGTAAAAATTATCATGTAATAGATGTCATCATTTGTTCAACAAATGATGTTCATTGTAATGCTTGTTGTTCAAAATCAAATCTTCATAAATCAAGTTTCCTTTGGGATTCCATTGCAACCAAAGATGAACCTATATTATTAACCATTGAGGGAAATGGCTTGAAGTAGTTGTGCATATGATAAAGTTTGAATTCTTGAATTTGATTCATCCAAAACAAATTCAATTCCTTGTTTTAAATCATGTTTGTGGTAAATTTCAATTGTTGCCCACATTTGCCCTTATTGGTTTCCAAAAAGAGATATAGCAATTTATCCCAGAAACAAAAAGAAATTCGAATGCTAAAGGGTTGGTTACTCTTTTGGCAATTAGTTTTAGTGACCATGTTTAGTGTAATGTGCAATGCAAACTTCACTTTGATGAGTTGAAGTAAGTTCCTAAACAAAAACCTTCTTAAACACTATGATTGTGATTTTTCAATATAAAAAGTTTTTAAATATAAGCAATCCTTGAATCTAAGCAATTTTTGAATGCAAATAATTTTAACTTTTAATAGCTTTTCATTGTAAGCAATTTTTTCAATATAAGCAATTTTTAAGTATAAATTTTTTTTTCATACAATCAATGTTTCAACACAAGTAAACTTTCGATACAATAATTTTTTGAATACAAACACTTATTTAATGCTAGTACTTTTTCCATCCAAACAATTTTTAAATCCAAGCAATTTTTTAATGCAAATAGTTTTTCCATCTAATTAATTTTTGAATCCATGTAGTTTTTTAATACAAATAATTTTTCCATCAAATCAATTTTTGAAGCCAAGTATTTTTTAAATACAAACAGTTTTTGCATGCAATCAATTTTTGAATCTAAACAAATTTTAAGTATAAACAACTTTTTCATCCAATCAAATTTTGAATCTAATTTTTTTTTAACACAATCAACTTTTTAATATAAATAATTTTCAATTCAATCAATTTTTAATATAATTTTTAAATATTATAAATAGTCTTTCAATCCAATTAATTTTTTAAAAAAATAATGAATCATTGATTACATGTCATTTTGAATGTGTATGTGTGAGGAAGGTGGTTTTTATTATTTATATATTTGGATTATATTGAAGTTCATAATAATGAAAAGAAATTTATCAAATCTTGTTGATTTATCATTTGAACATCTATTACATTCATATGGTCTTCGTTTGGTTTCAAAATACAAATGTGAAATAGGCAATTGTCTTTTTTTTTTAAATATTAAATAATCATTTGTCATCTCTTCAATTGAGGCAAAATAACATGGCAAATTTAAATGAATGTTCATTATTAAATGTAGAAAAAACCCAACAATGTCGAATTCAAGAATTAAATCCTAGTTTTTGTTGATTTACATCAAGGTGTGGTGGCAAATGAACATCAATATGTGATAAAAATAACATTATGTGTTATGATAGGAAGTTTGTGGGGAGATTTCACTGCAATATTTTGGATAGCTTAGTATTTACATTTGGAATAAAATATCAAAATGAATTATGTTTCAATGTGGAATGGATTTTCAATTTATCCTTTACATACAACTTACAACTTTCAACATTTTGAGCCAATTGAATATGTTAATGGTTTATCTCACTCTTCACCTACTTTTCAAGCAAATGATCCCAAAATTCATACAGGTTTGATGATTTTCCATCTTTTTCAAAATTAGTGATGCAAAAACTTCAAATTCAATTTTCACAACCAACTACGCATTTTTATTAGAATGAAAAAAACCTTGCTTCTACAACAATGTAAAATTTGAAAACTATTTGGGATTCACAATTGCAATATGTTGTTTCTTTGTTCAACATTTTTTGCAATACAAATATTACGTATAAAACAAATTACAAATTGTATTCAATATTTACCAAAAATATGAAAAAAAAAAAATTCCTATGAATTATGAGATTTTGTTTAATCCATCCACTTTAATGTTTGAAACCAAAATTCAAAAAATACCTAAAGTTCAAATGGAACATTTTCAAATTTTAATTGTTGATCCTAATATATAACACATAAGAAAAAGTGAATATTTTGATTAAGCATTTTATGACAATAATATTTTTGAATAATAAAATGTTTGTCTAAACCTTATTTATTCTAACAAAACATCGAAACTTATTAACATGTTGCCAAATATTTAAAAAGCAAAATCACAAATTATGAATCACATGAAATAAATATATATATATACACCAAAAAATCAGATGAATATTTCATAAATCACAAAATCTAATCATCCTATAATGAATTCATTCTAAAAAAAATTAAACAACTAATTCGTAAACAATAGTTTTTCGCAGAACATGATGTTTAATCAAATAAAGTAAAACATAATGTTAATAAAAGAAAATACAAAATAATCAATATACATTGAGATTTAAAATAAACAAATCATGTTTCCATAATTCCATGTTTTAGTTGTCAAAAGTTATATTTTTTAAACACCTTAAATGTTTTTCCAAAAAATTATCAAAACAACTTTCTACATATTTTCAAATTCAAATAAAACCTAGCTCCACATAAAATGTTTACTTGATATTAATGAAAATAAACCTCCTTTATATCAAGTAGCAAATAGAATTTCCAAAAACAAAATCATTCCATTAGTTAAAAAATTAAAATAATTTTAAAAATGTATTATTTCATCACTTTTTGTTTTTGTTCAAATTTATAAATTATATGGGTATGGAAAATTATAAATGCATAGTAGTGTTATTAATGTCCTTACAAACATGAATGAAATTCAATCAATATTACCACGTCTATCACATGATGATGCAACAATAAATGTGTTTCTTAAATGACATTTTGAATACAAATCACCTTATATTTCAAAAACATTTCCTTCAAATATGATGATAATTAATTTACGAAATTTAATTAAAACACCATTATATAAAGATTTGAATGTTATCATTCATCATCAATGAGCAAATTTGTTTACTTTGCATATGGACTTAGAATCCCAAATTTTTTATTTTAGTGACGCATGATCTAATAACTTTGATTCTAATAGTGAAGAATTACATTGTACATCAATAGATTTAATGATACATAACTTTTTGGAAGCTCCAAAAATAATGGATTATGAAAATACTATATATTCTATTACTAAAAATCAACATTTTCACCTTCTAAGTTTATCTAAAGATAAACATTTAAAGAAATTAAATTTTCCAGCATTGTTTTATGGCCAACCTTGACAATTTTTACAAGGTTTTATATATCAACAAATAACTTAATGGGAAATCCAAGGATTTTTCAACCAAAAATTTCAACCTTTTTTTTTTAACGTTGTTAATATTTCCATAAAAAAAGTCATAGGTTTAGGTTGGGTGCAAATATGAAAAGAAAATTTATGTGGCAAATCTTTAAAACTTTTCAAAAATGAAATAAACCAAACTTAGATAATATTTTCAAATCATATCTAGGTTATCATGATTTACAAGGTTTAAGCAATTCACCTGATTATTTTGAAAAGTTACCAAAAAATTTATGTACAATGATCAGTCAACTTAATCTTTCAACATTGTTTGTCATTTGGGTGAAAGCATGAAATAAAGAACTAGTTGCACCACGGTTAAAGTCTTTTCCAGGGACTGCATTTTCCATGTGATAGTTTTCTATTAGTTTATATTGCATTTTTCACACAGTTTTTCAAACAAAATATCAAATTTGAAACCAAATATGACATAGAAACTCAAATTGTTTTACATCAAGCCACAGATTATTCTCAAATCTCTGACTTTACTTTGGACCATGATCACAAATTCAAATTTATAATAATGCTTAAAATTTTTTGAGTATCAAAATCTAAAAACATATATGTAGTTTTATTTTTTGAATCTTTGGAACATATGGATCCCTTCTTGTGGAATATATTAAAGTTCACAAAAAAATTGAAATGATTTGGTGAACATTTGATAAGGAAAACAACCTTTTGAAAGAAAAAAAAAGACCTATCCACATGTTTTTCTTGAATGCCTTAAACATATAAAAAGACTCTTGAAACATGATGAATTTTCATGAAAATTTTGTAGTTCCAACTTTGAAAGTATAAGAATTTATTTCAAAAGTTAAATGATTTTTTAAATATATAATGTTCCCATAGTGATTTTTCAAAATCTTGAAAAACAATTTTTAAGGACTATCCACACACTCTATGGCTCTTTATTTCATGCTTTCACCCACTTTTACATCTACTAAAAGATTATGGGATCCTTTCATTATAACTTTGCACACATTACATGCATTGAAATTAAATATCTCAAATAAAATAGAAGATTTATAATCTTTTCATATAATAGAATTGATACAAAGCGACCATGTCACATGTGCAAAATATTACAATCATAAAACATTTTCTTTCCACAAACTTATACAAAAGACCATGTTTTTTGGGGGCATATTTCTGATTTTTATTTTGTCACTAAATTCCAAAATTGTGGACCATGGACTTTTATGGACTAAAGGTGTGCCTATATATGAAATGCACATAAATGAAAAAGTTGAACGATTTGTAAACATATTCTTTATGATCATCATTGTTACCAAATCCATTGTAAAATGCACAACATCGACACACATGTACATGTTAAAAAAAAACAATGTTTGTAAATTTCATTATCCCTTACCTCCCATGTGTGAAACAAAAATTTTTAAACCACTTCAAATAGATGGGAATGATCCATTTTCACAACAATACCTCCATGCACAAGCAAAAAATATATTTCAATCTTTGAAAGATTTAAAAGAAAATGAAGATATATCATTTTAAAAATTTATAAATTCTTTGAACCTTCATGAAAATACATATATATTAAGTTTGATAAACAAATTAACAAAGTTGTGCATTTTTTCTGAAACGAACTCTTAGAAACATAAAAACTAATGCATTTAATACATGTGTTGTTCATTTGTGCTTTGCGAATACAAATATCTAATTTATTTTAGACCCATGTGCAGTTGCAACATATTGCACATCATACATGACAAAAGTAAATAAATCAATAACATCATAACTATATTTTATCATACAAAAATGTATCACAAATAATATAAATGCAAATACAAAGATTCAAAAGTTAGGTAATGTTTTTCTCAACATTTAACAAATGGTTGTTCAACTTGTTTATCTTATGTTTTCTTTACCATTATATCATTGAACATTTTTATTCATCAATATTTCTCCTTTTGAAGAATGTGCTTTATGTTAAAACCAGAAGTTGCATTAATTGAATTAGAACATGATTCAAATGATATAATGTATTCATCAATCATAAAAATATATATTAATTGTCCTAACCAATATGAGTTTTTATCATTAACAAAATTTAGGTTTTTTTCAACATTAAACAAACATTTCAAAACATCACACGCCCAAAATTATTAAGTTTATAAATTATAACAAATATTAAAGTAGTAAAAATTGGTCAAGAAAATAATTTTTATTATATTCACCATTTTGAATTTCAAAAAATTCCCAACTTGGACTTAATGTAACATGGCATGATGCATATTGTCAATAATCTATTTTTAACCACTAAATGCCATATCCAAATATAAAATAAATGAATGACTCAATATACTCAAAATCAAAACCATTACATCAAATTAACATTTGGAATGATGACACAAATAATGAAGTAAATGGTTCATGTCTTGTAATTTCTATTACAAACACAATCAATATTGAACATTATGATTTAGGATCTAACTTTTTTGTTCAATCACATAATATATCAAACCAAAAATCACAAACTATAGAAGATGAAAATTTCACAAAATCTTCATATTGTATGATGATGGAAGAATTTTAATATCTTAGTTTTTTTTTTAATTAAATGAAAAAAAATTTCATGACATTATGCATAAAAAACAATTATACCTTAATATATCGATTTATTTATTTTTTACAGGAGGTGTTAGAACTTGTAAAAATTTTACATTTAAACTTATAATTCAAAGATTATTACAATTATACAATATAGATATATCTTATGGCTTAACAAAAACCAATGCTTTACTTATGGCATCAACATGTAAAATTGCTTTCAATATTGATGGTTTAATAATACATTCATCATTAAACATACTAGTCTAACGATCCTTATCTAATTTACCAAACTTATTAATAAATTCATTAAATAGGCATACATGCTAATATGAATATAACAATTTATTGTCATAGATAAAAATCATTTGTTGGTGCTAAAGTGGTGAATGTTATAGATAATAAATTAAGGTCCATAAAACATATTCAAAACAAATTCTTCAATGGTGTGGATGTTATCATGACAAATGATTTTTATTGAACACCCCTTGTGAAAGATAGCTACATCTTTCAAAATATCAAAAATAATGTTAATGGATTAACACCAAATGTTTAGCAAGCATATGTCCAATGTTATGAATTAAATACACTTATGCAAAAATCTAATATGGTTTTCATACAAACTTTGAACAAATTTCACATTACAATAAATTACACAAAAGGATATCCAATTTATAAATTCAATTTGTAATCAACAATCATCCAACAATTTTATAATTACATATTTGTTTTATACAAATAAACTTTTATAAAAACATAATGAACATGTGCTCGTTAATACATTAGGTCCCACATTTATTTCCAAAACAATGGACATAAATCATCGATCATGCTTGCCATCTTATAAACTCTTAAATGATCCAAGTAAAATTACAAGTTTACATTTTACAATTCAAATAAAAAAAGATATGTTGGTTGAATTATGTGCTAATAATTATGCAAAATATGATGATATTATGAATGGAGTTAATAACAATTTTAAAACATGAACAACATATTATGACAAAACCATCATATGAATAATGTTTCAAAATTTTAAAATGGAACATTGACAAGAAAAAAAAATAGTCATTATTATAACAACATTGAATCAAAATGGACACTAATTGAACCTATCATCAAAAATATAAGAGTTGATAAATCCCAATAATTTATCATAACAAAAATTCAATTTTTAATTCAACTTGTAATAGTAAGAACCATCCATCCTTTTCAAGTATTATCACTAAATGAATTGATTTTTTATCCCATTAACTTTAAAAAACATGGGTTACCATATACAACATTATGTCACATTCAAACAAAAGAAAATATATTTTAATTTGTTAACTCCTCTCTAACATGAAATTTCTTATGTGAATCCAAGAATACATATAAAAATGAATAGATTGAAAATAACTTCAACTTAGATATTACTAATTCTTTAATTAAAAAACTTACATAATTTTCATGTAATTATACAAGCCTTGAATACAACTTCTTTATGCCAACATTACGAACACATCAATCATAATCATAGCTTTTAAATGTTTCATATCTTATATCTTATAAAAACAAAAATACACCATGCATCAACAAATGTGCACAAATTTATAAATTCATCAAAATATTCATATATTTTAATTCATGATGGTCATGAGTCAATGATGATGTATGACATGTACACATGCACTTAAATTCATTCAATACAATAACTAATGATGGTTCAGAATATATAACAACAACTTTTAATATTAATACATAAAAAAATACATATTGTATGTGTATGTAGAATTCATTCATGTTTAGTTCCTACATTCTTAAACAATCTTCAAACTATAATTCAACATTCTTTCAAACATTGTCCAATCATAATTATGGGAGATTTTAATGTTGACATTTTAAAAAACAATAACCAAACAAAAAAAAACAAGAATTATTAGGTTTCATGGATAAATTCCAATTAAAATCACAATTTGATGAAAGCACCACAAAAGTTGGATTTCAATCAAACAATATATGGGCAAATGTCCCTAGGAATGACTACAAATCTAATGTAACAAAAGCATATCGGTCAAATTTTCACAAACTAATTTATATTGCATTCAAATTACCAAACACACATTCAATGTATAACAAAAATGATTAATGTCTCCATTCATTTAAAGTGTAATGATTGTGATTATATCATGTAAATGTTGCATTTTCCACCTAATTGATTACTCCCAAAATGTTGGCACCTTGTGGCTTGAATTTGTATTTTAATATTTTTTTCATGGACCATGTGTGAAAAGAAATCATAAATATCAATAAAAATACAAACAAAAATTTGGACAATTTTTTTATCCACACATACTCCCATCAAACACCATGACAAAACACCTTTCATGAAAAACCTATTTACCTAAAATGTGACAAAAACAAATATAAGAGTTGCCAAAAATTTTAAACTTAAAAAATAAAAAAGAGACTAAAAATAAAAATCTTTCCATCTAAATTATATCCATTCAATATTGATGTTTATTTCAAACATCGAAATACCTCATGCACATTGCTAAAAAAAAATTATATTCAAGTTTTTGAAACTTGGATTTTTTTTTAAAATGTGATTATTTACAACTTTATATTCATTTGTACGATTAAACAAAAGAGAATGGAACTATAGTTTCAGTTCTTACATATCCACAATGAATTTTAAGAGGGTTATAATTTTTTTAAAAAAAACTATTCATGTTAATATTCATATTAAGAATTTTTTTTAATACGAATGTGAAAAAATAAAATTCATGATCTTTCATAAAATCAACAAACTTTCATCCAATATAACTTGAGTTCATAATAGAATATTAAGTGTAATACCTTATTTTCAGGACAAAGCCTCTCGTGGGAGAGCCACTAGTCCAAGACTCCTCCAGGGCTCTGAAAGCCCTGAAAAAGTGTATGTTTTGAGGGTCCAAGGAATCTTCTGGTAGAATCATTCAATTGGGCTTATGAACCTCATCCAAGATTTCCCATGCAGGGTCACACACTCAGCCATTGGTGGAGCCCAACCGAAAAATATATTCTCAAATTGGAATGAATGTGACTCGCACTAAGAGCATTGGGGAAAATAGATTGTCAAATCCTATATGTAAAAGCAAACATGGTGTCTGTCCGTCTGTCTGTGACGACAAAAACAAGACGAGGTCCTGAAACGAGCGAGGTCCTCAAAACCTTCGAGGACCTGAACCGAGGTGGCCAGAATCCTCGATAAAGGACCTGAATCGAGATTCTCAGTACTCGGTCCAGACCTCGAGACGGACCTGAAATGAGATTCCCAGAAAGAAAACCCATTGTTGGGGACCTAAAAGGAGGTCCTCAGAGAGAAAACTCGTCGTTAGGGTCCCGAAACGAGGATGCACTTCGACTGGCAATTCTCGATTTCAGACATATTGAAGAAAAACCAACAGCCAAACACAAGTCCGGTTCAGTGTTGGGTGGTGCTTTTGAGTCACCGGTTCAGGTCCTTTAAATATTTCAGACCCTAAGAGCCCCCGCTTCCTGTTCTTTGAAAAAACAAGCCAGGGCAGCCGCTGTGGGGGGCCGGGCGAGGTGCCACGGGTGGCTGGAGTGGCGTAGCCATGGGTTGCCCTCACTCGTTTGAACGAAGCCTTAAGAGCATCCAGAATACATATTGTCAAATTTGAACGCATATGACAAGCTTTTAGAGCATCTCCACCAATGTTCAGTATGTGACCCTCCACTGAAAATCTTGGCTGAGGTTCATCAGTCCAATTCAGTGAATCCACTCAACGACTGCAGGGACCCTGAAAAGTGTACAGCTTTCGGAGCCCCGTAGGAGCCCTGGAACAGTCTAATCATTACAAGTCAAATCATATTCATTGACTGCTCCCTGTTTCTGATTGGGTAGATGGTTTGATTGGTCCAACTGAGTTTACTATTAGTACTCTCCCCCACCTACTTCTGGTCCCAATTTCAGTTTTTTGTGGGTGAGGTTGGGAAAAAAGTTAATAACTACAACTTGGATGTGAAAAATATTTTTGGAGGATCACATCCAACACCAATGGGAAGACCATGCTCTCACTAAAGTGGACCCTAAATATAGGGAGACGCTAAAGACTCCCATCAAGCTCTCTTCAACACACTGCCCGGGCTTATTTTGTCTGGAGCATAAGTAGTTTTCCATTGTTCTGCATATTTTGAGTCCCCCTTATCACAACACAAATTTTGACCAAACATTTTCTTAAATATTTGAAGGTCTTTCTTTAAATTTGTTTTCTTCTTTTGCAGAAAATTAGTTAAAGCTTGCACAATTTTGTGTATGTATCACACATGTGCCCTAACAATGTGATCGACAAAGTTTGATGTGGAGTGTTTGACATCTCACCTAAATATCCCTCTAAACCAACTTTGCCTACCATATTTCTGGGCTTGTTTTTTTTGCACCCTTTTTGCATCATGTGTGGTTTTGTGTAGAACTACACAACAGAATTCTACTTGGTGTGCAAAAAAATTCTTATTTTTTTTGTTTTGTATTTTATATTTTCCTATACTGATTTCAAATCCAACACCTTCTCCAAAGAGAACGCGATACCAAAATCCTGAGTTTGGTCATACACAGGGTGAGATTAAAAAAAAACCTTCAAAAAAGTACATTAGCATTCAACGGGGGATGAAACTCAGAAAACCATCAATTTTACTGCTAAACTGAGTTTCATCCTGTCTCCCCTTTTCCTGGGCGCCTCCACTGCTATTACATATATTTTCACTGCTCCCAACTGTACAACTACTATAATTAATCTCGAACCTTGTGCATTAAATACTGAGTATCAGCATTTCATAATGAGATTTAATAAAATGTCTTTACTTTGCAAATACCACTTAAAGAGGGGATAGGGGGCCCAAAGACAGGGTGAAGACAGTGTGACTTTACGGATAACTCTAATATCAATGTTATTTCTTATTTGCCCTAAAAATAAGGTCGGACCAATCGGACCCTACATCATAATCACACAACTCTATATGTCGGCTGAGCACTATCGATCAATAAGTGCATCAAATAGTGCTTGCTGGGGGTGGTTTAGCATCTTTCCTAACTAGGAGCAATGAATCAAACCTAACATTGGGTTTGATGGTTTTGCAAAACAAATGTTCAATGAAAAATTGTTTAATCAAATTTTATTTATTATACCCAATTATGACACATTTTAAGTTTTTTGAAAAATATTCACAAAATAGATATGTATGTTGCAATGGTTAAGGACAGCGATTTCTTTTGTGACAAAACTTTTCCGTTTCATTGAAGAACAAAGCTTAAACAACATGGTCAACTCAAGGGAACTTTTTGGAAATTTTCAAAAAAATCATCACGTTTTGAGGAGGAAAGTTATCAAATTGTCAAAATTTCTGGAAGATTTGGGTAGATTTCTAGCTTTTCTTCTTTTGAAATTGTCATATTTAGCTAATAGGTTCTAGTGGTTCACCAACATGTAATAGGATTCTTATATTTTTTTAATTTCTTTTTTTAGTCATATTTGATTAAATCCTGTTATGGCTAATCATGGTGCAATATGAAAAAAATGAAAAAAAATAAAAAAGGGTGGTTGAGGATAAGATTTATGGGTTTAGTCTCTATGCAAGTTGAACTCATGTCTTTGGCGAAGTTGCCCAAAGAAGAAAATTAGGTGGAAGCAAGTTCTCTAGGGTGAACATTGGGTTTCTGTTCACCCTAGAGTTCAAAATTCAAATTCAAAAATCCAATTCATTGTAGTTCTACAGATTTCAAGCTAGATTTTTTTATATAGTAAAAACATAATTTCATTTGGATGAGAAATGAAAAATTGTCACTTTTGAATGTTTGGAATTTCTAGTTTAAGTGGTCTTCAAAATTGCAAGTCTTTGAAGACTTAGACCAAGATGTTGCATTTCATTTTTGTAAAGATTGATTGTAGATAGAAGGCATGCAAAGAATCATGTGCCAACAAAATCAATTACATTTTTAAAAAAATGAATGAATAATGGACGGTCAAATTTGGTCATCCAAAGTGTTTCTTGAAAAAAAATTGTACTTCATCATTGAAAAGAAACAAGAGGAAAAAACAATTTGGGATTATTCGAAAAATAAAAAGGGGTTCCTTTTGTTCCCAAACACCAAAAAGATAAAATATATACTATTTATGTTGGTCTTTGGCCCTCAGTACATTTTCAAACATTGTGTAGTCGCCTTGGCATTAGATTGTGAAAAATGGACCTTAACTTGCTTACTATGACACTAATTATATTATTTGTAGAAATGTTGAATTTTTCATATTTATTTTATTTGTGAAGAAACTTGGGGTGCAGACTTTGCTAGAGCAGACTATGTTCTAGTAGTTGTAGTGTTTTGAGGACTACCATCATCCCCTCCTCCCGCCCCAATTATACCCTACTAGAACCCCAATCCTACATTGTTTTGTTTAGTGTTATATTTTAAAAAATTCAAAAGCATTTTTTGAAATTTATTTTTCAACAAAAAAAGGTTCGAATTCAATGTTTGTTGTGTGTTATTTTGAATTTTTCAATGGCAATTTAGAGCTTGATTGATTTTTCAATGATATTAAAATGTTTAAATTCTCATGAAACCAACATCAAATTCCCAAACAAAAAATAAATGTGTGTGTTGATTGGTATTTTGAAATTTCAAAGGCATATAGAGATTGATTCTTTGACATTAACAAGTTTGAATGCTCATGGAACTTACACCAACTTTTGAAACTTAAATTTCTTTAGGCAAAAAATTCAATAAAAATTGATGGCCAAAACCATCACACAAAAGACAAAAGGGAAGGCCAAAAAAAGGCCAAAAAACACACAGCCTTGTGGAAGGAGGCTATTTCACTCAAAGCCTTTCTAATGTCACTCGAATGTCACTCTAATGCCATCTATGTGCAAATTATGAGATCTAGTAGTAATAGGAGGTTTAGAACAAATATCTCCTGCCAACTCAACCTTCCTCTCTATAGCAAAGGCTAAAGCACATTGAAACACTTAGACTTTTAGTGCTTGTTGATTGCTATTTTGAAAATTGAAAATTGCATTAATTCTTCAACTCCAAAAAGTTCGAACTATCACATGAGTAATATATGAATTCAATTGTATTACAAAATTTCAAAGCCACATTTTAGAGCTTAAATTTTCAACTATAAAAATTTTCAATTCTTGTGAAACTGAAATCAAATTCTTAAACAAAACACTTCTATGTTTGTTCAATGCTATTTTGAAAGGCTAATTTAGAGATTGACTCATACACACTAAAAGATGAATTTTCATGAAACCATCAACTTTTGAAACATAAATTTGCTGTTAGAACCCATTTTGGCCTAGTATATATATATTATATAGGCTTGCACCGGGTATCAACATAAGTAGCAAGGACGCTACCAATCTTATGTTTATGAGATCCTTTCTGGTGTTGAAATGTGAATTTCATAAACTTGTGTCTATATTTCAAGTATTCCTTTTTTTGGTTACACATGCCCAAAGTGTGCATAACAAGACCCAAAATTTGTGTCTGGGCACCATCCTTTTCTCCCAAAAAAAAAAGAATCGAAGCCAAGGGGCAACAAGAAAAAAAAGAAGCAGGCAGCACTTTAGGGTTTTAGGGTTTAGGGTTTTGAGGGTTTAGGACCTATTGCTGATTTAACATCCCTCCGTTTAATTCGAGCATGCCATCCATGGTCATCCTAATTGGATGAAAATTTGTCTTGGCTGCTCTTCGGATGTTTAGCTCTGGTTTGTGCAGGGGGGGGGGCAGCTAGTGGCAATACCCTAAAATTATATGTGCACATAGTTGTTATGCCTGCTTCTTCTTTTTTTTCCTAACTGCCCGTTTGCCCATACACACTTTGGGTCTTGTTATACAAGTTTTACAAGTCTATCACAAAGCCCAGAAAACTTTGTGTTTCATAGCATGATCCAAAGTGTGTTTGGGCATCGTCAATCTTCTTTGAGAAAAATTTGGATTGGGTCAAGGGCAGGCAAGGAAAAAAATGAATCAGGCAGTAGAAAAAAAGTACTGCCTGGAATAACAACTATGTGCACATATAAACCCTAAACCCTAAATGTTGGGTCAGAAAATAACCATATTATTATTATTTTGAATTTTTGAATTAAAAAAAAAATTGCTTTTTACACTCTCGGTTCTTTGCCGGTTCCTTCATGAAAACTGCTTCTGATTTTTTTTTCCAAGAATCAGAACCGACGGTTCTTTGATTCTGAAGATTTGAAAGAACCATAACCGTCAATTATTTTAAAAATCAAATAACCGCACAACACTGGTCTGAACCTTATTAATCTGAGAGGAAAAATATTTTTAAAAAAAGGTTTGGAAAAAAATTCAATTCTCTTCATAAATGTAAAGCACAAGGTGGATTTTTGTAGTGTAATGTGGGTGGATTTTTCCTCTGGGAGGGGTGAGCATTTTGAAAAAGGTAATACCCGCCCATGTCGGTGTTTCAATTTTCAATACACTTGCTTTTTTTTTAAAAAAAAATCTCGTGATATATCCACAGGGTATCACAAGAAATTTTTTTTTAAAAATTAAAATCTAACTTGAACCCTATCCCTACCACATTATATGTTCTAACAAATTCTTTTTCAATCTTATTATGTTGGATGCAATAGAATGTAAACAAGGGTGTGTGTCATACTATGGCCTTCCCATTTACATTAAAAAGTATCTTAAGGTGAAAGAAGAATTATGGAAACTCAATTGTTTCACCATAGCAAAAATATAATCTTCAAAAAAGCCTCTAAAAGAAACCAAAATCCTTCAAGATATTACAACTCTATAACTAATCTCAAGTTCCCAACACAAGCCAAAATATCATCCTTCAAAAATCCTCATACAAAAATAAACCTATTACCTAGGGGCCAAAATCCCTAAAGCTACCAAATTATTTCACCATAGCAAAAATATAATCTTCAAAAAAGCCTCTAAAAGAAACCAAAATCCTTCAAGATATTATAACTCTATAACTAATCTCAAGTTCCAACACAAGCCATAATATCATCCTTCAAAAATCCTCATATAAAAATAAACCTATTACCTAGGGGCCTATAAAAATCCCTGAAGCTACAATACTCTATAATGAATCTAAACACAATAAATATCCTTGCCTTGGTAGGCAAGGCCAACACATGATTGTTGCAAATCAACAAAACATGATGTTCATAAAAAGATTTGGTTTTGTTTCTATTACCCAAAAAAAAGTTCAAAAAGTTTGAAACATGTACTTGCACAATCTAATAGAGATCTAAGAAGGGGTGGGCGAGATGAGTCTAGTGCAAGCAACATTAAAAGCTATAGTAATAGAAGACAAATATTTAGTACATCTCTAGGGTGTTGGGGTGACTTAAATGGCAATGATGATGTTTTTCTAGAAGTAGATGATGCAAAAAACCTTTAACAACGGTTTTTTCATTCTCATTATATCTCATGCTTAAAACTTCAATGATGATTTTATCTCCCAATAATAACAACATAATTTGTCATATTACTACCACATGTGTATGAAAGCTTTGTTTTTGTTTATAATTGAGTGATTGCATGTACACTATTATGAATGTTCATCATTCTATCATTCAAGTATTTTTGTTCATTTGTAATTGTGAGAAGGGAAAAAAAAATCTCATTAGTTGTTGTTTGGTGACTTCACAACAACCCAAGTTATGAAACAAAATTGAACATGACATAAAAGTGTAGAATCATCCAAGAAGTTATTTTTTTCTTTGAAATTTTTATCAAAACTTTTAAGTCCTACATTTCATTGCATTCATCATTTGCTAAGTTTTTGATTTCTAAAGTTATTGTAATGTTATGGCCCATATATATATGATTTCTATTTTTCTATTTTTATTGAATGAGGAATATCTACATTGTAATGATAAAAGGGCAACAAGATGCATAAGAAAAACATTTTTTTTTTGCTTCTCAAAATGTCATCCGTATGTTTGCACTTGCAACGATCAATAGTTTTAAATCAATTAGTGATCATAAATGTTAAATTTCCAACCATTTATGGGAGGTCTATATTCAACTACTACATGATTTTTCACAATGTGAGTATGGCAAACTTTAGAACAACAATATGATAGTTAAATATATATTGTTTATATTATGTGAATTGATTATGAATAACAAATGAATTTTCCTGCTTGAAGAATTGAGGAGCATTGCATCTTTGCAAAATGAAATTTTTTCCATTAATTTTTTTTTGGGGGTATAATCTAGTTCTCAATTCTTACCTTTGAAAAATTAAAATAATTGAACTCAATTCCCTCCAAACTTACAACAAAATAATATGTGCATTAAGTTAATCAAAGGAAACAACATGACTGAATGATTCACCATGCAATGGTTCGACCCCTTATGGCAAGTTGACACCAATAACTTTAAATAAGAATTTTTCATGAAGTTCCCACTAATTGAACTCACAGTTCAAAGTACCACCTTGGGGACATTCTTCAAAATATGAAAGCAAATGGAAACCACATTTTACATGGTATGTCCGTTACGTGCAAAGCCAACAAATGAAATTTTTTGATTTTTAAAGACTTAATATATACAATTGGATTTTCAATTTAGAAAATTATGTCATTTTGAAGTTTGCTTGAAACCAATTATGGTTGAATGATTTTGACTTAATTCACAAATCCGACATGAAATGGGCATTAGTGCTATGTGGTGACTATGTAGGAAAAGCAAGGTGGCACTTGTTAGAATTCATGAAGTGGTGAGAGATCTGAGAAAAGTGTGTAAACAAAGTAAACTCCTTAAAACTTAACCCTAATACATATGTGTGGAAAGGAGGGGAATCCTCCTCTCCTTTACAATTACACTAGGTAAAAAGATGTTGAAAATGGCTAAACCAAGGGTGAACATTGTGGAAAAAAAATGGTCCAAATTGTTGTTGTCCTCCTTCAAGCTTAAATATGCCAACACATGGAGCAAAATGCATAGCAGGAAAGAAGCTAGTTTCATTTGAATTGTTTGGATCAAGGCCGTGGCGGTGAATTTGTGGAGAGTTAAAACAAATGGTTTAATCAACCAAGCTTGCATGGTATGTGGAAATGGAAAAGAAGCCATCATGCATCAGTTATGGGAGTGTAGATATGCACAACATGCTTAGGATTACACAAAGACTATTGTGTGCAAGTTGGTCAATGGGGTTAAGCCATTTTACCTTGCTTTTTCAATGCAATGGAAGCATGTTATTTTTGCTTCTAAAATACCAAAGGTGCTTTCATTGTGTGGAAAATTTTTGGTCTTTATTTAGATGCATCATTTTATGGTCTATTTTGATTGAATGTAACAAGTTGGTTTTTAATAATGTGAGTTGGGATGGTTGTATGATGTAAAAAGCCATTTGGGATGCTTTGATTGATTATGGTAGGGTTGCTTGGAGAAGGTGTGTCAAAAATATAAACCAATCCTCGACTTTTGAATAAAATATCTTGGAAAACTTTTATAAGGGATGATGAAGGGATCATGTCATTTGTGTGAAAGAAGGTAGGTTCATTAAATGGTGTTATGATAAGCCCCCATAGGGGTTTCATTAGATAGGTTTTTTTGAGCACTTGCTAGCCTTCCCATGTGGTGGGGTCCTCTATGGTTCCTTTTTCTTCACAATGAAGAAATTCATTTGTGCCCCCCCACCCCCACCCCCCCAAAACAAATTGGTTCAATGATTAATAGTTTATCAAACCTACTTTATATATATATAATTTATTGATTACGAACCTCTAATAAGGTTTTATAAATTTCCATAATTTGTGTAATAAAAAAGTGGTGTCTATTTATGATGTTCACACCTATCTACAAACCTACCTATGAGACTAATGTACCTACCTTTTTTTTTTTTTTGGAGTTGGTCCACCATTCACCTTTGGCTTGTTGTTGAATTCTAGATTGCACTCATATGAGACATGCATCTTGATGTAACCACTCATATCAATGATTGTAATGCTTTTGTTAAACATGATACCCTTGATTTTGGATGTTCTTCACATGCACTATTATGAAACCAATTCGACAATGTTTTCAAAATGTCACATGTCATGAAAAGAAAGCTATGAGATGTTTATATTTGTTGAACTTCATCACACTTTAATTCATACTAGAAAATATAATTTTTTTGTCATCATCCTCGCTATGATGAAAAAAAGGATGCATTGCGATGTTTCCCTATTCATTGCTAGTTTTTTCAAATAAAATTTGGGCTCTATGTTGCTATGCACTACCACTAATGATTTTCCTTCTTATTATGTTCTCATATGATTATCAATAATTCATCATTATTTATGTCAATGTTAAATTTAATTTCAATTAATATAAATATCATGGGCATGAAAGGGCACATGTTAACTTGTTTTTTTGTATCCATTTTGATGGGAAATGAAAGGGATGAAATAATTATAAGGATAAAAAATAGTTATTAAAAAAGAGTGAGATATTTATAATAAAAAAAGGTAGCTATCAAGAAAAAAATGAAATAGATAAGCTTGGAAATGAAGTAATTATATTTGAAATATTTGTGGAATTAATCAAGAATGACCATATGAAGGATTATGCAAAATCAATAAGTAGCTTATAGAAAACTATAAAAAATGACCCATATACCAGTTCTTTGAAATTTTCATCACTGGAATTTGAAATGATTCTAAAGCTAATAGGTGATTTTCACACACAAAAGTTTGACTTAACTTTTCATTGGAGCTAATGTTTTAAATTTGAGACCAATTTTTTGTGTCATATTTTCAACCCATATGTACAAATGATTAATCATATTTTTTATATTTCTAGCTACCAATTGAAAATCAAATATAGAAATTTGCCTAATTTTACCTTAAAAAAAAACTTCTATGTGATTGAAGTGCTGAAAAAATCAGAATCTCTCTTGAGTGATGATTGCATAGTGCTAAATCTAAATGAAATCACAAGTGATCCTAGCGAGAATTAAGAGTTTTGTGAATGACTTGGCAAGTTCATGTGATATCGATAATCTTCCACATAAATGATTTAAATCCAAAAAAAAGGGTGAATTTTTGTGTCTTGTACATGTTGATCTTTTTGCAAACAAAATACTGTTTTCCTTGAGTCCAGATCATATTAGTTGTCTTGTTCTTGGTTTTGAAGAGCACCTTCAGCTCCTTGTTTCGGTTAGTTTTCAAAAGTGGATGGATGATTAGTGGATGGATGATTCCATTTGTTTACAGTTTTCACTAATTTTCAAAATTGGAAACTTCATTCATTGCAGTTCCAAATCAAGGTTTTTCCAATTCCTAAATCTCCACCTTCAATATTTGTAATAAAAATAAATGATCCAGTTCAGAAATCAATTCTGGTTCCACTTCACTACTACACATGACTCCAGATAAGTAAGGGATTGTGTAGTACAAGTGTCCAATGATAAATTTAAAGTGGCCAACCCATTCAAAAGTATAACATGCATCCATTGAACAAAGTGCCCAAGTAATGTGCTAAAACCCTATCTTTAGATTAACTATTACACATTGAACTAACCGATATTGCACTCTAGATAGCTAAGAAAACAAATTCAAACCACCAAATCAAGCAATCCCCTTGGCCTCAAAAAACTTCAATAATAATAATTAATAAATAAATAAATTTAATAAATAAATAAATAAATATACTACCCTAAGGTATGGCTCTACCCATTGGATTTGGTCATGTAAATGAGTTCAAAAAGCTTAAGTGCTGAAACAACAAAATTTAAGAATTTTTGTGGCTCAATCTTGCACCACCATATTTAACAACTATAACATATTTTTGACAAAGAAAATACTTGAAAGAAAGAGATCTATTATTAGATGGACACAATATTGAGTTTCAAAAATCTTGCGAAACTACTTGTTCACTTTTACAAAGTAAATGTCATAAAATGTTATTGTTCTAAACTTAGCATTTCGATTTTTTTCAGCCATTCTTGGAGATAAATATATATTCCAACAGAGTGAAACCCAAAAAAAAAAAAAAAAAAAAAAACCCCAATACTAAAAACAAAAAAAATAAAAAAAAAAAAAAAAAAAAAAAAATAAAACAAAAAAAAAACAAAAAAAAAAAAAAAAAAAAAAAACCCAATACTAGTAGCCAATGCCCACATTGTTTGTGCTTGCACAAGTGACGTAAAAATAAATAAATAAATAAATAAGCAAATAAATAATCATTGAGATCTGGATACATAATATCTCTGTAGGTATGGGAAACATTTTATCTAAAAAGATCAATCATTCATAAATATCATGTAGAAGATTCAATAACATGAAGAGGAAATATCTGGAAAATATTTAAAAGATGAAAATGGCATGTGAAGATATTTAAGATACAAATGTCAATTATATCTGAATTGAGATTATAAATGACAACATGCAATGCAAATGTATGTATATATATATATACAAATCGGGTGGGGCATATGAGGTACCTGATCATTGAATACACCCATTGCCATTCAAGGCTTCTTGGCACTTTGTTGATATCATTCTTTGATGGAACGAGGAAGAAGAGTAATGAAAAATGTCTACTCAAGGAAAAAACATAGAAAATTAAAGGGGAAAAAAAAAAAAACACTTGGGGTTTTAGTTACAAGCTCCTTCCCCTTGCTCGCCTAAACCCTAAAACCCATAAGAAGCACAATTGTGAAGTTTCCACTTGATTGAGAGCTAAAGATAGGGTTTCAATCTGTACATAAAATGTTGAATCAATAGCACTTTGTGTTTAACAAGTCTTCCTTCAAATCTGTAGCTATATATATACATCTGAACATACACCAGAAAAATTATGATCTAACGGAATAGGTCAGCTTGCTTGGGTATGTGTCCAATTATTCCATTGGGATCACAGCTCTTTTAACTATTAATGTTAGAGTCTGGTTGGATGCTACTATAGACTTGCAATTCAACATCAACTTCTCAGTGAGAATTGTACCCAGAATCATACTGAGAGCAATATATAACTTACTAATAATTTGTTGTTTCTTTGTGAGGATTAGCCCCTATAGATAGTGTAGTAGCATCTCTCCTCATTGGAGTTCTCCATAATTGACTAACCAGTTATTTTTGGATTTCATGTTTTCCATTTTTTCAATTATGTGTGCTTTTCTTCTTGCCCTTGTTGCTTACTAGGCATAATATCTCATCTCCTTTCCGGGAAGGATATGAGCTGCCTTAGGCTCCAAATACACCAAGGAAATTTTTTCTTAGTGCTTTGTGCAATAGGTATGTAAACAAGGCTAGAGTAAAACCAACACTCATCAGCACACCATGCATGCAAGATGGATGATAAGTGATCAGGAAACAAATTTCTGTTGAGTTTCAGTTCTTTAACTAACCACAGTTCAGAGCTCAGTTACCTTTTTTTTAGTACCTAGTACACTTCATAGGTAGGTAGTAAAAAACAGGCTTTACCTATGTAAAAAACCATCTACTTACCTTATGTAGTAGTCCATCTATTTTCCTCCCTATATATAACACTTACTTCTTACAGAATGAAATGGCATATTAAGGTGAAATCAGATATTATTATTATTAACTCAGTTGAAGGTTCATCCAGAACCGAGTGATAACGGACATCCAGTGGATGGGGTGCTGGCCATCGGTGCTTGTTCACACTGGCCAAAGTAGAATACACAAAGTCCAATACATTGGGAATGGACTTGTTTTGGACTTCAACAATAGTTCTTGAAAAAACATCAGATTCAACCTGATGGGGAAGATGGGTGATCAACCTACCAAGCTCATTGCATTCCTGGGTGGGAACCATAGAAATTAAAATTAAAATTAAAATCATCAATGAATCATCCATGAATCCATCCATAGATATGAGGGTTTTGATGGTGGCTCAAATGGGGATTGATTTGAATTTTCTTAATAGGCTACACACTTCCAGCATTGCTCATGGTCGGTGATGCTGTAGATGGTGTTGTTGATGGTGTTTTTGTTGATGGTTTTGGTGATAGGTGGTGCTGGTAATGGTGTTGTTGATGGTGTTGATGGGTGGTAATGGTGTTGTTGATGGTGTTGGCAATGGTGGTGATGGTATTTGTGGTGGGTGTTGAAGGTGTTGGTGATGGTGCAAGTTTCTGGGTTTGTGTTTGAAATGGGTTGGGTGAGCAAAACAATCTCATGGGTCTGTTCAGAAATTGTTTGTGAAAAGAAAGAGAAGGGTTGGGTGGGGTAGTATTTCTGGCACATGATGTATGCAAGTCTGCAAGCATCAGCCAGCACTAGTTTGAACGCAGAAGATTTTGTGCTGAATCATGAAGTTTGTAGGAGCTGTTACATATTCTGAGTGAGTGAGAAATCCAGCAAGCGATCCAAGCAACTTTTCTCTCTCTCATTATTGTAATTACATGCACGGGTAGAGAATGCAATGTCCTCCTGTTGCTTGCTGTATACCCAATTGATGGATCTCACAGGAATTTCACAAGCAAATTAATTGCTGCCAATACTCATAAGTCTGCTTTAATGTGCAAGAAAGGAGCAGAAGAAGAAGAAAGAGGAGGAGGAGGAGGAGGAGGAGAAATTGTTGATTGGTGTTGGTTGTAGACCAAGAGGGGAAGAAGAAATAGTGTTGTTGATGCACATTTGAGCTGAGAATAATCTTGGCAGCTGTTGTCAGTGTATCGAGGGCTTTTTTGTCTGTGGATTCCCCAAAGAAGGCAAGAAGAAGAAGAAGAGAGCAATCAAGAGAAAGAGAAGCTCAGCTCAGCTCGAAGAGATCTGAGATCGAGAGCCTTGCAATCCATCTTTCCTTTTTCGTAACAGCAGATTTGTTGAGTTGGATTTTCTTTTGCAGTGATTGCTTTCTTTTTGTTGTTGTGATGCTTCAATTGCGAGCAAGATTTTGTTTGATGATGTTGTTAGTGCATGAGCAAGGAAAATTTGTTGTTTTTTTCTGGTCGTAGCATGAAGTTGCTGGCTGCATCTTTCTTCTTCTGTTGGGCGATCAGTTTGCAGAGAGGACAGATTTGGGAAGAAGAAGCAGCTTGAGGAAAGAGAATAAGAAGCAAGGGGGAATTCTGCACTCTTGTGCACAAGATCGGAAGATCCGAAGAAGTGGAGAGGAGCTCAGGAAGAAGAAGAAGCAGCAGCATGACGATATGGACGCCGATCGCCTTCGCCTTTGGCGTCATCATGTTTATGGCCTTCACATTTCTCTATTGCTACTGGCGTGTGAGGCATGTGCGCACAACGCGCCTGAGCTCCGTTCAAGTGTCGGCCATCATTCCTGAAGCTCCACAACAGCACCAGCAGCTTCCGGTCAGGCTCTCTCTCTGTCTCTCTGACTCTTCTCTTTCCCTGCTGCGTTGTCCTCTCTTCTTTCTTCCTGGTTTGTTTTTGGGTTTTGTTCCTCCCTGACGAAGTTCCTGTTTTGGATCTGAGCTTGTTGATTTGTGGCTGTGGTGATGATGATGATGCAGAAACAGCAGTTGGTGGGAATCGAGAAAGATGTGTTGGATGCCTTTCCAACGATCAAAGCCAACGAACTCAAGGTCGGGATCCAGGAAGAAAACAGCCAGTGAGTCAGTTTGATCTTTCCTCGGGATTCTACACTCTTCTCGTCTGTCTCTTCTTTCCATGCAAAATTGTTGTGTGCTTCTCTTCTTCCTTGCAGCAAGTGGGCACTCTTTCTTTTTCCTTCTTGTAAGGCAGCTGCAACAGAAACTGTTGTTGAGATATTTTCTTGTTGTAAGAACTTCTTGTCTGTTTTGCGAGCAGATGTCCGATCTGCTTAGTGGAGTATGCGGCGTCCGAGGTGCTTCGTCAATTGCCCATCTGCGGCCACATCTTCCACACTTCTTGCGTGGATTCTTGGCTGCAGAAACAACCCACTTGTCCCGTCTGTCGCATCCTCTTGTCACCCAAACTCTCCTCGGAAGCAGCAGCAACAGCAGCAACAGCAGCATCTCCTTCTCCTCCTGCTACTCCCTCTTGGGTTTTGGTCAATCGACCAGTTCCTCTGCCTCCTGCCACTACTACTCCATTCTCGAGTGCTGCTGCGAGCTCGTCTTCAATCTGCATCAGCACTAAGGCTTCTTCTTCTCCTACATCTGATCTTGAGATCGGGAACGACTTCCATCATCAAGGCAGAATCCCCCTGAATGGCTCATCTGTCGAGTATCCACTGCTGATGAAGGTCGCAAAAGAAGACTTGGGCAGCAGCAGCAGCAGCAGTCATCTCACAGTGGGGGGATGGGGTTCTTCTGGATTCTTGGATGCTGCTGCAGTAGTTTCTGACAACAGCTGCTCCAAATTGCAGGGCAGTAATCGACAACAGAAGAGTTGTAGAACTAGTCCTGGTAGTTGCTGCACCAGCAACATCCAGATCCAAAGCAGGGGCATCAAGAATCCTTCTATCAACAGCAGGAGGTGGTTGACGGAATCATTTTCTTTTGTTCTCTCCGACTCTTTCAATCCAGACAATGTCATGCAGGAGCATCAACTGCACCTGCCAGGAGGAGGAGGAGCAGATCAAGCAATCAGCATTGACAACAAATCCCCCACCACAACAACAGTAGCAACAGCAGCAGAAGCAAGGACAAAGCCTTACACTGATCTAGGTTTAAGAGCTTCTTCTTTGCCAATTATGCCCATGCCTTCAATGGGATTCAGCAGCATCAGAAGCAGCAAGAAGAAACAGATGATGCTGCAGCAGGAGGGATCAATGCTCTGCCACAGCAGCCCTGCTGATTCAGAATCAGTTTTTGAGTCAAGAGTTTCAGCTTCACATTTGCCATTGACAATCTCACCCGAGCAATGCTCATTCCAATTTTTGCCTGTGCTTACTATCGGTTCTTCTCGCTGTGCGGACTTTAGCAGCTTCAGGCCCATTGCAACACAACATTAGGTAACCCGCCCTTGCTCCTTCACAAACACTGCAACAGCAGCCAACAACAACTCACTCCATGTGCATGCAAGCTCCTGCCTGCCATCTTCTTGATGCCTGTAAAAAAACTCCAGACTCTCTGATGCCATTGACAACAACAGGGCGGCATTCCTTGATACTTGGCATAATTCTTCAGGACTCCCAGGAATCAAAGGAATGGGTTATGCAGTTGTGCAATTTTTTGCAATTCGAATGTCTGGTTGAGGTTGGCTGTGATTGAGTCCTGGGTAGTTCCATCCTCTGCTGCAACAGCAGCAAATCAGGTCGCAAGTGATTGCACTTGCCCCAGGTTTGAGTCTGGAACTGGTTGTGGCTGGGTTCCAATTGAGCAATCCTTGGGAGCTTTGATTTTGTGGAGCATGTTTTGTACATGCATCAGAGTGGTCAGCTGCAGATTGTAGGTTGTTACAATCACACATAGATCTTGAGAGATGAGTTGCTTGCAAAATGCTGATGAGGTTACCATCGCTTGTAGAGCTTGACAGACAAGTTGCTTGCAAATGTGGAGGTCACAATCACATGAAGATTGAGAGACGGGTTGCTTGCAAATGCCACATGTAGATTGAGAGGCAAGTTGCTTTGCAAATGCTGCATTTGGATTGAGACACAGGTTGTTTGCAAATGTCACATGTAGATCAAGAAAGACAAAATGTTGGAATGCTAACAAAATTTGAAAGGTAGGGTTTCGCTTGAAATCTTATGGATTTCAGCTTGGACAACAATTCAAAAAACTTAACTTCAATGCTTCTATACCCACCTCAAGTCATGTTGAGAAATGTAGACATTAAAGAGGTGCAAATAAGTTCAATTCAACATTATATCATTATATCATTCATTGCCCTGATATATTACAAATAGGACAAGGGTCCAAATAAGAAACAGAATTCAAACTTCTCAACATTAAAAGTGTTTCTTGATTTTATGATCAAACTATTTGTAATACATCAAGGCAATGAATGTTCGAGAAAAAGCTGAAAATTGGGAATATCATTGTTGAAATGAAAGCCCATCAAAGATCAAATGCAATAAATTTGAAATCTGAGAAAAGAAAAAAACTTTTGATGAATGGAAGTCTAGAAATATAAGATTCAAGAAAGTTCAAATCCAAGAAAAAATTAGATGAAATAAAAGGCCAATCTAGGAAGATTAAAATCCAACAAAAACAAGACATGAAATTAAGGTTAGAATTTAGGAGTAAGGACAAGTAAACCATAAGAACCCTAAAAGAAATTGAAATCAAGAGAAAGAAAAAATAGATGGAAATGTATTAAAAATGAGAGTCATCAATTATGAATGATATACATGAAAACCCTTGTTGTATTGCATAAATTTGAATGTGAAGAGAAAAATCTCCTCCACAAATTGAAGAATCAAACCTTCTCTTTTGGAAGATATTGAACACCACTACTAAATAGGAACATTTGTGTGAAATTTTTTGTTGTACTCTTTTTGGAGTGGAGGTTGAGTTGTGCATTATTCAAGTGTTTGCATTTGTTTTGTGCTTCCAAATGGGTGCATTATACAAAGTACAAATCAATCTGGGGGGGAAGGGGAAATTGGGATTTTTTCGGATTTTTTGTTTTTTTACTATAAATTCAATTAATTTGCTTGAAAATTATGTCAAATTTTTTGTATCACAAAATTGAAATTAAAACCTTCCTTGAAGGGCACTCAGAAGAAATGTCACATTACAAATAATTTCAATTCATAAAATTTAACTGTAGACTATGTGCTTCCTTTGATTTAATCATCAATAATTTGGAACGACAAATGAGTTTTACAAGTTGCAATAAACACAAGGATGGTTCAATTTAAAAATCTGGTACACATGTCAAAATTCTTTAAGAAAATTAAAGTTTAATTTTAATTTTAATCACAATAACATTAATATGGTGTAAGAATCGATAGGACTAACAAAATTATGGTAAAATGCATCAAATTTGAACCATAAACATAAATTATTATCAAATATCGGATGCCATAAAAATTATAGCAATTACACATTTTAAATTCTTAATTTGAAACATTTGAACACCTCAATCCAAAAATTTAATGGTAAGAAACACATGGACTAGTAAATGAGCATTATTTTATATGTTGTGAAGCACATATGAACCAACTAAATGTGAACAAATGCTAGATGCAAAAAACATTTATGACACATTAAAATGTTTTAAGTGAGCAAGTGTCACACAATTAAAGTTAGCTAATTTTTAGTTATTTATTTATTGAATTATTAAGATTCTAGTGATTCTTGAAAAGGGATTGTGTGACCTACCATGCCCCAAATTGCCTGAAGAAGTTTCACTTTAGTCAAGTAACACTTCAATTTTGTTTTGAAGAGTTGCCTCAATGAACTAGTACTTAAATGTTGCATCTGGCCAATGCAAAGGGCACGCAAAGTTCAAGGAGCTTTCAACACATGCTTCTTTAATTTTAATGAAATGTGCACAAACCCAAACATTTCAACACATTTCCAACCTTGCAACTTGCTCTTCATACTAACAAGCAGGGTTCTAACTTCTACCAGATTACTTGTGCTTATTAGAGTTAACCTTAAACTCACCCTGTCGTCAGCTTCTATCTGGGCCTACTTTCACCCCCCTATCCTGTCTTTCAGTGGTATTCACAAAGTAAGGAAAATTTATTGAATCTCAGTATGAAATGTTGAAACTCTGTATTTCATGCAGAAGGTTTGAGACTAATTATAGTTGTTGTACAGGTAAGAGCATTCAAAATATATGTGACAGAAGTGGAGGCGCTCATGAAAAAAGAAAGACATGATGAAACTCAGTTTACCACCAAAATTGGTAGAAAAACTAGTTTGGGTCCCAATTATTTCGTGCTGTAAAATTTTCATTATTGGTTACGCATTTGATGCCCTATTATGCCAAAACTTGTGGTTCTTGCCCTCTAAAGTACATGAAAAAATCCACTCACATCTGGTATGTAGGCATTACATCCAATATAATGTCCAAGTTATTGCCCCATATGAACACATAAACATGAAACATTGGCTAAAGTAGAATGAAAATTAATTAAATGTCATCACATGAACCAATCATTTCTAACTAGCCAATCAAAATTAACCATTTTCTTTTACTAGCCC
>Ga0116227_10001381_pt1 | contig 53840 bp, 49 predicted proteins | sample S1TSphgellanicum_FD_89693 | JGI IMG/M metagenome (GOLD analysis project Ga0116227, IMG submission 89693) | Host-associated microbial communities from peat moss isolated from Minnesota, USA - S1T2_Fb - Sphagnum magellanicum MG | ecosystem: Host-associated > Plants > Peat moss > Unclassified... | reverse complement strand
ATATCTACAGTATTTTATAGGCATGACATCCTATAGCAATAAGACACCATTTGATGCATCAATGATGGTTCACTGAGCCAATTTTAGATTTTGGATTTTAGATTAGGGAAGAAAAAGATGAGAAACCTTTATTATTTACCCTTAACATTAAAGAGAAAATAAAATATCTTTTGCCTTTTTAAGTCTAGATCCTGTCGAAGGGTTTAATCGTATTTCTATTACTTCGGTGGCTATTTTCTCAAATTCCAAGGCATCAGTAATACAATTCTTATAGTATTCTAAAGATTCAATTAACTCCTTTAAAATCTTTGCAGAATTTATTTCAGTTTCTCTTAAAAGTTTGTTTTTTAAACGCACCATTACTTGCTCAACTTTTTCCAATGTAGGGAGTACCTCTGTTATTAAGGTATTTTTAATATAGTAATCCCATTCATTTTCTATTTTCCACCCATAGTATTGAAAAACTTCAGTGGCTTCCGAAAAAAGTTTATTGTTGTTCACTTCCACATTGGAAGATTCTTCTCTTTGCTCAGATTCTGGTAAGTTTTTGAGTAGTCCGTAAACTACTTTTTCTATGGTTGGAGGCATTCTACTATTCTCTAAATTTTTGGATTATATTAACTCAGTTTAAAATCTGTGAACCCGGAGGTATAACCTGTAACTTTACTATTTCCATATTACACTATAGGAATCCAGTTTGATTAGGATTGAAACACAATAAACTTCAACATTGGGGGAGACATCAAACATCATCTCCCCACCATTCATCCAAAGCCTAAGCAGTACGAAAGCGTGCCAACTCCTCCCCTGTTTTCCCATCATGGGCATGGACAGTACAAACCAGACAAGAATCAAAGGAACGGGCCACATGCCCTACTTCCACCGGATCGCTAATATCAGCAATGGGTGTACCAATTAACGCTGCCTCCAAAGGTCCCCGAACCCCTTGACTATCACGGGGACCTAAATTCCAGGTACTCGGGGCAATTACCTGGTAATTCTTAATCTTACCCCCTTCCACCTCTACCCAATGACACAGGGAACCCCGGGCTGCTTCCGTTGCCCCCCAACCCCGCCCATCTTTTTCCTTGGGTTTAATATACCAGGGGTCGTTTAATTTAAATTCCCGCAGACAGTGTTCGGCTTGGCGATATAACTTCACCAGTTCATGCACTCGCGCTAACTGGCGCAGGTGAATACTAGCACCACCCATGCGCTTAAACGTATCCAGAATAAACCCATCGTAGTGCTGCCAAGACTCCCCATGCCTGCCACCTGCCACCAACTGCCGGGCTAAGGCACCTGCTTCTAACCGTCCGTAATCTTGGTGGAGTACGGCAGTTGACCAAGAATAGGCATGATCAAAGTCCTTGGTATTGTTGAGAGTCGGCTTAGTGGTCCGATCGCTCGGATGCATGTCCCCGGTCCCCTCATCGTACCAAGAATGGGTTGTATTCTCCCTGGTAAATCCTTGCTCCATTAAGGTGTGGGTGTCAGCCACACTGTCGTAGACCCCACTTTTCATCCGCAACGCGGCATTTCGGCCAGCAACAGTGGGTTGTTGGTACTTATCCTCATGGGGGAGATAGCCCCAAGTTACATACTTACCCACACCTACCCCATACCTGTCCAACCCAATATCCAAACCCATCCGCCAATACAAACCTAAATCCGACTCCCGATGATTCCGATCCTCATCTAACCAATTCCGAAAATCATCATAGGTCTGGATTTGTTCATACCGTTCCAAACTGCAACCCAACCACACAGGTTCTAACCAATTACGGCGAAAATATTCTAAAATTGCCCAGGCACGGGTGAGGTCCGTCAGGGTAGGGGCGCACATTACCCCACCGGGGACCATATAACTCGAATGTGGCCACTGTCCCCCAAATAAGGCGTAAATTTCTACAGGTTTGGCAGAGATGGTGATGCCAATTTCATAAGACTTACCAGTGAAGGCAGCAAAACGCCGCACCGCTTCCTCATAAAAGCGAGTCCGACGGTAATTTTTATGCGTTAAATCAATAGCAAATAACCCATAAAAGTAGCGGGGGATACTTTGAATCGTTTCGACAATTTGACCTAAATTTCTCGCTAAGATGGCATTACGGGGGACCTCCGTTTCCCATGCCGTATCCAACGCCCAAGAGGCACAGGTGAGGTGGGAACCACCACAAATACCGCAAATTCTCGGTGTCACAATTAACCCTGCTTGGGGGTCTTTGCCGCGCAAAATCACCTCAAAGCCTCGGAAAAGTTCAGCATGAGTCCAGGCATTGACCACGCGGCCATTTTCAATGTCCACACGCACATCTAAATCGCCTTCGACCCTACCCACTGGGGAGATATCTAATGTTTGGATAGTCATGTTTTTTATAGGACTCCGAAGGGAACTCTTAATTTTAGATTTTGGATTAGAGGTGATCTGTTCTCCCCCAATCCCCAATGAGAGGTGTAGAGGCTTTTTACCAAAATCTAGCCCCTACACAGTAAAAAAGTCTTCCTCTGCCCAAGCCGGAGCAGCATCTTTAGCCACAATGGTGAGGATGGCGTAATCTTTTTTGTTAACTCCAGGGGGGATCTCCTTGGGGACACCCATAATAGTTTGGGTTTTAAATACGGTTCCTGGTTTGAGGTCAAAGAAGGGAAATTCTGGTTCTGTACAACCCAAACAGGGCATCCCCGCCCGGGTTTTCGAGGAAACGCGATTCCACAAAATTCGGTTGCAGGAGGAATGGGTCATGGGACCACGGCAACCCAAATCATAGAATAGGCAACCCTTGCGTTGCCCAAATTCCGCAGTGGTAGCTTTGTAAGCAAAGTGAATATTGCGGGTACAACCCGTCTGGGTGTAGGTATTGAAGAATGTTTGCGGTCGCTGCAGTTCATCGAGAACAATATCGTTAATCCGACCCGTGGCGATCGCTACTAAAATTTGGGTAATCCAGTCGGGATGGGCAGGGCATCCAGGAATGTTAATTACCGGCAGTCCTGATTGGGTACGGAATTCTTGACCTAAGAAACCCCCTGCCTGACCTTTGAGAAATTGCAACCCTTGGGAATCCGTAGGGTTGGGTGCCATTGCCGGGATACCTCCCCAAGTGGCACAGTCCCCCACAGCCACGATAAATTGCGCTACCTGAGATAAATCTGTTAACCAGTCTTTCATCGGTCGGTCAGCAAATCGATTCCATTCTCCGGTGCCATTGGGGGCATTAATCACGCTGCCTTCAAATACCAAAATATCTAAAGGAATGTTACCTGATACACATTCCCAAAGCATCTTTTGTAAGTTTGTACCTAATTCCCATCCTAAGGAAGGATGCCAAAGAATATTCATCCCAAAGTCAGCAATTAAATCACAGACTGTTGGTTCCTCAGCATTGAGAAAAGACATGGTGTTACCTGAACAAGCACCACCTTGTAGCCAGATTATATTAACCATTATGGGGACGGGAAAGGGTAAATTTAGTCTCAATTCCAAGGCAGAGATCTTGCATATTTATGATTCTAAAATAGGGTAATTTTTGTTTCCCATTAAATAAAAATTGAGAATTTTGGCGGCAGCACAGATTCAGAAACTTTTAAACAACTTTAAACTATTCTGAATATTAGAAATTTTCTCCAGGGAGTGCTTTATACTAGTGAAGATTGAAAAAACATTGATTCAACTGCTAGTAAAAATACTTGGCAATTGAACTGTGATTTACCCTCCCGAGTTAGGGGATCGAGGGAGGGGCTAAGTTAAAAGACTCAAACTCTGCGTAAATAGCCACACTACAGTTGCTTTGCTTTCCCAAACGGCTAGAGTACGCTAATTATGACCGCCAGCATTACGGATTCAGGTGTCAAGGCAGCGATCGCGGCGATCGCTTCTGACTCAGCGACGACAGCAGAAAAAATCCAAATGCTGATCGAGATGGGACAAGGCTTTCAAAAAAAGCCAAAAACTGCCCAAGATTTGCGGAATGCAGTTAATTTGTATTACCGCGCTGAGCAGATGTGCGGTGAGGATTATCCCTTGCTAAAGGCCCGGGCCCAGGTGGGGATGGCGGGGACATTACATTCCATTCCCGACGCTGGTTCAGAACTGCTGCAGCAAGCCAAGGTAGGTTACGAGGAAGCCATCCCAGTCTTACAACAGTTAGCCTCGCTGACAGAAGTGGCTGAGGCCCAGATGAATTATGGGTTGGTGTTGCAGTCTCTAGTCCCCTTTAACCTAGCCCGGATTCACGACAGTATCCAGGCCTATCATCAGGCTTTGGAGGTGTTTACTTGGCAAGACTACCCCCAGGAATACGCAATTTTAGCCAATAATATTGCCATTGCTTACCTTTCTATGCCCTTAGCATCGGAACGCGAATATTTGCGGCAAGGGTTAGCAGTGCAGTCCTTTGAGGTGGCACTTAAGCATATTAACTTAATTGACCATCCTCGGGAATATGCCATGTTGCAAAATAACCTGGGTAATGCTTGGCAGTATTTAGTCTCCTCCCACCCCCGAGAGAATAATTTGCGGGCGATCGCTGCCTATGATGAAGCGTTGAAAGTGCGTAATCCTCAGGATACACCCCTAGAATACGCTAACACTATTTCCAACAAAGCCAACGCGCTATTTAATTTAGCCGATAATCCAGAAAACCTGTTGCAAGCCCGCACTTACTATCAAAAAGCACGGGCAATCTTTATCCAGCATCAACAAATGGCACAGGCAGAAATTATCACCCAAGCATTACAGGAACTGGCACAGTATGGATGAGATTTTCACTAGCAAACCTGTAAGAGATCTAGTTGCGATTTTCCTGTCCGGTGAACTGAATCTCACCACAGCCTTAGTATGGGTAGCGGTAGCCACAGCTTTGTCCATGGTTAGCGGTGCCATTGGGGGAATGCTGTTAGCGGGACGCCATATCGGTTATCAAGTTGCAGCCATTATTGGTAGCCTATTTGCCCCTGCTGGTGTGATTCCTGCTGTCATTTTAGGTTTAGCTGTGTTGAATTGGTTACAAAATTATTAGGAGGAATCATGATAGAAATAGGCTGGTTTTCAGCAAAGTTATTTTTCAAAGGCAAGCTTCTGCGTGACCCTATATATTTCCTCCGACAAACAATAATTGGTGTCACCATAGGTGTACTACTGATTGTCTTATTAGCCCAAGCTGGTCTTCCTCTGTGGATACCAGTCATTGTCTCTGCATTAATTACAGGGATGATGATGCCCTTTCTTTTCAAAGATTTTAAAATGAAATAAATTATCAGGATGATTAAACCCATTCAACACACACCTACCCTTGAAGAATTAGTTCAAGAAATCAATCGCTTTGAGGCGATTATAGCCGAATGGGATGAAAGCCAACGCTGTGTAGTTGTGGGGCTAAAAAGGTCAATTGAAGCCTTACATAAAGTAGCCTTAGCGCGGTTAATTAAAAGCGTCAAACAAGAGTCAATATCAGCTTTACGTCATGCTGTAGCTGATGAAGTAGTTTATGCAGTGTTACTTTATCACGAATTGGTTAAATCACCCATAGGAGAACGTATTCAAGCAGCCCTAGCAGAAGTTCGTCCCAGCTTAAAAAGCCATCAGGGAGATGTGGAATTAGTAGCCTTTAAACCACCTGATACAGTGGAAGTTAGGTTAATTGGGAGTTGTAGTAGTTGTCCAGCTTCCACATTAACTTTAACTCAGGTAGTTGAACAGGCAATTAAAACCCATTGTCCAGAAATTACTCAAGTAATTGCCGTCGATTTCCAGCCTAGTGCTGAGGTGACAACGCCAAAACAGTCCTATTGGGTGAAAGTAGCCACCGTTGACCAGGTTACAGAATCCAAGGTTTTAGCCGTCCAAGTTGCTAATCAATCCCTGATTCTACACTGTCAAGGTACTCGGATTACTTGTTACCGGAATCTATGTAGTCATCTAGGATTTCCCCTCAATCAAGGGAAGGTGGAAAAGGCAATTATTACCTGTCCTGCCCATGGATTTCAGTATAAGTTGGAAACAGGAGAATGCTTAACTGCACCAGGTGTATCCCTTCAGCCCTATCAGGTCAGGATTAAGGGTAGTAATGTTTTTGTGCAACTGCAAAAAACCAGGGAATAGAAGAGGAAGGGGAGTAGCTTGATTTAAAAGGATTACAGATTTTTCATTGTCAATAAGACCTGGCTGTTGCAGTAAGTGAAGAAGGCAGGAGGCAGAAGGTTTGCTCTTGCAGTGTAGGTTTCAGACCTACACTGATTGCAGGACACGAAATCAGAGATTTTGGGTTGATAAGACAACAGATCAATCTCTGCCCTGCTCCGCATCGAAATCCCACAGCAAAATGCGGTTATTTCCAGAATCAGCTATCACCGCAATTTGGTTCCAGATTTTGATGCCATAACACCAATTTAAACTATCTCGCCTTGGTAGCCCAAAATTGCGGTTTTCTCCCTTACTGTGAAAGTCATTTTGTCCAGCAATGGCTTCTGCTGTATTTAACTCTGGTTTCCTCCACCCCAATAACCGGGAATTCCCCGTATCAGCCACCACTAACCAGTCCCCTGCCACCCCTACACCGTAGGGCATATTCAAACTGCCTGCATTGGGTAGATAACTACCCTGATTCATTTCCACCGCTGCAAAACTTTTTTGTCCGAGAACTGCTGTGCAGGGAGTATTATTTTCAGTTGGTACTCCCTGCCAAATCATCACCCGGTTATTCCCCGCATCGGCAACAACCAAGTCCTCTCCCCAAAAGGTAATGTCATGACACCAACGCATACTTGATGCTGATGGGGTACCCCCACCGTTTTCATTGCGAGATGCCATGTCTGGTTGTCCCAAAACCAAATCAGCGGGTTGTCCATTTTCTGTCGGTAATTGATGCCAAATTAAAATGCGCCGATTACCTGTATCTGCCACAAATAGCTGTCCCCGGTGGTAGTAAACCCCATAGGGCCAATGCATTGTATTTGCCGATGGGTGTTGACTCCCTCGGTTTGGTTCATTACTGGTAAACGTAGATTGTCCCAAAACTACATCTGCTGGGACATTGTTATCCTCTGGTAAATTACGCCAAATTAAAACCCGATGATTCCAAGCATCTGCCACTACTAGTCCGGTACCGCAATCACATATCCCAGTGGGGACGCTGAAGGTATTGGGTCCTACTTTACCTTGAGCATTTTGTCCTTCCTGATGAAAGTTGGGTTGTCCAATTACCCAATCAGCTGGTTGATTATCTTGGGTAGGTAAATTACGCCATCCCAGTAACCGATGGTGTCCTGTATCTGACACCCATAACTGTTGAGTTAAAGATAGCAGACAAGCACCGCGAGGAGCAAATAGGGTGCTGGCTGTGGGGGACAGGGGTGTCACTAATTGTTCGGGTTTTATATTGCCGAGAATTACCCCGGCGCCTTCGGGGTTGAGTGGTAGTGATATGATGTTAACCAAGGCTTAGGAGGGAGTTAGTTGGTGAGAGGGGTAGCCGAGATTTAGTCGGTAGATATAAAATTACAGATGAACATAGATGTCGGAATCCTATTTGATTTTTGAACAAAAGACTGTGCCACTCTAACATTTTTGGATTTTGCTGAAGCAGCGGATTCTCGCGTTGCTGCCGAAACTTGACCTTTTAGCCTAGATTTGGCTTTCACGGTGGGTGGGGCGGTAAGGGATGCTATTGTGGGTAGAAGTCGCAAGGGCGATCGCTCGTCGTTACCAAGCTGGTTTTGTATTACTCAAATCGGGACGCAAAATTGCCCGGGTAGTGTTCAGGTACATGTCACTTTTAAAGGTGCATAATTTGAGTCCCTTGGCAATGAGAAAGATGTAGCTTCCATGGAGCGATTGTCTACCTCTCGTGTAATCGATAGTGCTTGGTTGAATAAATCTAATGCTTTCTGGGGCTGCCCAATTTTACTGTAGACTGCACCAATATTACTGAGAGTTGTAGCAATATACGTGCGATTGCTTACCTCTCGGCTAATCAGTAGTGCTTGGTTGTAATAATCTAAAGCTTTCTAGATCTGCCGAATATCACCATAACAGACTGAAGGTCTATCGCATAAGTATTTATCTCTCAGTAAAATCCCACTAAATTATACTCCTCTCACCACCTATGCCGATATCTTCTTGAGTAATAGTTATTTGCTAGCACCCCAGGTAAGATTAGTAATGAAGTTGTAAGGCGCTGTTGCCTCCCTCTCATCGTATATTTCTATGAATCTGGTTAACACCCCAAGTCTTAGCAATCCCTTTCTCACTCTCAACTATGAAAGCGCCCTAGAATCACTGGGTGATGACTACTACGATGAAGTAGCAGCAGCCGAATTTCCCCAACACATCCTGCGCTGGCGTAACAATGCACTGCTACCCCTCTTAGGACTAGACCCTACTGTAGTTAAAGATGAAGACTTTACTACAGCTTTTGGCAAATTCCTAGGGCGAAAACCCTTACTAGCACTGCGTTATCACGGTTATCAGTTTGGTGAATATAACCCCCAATTGGGTGATGGCAGAGGTTTTCTCTACGGGCAAATACGGGCCACTGATGGAGAATTGTACGACTTTGGGACCAAAGGTTCTGGCAGAACACCCTACTCCCGTGGTGGTGATGGGATGCTCACCCTTAAAGGGGGAGTGCGGGAAGTCCTTGCAGGGGAAGCACTACACTATCTTGGGGTACGGACCTCTCGCTGTCTCACCATGATTGAAACAGGTTTATCTCTGTACCGTGGAGATGAACCTTCACCCACCCGTTCCTCTGTCATGGTCAGGTTTAGCCGTTCTCACATTCGCTTTGGTACTTTTGAGCGGCTGCACCATATCCAACGTCCAGATTTAATTCAAAAGCTGTTAGACCATGTAATTGAACAGTACTATCAAAATTTAGCGACGGACAAAGATAAATATGCTCTTTTCTATGCTGAACTAGTCAAACGAGTAGCGGAACTTGTAGCCCAGTGGATGGCAGTGGGTTTTTGTCATGCAGTCCTTAACACTGACAATATGTCTATTACTGGAGAGAGTTTTGACTATGGACCATACGCCTTTCTTCCTAGTTATGATCCCTATTTCACTGCTGCATACTTCGACTATTATAGACGCTATTGTTACTCTCAGCAACCAAGTATATGCTATTTGAATCTAGAACTGCTCCAAGAACCCCTCAAGGCAGTAATTGCTTCAACTGATATGGAAGCTGGATTAAGTAAATTTGAGCAGTATTATCAGGCTGAATATCGGACTTTAATGTTGAGGAAGTTAGGATTTGATCAACTGGTACATCCTGAAGCTGACGAGCTTTTGCAGCTAACTATCACCTACCTCCAAAGTAGCCAAGTTCCCTATCACCAGTTCTTTTACGAAATGGCTCGCACTTTCGATTACCAATGGCGAAATGAGCCAGCCTGGATTATGAATGGTTCAGATATCGTACCAGCATTAGGAAAATTAAATATATTTGATAATTGGTGTATTTTGTACCATAAAATTCTGAATAGTTTTGCCCCGGAAGACATGGATCAGATTATCCAAACACTAGCAAATAACAACCCGAAAACAACTTTACTAAGACCTGTGATTGAGTCAGTTTGGGAACCAATTATTCAAGAGGACAATTGGCAGCCTTTTTATAAGTTGGTGGAAGAGTTGGTAATGGGCAAGGGGTAAGAGGCAGGGAGAGATTGATTTTGTTCTCCCCTGATCTAAAATTAAGAGTCCCCTAGTCCTAAATCTCAAATCCCCAGTCCACCTGAATAGACTGCACCCAAACTATGGTCAGGATGGATCTCAATGACCAAATCAACTAATTTGGAGTCTTTGGCTAGCGGTTTGATAAATAATTCTGGGTGGAGCGATCGCCAAAAATAATAGACAAATTCTTTGACCTCCAATTCACTCATTCCCGGTTTACCAGCTGCTATCATCTGCCTTTCTGCTTGTTTCCGCCATTCTAAGGAACAGTGGTAATCTGTGGGGTAGAGTAAAATTAAGCTGTCTAAACGCTCCCACAGGGGGAGATAGGCTGCTAGCTGACGATTCATGTCACAGGCAAATTCCCGATCTCCATCTGTGACAATTGGTGGCGGCGCAGTAGCAAAGACCTCTGGTGCAATTGGTCGCACACCTACAAACCAACCTTCAAATAAGACAATATCTACCTCTGTAATGATCTCTGGTGTGGTGCGATCGCCAGCACCAAAATAGATAGATTTATCAAAGCGAGGTACAGTTACTAGACTTTCACCCCGACGAATTTGATCTAAAACATTTAGACCTAACTCAACATCATGGGTGCCTGGAGGACCACGCCAAATTAAGCGGGGATCTTGCATCCTTAGAGCTTGGCGCTCCTTCAAAGTTTTATATAGATCATCCAAAGACAAACTCAGGGTCCGGTATCCCAGATGCTGAAGAATCAAGCTAATAACCCTTGACATGGTGGTTTTGCCAGTACCTTGTCCACCTAAAATCCCCTGAATTAAAGGTCTGCCTAAATCTTGATATTGTGATGCTAGTTTCATGGCCAAAGGTAGCCACACGTCCCATAACACCTGTAACATTACTTGGGGTGATATTTGGAGGGCAGCTTGGCAAAATTGACTAAAAGCTGGTAAAACGGAATTAAATAAGTACGATCGCTCCTGGATAACTTGCGCTACGTTGACTGGTGTAATCCCAAAAGCCTTTGCCCTTAAAGCATCTACTAACACTGCTTCTCTTGCCAACACCTGCCACGGTTGTTCTGATGTATCCGTTGTTAAATCAATTATCATCTACGCTCCCAAAATGAGGAATTACGAACCTAACTTCATTGCTTCAACAAACAGGCTGTAAATAAAACCGACCTTGAGAAAATTTAGTGATTCTACCCATAACACGTGTCTCATTACAGGACTGCGTCCGTAAAATATCCTGCTAGCAATCTCCGTTAGTAACACGAATATCCCAGCAACTACAATGTCTAATTCTCCCTTTTGTCCAGATGTGGTAGATACTAGTGAACCCAAGAAAAAACCGAACAAGAAACTAATTATCAGCAACGATAACCGTCGCCAAGGGTTGAAAAACCATTGCCCTAAGGTTATGGCAATAGCTGCAAACAGGTTGTTAAGACGTGTATTTTGCATAAATAGTGGTCTTTCAATAATCTGAATTCCTACTCCGAGAGTTTGCTGCATCTACCGTATGGTGACAAATTTATACAATCTGTTACACGGAAGCAACCATTGGCTTTGATAATCAAAAAAACTAGTCCCCTTTTCCAGCTACTAAAATTAAAGAATGCGTCTGAGCAAGTGGCATTTTACAGCAGAAGGGAGTTATCTTAAGAATAAGGGGTGAAGTATGAGTTGAAGGTAAATCTGGTAGCTTCTAAATTCCTTTTTTCCCTTCTACGAGATGAATTCACTCAGTATTCAATTGTAATATCAGCTACAGCTTACAAAATAAAGGCTAGTCATACAACTGCTAATTTCATTAAGTATCATCGGAATAATCCCGTATTGCACCTGATCCTAGGAAAGTCTAAAGTTAGCAGTTTTCCGTGAGCGTCATTTTGGCATGATGGGCTAATTTTTAGCTTAGCCCAGGAAAAATATTTATTTCTAAAAACTATCATTTATGGACTCTACCGTGTATCGTAACATTTTTGTTACTGTTTGCTCATTGGGATTACTGGGATTACTGGCAGGATGTCTAGGAATGAGCATATCCTTTGAATCTGCAAATCCGGATAAATCGTCAGTGCAGTCTACGGATAATACCCCAGTACAGAAAACCACCAATCCATCTGTTACACCAGAAAACACCATCAGCCACCAAGTAGAAAATAGCAGCAGTGAAAAGCCTCCTGCCTCTTTCTTAGCAACCCGAATTAATTCGATAGATAACGCCAACAGTTCAGGGTCCTTGCGTATGAGCAATCGCACTGAGCAACCAGTACGGCTAGCCCTATTAGCCCGACATTCAGCTGGGAAAAATGCCGAAAATCATTACGATGTCCCTGCTCACTGGGATTTTGCGCCGGAAGAAGGTAGCGATAAGGGACTGATCCTATCCCTACCAGAAGGTAATTTAAAGCTGGAGAAGGGAGATATATTAGTCGCCTTTGCCCAAGATGGGTCCCGCACCTACTGGGGACCCTATGTTGTCGGAGAAACATCATCACCAACTTGGAACCCCCAGCATAAAGAGTGGGATTTAGTCTTGAGTCCATAGGACTGGGAACTAGGAACTGGGGAATGGAGACTAGAAACTGGGGGCTGGGTAATCCGTAATCCCCAATCCCTATAGACTAGTAAATACTGTTGACTATGGGAAAGACACAACTAGTTGTGTTTGCACTACCTATTGATGAGACCGAAGTTGAGTGTTAGGAACCCTGTTGAACAATGGTTCAACGATTTAGACAAGCGTCCAGTCCTCACTGGAACCGGATCGATTCTGTGCTTACTGATAATTAGCTGGTTAGCTTTTGGCTGGAATTTAGGCAACGTTGGCTTGTTTGATGAAACAGAGCCATTATTTGCCGAGGCTTCCCGCCAAATGCTAGTTACAGGTGATTGGATCACCCCATTTTTCAATGGTCATACTCGTTTCGACAAGCCAGCTTTAATCTATTGGTGCCAGGCGATTGCCTACAAAATTATCGGGGTAAATGAGTGGGCTGTACGTCTTCCCTCGGCGCTGGCAGCAATTGGCCTCATTGGTCTATCTTTTTACACTGTCCAATGGCATCTGGCAAAAAAAGAGGAGTTAGAGCAAGTAACTCGTCCAACTCATCGCTACTTCACAGCCCTATTATCAGGTGCACTGATGGCACTCACTCCCGAAATGATTGTCTGGGGAAGGACGGGTGTCTCAGATATGCTTCTCACTGGCTGTATGGCATCAGCTTTGTTATGCTTTTTCCTAGGATACGCTCAAGGGACTTCCTCTAGAACTACCCAGTTTCCCAATCAATGGTATTTGGCTTGTTATGTCTTGATTGCTGCGTCAATTTTAACTAAAGGCCCGGTGGGGATCGTTTTGCCAGGAATTGTTATCCTCGGCTTCCTACTATATCTGGGCAAAGTGCGAGAAGTTTTCCGGGAAATGCACCTGTGGATGGGAATGTTAATTATTCTTGGTCTATCAGCACCTTGGTATGTGCTAGTTATCTGGCGCAATGGCTGGGACTATATTAACTCCTTCTTTGGCTACCACAACATAGAAAGGTTTACAGGAGTAGTTAATGGCCACTCCGAACCTTGGTACTTTTATTTTTTGGTAGTACTGCTGGGCTTTGCGCCATACTCTATCTACCTACCCCTAGCCATAACTAGGCTGAAATTTTGGCAGCGATCGCACTGGTGTACCCAAGAACGTTCCCAGCAGTTAGGCCTATTTGCCGTGTTCTGGTTTGCGGGTGTATTTGGCTTTTTTACTATTGCTGTCACCAAACTCCCTAGCTATGTCCTGCCTCTAATGCCCGCTGCGGCTATTTTGGTATCTCTGTTATGGAGTACTCCCATTTTCTCCTCTTTCTTCCAAGTTAGTGCGTGGATAAATGTCATATTTTTGACTATTATTTCCGTGGCATTTTTTCATATGTCCGTGTTTGTAGGCTATGATCCGGCAGTCCCCAATATCCGCCAACTACTTGAACAGTCAGGTATACCAACATTAGGGGGGATAACTTGGCTCCTCTGTGCGATCGTCATAGCTGGTTTACTTCTCAGCCGTCGCCGCGTACCAGTCATTGGTATTAATTTAGTGGGTTTTATGGTCTTTTTAGCTGTGGTCTTAATGCCTACAATGTTTTTAGCAGACCAACAGCGTCAGCTCCCTTTAAGGGAATTATCAGCGCTCGCCGTCCAAGCAAGACAACCCAAGGAGCAATTAGTAATGGTTGGGTTTGAAAAACCGAGCGTAACTTTTTATACTCATGAGCGAGTTGAATATCTGAAATTTCCTCAAGATGCCAGAGAATATATTCAAACCCAAGTCGAGCATAAAGTACAACCACCGTCTCTACTATTAATTCTAGAACACAAAAAGTTGCAGCAAATGGACTTGGCAGCAGTTCAGTATAAGAATCTCGGTGTCAAAGGCGCTTATCAATTAATTCGTGTTCTTTTTAACAGAATGGAAACGGAAAAAATCAATATATCCTAAGGTGGGTCCCGGGGATTTAAGATTTTAGATTAGGGGATAACAAATCAATCTCTCCCCTGCCACCTGCTCCCCAACTACCCCAAAGCTTGATTGATTTGATTTAATAAATCTTCCATTGATATGGAACGGGGTAGTACTTGGGTAGCGATGCCCTCAATTTCCTGCGGAGTCACCTGATTTAATCGCTGGTCTATTACCAAAATGGGTGGCAGGTTAAAGGGTAAATCTCTCAAGGACTTGGATACTTTGTGCGCTTCCTGGTCGAGGGTAGATTCTCCCAAGCAAATTAGCAATAAATCCACACTTTGGTGGCGGATTTGTTGTAGAACTTCTGCCCAACAGCGACCCATAGCAGCTTTGAAGCCGGCGGTTTGGAGGTACTGAATTAAGGCTTGGAACCACTCAGATCCTCGTCCCGTCGTTGCATCTTGAAGGGGGGAGTGTCGGAGTCTTGTTGGCAGCAGATCCTGTAGCATTGTTAGATCTACTACTAAGATGTTAGGTGGACAGCAAAATCCGGAGGCAATTTGCAGCACAGACAATAAGGCATCGGTTTTCCCATTACAGCTATTGTCCTTCCCCAGGGGAGTTAAATAGGGAAATACCGTTAGTCCTGGGATCTGGGAGGCTGCTAAGGTGGTAGCCACATCACAAGTAACTAGTGGTATCTCCACCAACTGAGGATATTGAGCTAACTGTTGCAGGTAAGTTTGGGCAATGGAAGTTTCCACGTCTAGTAAAACTACGTCAAACTGCCAAACCCGTGCCAAGATTTCTGCTTGTTGTACGTCGTCTACTTCGATGACTCGATGTTCTTGGAGTGAGGGATGGGGGTTGACTGATCCTAACTCTGGGTTCACTAACCGAAGAATTCGCAGTGGGGTTTTTGTCGGAGTAATTTCGTTGCTTTCTAATCCGGAGTAGGGTAGTTCTGGGGTGGAACATAATCTTTCTAACAAGGGACTTAAGACCTGATGCTCTACAGGCAGACTCAAGAAACCATTGGCTCGGTTGGCATAGGCCTGTTCTTTTTCAGCTCCAGTTGCAGTGACAATGACGGGGATGTGACGGGTGGCGCTATCGGATTTTAGTAACGTCAGTACATCCCAACCGGATAGTAGGGGCAACAAGGGATTCAAGAAAATAGCTTTTGGTTGCAAGCGCCGGGCTTTTTCCACTGCCTCTGTTCCTGATCGGGCAATTACTACCCGATACCCTAGACCTTTAAGATTTTCCGTCAGTTCCTCAATATATCTAGCTACAGCTTCGACTACTAACACCAACCTTTGGGAGCTAGTGGGTTGATGTTGGGGGGTGGAACTGATGCGGTGACGAGGTGTGGTGGTTTCTGGAGCTACGACTTCGGACTCGACGAAACCTGTTTTTGGCGGACTGGGGGGGAGGAGGAGTGTGAACTGGCTACCTTTACCTTCACGGGATAAGAAACTAACATCTCCACCGTGGAGCCGAGCTAGGGCCCTAGTTAGTACCAACCCTAGGCCAGTACCTTCAAACTGACGGGTGAGGGGATTTTCCAGTTGTTGGAATTTTTGAAATATGAGGTGTTGTTGATGTTCAGGAATACCAATGCCTGTGTCCCAGACGGTAAAAGCAATCCAACCTTCCCAACGGCTGACTCGCAGCCCAATTTCTCCGGAGGTTTCAGTGAATTTAAAGGCGTTGGAAAGCAGGTGTACTAGCATTTGCCGCAGGCGTAGTTCGTCGGCTACTATCTGGTCTAACCCCGGTTCAATGGTGAGGCTGAATCGGTGATCTGGTGAAGTGCCATTTTGCTGTTGCCTCGTTTTGTTGTGTTGATTTTGCTGTGCTTTGACTTCCGATAGGGCTCGATCGCATACGGCACGTATTTTCACCGTTACTGGGGTTAGTTCCATTTGTCCGGTTTCCATTCGGGTCAAGTCTAAAATGTCATTGACTACGCTCATCAGGTGACGACCACTCTGATGAATTAGCCCTGCATAACGGGCTTGACGCTCGTTTAGTTCTCCTAACTGTTGGTCTACAAGTAATCGAGATAACCCTAAGACTGCTGTTAGCGGGGTCTTAAGTTCATGACTGATACAGGCTAAAAACTCGTCTTTTAACCGATTCAGTTGAATTAGATCTGCATTTTTAGCTGCTAGTTCTTTATATAATTGTTGCTGTTCGGTGACATCCGTTGCTAATACTAACCATAGGTCTTCATGATTTATTCCTGGTTCCTGTTCTGAATCTGAACTCAGGACTAAGGGGATTTTCGCAAACTGCCAGATTCGCTCTTGACCATTTTGCACTTCAACAACGCAAGTACATATACCTATTTTTCCATCCAAAAAGCAACGACTGCTTGGATTATTGACGGTATTAGGGAGTTCTTCGGTGATGGGGTCGTTTTGTACTAACAAAGTATTTTCCCCAGGTTGCCATTTCTGGAGCAGATCTTCGTTCCTTCCACTTGGTCGCTGATGCTTGGGAGCTTTTTGAATGCTAGATTCTAGTTTTTGACGTGTGACAGGGGCAAGTATGGTTTCTACTTGTTGTCTAATTCCCTCTGGATCTTTTAAAACTCCCAGTTGTTGCCACCAGGCTAAGTTTTGTGTCAATACATCGCCTTTAGCTGTCTGCAACATCAAAGGCCAGGGCAGTCTTTCTAGCAACTGCACCAGTGACTTGTGTTTTGAGCGTTGGTGTGGTGCTCTAATCTGACCTTTAACTAAAAACTGTAAGAGTCGTGAACTGTCTACTAGTCCCAAAAATTTACCATCTGAGTCAATTATTGCCCAGTCTAAGTTCTGATGGCTTGGGATTTTTTGGTAACGCCAAAATAGGCTGAATTTTTCCAGACTCTCAGTTGCCGGTACTGTCTGTATTGGCTCCAGGATTCCCCGCCCCAAAGTTGACAATGGTTGATGTAAGTTGAAGAATTTCTCACTACCGGCTGATGCTAGTAATTTTTGCACGAGACGGGCAGAGTACAACAAGGCGATGGGACATTGTTGTTGATTTACCACTACTAAGCGATCGCACTGCTCTTTCTCAAAAATCTCTATGGCTACTGCCAGAGTGTTGGTTTCCGGGCAGCTGGGCACGGTCGCTAGAAAGTCGTAAAGTGGATACTGTAGCGTTGACATAAGGCTTTGGGGGTCATTACTGCCTATGGAACTGGCACTTACAATCAGCTTTTTTGCTGATAGTCTTGACACAGCCAAGCAATCTCCTTGATCGAGACTTACATCAGCAATGGAGTAAAAATCACCTCTTTTGGGCGATCGCTTGGCGGTGTCCGATAGTTTATGGGGCCATGCTTGCCTTTGCCGCTCCTGACTTTGGGCGACTATCCTCACCAGTGGCCTACTGGTATTGAAGCTCCTCTTCGATAGCAACAGCTAAAACAATTATGGACTCAAAGATTCGCTTTAGAACCTTGAGGAATTATAATGATTTAGAATGCGATAATACTTTAAGTTCGTTTAAGTATCTTATCAAGGAGTTAAATAAATCTATATTCCGATAGATAGACAGATTAAATCATAAGATAGCTACTATACCCTCCCCGCCGAAGTCCTACCACTCAGTTACTGCATCTGATTGTTTTCACTCAAAAGCAGTTCCCACGCGCAGCATAAGGCTACCAGTCTTGGACTGGTGGACCAAGGAGATATCTCAATAATAAATGTTAATACCTGTATTGATTTGGCAACACCATGTTCAAAAGATTTTAACTCCCATCACTAACCTAGTCAAAAAACAAAGTTTGAGCGCGCAGATGGGGAACCTACTAATTGAAGCTATTTTTACCAACGTTACTCCCCTACCTTGCCATGTATTTGCTAGCTACAAGCCTGAAAAACAGATAATGTTTCAGCGGATGGGTCAAACAGAAAGGCAGGAGTTTTTGCAGAAGCTGAAATCAGATTACCGGGATATTATTATTAATTACTTTACCTCAGAAAGAAGCCTGAAAGAAAAAATAGATAAATTTATCAATGCCGCATTTTATGCTAATATTCCTGTGCCCCAAATCATAGAAATCCACATGGAATTAATCGAAGAATTGTCGAAACAGCTAAAATTAGAAGGGAGGACTAATGAAACATTACTTGATTATCGGCTGACATTGATAGATATACTAGCGCACCTGTGTGAACTCTACAGGTGTTCGATTTCCTCTAAATAAGTTGAATCCATTAAAATCAAAGATGAATAAAGCTAGAAAGACCTATGTTCTCAAACTTTACGTTGCGGGAAATACACCTAACTCTGTTCGGGCGTTAAAAATACTCAAAAATATTCTAGAGCAAGAATTTCAAGGTGTTTATGCCCTAAAAGTGATTGATGTCCTCAAAAGTCCCCAACTAGCCGAAGAAGATAAAATATTAGCCACACCAACATTATCTAAAATTCTGCCTCCTCCGGTGCGGAAAATTATTGGCGATCTTTCAGATAGGGAAAGAGTACTGATTGGACTAGATTTACTCTATGAAGAATTGAGTGAAGAAGAATGGGAAGGGGAAGAAGAAACCTAGGGAAAATTCCACCTGATCCTAAAGCTGTTAAAAATTCATATTTAAGTCAATCAAGCAATGAGTGAAAACGACCAAGCAGCGCCAAATCAAACACCAATTGGGGGTGTAGAAAAAATTTGCACAATGATAGAGGGTTTCGATGACATCAGTCATGGTGGATTACCAATTGGTAGAACCACCTTAGTTAGTGGCACCTCTGGTACTGGCAAAACTTTACTATCTCTTCAGTTTCTCTACAACGGTATTACCTTCTTTGACGAGACAGGGGTATTCGTTACCTTTGAGGAATCACCTAGTGACATTATTAAAAATGCTTATATTTTTGGCTGGAATTTGCAACGCCTGATTAACGAAGGTAAGTTGTTTATTTTAGATGCCTCACCAGATCCTGAGGGCCAAGATATTGTCGGTAATTTTGATCTCTCGGCATTGATTGAAAGGTTGCAATATGCTATTCGCAAATATAAAGCTAAAAGAGTATCCATAGACTCAATCACAGCTGTATTTCAGCAGTACGAAGCAATTGGGGTAGTTCGCCGGGAAATTTTTCGCTTGGTAGCAAGGCTCAAACAACTAAATATTACAACTGTAATTACAACTGAACGCAGTGAAGAATACGGTTCTGTAGCCTCCTTTGGAGTTGAAGAATTTGTGTCTGACAATGTAGTCATTGTTCGCAACGTCTTAGAAGGAGAACGCCGCCGGCGGACAATTGAGATCCTCAAATTACGGGGTACAACCCACATGAAAGGCGAGTATCCATTCACAATTACCAATGAAGGAATTAATATTTTCCCCTTAGGAGCCATGCGCCTAACCCAAAGGTCTTCCAATATCCGGGTGTCCTCTGGAGTGAGAACCCTGGACGAGATGTGTGGTGGTGGTTTCTTTAAAGATTCAATTATTCTTGCCACAGGTGCTACTGGCACTGGTAAAACCCTGCTAGTTAGCAAATTTATCCAAGATGGCTGCCTCAATGGCGAACGGGCGATACTATTTGCTTATGAAGAATCCCGTGCTCAACTCTCTCGTAATGCTTCTTCTTGGGGAATTGATTTTGAAGAATTAGAACGTCAAGGATTGCTGAAAATAATTTGTACTTATCCAGAATCCACAGGTTTAGAAGATCACCTGCAAATTATCAAATCAGAAATTGCCATATTTAAGCCAGCCCGAATTGCCATAGATTCCCTCTCAGCCCTAGCTAGAGGGGTGAGTAATAATGCCTTTCGACAGTTTGTAATTGGGGTTACAGGTTATGCAAAACAGGAAGAGATTACTGGTTTTTTTACCAACACCACGGACCAATTTATGGGATCGCACTCAATCACTGACTCCCATATTTCGACAATCACTGACACAATTCTCATGTTGCAGTATGTGGAAATTCGTGGGGAGATGTCGCGGGCAATTAATGTATTTAAAATGCGTGGTTCATGGCATGATAAAGGTATAAGAGAGTACAATATCACGGCTGACGGTCCAGATATTAAAGATTCCTTCCGTAATTATGAACGGATTGTTAGTGGCGCTCCGACTCGAGTTAATATAGATGAAAAGGCCGAACTTTCTCGAATTGTCAAAAGTTTTGAAGACAAACGGAGTTTGGAGCCTTAAATTTAGCGTAGTACTATATTCCTGCGTAAATTTGGTATCGTGCTATATTCTGTGGTGAAGACAAGTTTTCTGCCGCTAGATAGATTTTCGTGTGAGGGTATGCGGTGAAAGGACAGCGATTATTTCATGGCTTCTTACCAGGTGTGACAGCAGCCGTATTAACAACTCAGCCCGTTTGGGCTAGTACTGCCAAAGTAAGTGAAGTACAGCTGCCGTCTTCTCCTAGTGTTTTAACCTCCACCAATTATGCTGGAGCAGCAGCTCTTTTGCAGACGCAACCAGCTAGTATTGGGACTGAGAGTGATTCATCCACAGTATCTGAGACTGATTTTGAGCAACTGAGCCAAAAACCGCTCCAGAGCGATCCCCAAACTCTAGATGCCTCAACAGCAAAAATACTGGGGAACAATGAGGGTAGCGTTGCTCAATATATTTCCCAGCAACTACCAGCCCAAGAAACGGTTATACCAACAGCAAATTCACCTACACAACCGCAAGCTCAGAATAACACTGCCCCAGGTGGTGTAGTGCCTACACAACCAAACGACACCACACCAGGGGTCGTGGTTCCAGCGCCCCCGAATTCTTCGGTGGAAGTGCCCGATAATCTGAATGCCAGCCCCAACCCGCTGCGGATTCCGACAAAAACTAACCAAGTAACCCTGAAGAAAACCCAGCCTATTACCTTGGAACAGGCTATAGAACTGGCAAAAAAGAACAATAATAACCTTCAGGTGTCATTATTACAGCTAAAAGGCGATCGCGCAGCCCTCCGTGTGTCACAAGCATCGTTGCTGCCTACCTTAGGACTCAATAGTACTCTCTCTAACTCTCGGAGTAGTGCAACGACACTTCAGTATAATGAAGCACAGGCACCAGTTCCAGCAGCAACCACGGGCATTGATACCGCAGCCCAATTGACATATAACCTCTATACCTCCGGACAGCGGACTGCGGGCATTAAAGCTGCCGAAGAGCAGGTTCGCGCCGATGAGTTAGCCGTAGAGACTCAGTACGAAACCATCCGCTTAAATGTAGCAACTAACTACTACAACTTACAACAGGCAGATGAACAAGTACGTATTTCTCAAGCAGCTGTAGAAAATGGCGAAGCTAGTTTGCGAGATGCCCAAGCATTAGAACTGGCTGGAGTTGGTACTCGGTTTGATACCCTAAGCGCCCAGGTGAATTTAGCCAATTCCCAACAGCAATTAACCAGCGCCACTGCCCAGCAGGAAATTGCCCGCCGTCAGTTAGCTACCAGTATCAATCTAACCGAGTCGGTGGATATCAGTTCGGCCGATCCCGTACAATTAGCTGGTCTTTGGAATCAAACACTAGAACAAAGTATTTTGCTTGCCTATCAAAACCGTTCCGAACTCCAACAGAATTTGGCACAACGCAACCTCTACGAACAACAAAGACGGCAAGCACTGGCAAGTCTAGGCCCGCAAGTAAGTTTTGTTGCTAGCTATGACGTACTAGATCAGTTCAATGATAATCAGAATGCTGTCGGTGGTTATTCCGTAGGACTCCAGGCAACTCTGAATCTGTTTGATGGGGGTGCAGCCAAGGCTAGGGCTGCTCAGGCCAGTGCCAATAAGGAAATCGCTGAATACCAATTTTCCGAACAGCGTAACCAAATCCGCTTTCAGGTGGAGCAGTCTTACTACACCCTTCAATATAACTTAAACAACGTTCAAACTGCAAACGTTGCTCTAGTTCAGGCAAAAGAAGCTCTGCGTTTAGCGCGGTTGCGATTCCAGGCAGGTGTAGGCACGGAAACTGATATCATTAACTCAGAAAACAGCTTGACACAAGCCGAAGGTAATCGAGTCCAGGCTATTTTGAATTACAATCGGGCATTAGTTCAGTTAGAAAGGTCTGTTAGCTTGAGAGCTTTAAGTAAAGCAGCGTAACTTTGAGGGACTTATTTAGCCTCATTTGCCAGTAATTGCACTGGCAAATGGGGTTTTTCAGTGTTATGGGCTTGTAAATACCACTACAAAGACTAATTGTTTCTTTTTCCACCCTAATATTAATCTATTCGTGTTAGTATAATTATTCCTTCCCACACAAGATACCAAATTATTCGTAGAAAAAATTTAGGAATGTAGGTTTGCGACTTTTGGCACTAGGAACTAACGCTACTGCCCTAGGACAAAGTTTCGGGAACCTAAAAAATCCATGAAGTCCAATGTATGGTTGGTCAATTAGGAAGCCTACACTGTACCTAGTGTAAGTAGTTCACTAGATAAATCTTGATTAATTCATGAATTACCTTGTTACTGTATTACCAGACCGTATTCAAGCGGAAGCCGCCTACATAGCCCTAGAAAAAGAAAGCATCACAAGCACTATCTTGGGAAAGGGTTATAAAACAGCTGATGAATTCGGTTTAATCGATCCTAAAGAACAGGCCAAAAAGCAAGCACTACTAATGGCTTCCTGGCTCGTACCATTCGGTTTTTTTGCAGGGTTTACCTTCAGCATTATCACTGGGTTAGACACCTTTGCCTGGGCAGGTGAAATTGGTAACCATGTTATTGGCGGACTCTTAGGTGCTGTTAGTGGTGCAATGGGTAGTGTGTTTGTTGGTGGTGGTGTTGGTTTAGTAGTAGGTGGTGGCGATGCTTTACCCTACCGCAACCGCTTAGAAGCAGGTAAATACTTAATTGTAGTTAAAGGTTCTGAGACTTTGATCCGTCAAGCCACTCGGATACTACGTCAGTTTGATCCGGAAAATATTCAAGGTTACGCCGATACCACCTCTAACTTATAGATAATTACCCCTCCATCCAAGGCCGCTTTAACATTAAGCCTGGCAAGACTACTCCGGTAGAGCAACCCCATGAACCTCAAAGTTGATTATTTTTCCTAATGTTGCCTAGAGAAGAACTGTTAAAAGGTATTGAAAACCGCGATAGTATCGCTCGTGTGGTTGATCAGGCCGAACAAGCAATCAAAACATGGGAAGTAGTTTTGACTGATTTTCTCTCACCCCCAGAATTGGCTGAAATTCAGCGGGTATTTAGTCGGTTAACAGATGTACAACTAGTAGCATGGGGTGGATATCCCCAAGCTGAACGCCAAAGAATGGCTATCGCTCGCACCGAACTCACCCTTGATATTACTCAAATCGCCGTGGTTGTCTTAGAAATCGCGGGTAATTTCCTGTTTGATTCCGCAACCCACCGCGATTTTTTAGGCGCAATGTTGGGGACAGGAATTGTTAGAGAAAAAACAGGGGATGTGATTGTCCTGGGGGAAAGAGGGGCCCAGGTAATCGTGGTCCCCGAGTTAGCAGAATTTTTGGAAATGAGTTTAAGACAGGTGCGATCTGTTCCTGTAAAAACTCAGCGGGTTGATTTATGTGAGTTAAAGGTCAGGGAACCGAAGAAAAAAGAATTAACTACTGTTGAGGCTTCCCTGCGTTTAGATGCAATTGCCTCCGCAGGGTTTGGGATGTCCCGCAGTAAAATGGTCGATTTGATTGATTCTGGGGATGTGCGTGTCAATTGGAAGGAAGTAACTCAAGCTAGTTCTCAAGTTAAATCCGGAGACTTAATTGCTATTCGTGGTAAGGGACGTTTAGAGGTCGGGGAAATTGCTGTCACGAAGAAAGACCGCTATCGGGTAATTTTGACTAGATATATGTAACTAGGGGGTAGGAGCCATGGATTGGAGGAGAAAAACCTACTCTGAACCCCTAAATATAAAATTCCCCCGTCCCCGCTCAACTACGATTTAGAGAATCCTATAAAATGATTGATCCTGCCATGCTAAACTCTACTATCCCTTCGTTCAGCCGATAAACAGAGATTCTCCCTTGAATTGTATTCCGTCCACAATCAGAGTGGATCATTTATTTCTTGGCTTGCTCTTAAACTGTTTCCTCAAAGTCTCCACCAGAGATTTTCGGGGTAGAAATCTATGTATATTGACAATTACTTGACTTATCAAACTACCACTAACTACAGTTGGATCTCCCTTGGCTAATGCTTGCAAGGCATCACGGACAACTTCTTGAGGAGTAGATATCTTATTGTTGCCAGCAACTAAAGATTCCGGCAATTGAGCTTCAGTAAAAAAGCTAGTTTCTGTCGGACCTGGACAAACTACTAGGATACTGACACCATAATCCCGGTTTTCTGCCCATAGTGCTTCACTAAAACTCAGAACAAAGGCTTTACTAGCAGCGTAAACCGAAAGGTACGGTATTGGTTGAAATCCAGCTATTGAAGCCACGTTGATAATACTTCCAGAACGCTGTTGTCGCATCAGTGGCAGAAACTTATGCGTTAAATCCACCAATGCCAAAACATTTAATTTAATCATCTGTAATTGCCGTATTCCATCCCGTTCGGCAAAGTCACCATAGTCGCCAAAACCAGCATTGTTAATTAACAAATCTATAGTTAATCCTTGTTCTTTCGTAGTATTAAAGACCTCATCAGTGGCACTAGTCACTGTGAGATCTTTCACTATTACATCTACTCGAATTTTGTATTGCTCTTGTAATTTGATCGCCAGATGGTTGAGTTTCTCTGCTGAACGAGCAACTAGGACTAAATTTGTGTTACGTGCAGCCAATTCTTCGGCAAAAGCTTTTCCAATCCCACCAGATGCTCCAGTAACTAAAGCTGTTGACATTCTATGTACTACCTTATTTATCCCACCACATTATAGAAAATTTTACGGTGGATCTGTGCACACTCTAGCAATAGAGGAAATACTATAGCCTGTAAAGATCTGATCATGGTGGCGTACCGTGCAAGTTCTTACAGGCACCCTGCGGCGAGCACGGGCACCTAAAGAGGTAGTTAAGCTTACCTTACATAGTGACGACCAACCCAGTGGCGATGACGACCATGTCCTTCCCAGTGTCCAGCTACCCATCTGCGATGGAAATCGCGATGAGCAATTAGTTCATATCTGTGATGGTCAGGTGCAATGAAAACTTCGGCTGCTGAGGCTTTGGCTGGTAAAGCAGAAATTGCAACTGGTAAAATAAGTAGGGTTGCAGCGGCTAATTGCTTAATCATTTTTACTCTCCATGAAAATTGTTCTGTATTTTTACAGCCTTCCTAGATCAAGGTATGTATTGCTTGATTGCTAATTAATTAGGCTTGTTATAGAGTTAGACAGTTCAACAATCTCAAAAGGTTCAAAATTATCCAAAGTTGGCTAGAATTCAGTGAGATGTATGGGGTGGATACCCCACTCGCGCTAGCTATTCGCAGTGACCAGGAACAAAGTGCTGATAGCGGCCATGTCCTTCCCAATGGGGAGGTACCCATCTCCAACAGTCATCACGATGAGCAATTAGATTAGGTCTGTGATTACCAATTCCAATGAAAACTTCCAGAGCTGAGGCTTTGGCTGGTAAAGCAGAAATTGCAACTGGTAAAACAAGTAGGGTTGCAGCAGCTAAACGCTTAATCATTGTCGAGTTCTCCGTGAAATTTGTTTTACGTTCTTTACTGTATGAACACAGTTTATGCAAAAAAATTAGTATAGTAATTTGCAGAAAGTCATATTTCTTGGATGACCTCATACATAAGTTGAGTGTGTGACTAAAGTCATTGGATGGAGAGAAATTTAGCATCAAGGAACAGCGAATTCCTGTGAATGTAGTATATTCGGCTGTGATAGTTCTTTTTTTGGAGTTTTGGGAATGACCACAGCAGCAGACCCCGTACAGTTAATGAAGCAAGAAGTTGGCAGAGCTGCTGCCGCTTTGGTAAAATCAGGCTCTATCGTCGGTTTGGGTACAGGATCAACCACAGCTTACACAATTCGATTTTTAGGCGATCGCTTGAAATCTGGTGAACTGAAAGATATTGTTGGCATCCCCACCTCATTTCAGTCGGAAGTGCTAGCCAAGCAGTATGGTATACCTTTGACCACCCTAGATGCAGTTGATCACATCGATATTGCTATTGATGGGGCAGATGAAGTTGATCCCCAGAAAAACCTAATTAAAGGTGGTGGTGCAGCACACACCCGGGAAAAGGTAGTGGATTACCTAGCAGAGCAATTCGTCGTCGTCGTGGACAGTGGTAAATTAGTCAGCCGCTTGGGTTCTAGCTTTCCGGTGCCAGTAGAGGTAATCCCCATGGCCATTACCCCTGTGATCAATGCAATTAAAAAACTTGGTGGTAAACCAGAACTCCGGATGGGTGTGAAGAAAGCTGGTCCGGTCATCACTGATCAAGGCAATATGGTATTAGATGTTAAATTTGATAACATAGATGACCCCGTAAGCCTAGAAAAAATTCTGAATAACATTCCCGGTGTGCTAGAAAATGGGATCTTTGTTAATTGTACTGATTTAGTTTTAGTAGGTGAAGTTATTGACTCTCAGCCAGTCGTAAGACAACTATAATCTGACTTTTCCCGTTAAATCCGAAAACCCCTGCACTCCACCAGAGGCAGGAGGCAGTTCTTGCTGGAGGGGAAATCAAGACTTTATCTTTTGAATAGTAGAGCGTGAAGAAGGCAGCTATGGTGAAGGGTTTCTCTTGCATTGTAGGTAGGCCACAGACCTACACTGATTGCAGGACACCAAATCAGAGATTTTGGCGTGGGGCTTCAACCCTTACCCCCTTTAGTCGTGGCTCCAGGGCAGGAATCAGAATTCCCTTCTAACTTGAAAGAGGGGTGTAAGGGTGTGGGGGAACCTCTTTCATGATTGGCGGTGAAAATTTTTTCATTGGGACTGCCTTTCTGCCCTCCACCAAGAACTGCCTCAAAACCTCCACAAAAAGATAACGGGAAAAGTCAGAACTATAATCTGGAGAATATTCCAGCAATCAGATCTCAGTTAGAACAATTTGTTAGACTGGGTCTTGAGGATTTCTGAAAGCTGATTGCAGACTCTAAGCCTAAAATTTATCAATGCTATACAGAAGATTTGGACGCACAGAATTACAGATGCCAGTGTTTTCCTGCGGTGGCATGAGATATCAGTTTAAATGGCAAGATGTCCCTTTGGAGGAAATTCCCAAGGATAATCAAGAAAATTTGGCGGCTACTATTCGTCGAGCTATGGAAGTAGGGATTAATCATATTGAAACTGCTCGTGCTTACGGTACTTCGGAAATGCAGTTGGGGAGAGTACTACCACAATTTCCTCGCGAACAATTAATAGTTCAGACTAAAGTACTGCCAATGGCAGATGCTGAGGAATTCCGCCAAACATTTGCGAAATCCTTAGCCTATCTCCAGCTAGATTATGTTGACCTGCTCAGTTTACACGGCATTAACCATGCTGAGTCTTTAAACCATAGTATCCGTCCTGGTGGCTGTTTGGAAGTAGCGCAGCAGTTACAAGCCGAGGGAAAAGTGAGATTTATCGGCTTTTCTACCCATGGAGCAACAGATTTAATTGTCCAGGCAATTAACACTAACCGATTTGATTATGTTAACCTGCATTGGTACTATATTAATCAATGGAATTGGCCAGCAATTGTTGCCGCTACAAACTTGGATATGGGAGTGTTTATCATCAGTCCGTCCAATAAGGGAGGATTATTATATCAACCACCCCAAAAGTTAGTCGAGCTTTGTGCCCCCTTGAGTCCAATGGTATTTAATGACTTGTTTTGTTTGAGTCATTCCCAGGTACATACCTTAAGTTTAGGTGCAGAAAAACCTCAAGATTTTGATGAACATTTAAAAGCTTTAGAATTATTAGACCAGGCAACGGAAATCTTACCACCAATTTTAAAACGGTTAGAGTCAGAAGCGATCGCCACCCTGGGGAAAGATTGGGTGAAAACCTGGCAAACTAATTTACCTACTTGGGAAGAAACACCAGGACAAGTGAATATTAAGGTGATTTTATGGCTATTGAATTTAGCAATCACCTATAACATGGTAGAGTTTGGAAAAATGCGCTACAATCTGCTAGGAAAAGGCGATCATTGGTTCCCCGGTAACAAGGCAGATAAGCTAGATGAATTAGACTTACAGCAATGTTTAGCGCGTAGTCCCCAAGCTGAGAAAATCCCCAAAATGCTGGCAAAAGCCCATCAGATGTTAGCGGGTGAAGAGGTTAAGCGTTTGTCTCAGAGTTAAAACTTGCTGGGTTGGATTGTAATCGATACAAGCAGATTGCTCTCAGGTGGAGCTTGTTTGTTATTATTTTGGTAGTGAGCGGGTTCAAATGGCTCATCTTGAAAGATTTGTTTAGCTAAGTCTACCAATTTCTGTTTTGCCGCTGCTGGTGCACCTGAATCTTCAACCTCAGCGCCTATGTACTTACCAGTATTATCAATCACTAAGCTAATAGTGTACGTACCTTTGATGAGATCCTGACTACTGTTGTCAGTTAAGTTAATTTTTTGTTCCATGCTCCCTCTATGTGAGGGTAGAATCAGATCCTTTGGTGGAGGATCTGCGATAATGTGTTTTCTCTGTTCCTCCGGACTTAAAAATTCCCAGACAGCTATCAGTCCCCTCCCCCTTTGAGAACCTGAAGTTCCCTCGTTGGTAGTTTTACCCTTGGTGGAGATGAGGGGAGTTCTTTTGTTGGTAGTTTTGCCTTTGGTGGAGATGAGGGGAATTCTTTTGTTAGTAGTTTTGCCTTTGGTGGAGATGAGGGGAGTTCCCTTGTTGGTAGTTTTGCCTTTGGTGGAGATGAGGGGAGTTCCCTTGTTAGTAGTTTTACCTTTGGTGGAGATGAGGGGAATTCTTTTGTTGGTAGTTTTACCCTTGGTGGAGATGAGGGGAATTCTTTTGTTGGTAGTTTTACCCTTGGTGGAGATGAGAAGAGTTCTTTTGTTGGTCTTGGGATATTTCAATTTGACTTCTTGATGACTGCCTTTGACAGAGTTAGGGACTGGATTTCTCTGTTTAGTTGTTGACTTTACTTTATGAGTAGACTTATCTACTAACTCAATGGGAATAGCATCTTGGTTAGGGGGACTAAACCACAGTCCAAACTCAAAATATTGACGCACTGACCAAAACAATAGAAAGTGCAAAGAAACTGAACTGATGAATACAGTAACCCATAGGAGAGAGGGATCTGTGTGCCTCCTCTCAGAAATTTGATTGTTATCCACAATTAATAGTTTTAGTTAAAGAAGCCTACACTGTGGAGTGTAGGAGTATGTTACTCATTTATCTCTGGTGCAACAATAAAGGTTAAAACTGTTTCATCGATTCCTTTGAGTTCTAGAGGGCTACCTTTAGTAATTTCTTCTTCCTGTAGATAATCTGCCACAGCAGCAGAAACTAGAATAGTGCCGGGGACAGCAGCTACTTGTAACCTAGAGGCAATATTGACACTTGGGCCAATGGCGGTGTAGTCTGCACGTTCAGCACTGCCAAACATCCCTACAACGGCTGTGCCTTGGTGAATCCCACAGCGAAATTGTACGCCTTTACGTCCATATGATTCAAATATACCTTTTTCCCGCCAGGTTTCGTTTAAGTGATTTAATGAGCGCAGCATTGCTCTTGCTGTATTGATAGCACGGCGCACCTGTTCATTTGGGGTTAGTTCCTCTGGTGCTCCATACAGAGCTAAAATAGCATCCCCCATAAATTTATCTACTGTGCCACCATTATCAAAGACAACTTTAGTCATAGCTTCTAGATATTCATTTAGTAACTCTGCTACCCTTCGGGATCTAAGGGTATTTGACAGTTGAGTAAAATCTACTATGTCACTAAACAATACCGTAACTAGGCGTGGTTCTGGGCGCAAATTTAAACTTAAGGTTCCAGCAGCAGCTTTTTGCACTAGTGCAGGTGGTAAGAAACGTTTGAGTACTGATTCTGTGAGGTAAGTGTTTAATTCTCTAACCCGACGTTCATTTTCCTTCAGTGCTAAAAGATTTCGCACTTCTGCCAGCAGTTCTCGATCATTAAATGGTTTGGCTAAGTAAGCATCCGCACCATGTTCTGCACTTTCAATCCGGGTTTCTTCATCCGCTTTTGCTGTGAGCAAAATAATCGGTACGCCTCTGAGATTTTCTTCAGAGCGGATCATCTGAATCATCTCTAGCCCTGTCACTAATGGCATCATCAAATCAGTGACAATTAAGCTAGGTGTGATCTCCCTGACTATGCCGTACCCTTCATAACCGTTACCAGCTGACCGTACATGATAGCCACTGCGACGGAGTATGCCAGACACATAGTTTCGCATATCCTGGTTGTCGTCTACGACGAGAATGATGTGCTCATCACTTCCAGAGGAGTGTTCTCCCTGGCTATCGGGTTGTTCGAGTTTCAATAAGTCTTTATCTGTAATTGTCTGATCTGCTTCCAACTGCCCTAAATCAGCCAATTCTACCCTAGCGCGGCTACTGTTAAATTCACTTGGTATTTCTAGCACCTGGGGTGTAGGTAGGTGGGCAGCACCGGTTTTAAGGTTCACAGTGAAGTTTGTACCTTGACCATACACTGATGCTACGGTGATATTACCACCATGTAACTCCACTAGTTCTTTGACTAGGGCTAAACCTAGACCACTACCTTCATATGAGCGGTTTTCGGAACCTTCTGCTTGGCGGAAGCGCTCAAATAGGTAGGGGATTTGCCCTGGAACAATGCCAATTCCCGTGTCTTCTACTTCTAAGCTACAGTGTTCAGTTTCAGCTTTGAGTCTGACGCTAATAGTGCCACCTTCGGGTGTAAACTTCACGGCATTGGAGAGCAGGTTATAGACCACCTTGTCAAATTTTTCTGGATCTAAGTAAACTGTGGGGCATTCCACAAACTGGGTTGTGAGATAGATTCCTTTTCTTTCACAGTAGGGACGAAACGACTCAATAATGTGCTGAAGAAAATCGACTAAATTGCAAGGGCGAAAACTAGGTTGCATTCTCCCCGCATCTAGGCGTTGTAAATCTAGGAGTTGATTTACCAATCGCAGCAGACGCCGGGAGTTCCGGAGGGCGATGACGCTTTGGGTGTATGACAACCCCTCCCCACTACCCACGCCTGACTCTAAAGGTCCCTGGATTAGGGTGATCGGGGTCCGAAATTCATGGGAGATATTTTGGAAAAATTCAGTTTTTTGTTTGTCTAATTCCAACAATCGCTCTGCTTGCTCACGGGTCTTGTGGTACAGACGTGATTGCTGCACAGCGATCGCCGCTTGGGATGCCACTGATTTTGCCAACACAATCTCTGATGAGATCCAGCGTCGCGTTCTTGTAATCTGCCGCAGGGTGATACTACCGATGCATTTCCCATCAGCTAGCAAGGGGACAACCATGAGGGAGCGTGCTGACCTGCTTGGTGGTAAATCGAAGCCTTGGATGGCTGACGACAAATTGCTCATATCCGCAATTATTACAGGTTCTTGGGTGTGCAAAATTTCCTGCAGGATGGGATTGTCTTTGATTGGTATTTGGGAGTTGGGGTAGTTGCTGCTAGTGTCTGCTGCGTCATACCGGGCTACACACTCAACAAATTCATCTTCTTCTGTCCACAGAGAGAGGACACAGCCATCAACTTGTAGAGCTTGTCCTAATTGTTGGGTAATAGCCGCAAAAATAGCTTCAGGCTCTAGGCTCGAACGAATCGCACTAGTGATTGTATTAATTAAGCTCTCTCGTTTTGCTAGAGCGCGGACTTGTTCATAAGCGTATGCTTGAGACAAAGCTAAAGCAGCCTGATCCGCTACCATCATCACTAACTTTACCTCTTCCTCTGCCCAGATGCGCCTTTGGGAACGTTGGTGCAGTGCCAGTACTGCCATTAGTTCTTGTTGCCAGATGAGTGGTACAATTAGGCTAGAGATGATGTTAACGGCAGTGAATGCCGTTGCACAATGGCTTTGAATGCGTTGATCACCCTCTACGTCGTAGATCACCTGTACTTGGCGGGTTTCCCAAACTGTTTGAGCTAACTGGGGTGCGAGTACTCGCCCCTGTTCTGAAGTTATCCCTTTCTCGTAGATAAACCCTTCATCTGCTAACTGCTCGTCTTGGAAGGGGCGTAGTAGACAGATATCTACTTCCAACATATCGCCCACTGTATCTACAATTGTTTGTAAAATTTGCCGATAGTCTAGGGCACTGCGAATTGTATTTGTAACAGTGTTTAGTAGAGATTCTTGCCGGAGTGTGCGGGTGAGTTCACGGGTACGAGCCTTGAGAACATTATGGGTATCCATTGCTTGGCGTACCACGGACTTAAGTTCCTCTGCTTCCCACGGTTTTGTCACATATTTAAAGACTTTACCAGCGTTAATCGCTTCTACTAGGTCTTCGACGTCAGTATAGCCAGTTAAAATAATTCGGATAATATCTGGGTATTGAGTTGCTGTCAGGCTCAAAAATTCCGTCCCGCTCATCATTGGCATTCTCTGGTCGGAGATAATCACTGACACCTCTCCCTCTTGCGCCAGTAGCGCTAAAGCTGCAGGGCCTGAATTTGCCATCAGCACCTTATAGTTGTGATAGAAGGTGCGGTAAAGCAAGTCAAGGTTGTCTGGTTCATCATCGACGACCAATATTTTCGGCTTACTGTTTACTTGAGATTTCATGCACCGCTTTCCTGCTACTACGGCAGTCGGATAAAGAATAATCTGACTAGGTGGGTATCTTCTTTCGACCAATAAGACTTTTTGTGTACGAGCGTTTACTCACAGTAATTGGAGTCAATAAATTGTATTCATCACCCTTTACCCCAACTTCCCGAAATTTTTTATAGTCAGCTTCCAAATTACTAAGTTTAGCTTGATTTGCCCAATCTTTCCTCACCTCCACTGAAAATTTTCTCATAGTATATACAATGTGCCTATCTAGCTGAAATAGCCAAATTAACTGATCAGGTACTGACTGTTACAGTAGCACTAATACTTGCAGGTTAACTGCTCACGAAGGATTCAGCAATCTTATGATTAATAAAATTTAAAGTTTAGTGTACTATCAGATAGATACGTCTTTTACATCTAAGTATCAGGATTATCCCTAAAACAGCACCCTTAGTAAGTATTATACTTTCAATATATAGGAATCCTACTTGATTGTTGAAATGAACTCAGTATATTGAGTTCTCTGTAATCCCCTTGGAGCTTGCCTTTTGCTTTTTGCCTGGTACGGAAACAATTTCTCCGAATCAAACCGGATTCCTATAGGAATCCTATTTGATTTTTGAAAAAAACTCCGTACACCTCTACTCCTCTTTCCTGTTAAGAGCCTACACAGATCATTTCTCGCCTATCAAACCCAATTCCTATACCCAACGTCATCACAATTGAACAGGGGCATGAGACAACAAGAGGTATCCTTTCCTCTCCTCCCATGAAATTTCCTATCTAGGCTAGATGGTATTTGAGAATATTTGCGAAAATACTTAAACTAAATAGAATTCATCCTCAACTTAGTCTTGACATCCTGGTTTTTTCACCCATACCACTTGCAGTCAGTTACCGCTGCCACCACGCGATCTCCTGGGCAATTCCAAATCCGTGCGGCAACACCTGCTGATTTGCCTACTGTTGCTCAAATTATCGCTGAAAGCTTTCACTCCCAACAGGGTTTTTGGGGTTGGGCTTTCCCATTACTGCGTCTAGGTATTTATGAGGATCTCAGGCATTGCCTAGCTTCACCTAGACCCCACCATATTTGCTTGGTGGCTGTTGACCTCACTACTGATAGGGCTAATAGTATAGTAGGGACAGTAGAACTTTGTGTACGCTTACATGATACATGGACGCATATTAGTAAGAGTTTCCCCTATCTATCTAATTTGGCTGTTCACCCAAAATACCGTAGGCACGGTATTGCCTCAGGTTTACTTATCAGTTGTGAACAAGTCGCTCAAGAGTGGGGATTTCATGACTTATATCTCCATGTCTTAGAAGATAATTGTCAGGCACAGCAGCTTTATCTTAAACTAGGGTACCGGGTACATAGAGTTGAATCTCACTGGAACGCATTTTTACTCAACCGTTCACGACAAATATTTTTGCACAAGCACTTGTTTCCTAACTTAAATCAATAGAGGTTAAATATTCCTGCCTAATTACCATTTTTGAGCCAAGGTATTGTCAACAAACACAATTCTTTACATACTGCCCCTATGCCTATGGAACGGAAACTGGTCCTAGAAGCCTCATCTAAACTTTGTATTTAAGATGATTATCTTTATAAAAGCTTTAAATAATAAATTCTTTAACGAGAGACGAAATCTCCTAAGATAGGATCTAACTGCTATATAATAAATTTCCGATTTTGTGAAAGGATTGAGCAGTAGGGAAGTTCCGTCAGTCACCCGGTAATATTTCCTTTAAGTTTACAGATTAGTTATACTCATGTTATCCCAGGTAAAATTATTATAAAAACTTCAATAAAAAGATAGACCAAAAAGTTTAGACTAATAGCTATTTTTGCTTCAAAGCAAGTTTGAAAAAACATGGATAGCCAAAAGCAATGCTGCTATCAAAGTGCTGCGGTTTTAACCTATGATAATGACACCAGTTGTCGTGAATATTCTTTCATGCCAGATGGAAGTGAGCTACCTAAAAATTCAGATATTCTCGCGCTTCTTCAAGCTAGGGATAATCGAGAAGTGTTTGTGGTCAATAGTCGCAAGCGAAATGGGCTGATACTCTTTAAAAGCTACCATGCTGAATTTGCTGGACCTGGAGCGATGGTAGGTGGAGACTACGATCGCGATTGTCATGGGGTACTACCTATAGGCAATCTGTCTTTAATTAAACCTCAATCTTACGAAGAGCGCCGAGATGCCTACTTAATCAGGCGACAATGGATTCGGCTCATAAATCAAATAACCCTAAACCAAGAACCACATCAGCGAGTCCAAAGAGTTCTTGATCAATTTGAACAGTGTTTTCCGGAGATAAACATAGATCACATACCTGATGTGGCCTTTGCCCTGTTAGTAGGTGTGCTGCCACAGACGGTAGTAACAGTACGTGGTTTAGGTGGAGGAGAAAATAGGTTTAATTACTAATCTCCGGTAGTTGGCAGAATGAGCGAATAGCTGGCCAAATTTCTGCTGTAACTTTATCTAAAGTGTGATCACACTCCAGTTCGACTAACTGTGTCCAGGGACGTAGCTGGGCAAATTCACGACTAGCTGTAATGGGGATAACATCATCTTGGCTGCCATGAAAAATCAGGGTGGGAAGGGGACGTTGTAAAACGTCCTCGTGGTATTGGCTAGCATCTACGACGAAATTGTAACTTAGGGGTAGAGATTGTCCTTCCCCATGGTGATAAACCATCAGATAATTCCTCTGCTGCCAAGACTGTAACTCCCTATCTCCCAGTTTGGGCAAATAGTGGGACAAAAAACCAAAGGCGGGTGCAAGTAGAATGAGTCGTTCAACTTGTGGGTGGCGTTGAGCTAGGTGAGCAGCAATTAGTCCCCCCAAGCTAGAACCAATTAGGGTTACAGGCACGGCATCCTCAGGAAAATCGGCAGCAACTTGAGTTAACTGACGAGTAATTGTCAGTTGAGAAAAGTCCCCAGCATTCAAATCAGGAATTTGCAAATCGATGTGAGCTTGGGCCAAGGAATCTTTAAAAAACTGAGCTTTAGCAGACTTAGGGCTAGAAGCAAAGCCGTGAAGATAGATAAAGGACCTCAAAATTACCATTACCGCATTGTGACAAATTCTTCGGCAGATGAGGGATGAATACCAACTGTGGCATCAAAATCTTTTTTAGTTGCACCCATCTTCACCGCGATCGCCACACCTTGGATGATCTCCGCAGCGTAATCCCCCACCATGTGAGCACCCAGGACTTGGTCGGTATTGGCATCCACCACCAACTTCATAATTGTTCTTTCCTCTTTACCCGCTAAATTATAGTACATAGGGCGGAATTGGCTGCGATAAATCTTCACTGCCTCACCGAGTTTTTCCCGTGCCCGTTCCTCCGTTAGTCCCACTGTAGCTGCTTGGGGTTGGGAAAATATAGCTGTGGGGACATTTTCATGACTGAATTCAGTGCGTTTATTGCCAAACTCACTATCGGCAAAAGCTCGACCTTCTCCGATGGCCACTGGAGTTAAATTTAAGCGATCAGTGACATCACCCACAGCAAAGATATGGGGTTGACTGGTTTGACTGTATTCATTCACAGCGATCGCTTTCATGGTGCTGTATCCAGGTCCTTCTATGGGGCTGGGGATCACATCAACACCGGCATTTTCCAACCCTAGTCCCTCTACATTAGGTACCCGACCAGTGGCTATGAGAAATTCATCGGCCATCAGGGGTTCTTCCCTGTCAGATAAACTCAACTTCAACTCCCCGGTTGATAATTTTTCCACAGCCGTCACCACGGAATTTTGGATGATGTGAATCCCATGATCGATCATTCCTGCCTGAATTCCGGTGCGAATATCTTCATCAAAACCCTTCAAAATTTTGTCCTTGCGGATAATTTGTGTTACTTGGGAACCTAAGCCCCGCATAATACAGGCAAATTCCGTCCCAATATAACCAGCGCCAATAATCGCAATATGTTTTGGTTGTGCTTTTAGGTGGAAGATCTCATTGGAAGTAATGGCATTTTCGCCCCCTGGTAGATCTGGTTTAACAGGACGGCCACCCACAGCGATTAAAATTTTAGCTGCTGTGTACTTTTTGCCGTCGGCTTCTACTGTATGAGCGTCTACCAGGGTACCACGGTGAGGGATGAGTTCTACCCCTGCCTTTGCCAACAAGCTGATATGGATGGCTGAGAGTCGCCGCACTTCCCCGTCTATGGATGTAATAAAGTGTTCCCAATCTAGTTCAGTGTCACCCACTTTCCAGCCATAGCCTGCGGCCTCTTGGAATAATGCCGGGAAATGGGAACCATATACCATCAATTTTTTAGGGACACAACCGCGAATTACACAAGTACCCCCAACTAAATCGTGTTCAGCGATCGCTACTTTTACCCCGTAACTAGCTGCCCGTTTGGACGCTGCTAGACCCCCAGAACCAGCACCAATCACAAATAAGTCGTAATCAAAGGTCATAAATTTGTCTGCTTCCTTATTTTATTTAGCAATTATTTGATTTTGGGAAAAAGTTCCCTCTTCAGAGCCATTTCTGGCGCATTAAACTGGATGTCTATAGATAGCTAATCCAGTCACTCCAGCTACCAGGGTAAAGTTTACCAGTGGGAATTCCCGCTAGTTCCAATGAGAGTAAATTAACGCAAGCAGTAATCCCAGAGCCACAGTAGATGATGATTTCTTCGGCCGTTTTTACTTCCTCCCAGCGTTGGTCCTGGGCGGGTACGGGGAGTAAGTAACCATCAGCGGCTGTAACTTCCATCCAGGGATAGTTAACTGCTCCGGGGATATGACCGGCAATTTTGTCAATTGGCTCCCGTTCGCCTCGGTAGCGATCGCTCTCCCTGGAGTCTACTAAAACTACTCTGGGTGGCTGTTGGCGATTTTTCACCCCAGTCATATCCACCACTAATTGGTCTTGAATTTGGGGGATAAATCTTCCCCTTTGGGGTGAAGGAATCAAATCTGTGACTGGATACCCGGCTTTTTCCCACCCACCGAAGCCACCATCTAGTACGGCTACCCGCTGATGTCCTAGATAGCGCAATAACCACCATAATCTGGAGGCAAAGGCTAGGCGGGAATCATCGTATGCTACAATTAAGGTATCTGGGGAGTTTACCCCCATATTTGTCAATTTGTCAGCTAAATCTAAGGGGTTGGGTAGAGGGTGTCTTCCACCATGCTCCCCCACTGGACTAGATAAGTCCTGGTTTAGGTCTAGGTAGTATGCCCCTGGGATATGACTTGTTAGGTACTTTTGGTTTCCCAAATGGGGATCAGTTAGGGAAAAACGACAATCGGCGATGGTAACTTCGTTCAGATGCTCCAATAGCCAAGCAGCTGAAACGGTATTTCTTCTATTAATCAATATAGTTAAAGCCAAATAATGCCCGACTAATTATAGCAGGAATCAGGGGTGAAATAAGCTTTGAAGACGGGGGTCTATTCCTATAAAAAGTATAATTATGATATAGATTTTCGACGGCTTATGTATAATTACTTATTCTATATTCGCAAATAGAAAATTTTTCTGGTCAAATATCCTCATCTTGAATACCAGCAGTGATGTGATAGAGATGGCAGCCTGAAGAAAGGCAGTAGAATAGGACGTTTTTCATTAGGAAGGGAGTAATGGCAAGTATCCAGACTGAGGTACTCGAAAAAGCGATCGCCTCCCTTCGCAGTCAAGGCATTGACTACTGAGGTGTTTTAGGTGCTGGGTTGATGATTTTCCTCAATTATACTGATAGAGCAAAGGATACATATTTTTAAGATAGGCAATTAATTTTGCACAGGTACTTACTTACAGCGGTTCCCGTTCAAACCCAATTTATGGACTCAACACGACTGTTACTCCCTCTGCTCCCCTGGGAATTCGATATTTTTTTAGTTGGAAGTCCCTCAAGGATTAGCATTATCTGATATTCGCAGTGCGATCCTGCAAGGGTTTATTGTGCCTAAACCTGCTTACTCAACTAGGGAGAGGATTTGGAGTGCAATTTCCCATCGTTATTTCTCAACTTATCCCAGTTGGGTTGGGTAGTGGCCTTGCACAGGCCACTACCCAAGGTATGTACTCTACCCATTATCTATCCCTGGCTTACCTATACTTTACCCTGGGCGATCGCTTAGTATTTGATTTTGTGACTGAGGTGATTTGGCAGAAATGGCAACATCAATCTACGGCAGTCCACCGGGGGGATTTACTTGCGTTCTTAGATACACAATGGGAGGAGTCGCCCCAGATTCAGAAATGGCATGATAGTACGCGGATCAGATTAGCATCTACCATCCTGGCAGCATTGAGAGATTTTCACCTATTAAAGGGAGTCCAGAAAAAATATATTCAAGGTGTCACCATAGAAGCAGAACCTGTTTACCATCTGCTGTGTATTCTCATGGCCGAAGGTAAACGGGGACGTGCCTTACTAGAAGCCCCAGACTGGCGGTTATTTTTGTGCTCCGAAGCCCAAGTAGTTCATGCCTTAGCTAATCTTGCCCAACAGCAATGGATTAGATTTGAAAAAGGGGGTAGGACTGTGATTATAGAGTTGGTTCGGGGTAGCTAACGATGCTGAAATTCTCCTATACGTCCCACACAGAATCAAACCGGATTCCTATATATGAGTATAACTTTTGACAAAGAAAAGTTACTTGGACATCTTATTGTCCCCCCAGACAAAAAAATTTCTTTATGCCAAGACTACGACCCAGCCTATAAAGCGGGGTCCCTTACCAAAGAAAATGCTAATGAGCTTCTACAGCAAACCATCGAGCGGATGTCCGAATTGCAGGATAAACTTTATGCCCAAAGCACCTATGGTGTACTGATTCTCTTCCAAGCCTTAGATACGGGTGGCAAAGACAGCACAATTAAACACGTTATGTCTGGAATTAATCCTCAAGGCTTTAATGTAACCAGTTTTAAAACCCCCTCAACCGAAGAACTTAACCATGATTATCTGTGGCGGGCAATTAAAGTATTACCACAAAGAGGTTACATTGGCATTTTTAACCGTTCTTACTACGAAGAAGTGCTGGTAGTCCGAGTCCATCCTGAGTTCTTGGAACGGCAAAACATTCCGGAAAAAGATCAAGGACAACATTTCTGGAAAAAACGCTTTGAGCAAATTAATAACTTTGAAAAATATCTCGTTGAGAATGGCATTATTGTCCTCAAGTTTTTCTTAAATCTTTCCAAAGCAGAGCAAAAAAGACGCCTTTTAAAACGTATCAATCTCCCAGAAAAGAACTGGAAATTTTCTGTCAATGACTTAAAAGATCGGGTATTTTGGGACGATTATATGAGTGCGTATGAGACGATGTTTAATCATACCAGCACCTCCTGGTGTCCCTGGTATATTATTCCAGCGGATCACAAATGGTTTACCCATCTGGCAGTTGGTACTGTCATCTGCCACAAGCTAGAATCCCTCAATCTCAAATATCCTAGCGTGAGTGAAGAGTTAAAACAGCAACTGCTAGAAGCTAAGAAATTCCTGGAAAATGAAAATTGATCCTAAATTTAACGCTAGTCTGCGCCAACAATATGCCTGAAGAAAACCCACACAATCAACCAGAGGAGGAATTTGACCCAGTTACAGATCCAAGGGACTGATCATCTGCTGTTACAGAACTAGCGTGTTTTGCACTTGCTAAAAGTAAAGGTAAGCGGCTGATTAAGATCATCAATACGAAAAAGCCACCGATGCCGATTATTTGTATTTTTGAGGACTACCGAGAATGAGTACCATAGCTACCCAAATTCCTATTACTGCCATCGTGCCGATGTTTATTGCTATAGGTAATCGCGATTGGGAACGATTCAAAAATCTAGAGGCTGATTTCGTTAACTAATATGGATTGGATGCGTGGCAAGAAGTGTTTAACCTCCGTCTAAAACCAGCACTAGATAAAGATTCCGACCGATGGCTATTGGTTCAGTGGTGCAGTGAGGGGATTATATCAGTAAAAAATGTGGCTTGATGTCATTGGTGGGAGTCAGCGCCGTAGACAAACACTCTCTAAGAGGGTGTTTGAAAATGTCGAGTGTCACGGTAAAGCTTCTAACCAACTTTTGGTAAACCTGAGTGATAGGATAATTCTCTAGAGGCAAAAGCGTTGGCGTAGCCGCAGTTTCTGCATGGTGAAACGCCGGCTTTATAGCGATCGCTTCCTGTAGAGTCTCAAATTTGGCATCAGCCGGAGTTGTGGCAATACGGTTCGGATAAGATTAATAATTGACATTATTCCCAACAACGAACCGGAATCATCCCTTGTGGCGACTGGCTTAAAAGCAATACCCGTGAATGAATTTGGTTTCTATCTCTCAAATCCTCTTGGTGGGCTAATTCTGGGCTTTTTTCCGAATGGTAGGCGTTGGCTCCCACCGCAGTTTCTGCATCACTATAGAGCGATCGCCTTTGGCGCTGTTTCTTCTTTATAAGATAATTCAACGGGAGGTTGCCAAAATTGTGAGCGCATTTTATACCTTATTTTTCTCTGTATTTTGATCTTCGACTATACAAATATTGTATTTTTTGTCAACTACTTTTACTTGACCGATGTTTCCCCTGCCAATGATCTGAATCGTCAATATAAATTGTGAGTTGCTTTAAAGTCATCATAGTGACAATTCCTCGCATTTTAATAAAACAACTCTCACGTGCTTAAGTTCAGCATTATGTTTATCTAGAAAACTTCTTAGCTTATCCTCTTGGTCGATCAATTCGAGGCATTGAGGAAGTTTATAATGAGGAAATTCATGACGGTCATGGTGCAACTTATCTCCTTTTAAGAATCCCATCGAAACTCGGTGTACTATAACTTGCTCAATCCCCAAATCTTGGGCACTAGCGGCTAAATAATAACTTAAAGATGGTGCTGTTAATTTTTGCCAAAATGATTTTTTAGGTACGCGAGAGCCAAAGTGAAAATACAAACGTAAAACTGTCAAATTGTGCATTTCAATTGCTTCTCCTTGGTGTACAAACCCCCAAAAATGCAGATCATTGAATAGATCAATTTGTTCTTCAATCTTCTTTTCTGTGGTCCGAGTAGTTTCTAGGGCTAGGGTAGCTAAACTTCTTCCTTCTGGAACTGGTATGAAATGATATTTACTTTTACCAATGCGCTGTGCGTTATAGATGCCAGCATGACCAGAAAAAACATAGCTGGCTATGCAAGCAATAGCAACATAGACTCCTGATTCTAAACCAAAGAGTTCAATTCCCATTAAAGTTGAGGAAATAGGGGTATTAGCTGCACCACCAAAGACAGCAACAAACCCCATACCTGCAAGTAGTGGTGTCGGTAGAGCCAATATTAGGGACAAAGCATTACCTAAAGTTGCACCAATATAAAACAGAGGGGTTACTTCTCCCCCTTTAAAACCCGCTCCCAAGGTCAAAGATGTGAAAGCTATTTTTGCCGCAAAATCCCAAGGTGCTAACTGAATGTTAAAGGCATCAACAATTGTGGGAATACCTAGTCCAATGTATTTTGTAGTTCCCACGGCCCAAACCGCTAAAGCCACAATCAAACCACCAATGGCGGGACGTAAAGGAGGGTAGGTGATTTTTTCTTTAAAAGTGTGGCTGATTCGGTGAGTCAACTTCGCAAAAATCATTGCTACAATTCCAAAGATTGCGCCAGCAAAGATTGCAGATATTAACCCTATCACTGTGATTGTGGGGACAACGGGTGCATGATGATACGCTGTATGATGCAAACCCAACATTAAAGTAATGCGATCGCCTACGATTGCTGCAATTAAACAGGGAAAAAGTGCATCATATTGGATTTTACCAATAGCTAAAACTTCTAGACCAAATATAGTTCCAGCTAAAGGAACGCCGAAAACTGAAGCAAATCCTCCACTTAAACCAGCCATTAATAAAATTCGTCGATCTGCGTGTTTGAAGTGCAATATCTTTGTCAACCGATCTGCTAGTGAAGCGGCTATTTGCAGAGCTGTACCTTCACGACCTGCTGAACCTCCAAAGAAATGGGTTAGGTCTGTTCCTAACAACACTAATGGAGCCATTCGCAAAGGAATAATATCTTTGGGATTATGAATTTCTTCAAGTAAAAGGTTATTCCCTGCTTCTACCCGTTTACCAAACTGATGGTAAACCCAACCGCTTAGTAACCCTCCAAGTGGTAAGAAGGTGATTATCCACAGATGAGACTCTCGCCAATTAGTTGCCCATTCCAAAGATGTTAAAAGAGCAGCCGAACCCATTCCTGAAAGAATTCCGACTGTGCAGGCAATAATAAACCATTTGCTAAGTTGAGGTAAGGCAATGAACTGTTCTAACTGAACTAGTTGATTCAGATCAAAAATTTTATTTTTTCCCATTGGTCTGTATTTTTGGGTAAGATTATTTTTCAATAAAAAATCTGCATATCTTTGCAGATTCTCCTGATTTAGTATGTTAATTCCGGTCGAGAACGAGCCAGAATGATACCACTCAAATTGGATTTTTCCGAATTTACAGAAAACTTATTAATGAAATTAAAAATTAAGAAAATTGTACAAATCTTGACTATATTAGAAGACGCGACTTTACAAGCGGTAATCTTCAGACTTAATTTAATAGGTTTAAAGTTTACAGAAAAATTGCTCCCCACTTTTCACGCTCCAATATCAGTAGTATTTCCTAGCTATTACCACTTACTCATCAGGAGTAAGTTAGTCCCAGTATTTAGCTAGAAACTATCAGCCATGGAGGCGGTTTTCTGATTATTTCAGAAGGCGAGTTTCATCACCTTCATCAACTATACAAACACTTACTCTAGTTTGTCAACTGGGACAGCTTACCTGGAGGATAGAGGAGTATTTCTTCAAGGGCATCAATATAGAGCTACCATAACCCCCGTCCCAAAGTCCTATTGTCTTGTTGATAATTCTTATTAAAGGTTGCTTTTTGAGAATAAAGCTTTACTCTAAAACCCTTATTATGTCTAGGTTTCACGACTTAACGGGAAAAGTCAGATTTTTTCCTGGCAACAGAATGGTTAGTAAATGAGAATCTTCTAAAACGAGGCATCCGGCATTTTAAGGCTGATAAATTAACAAATTTCAGTCTTGAGGTCTTTGTTAGATCAACTAGCTAGAAGCAAGAAAACCCAACACTAAGGCAGGGAGTTCAGGCGCAAGAGCATGGCTAATGGATGCTCAAAATCCCCGCATTGCGGGAGAAAGTCGTGGGGCAAGTTGGAAACGTCCGTTGCCCCCATTCTTAGGGCTGTGTGGCATCTAGATTCGCTGGTTCTTCCGGTAATTTTATGGTAGAGCCACTTATATTTTTATCAAATAAATGCATTTAAAACGATGAAAGCCTTGTTCTGTAAGGGTTTAAAGCTATCAAGCAACAAGCCTTTGGTATTGGGTTCCATAAAAGAGATGGAAGAGCCAAATTTCCATAAACCATTTTTTGAGATTGGGGAGGTAGTGAATCTCTTGACGCTGTGAGTTTATAACAGTCACCACTACAGTTAGGACAAAAATTAGGTTGGCTGTCATAAAACTGATGGTAACTGGTATAACTCCAGTGAAGTTGTCCATGTCTGCTGGACCGTGCCTAATTTTTCGGAACCACTTAATTCATAGAGGTTTTAGCCCTGGCACCCCAGCAGTACGGGGAAACTTCGCTGGGGTTGTGTCAACCTTGCGTAAATACAAACAGTGCCGAGTACTTTGACTTAAGGGGGTAGTAAACTGTTCAATTGATTCGATAACTCCCCCCAGTTGTTGTGCTGCATAGTCCAAAGCCGTTGTTTCCCCCTGAGTCCAATTACCACGATAAATTACAGCTAAACCACCCTGTTTAACTAAGGGGAGGGTATATTCAGCACAAGCTGAGGCTGTACCCACAGCCCGAATTAAGGCAATATCGTAGATTTGTCGATGCTGGCTTTGCTGACCAATTTCCTCGGCTCTGCCCACAACAGTATTGGCATTGGCTAGGGGTAGGGTAGCTAAAATCTTTTCCACAAAAGTAATCTTCTTTCGGGTAGCATCCACCAGAGTAACTGGACAATTTGGTGAAGCGATCGCCACTGGCACACCAGGGAAACCAGCACCTGTACCCACATCAATCACAGATGCACCCTCCAAGAGGGAGGGAATCAATCTCCCCTGTGGTGCAACTCCCCGCAGCGAGTCCCAGAGATGTTTCTCCCAAAAATCCTGGGGATCAGTGATGCGAGTTAAGTTAAACTGACGGTTACCCTCCAAGATTAGTTCATACAACTGCTGGAAGCTTGCCCCTTGTATATCAGTAATGGGGACTGGGTACGGCATACTAGGCAGTATGTTCGTCATGAGGAAACTACCCCTATCCCCCTACCCGATGTTGCTGGTTCAATTGACTCGAGTTCTCCATGATTGAGGGACCAGCAACGATCAGCGATCGCTAATAATTCCCCTGCATCATGTGTCACAATCAGTAGAGTCCAATCTTTTTTCAGTTCTGCCAATAAATTCACCAATTGCCTACGCATTGACCAATCTAAGCCAGCAGTAGGTTCATCTAATAACAGTAAATTAGGCTGACGAATCAACTGTACTGCCAAAGCTAGACGTCGTTGTTGACCACCACTTAAACTGTATGGTCGAGTGGAAAACGATAGATGGTCTAATCCTACTGCGCTCAATGCTTGTACTACTCGCTCCGACCCTAACTCCGGATGTCCTAAACGCAACTCCTCTAGTATTGTGCCACCGCAAAAGTGCCGTTCTGGAAACTGAAACACCAACCCAGCCAATTGCTGTAGCTGTTCGGCTATGAGTTCTTTTTCCCTCCAGCAGACTGCACCAGATGTAGGGTCTGCCAGTCCAGATAGAATTTCTAATAAGGTAGTCTTACCAGAACCACTCGGACCAATAATTAGACCTAGTTGCTGGGGTGCTAGCTCCAAGTTGAGGGATTTGAGAATTGCTGTTTGGCAAGCTGTGGGATGATAAATTAGATTTTTCAGATAAAGCATTTGTGAAGATTACCAAAAATAGGGGCTAGCACTGCTTCCACTCAAACCTTAATTTAGCAGCTGTCGTAAATCAATGTGGGAACCCAGATAAATTGAATAAGTCTAGTTTTGTGGAAGAATTTGGGTATTAACTAGAAGGCCCCTGTTATACAAAGTTTTACCCAGAAAATCATTCTGTATATTTCTATGACTCAACGGTTTTTCACTACCCCAAGTATTTTGTATACCATAACACTTACCGCTACGGTTACCTTAAATTTGTGGGCAAATTCTGCCTTAGCTGGAGATCCATTCCGGAGTACTGGACCCCATCAAATCGGTCCTCAAACAGAAGCAGCCTTTAGGGACATATTTGAACAAGGTAACTACCCACTAGCAGAGCGCGACCTTAAACAAGCACTCTCCAGCGAACCAAATGAACCCCTAGCCTACGCAATGGATGCATCCCTAGCCTATAGTAATAAGGATTGGCATAAACTAGATATCTACAGCCAGAAGACCCTAGAAACTGGACAAAATCTAATTGCCAGAGATCCCTTACGTGGTAACTTATATACTGCTGTAGGACATTTTTTAGTCGGGGCAACAACTCTCACCCGTGAGGGTACAGTTAACGGCGTACCAGCAGCCTTGAGCGAGTTACAGCAAGTCTATGAGTATTTAGACAAAGCTGAGGGGATTTCTGCCACTGATCCAGAATTAAATTTAATCAAGGGCTATATGGACTTGCTATTAGCTGTAAACTTACCTTTTGCGGACCCAGACCAAGCAATAGAAAAGCTAAAACAGAATGCTGCACCTAAGTATCTAGTAGATCGAGGCATTGCTCTTGCCTACCGAGACCTAAAACAGTACCCCCAGGCCCTAGACTATGTTAACAATGCTATCCAAGAAACACCCAACAATCCAGAAATCTATTATCTCAAAGCCCAAATCCTGAATGAAAAGGGAAAAAGGGAGAAAAACCAAGCACTAATTCAGGAAGCGATCGCTGATTTTGACAAAACACTGAGCAAAAAATCCCAGCTACCAAGCAGTTTGGTTCAACAAATAGAACATGAACGCTCCCAAGCTGCCAATTTTAGATTTTAGATTTTGGATTAGGGGAGTACAGATCAATCTCTCCCCTGCTCCTGTAAGAACTGCCCCCTGTAAGAACTGCCCCCAATGATGCACACTGAGTTTCGCGAATTTAATCCCTTTGATGTCTGGATTTGGCTGAAATTTAGCACAATCCCTTCTGAGCGAGAAAAGCAATTTGTCGAAGAGGTCCTTAATTCCTGGTTTTATTTGGGTAAATTAGGTGCATTTAATGCCGAAAATCTCCAAGTACAAGACACAGGTATTGAACTCAGCTACATGAATTATGATTCCCAAGGGTATGATAAAAGCTTGCTGGCGCTGATGCATAACATGGGTGAAATTGAGTATGAAGGCGTGTGGGCACGCTGCTGGTTTGATTTGGGGACCAGTGATGCCATCGCTCTTGATATTTTAATTAACGCCCTCAGTCAGCTAAGTGAAGAATATGTAACTATTGAATATTTGTATATCGGTGGAGAAAATGCCGACTGGTCTGTAGAAGATAGCGATAACCATTCTTACTCTATATACGATAATTAGGTACAAAAATGAACGAACCGGGGGAAATCAGAGTAATAGCTCTGGGGCTAATTCGGGATGGAGATCGTCTTTTTGTTTCTGAAGGCTACGATCCCATCACACAAGAGACTTTTTATCGCGCTTTAGGTGGTGGTGTGGAATTTGGTGAAACAAGCCGCACAGCCCTAGAGCGAGAATTCCTCGAAGAAATTCAGGCAACATTAACTAATATCGAGTATTTAGGATGTATAGAAAACCTATTTACATTTAATGGTAGGCAGGGGCATGAAATCATTCAACTTTATCAATGTGACTTTGCCGAACCTAAATTTTATCAAATTGACAGTCTAACCTTTTCCGAAAACCCAGTTCGTCAACATCGCGCCCTGTGGATACATATTTCCCGCTTTAAATCCGGGGAGTTGAGGTTAGTTCCTGAAGTATTTTTTGATTATTTATAATTAGATAAAACTATCTATAGCCTTTCCGAATCTAGTGGGGTGTATATACTCCTTGATTCATAGAGGTTTCAGCTTTTTAAGGTGTACCTCATTTGTCTGAGAAAGGCTATGGGTGAAAATATTAAGATAGTTTTGGTACATTTAGCTAAATTTATAGCCTGTTCTACTTGCCACCATAATAGAAGGCAATTTCTTTTTCCTTGAGGGGAGCAAAACCTGCATCGAGCAGCTTTTGGTCTAGTTCCGATTGGGGAATGTGCTTGGCACCTATGCGAACAATACGCGATCGCATGGTATTAGATACACCACTGCGCTGCCTATTTGCCTCTAGTGCCATAACTTGGTGATACAGTTCTAACTTGGCTGGTGGGATAGGAGAACCATCAAAGTCGATCCCCTGGGCGATCGCTTCATCAATAGCATCGGCACCTATGGTGGTCGAATTCCCTGGGTTAGTTTCGGTGGGCATATAGTGTGTTCTTGGTCGCTACAGGTTGATTTTACCAGTCCGGCTGCCACCTGCTAGAGTAAATATGGTGTGCTGCCACCATGCCTTTTTGAGTACGTGTAGAAACAGGACTATATCCAACGGTGTAGCTAAAGGTGATGCTATGTCTGATACTCAAACCTCTCGCAACCAAGACCGTAGCTTTGAGCAATCTCTGACCAACAAGATTATCGATGATTATTTCGAGCATTCCCAAGGTTGGCTCCGAGCAATTTTGCGGATGTGTTTTTTCTCCCTAGCTCACTTGGATGGACAACCTGTTTTCGTAGTCGAATGTCCAAATCAAGCAGTTGCCAAGCGTCTGAGTCGCAAGACCCATTCCTTTCGAGGGTTGGTATATTTTTTGATTGATAACTTTGATGGGAGCGATCGCACTTTGTTTTGCTACCAGGAAACTTGTGACGGAAGTTGGCGTTGTTTTGACACTAGTACTGGTACTTGGAGAGTTCTGAGTAATTTGCAAGTCCCCTAATGCCTCGTAATCAGACCCCCAACATAAGCCCCCAGGATGGTACCTGTCCACACCCCTGTAATACTACCTTGCCAAATTGCCCCTGGTGTCACCCAAGCGTTGCATATCTCTTTTAGCCCCCAAATTTGGTTTTGACAGGTCTGGGTGTGGAGAATTAGGGTAATTTGTCCACCTACGTAACCACTCAAAAAGCCAGATGATAGGGCTAAAAATGTACAAATCAGGATTCTATTTTTGATCATTATTTAAGAAAACAGGGGGCAGGGGGCAGGGGGTGGAGAGATTGGTCTGTACTCCCCTAATCTAAAATCTAAAATTGGCATCACCATGCCAAAACTCCATACTACTAGTTCGATCGCACCTGCACTTCTCTAGGAGACGCTGCGCGAACGCTATCGCTTGTAGTCTCGATAAATGGCTTAAGTTGCTCGTCTTTCAACATTTGCTCTGGACAATGCACCCCGATTTCTGGCTCTATTCTCTCACTTTTTGCCAGCGATTACTCACCTCTTGGTTAACTTACACCTGCTCCCTGCTCCCTACCTCTCACACCCTTGATAATTGTCCCCATCGTTCGGCGCATATATACATCTAATGTCTCAGTTGTCGGTTTAAAGACCAGTGCATAGTACAGTGACCCACTGACAAGGTCGATAATTAAATCAATATCCGCGTCCTGGTAAATTTCACCTCTGGATTTAGCACGCTCAAGTATTTGAGCAAAGGCATCTCGTCTAGGCTTGGTATATTTTATCCAGTACACTTGAGCAAATTGGGGATTACTAGAAGCCGTACTAATAATCAGGGCCAGGGTCTGCCGTCCAAGGGGGCTGTGTATTTTTCTAGCAGCCTCCTCAATTACCTGATCCATATCTCCCCAAAAGCTTCCTGTGTCTGGGATCTGGATCTCCTCCCTCAGACTTTCGATAGCATCTGCCACTAGTTCTTCTTTGCTGGTGTAACGTCTATAGATGGTCGTTTTCCCTACCCCAGCACGGGAGGCGATCGCTTCTATACTCATGCCTTGATATCCAACTTCCGCTAACAGGTCCAAGGTTGCTTGGAGAATTGCTTGGTCGGCTTGGGGACTACGTGGTCTTCCAGATGGGTTATTTAGTTGCTTATTCATAAAAATCTCTGTCCCCAAGAGTCGGTGATGATTACTGATGTTAATCCTCATCTAATACGCTACGGTAGCGTATAATATAAAATGTTATGGTAATCGAAGTCAAGCTTGATACCAATTTTTCTTAATCTTCAAATCTTAACTCCAAATATTAAATGGCTCCCATATCTAATGATTCGGATTTAAACCAGACTGGCTACGTATACGGGCCTTTAAAGTGGGCGATCGCCTTTACTGCTTCTTTAGGGGCAATTTTAGAAGTAATTGATACTAGTATTGTCAACGTTGCCCTAACAGACATGCAAGCCAGTTTAGGAGCAACAGTGAGTGAAGTAGGCTGGGTTGTCACCGGATATGGGATTGCCAATGTTGTCCTGATTCCCCTATCTGCATGGCTAGGAGATTACTTTGGGCGCAAAACCTACTTTATATTTTCCCTCATTGGTTTTACCATTGCCTCAGTTTTATGTGGGCTGTCCTTCAATTTGCCATTGCTGGTAATTTCGCGCATTCTCCAAGGATTATGTGGTGGAGGGTTGCTAGCTAAAGCCCAAGCAATTCTATTTCAAACTTTTCCTCCAGCAGAGCAAGGTCTAGCCCAGGCAGTATTTGGGGTAGGTGTGATTGCTGGTCCAGCAATTGGTCCCACTCTGGGAGGATTTTTGGTAGACGGTTTAGGCTGGCGCTGGATTTTCTTTGTGAATATTCCCTTTGGTATCTTGGCAGTGGTAATGTCCATATTGTTTTTACCTAAAGATGAGGATAAAAGTCAGGCTCAAAGCCAGGCAGTTGATTGGTGGGGAATTGGGTTTTTAATCACGGCTATAGGTTGTTTGCAAACCTTTTTAGAGCAAGGCGAGCAAGACGACTGGTTTTCCTCTAAGTTCATTACCACCTTAGCTGTTGGCAGTGTTGCGGGATTAGTGTTGTTTATTTGGAGGGAGTTAAAGACACCTCACCCTGCGGTTGATTTGCGAGTTCTGCGTTATCGCTCCCTCTCAGCAGGTAGTGTGCTTTCGGCAATAGTAGGAATGGGACTTTATGGGGCACTTTTTGCCGTGCCCATCTTCTCCCAGAGTGTGTTGAACTTTACCGCTACGCAAACAGGATTACTACTGGCTCCGGGGGCTTTAGCATCAGCAATCACCATGATTCTCTTGGGCAAACTGTCCAATATAATCGATGCCCGAATCTTAATTGCCATGGGTGCTGTGGGGACATCTGGGGTAATGTTTCAACTGGCAACAATCAACCCTCAAAGTAGCACAGATGATTTATTTTGGCCGTTGGTATGGCGCGGAGCCTTTACAGTATTGATGTTTCTGCCTTTGAGTTTAGCTACTCTTGGTCCCTTGCCTAAGCAATATATCTCAGCAGGTTCTGGTTTTTACAACCTCACCCGGCAACTAGGGGGCAGTGTTGGTATTGCCCTGCTTACCACCCTCCTAGACCGACGGGAGACCTTTCACGAAGCTATTTTGTCGGATAAACTCAGTCCCTATAATCTGGCAACTAATCAGCGTCTTGACTTACTCACAGGAGCAATGCAAAGCCAAGGGGCAGATCCGACTAAAGCGCATCAACAAGCACTAGCTACAATTCAGCAAATTGTGAATACTCAAGCTGCAGTTTTGTCTTTTGAAGATGTCTTTCGGGTGGTAGGGGTAGCATTTCTATGCTCTTTACCACTGCTACTATTTTTAGGTAAGGGAGGTGCTAAAGCAAAAGCACCAATGGGTCATTAACTGAGCTACCCCACGGATAAATCCGGGGGGTTCCAACTTACTACGTAAGTTTCGTATACCCTTCTCTTCTCTTCTCTTCGAGACGCTACGCGAACGAGACGCTACGCGAACGTGGTTCCGACTCCTCACGCGCTATTGGATTACCGAATTTTAGATTTTAGATTATAGATTTTAGATTAGAAGGAACTATAAACAAACACCTAACCCCTGCTCCTAACTAACTCATCAGCAATCCAAAATCTAAAATGTGAAAATACCAATCTGATGAACTGTCTTAAACCTAAAAGTCTAGTAGCCCCATAACTATGAGTGAATCCCTATTTAAAATTGAGAATCTGCGCGTTGCGTACCCTGAGCCTAGCCAAGAAGAATTTAGATGGGCTGTTGATGATGTATCTTTCACACTCCAAGCGGGTGAACGGATGGGATTAGTGGGAGAGTCAGGGTGCGGGAAATCAACTCTAGGAAGGGCAGTAATGCGCTTACTGCCTGCATCTAGTCGGATTGAGGGACAGGTAACGTTTCAAGGAAAGTCGGTGTTTGATTTCAACCCACTCCAGTTGCGGAAATTTCGGGGTGAAGCAGTGGCACTCATTTTTCAAGATCCGATGACACGCCTTGATCCTTTGATGACTATTGGCAACCACTGTATTGAAACGCTCCAGGCCCATTTACCGGAATTATCCCAGAAGGAAGCTAAAGCAAAAGCGATCGCCACTTTGGCAAAGGTAAAAATTCCCCACAGTCGCTGGAACCAGTACCCCCATGAATTTAGTGGGGGGATGCGTCAACGGGTAGCTATTGCCTTAGCACTGCTCCTCAATCCAAAGCTAATTGTTGCTGATGAGCCTACCACTAGTTTAGATGTCACCGTTTCTGCCCAAATTTTACAAGAATTAACCCGCCTCTGTACGGAAGAAAACATGGGGCTGTTGTTGATTTCCCATGATTTGGCCATGGTAGCCGAGTACTGCGATCGCATTGGTGTGATGTATCAAGGACAAATGGTGGAAATGGGGGAGACAAAAACCGTCTTTGAAAACCCTACACATGAGTACACGCGATCGCTCCTTAAGGCAGCTTTGCATATTCAGTCGGTGGAAAAGTTAGCAGGACCTGATTCCACTTCCAAGCAAATCCCGATTTTGCAGGTGCGGGAACTTAAGCAACATTACACCATTGAGCCTAATTTTATTGAACGCCTATTTCAAGGAAAAGGTCAAATAGTCAAAGCAGTAGATGGGATTAACCTAGAATTGTATCCAGGGGAAATTCTCGGATTAGTTGGGGAATCGGGTTGTGGAAAGAGTACTTTATCCAGGGCAATTTTACAACTAATTCGTCCTACGGCAGGCAAGGTTGAGTTTTTGGGACAAGACTTAACAAGTCTATCGCCCCAAAAAATCCGCGCATCACGACGACAAATGCAAATGATCTTTCAAGATCCCCATGCTTGTCTAAATCCGGCAATGACAGTAGGACAAAGTATTGCCGACCCTTTATTTATCCATAACCTAGCTGATGGGAAACACGCCAAGGAACAGGTTTTATGGATGTTGGCAAAAGTTGGTTTAACACCACCAGAGGTTTATTATCAGCGGTATCCGGCAGATTTATCTGGGGGACAACAGCAACGAGTAGCCATTGCTCGATCTCTCATTACCCATCCTAAACTATTGATTTGTGATGAACCTGTGAGTATGTTAGATGCTAGCGTACAGTCCCAAGTTCTAGATTTAATGTTAGAAGTAAAGGCAGAATTTGATTTAACCTACTTATTCATTACTCACGATCTTTGGTTGGCTCGATTTTTGTGCGATCGGATTGCGGTGATGAACAGTGGGCAAATTGTGGAACTAGGTCAGACAAAGCAGATTTTCACTCACCCCCAACACTCCTACACGAAAACTCTATTAGCTGCTGCTCCCCTACTAGCAAGAATTTAGTCAGCAACCCAGCCCTTTAAGGGCTGAGCTTGTAAGATAAGGGTTTCAATCGTTTTTAGCCCAAACAAGTGCAAGATTATGACATTACCCCTGTTAAGGTGTACCAACAATGTACTAACCGCAAGCCTAATTTTACGTTGTGTCCACAACCCTCAAACCTAAAAATTGAGCGCAAATATTATTTT
>Ga0116227_10001380_pt1 | contig 53846 bp, 38 predicted proteins | sample S1TSphgellanicum_FD_89693 | JGI IMG/M metagenome (GOLD analysis project Ga0116227, IMG submission 89693) | Host-associated microbial communities from peat moss isolated from Minnesota, USA - S1T2_Fb - Sphagnum magellanicum MG | ecosystem: Host-associated > Plants > Peat moss > Unclassified... | reverse complement strand
ATTTAATTTTTTGGGTCTTTCTTTTCTTTTGGGTGGAGGGGGGGGGGGGGGGGGGGCGTGGTTTAATTTATAAAAAAAAGCAAAAAAAAGGAAAAAAACACACCAAAACCCAAAAAAAAAAAAAAACCAACAAAAAAAAAAAAAAAAAAAGAAAAAAGTCTGGGCAGTGCTTGGAAACTGCCCGGACAGACACCCACACACCTGTAGATTTAATATATAAAATTTAATATATAAGATTGCACATTCAAACTTGACAAGAGCATTTTCATTTTAAAAATTTTATTATCCTTTCACCTTTAAAGTTTTATTTGCAAGAAGGATGAATTATTTGAAACATTATTTACATGTCATACATTAAATGGTGTTGTTTTAAGACAAAAAAAAACTAATGTGCAAGAAAAGTTGGAAGGTCCAAAATAATATATATCCTAATGCATTCATGAAATTACATTAGTTTTTTCAATGTAAACAAATAGTTTATAAACATAATCTAATTTGGAGTTATAAATTAAACCATTGTATCTTTGGCTGGTAATCAATTGATTTCCTTGAATTTTTGTTTTCCAAAAAATGGGCTTGATAGCCTTGATTTTGAATATTTCAAAATTCTCAAATTTTCTAACTTCCTTTGAAAATTCTACTACCAAATTGATAATTGTTTTATCTAGATTTTAGTAAAGTTTGCCATAGATAGTGAGAACTTGATGGGAACAACAAAAATCCAAAAAAGCCCCACCACTCCCCACCCCAAAAAAAAAAGAAAAAAAAACTGGGCCACTTCCAAGGTTTTTTTGGGGGCCAGACCAATGGCTACTAAGTTGTACCCCATGTCTGGGTTTTTTCGGTGCAAGTGACCGCGGGCAGGGTCAAAAACTAACCGTTATCTTTATCCAGAGTTACGGAAGACTGTGCTTCAGAACCAGGTTATGAAACCAAATCTGCATTCACACGAGAGCCGAATTCCAGGTTCCCAAAAGAATCGACTCTTCCAATTCACACTACGCCAAACAGACCTGTATGTCGTTAGTTACACGTAGTCCAATTCTCCAAGTCCCGAAAGAGGTCCCCTTTGCAGAACTCGCACGTGGCGTGCTTAATGTGGGGCCCCCGGGGGTTATGGGACCCCACCAAGCTGCATTCATACGGGGGCCAAATTCCAGATCCCAAAAGAATCGACTTCCCCCATTCACACTACGGCGAGAGAGACTCCTCGATGGTTCGTTGGTTTATCGTACTCAGTCCAATTCACGAAGTCCCAAAAGAGGTCCCGTGGCAGGACTCGCACGTGGCTTCGATAATGTGGGGCCCTCGAGTTTTGGGGACCCCACTCAGTAGCTGCCCATGCCCTAACACTGTAGCTGCACGGCTTTAGTACCAGCTTCCACGTCCTGATTCATAATCCTACGGCTCAAATCGTAGCGCACTTGGATCAGGACCTGATTTGGGACCTGAAGCTTCCTTCGCTTTGTCGCTGCCGCCCGGTTGCTCCGGGCTGCTGCGCCTCCGCACCACACTCGTCGCCGCTGCTACTGCTCCTTGTCGTTGAAACTTTTCTTGCTTTGGATTTGTTTCACTCTAGAGATCCACGATCTCTCTTCTTGGGTCTAAGCCTTGTTGAAGCAAGGCAGCAGCGCAGGAAGAATTGGGTTGTTGTTGCTGATGCTGCAGACGGTGGCATTTTACTGCTTTTGCAGCTGCTGTGGTTCGGCCGGATCATCACTCCAGCTTTGGACTATGAGCTTGATCTAGCTCATCAAATGCGGAGAAGAAACCATGTCGGGGCTTTGCACTGCGACAACTTTGACGGAGACTGCATTATCAGTTCAGGTACTTTGTTGTTTTCGGGATGCAGGATTTCGTAGCTGCATCGACTCCAGCTGGCTTTTTCTAGGTTTTGTGGTGTGTTTGACAAGATCGTTTGTATGGGTGGTCAGTTTGTCAGTTGGTTCTGCTTTCGGCGAGTTTGCGGATAGTGTGTTGTTGTTGCACAGCTGTTACTACGACCGAGATGACTGCTTGATGAGCTGTGTGTTCTTTCTTGTCATTCTGACTCTTGCCAGCAATGGTTTATAGCCTAGGGTTTAGGGATCATGGGCAACTTGCAAATGGTTATAAGATGGAACCTTATGATTGTCAGCTGCAATCTAGATACCTCCCATGGCAGCATCAAGCTCCGAGCTAGCATTAGGGATTATGAGGGGCTACCTTGCTTCTCATGGTCGTAGTCTGCATACATGACTAGGTGTGCTAGTGTTCATAGTCTCCATGCATTTGCAATGGGGGTCTCTCTCAACCGGTCAGCTGAATCTTGGGACCCTGAGCATCATGCACTGGGTATGCCATGGGACTGATTCTTCCAGATTTCTTTCAATTTGAGGTTTGAACTAGGGAAAGCATGAATGATCCTGACACTTGTTGTGGTGGTCCCCTAGGAAGAGATATAATCCCTAAGATTGAGCTGAGAGGTCTTAAGCCATTCCTGTTTGTAGACAGATACTACAATCGTACTACATATGACATCAGCTTCCTACCGTTATTGTTTCTCTACTGCAGGACCCATGCTTTTTTTTCATTCTATGTTTCCAGCTACACAATGGAATTTTGTAATTTTATTTTTCTTGCTTGTTGTGTACAGGGTCCATGTTCTGAGGTAGTACTCCACCAATATTAGGAGCGCAGTATTTGTGTACTGCCCAACACTTCTTTCAGATTTGTCCTCCAGCCAGCAGACTCATAGGTACTCATCATGCCAAGGAGACGGAAGACTCCTCGACAAGGTGAGGATGTTCCTCAAGGAGATGCACCACCACCACCACCTACAGCACCATTGGTGGTGGCTCCTCCTCCAGCTATCCCTCCAGTAGCTCCTGCAGCCACACCAGTGCAGCAACCTCGGCCACGTCCACCTGCTGCACAGCAGCCTCGACCACATGCATTTGCACAGCAGCAGTCTGGTAGGCAGGGTCAATATGAAGGTGAAGGATCCAGCAGAGAGAGAGCACCTGGCCCAAGCCCAGGAAGAGGTCGAGGCAGAGGGCGTGGTGGCCAAGGGCCACAGTACAATGTAGGAATTGGACCAGGCCCAGCTTCTTCTGGTTCCCAAGCTGCTGAGTCTTACAGGGGTCAACCAGGGCCCCAGTATGTAGAGCCTCAGTATGTTGACCCCCAGTATGTGGAGCCCCAGTTTGTGGAGCCTCAGTATGTGGAGCCCCAGTTTGTGGAGCCGCAGTATGTGGAGCCCCGGTATGCACAGACAATGCCTTTGCGGATGCCACAAATGGGTCGTCCAGCCACTGTGGCATCATCATCACAGCCTCAACCCGTATACTTAGCACCACAGCAGCAGTATGTAGCTGCCCCTCCTCCTGCATCAGTGCAGGGTCCTGGAGCAGTGGTGGGGTTTGTTCCTGGCCAAGTGCAATTCAACCAACAGTTTGGCAATCTACAGATACAACCCTCACCTCTAGCTCCAGTTCGACCAGGGTTGTCTGTACAAGATACAGGCCCCCCTTCACCACGCGAGGCAGTAGCACCACCTGTATCCAGCAAGTCGGTCCGATTTCCAGTACGGCCTGGTAAGGGCAAAGTGGGTCAGAGGTGTATCGTGAAGGCAAATCATTTCTTTGCCGAACTTCCAGACAAAGACCTTCACCAGTATGATGTAAGTTTACTTGGGCTATCTGGTGGGACTTGTTGTGAGGAAATACTGGAAGAAGCAGTCATGGGATGATCTTGACTAATTTATTGTGACAGATCAGGCCATGCCCCAGGTATCACTGATTCTCAGAAATGGTGCACAGACCAGTCAGATGACCATTGTGATTTGACCATTCTCAAGTTTGTGATGTTTTTTGCAGGTTGCAATCACTCCAGAGATTACATCTCGAGGTGTCAATAGGGCAGTCATGGAGCAGTTGGTAAAGCTTTACAGAGAGACAGCCTTGGGCCACAGGTTGCCTGCATATGATGGGCGCAAGAGCCTTTATACTGCTGGACCACTGCCATTCCAGTCCAAGGAGTTCCAAATAAGTCTTCTTGAGGAAGATGATGGCAACAATTCCAAAAGGTTTGAATACAGGCACTGCTGTGAAACAATTTCCTCAAATGTAAAGCTGCACACAAAAGAACACTGCATTGAGTCAGTCCAAATTGTTCTTGGAAACCTTGGCATGTCATCCTTTTTCCCTGCAGATTGAAGCTTATGTCTGTGTTTGCTAAGTGCAGAAGGGAAAGATCTTTCAAGGTGGTGATTAAGTTTGCAGCACGAGCTGATCTACACCACCTTGGCCAATTCTTGGCTGGCCGACAAGCAGATGCTCCACAGGAAGCTTTGCAAGTTCTTGACATTGTTCTCAGGGAGCTTCCAACTCATCGGTAAGTGATACTAGCTAGCTCCTGCTTCTACCATGATGTGTTTGAATTTTTGAATTTCTTATTATCTCAAATTGCTGTCCAGTTTTCCTTTACTAAGCTATCCTTAGTAAGAAGGTTTATATACAGTCGATTGCCAGGAGCTGATGAAAGGGATGTTATGTTTTTGATGGTTAATATCATGCATGTTGCTGTTGAAGGTCCATTTACATGCCTATTCCTGTTGCTGTGATTGAACCTGTAACTCCTGTCTCTGTTTTCCTTGAGAGTTGGGGTTTTATCTTTTTCATGCTTGCTGTTGGTTGCTCTTATGTTTTCACGTCTGAAATATCCATAATCTTGTGCTGGGGTGTTCTCTCAATTCTTTCCAGTTTGATGTAAGTTGTAAGAAAAGAGAAATTCTTAGTATTTATAAACGTATTTTTGTTCATAAGTGCCATGTGCTCTCTCTCTCTCTTCTGTTGGTATGGAATTTTTTCCTCTGGTTCTCAACCATTTCTCCTCCTTTTCCTGTATGCTGATGTGTTGTGGAATTGAAATGTCTGCAATGTTAGGATGGGTTGTCTCTCAACTCTATTGAGGGACTTAAAATTGTAAGTAAGAAAAGTTCTCAATACTGACAAGGATATGCTTGCATGGCGTGTGCCTGATGTCAATTGTAGTTTCTCCATGAGGATTAGGTGTGGACCGTAAACAGTAATGTGAGAAGTGAACTGGTGTGGGTCACACATTTGCTCTAGCATTAAAAGGGCAAGCTAAAATTGAAATGAAGCTTTCTGTCACAAGCTTGTTGCAGCTTGAATGAGGACACCTATTGACTTTTTGATGTAGCCATGTCTCATGAGTGCTAGCCAGCCAACATCATGACTGAATCTAATCCCATTGCTTCCAGAAATGCAACCAAAACTCAGGAATTGTTGTTTCTTGTATACTTGCCTGCATGAAATTTTGGGCAGATTATTATGTGTACTGATCTACACCCACTGTCAGGGAGCTGATGAAGTCAATGGGGAGTTAATAGCAGCTAGTCACAGCTATTCATGGTGAAGGTGATGCTCTGATACTTTGTGAGTGACACTCATAAGGTTATAACAGCAGTCATTCTTGTCTTAGTTTTTTGGTTTCTCTGGTTTTGACACAAATGGTTACCTATCTTCGAACATGTGATTGTGGATTTTTCTCAGCAATCTCATAGATATATATCATTGCATGGGGCAGGTGGTTTCCTTTTTTTTCCAATCACATTTGTCTTGGGATAATAACATGTTTGTTAGTGGTCCTTCTGTGCTGGCTTGTGTTGTCCTTCACTTGTGTGCAGATACTCACCTGTTGGCCGCTCTTTCTACTCACCAAACCTTGGTACCCGACAGTCACTGGGAGATGGACTGGAGAGCTGGCGAGGCTTCTATCAAAGTATACGCCCAACTCAGATGGGCCTGTCCCTAAACATTGGTAAGAGAGGAGCAACTATCAAGAGGACCTTGTAATGGGTCTTTGTCATTTCATTTGCAGATGAGCCATTTTAATCTGCAAACCCATATTGTCATTGGCTGTTGGGAAGTCATGGAAGCAGTAAGATTTGGGGTGGCTACTTTATTGTCACCTCCAATGATATCTTGTTCAGAAAGTTTGGTGAACATTATTGTATCCTGTGATGGCAAGTGGTATTTGGGATTATGCTGCCCTGAATGTTGTGGGACTTTCAAAGTATGAAGTGCAGTTTCCGCATCTCATGGGTTGTGTGTTCCATCAGACATGTCATCAACTGCCTTCATTGAGCCAAAAACTGTGATGGAGTTCATTCGAGATCTTCTGAACAGGGATATGTCAAGGGGCTTGTCTGATGCAGATCGAATTAAGGTCTGTCCTCAATCTTCCATACAAGTGGGAAACTGGTTAGCACTTAGGTCATTCCGAATTGGGATGAGTTCAAAATAGGGTTAGCCTAAACCCTAAACCTGTGTTAGCCTCTGATCAAACATCTCTGTAGCTAACTTTTTTATATTACTGTTTGTCTGTTTCATGATCAAGCAGTCCGTAGAGATGGGAACCAAATTCTGTGCTGCACTAAAGGGGGTGACTTGATTTTGCAGATCAAAAAAGCCTTGCGTGGTGTGAAGGTGGAGGTCACACACCGTGGAAGTATGAGACGGAAGTACCGAGTTTCAGGGCTCACAACTAAGGCCACAAATGAACTTGTGTATGGCAGCATCTTGACTTGCATGCAACTGTAATGTTGTATTGCTCATCTGTTCGATTGGCAAAATTACATGCACTCTGGAAGTCATCAAAATAGTCATTCATTTTTATGGATGGTAGCAGTCAGTAGGTTTAAATTGAGTTGCTTGTGCAGATTTCCTGTTGATGAGATTGGCACGATGAAGTCGGTCACTGAATACTTCAAAGAGACATATGGATATGTCATTCGTCACCCATTCCTGCCATGCCTCCAAGTTGGCAATGACCAACGACCCAACTATCTTCCTATGGAGGTGTGCAAAATTGTGGAAGGTCAGCGATACTCAAAACGCTTGAATGAGCGGCAGATTACAGCTCTCCTGAAAGTCACATGCCAACGACCTCGTGAACGTGAGAATGATATTTTGCAGGTGTGTTTCAGCTAGACTCCTACCTATGGCTGTACTGGTTGTCTTGAGCAATCAGCAAACACTTCATTACTTTGTGCTGCTGACTTGCCAGAGTCCTTTCAACATGTGCAATGGCTATGCTTCTGTGTAAGCACACAGCAAGAGATGTCTGAAGCTGGAGAGCAATTGTGTTGCTTTTTTGGGGGTTGGTTGCAGACTGTAAATCATAATGCATACCATGAGGATCCATATGCACAGGAGTTTGGGATTCACATCAGTGCTCAGCTTGCCCAAGTCGAGGCTCGGATCCTACCAGCTCCTCGGGTTTCTCTCTTCTCACTACATGCCTGTCTCTCTGATGAGTACCTATTTGCTAGGTCCAACCTGTTGTCACTGATTCTAACTGCGAGTTGGGTGCCTTTTGTAGCTCAAGTATCATGATACTGGGAGAGAAAAAGAATGTCTTCCTCAAGTTGGACAGTGGAATATGATGAATAAGGTAGCCAAATTTGCTTTATTTGGGTCTTGACAACTACTGAACTGTGCTGGTTGGAGTGGAGTTGCTGGATGGAAAGATGTTCTGAAGCCATTGTTCTAAAATGGTGCTGCCTTGCCTTGTGCTGGTAATGACCATCTTCTCTAATTTGCAGAAAATGGTGAATGGTGGAGTTGTCAACCACTGGGCTTGTCTCAATTTCTCAAGATCTGTGCAAGAGAATGTTGCTTCTGCATTTTGCGCTGAGTTGGCTCACATGTGCCAAACATCTGGAATGGTATTGTGCTGAATTTTCTGTTCTCAGTTTCTGCATTGGGTTTGCATTGCTGCTCCTTTCATCAAACATTCTAAAGCTGGCATGTTGCTGTACACTGCAGGCTTTTCGGGGTGAACCCATTGTCCCAGTTCAGAGTGTGCGCCCAGAGCATGCTGAGCGTGCTCTGTCACACCTCTGTGAAGATGTTAAGAAAAGGACAAAGGACAAAGGCTTAGATCTTCTTGTGGCCATTCTGCCTGACAGCAATGGATCACTTTATGGTATGTAAGGTGACAGTTGGTATGTGATATTTAGGTTACAGAATCTCCACATTCTGCTCACATTTACTGGAGACTGCTGCTGTCTTACATTGTAGTTGTGGATGTAGGTGACTTGAAGAAGCATTGCGAGACTGTGCTTGGAGTGGTGTCACAATGCTGCCTGACCAAGCATGTTTATAAGATGAGCAAACAGTATATGGCCAATGTTGCTCTGAAGATCAATGTGAAGGTACACATCTTATAAGAGCACACTGTCATTGCTTTGTCCTGTTGAGAGGATAAATGCCTGTGCACTGGCCCCTTTTGGGGTTCCACCCAAATGGTTTGTCACTCATGAACATTTGGATGATTTGTGGCTTGCTGGGGGAGGACAGGTTGGGGGTCGGAACACTGTCTTGGTTGATGCACTAACACGAAGAATCCCATTAGTAAGTGACATTCCCACCATCATATTTGGTGCAGATGTCACACATCCACATCCTGGAGAGGATTCTAGCCCTTCCATTGCTGCAGTGAGTTCCCTCTTAACCAGATTCTTTCTATCTGACATGATTTTTAGCTTCCTGCTTTGCCTCACAAGTCAATTGCATCCAAGACTTGGATTTAGCTCATGTGTTGCTTGACCACTGTGCCAGCGCTGTGGTTGATTTCTTGTGGTCTGTTTTGGAATTAGGTGGTAGCTTCACAGGACTGGCCTGAAGTCACCAAATATGCAGGCCTAGTATGTGCTCAAGCACACCGGCAGGAGTTGATTCAAGACCTCTTCAAAACTTGGGTGGATCCCCAAAGAGGCCAGTGCACAGGAGGCATGATCAAGTACACACCCTCACTTTGAGCATTTTTTTTCTCACTTAAATGATTAGGTGGAAACCAGGTTCACCATTTTCTTTTTTGGAGAAGAAATTCTTGCAGCTTTTTTAACTGTAGTAATTATGTCCCTGTTCGTGATAGGGAACTCTTGATATCTTTTCGGAAAGCAACAGGTCAAAAGCCTCTGCGCATCATCTTTTACAGGTTTGTCTGATTGGATCATATTCTCCAGAATTTTTGTGTGCTTGTGGGTGTGCTTAGTCATGTAAGTTTTGTAGTGATTGACTGGTGTCTAGTTTATATTAGTAATGTATACTTAGGGGTTGTGTCTAAGAAGCCCAAGAAGGTGCAACCTGAATCCTCTGCTGTATTTGGAGCTGGTGTACTTCTAGGTACACCTACCAGTGAAAATCGGCATTCTTCTGCCAAGTTTAGTGTTTCAAAATAGCTCATTATCAGTATGTCCATGGATTGCAGGGATGGTGTAAGTGAAGGGCAGTTCTATCAGGTCCTCCTTTACGAGCTTGATGCCATCCGAAAGGCTTGTGCATCGCTTGAGCCAGATTACCAGCCACCTGTCACATTTGTGGTGGTACAGAAACGTCACCATACACGCCTCTTTGCCAGCAATCACAATGACAACCGCAGTGTGGATCGTAGTGGGAACATTCTCCCAGGTTAGTCTCTTTTCATGTGCCATGTGATTATCATGCCTGGTAGCTAGCTCTCTAGCAGCATTTTGTTTCTTGATTGAACTGTCATCCCAGGTTGTGCTAGGTTGCAAGATTGGAGTCTGTCCAGGCTCTGTTGTCTTGTCTTGCTAGAAAGATATGCAATGGATCCATCCAGAATATGTCGCACTTTTGTGATTTTACAAGAACATCTCATAGTTTGATTGCTAAGTACATAGAGCCTAGCTACTTGCCTCCATAGTTTTTAGTAACTATGTTGTTGGTGGGATACATATATGACTGAACACTCATTTGGAGCAGTTGGTGAAAAGATACCAACCTGAAGCCACGTGGGTTCTGCCAATACTGTGTTTTTGTCTAGCAATCCTCTCATGTTTTGGACTTGTTTGGTACTGTCCAGGCACGGTCGTGGACTCAAAAATCTGCCACCCTACGGAATTTGATTTCTATCTTTGCAGCCATGCAGGGATTCAGGTTGGGTCTCATGAGCTCTTTTTGAGAGATATTGTTGTTTGTTCTTGGGTTACACCGCATGTTTGTTCTATGCTCTTTCAAGTTGTCTTTGTGATTATTTCTCTTCTTCTCTCAGTTTGCTGTCAAGATCACATGCTGTTTAGTCTGAAAGTTTATTTCAACTTAGAAACAGTTCATTTCTCAATTGTTATTCAGGTTATTCTGCTGTGAGTTTTTGATTCTTATGAGAAGGGTCTTTTCTTCTGTGTTCCTTGTCTTCTTGCCAAGGTAGAGGAGTGGGCTCCCTAGTTGTCTGATGAGGTTGATGCAATGCAATGATATGTAGTTGTGACTGGTGTTTGTTGGGTTTGTGAGCAGGGGACCAGCCGACCTGCACACTATCATGTGCTGTGGGATGAGAACAAGTTCTCAGCAGACAGTTTGCAGTCCTTGACAAACAACCTCTGCTACACGTACGTTTGTTTGTCCCCAAAGTAAAAAGTACTCAGGCTGTATGGTTATCAAATTCCAGTGTAGATATACTGATGGGTTCTAATAATACTTTCTTGTTTGTAACAGGTATGCAAGGTGCACTCGATCAGTCTCTATTGGTGAGCACCTCCCAATCTGTGGAGCCTGGGATTCTTGTTGTTTACTTTTGAGCTCAAAATGCTGTGAGTTTTGTTTACAACAAAGAGGCTATACAATACTTTTGAGCTCAATACTCCTTTCTTTATGTTTGTGCAGTTCCACCTGCCTACTATGCACATCTGGCAGCCTTCCGAGCAAGGTTCTACATGGAGCCAGAGGCATCAGACAGTGGATCATTGACCAGTGGACCGGTGCCTGCTGCTGGCAGAAGCACAGGCACAAGCATGTCCACTCGGACAAACCGGGTTGCAGTGAGTGGATCAGTGCGGCCACTTCCTCCTTTGAAGGAAAATGTGAAGAAGGTTATGTTCTATTGTTGAGGCTTGTTGGGGAAGACCTGGTGTAACTGACACCATCTATGTGAAGGTAAAAAACACTCTGGTGTCCAGTAACAATGCGGGTGGACTGGGCCTGCCTTTTCAAAGCTTTCTTGAATCTGTTTTATGTAGGCAGCAAAGCAAAGCTACTGAGAGCCCTCTTCTGAAGTTAAGATGGATGTGGCAATGTGCAATCGGCCCACATGTTTTCTGTTCTAGTATTAGTGTTGCTAGTTTATATTTATGTATGGCCTCTTTGTTCTGTTAGTGGATTGATCGTAAGGTTTTCTTTCAAGGTATAAAATCTTGTCATATCTTCTCCTAGTTTACCCATATCCTCTCAAGAAATGCAATTTAAACTTTGTTGCAGTACAAAATTATGGATTTTCTTCTCTGAGCAGCACAAATCTTTGTCAATGTCTTTTTTTGGGCAAAATATTGCATCCTAGCAACAAAATAAGAGCCTACACAACTCATGGTAATGATTTTTTGTTGGCAGATTTTTTTGAAATCACTAGATTTTGACCGTAGGTTTCATCATATTGCAAAAACATATGAGATTTTCCCTCACAAAATTAAAAAGAAAGCTCTGCTTATCATTAGTTAATTAAAGAATGAAATACACTATTTGATCATAGAAATTGATTTTCCCAAAGTTGTTTTTGTAGATTTGAGCCTGGTAGTTGCCGGAGCTTCTGATTTCTTTCCAACTAATGGAAAGATTTCCCCTTTGATCCATTGTACAAGTGCCATTTCTGAAAATGAGGATGAAAACAAAGAGTTGAAAATGAAAATAATTACAAATTTCACACCAAAGTTGAAGTATACAAGGACTTGAAACAAAGCCCTTCAGGATGAACAAAATTTAGGAACAAGTTTCATACAAAAATTGAACAAGTATAAAACTACTTCTACAACTTCAATGAGGACTCAGACTTTCACATTTCACACAAAAGTTGAAGATCAAATCTCGCAACACCAATACTGCAATGTGCATCTTCAATCAAAGATCTTGTTGCTCTGCCTAATCTTTGTTCAAATGCACATATATCCAAGCAGGTATTGATTGAAGATTAGCAGAGCACCAAGATACAAATCTGGTTCTTCCCATATCATTTTTGCTTTGACCGTTGCCTTGCAACACATAAATGCATCATGAGAAGAAGACCTTGCTACAAATCCCACATGCCAGAATACCTTGAAAAAGAATTCCCAGCAGCTAATACTCCCATCCCCTGTCCAGTGACACTGCAGGTACACAAAAAAAACCAAGCTTCAACTGTAAGATGTCCTCACTGCAGAGCCCAATTCAAGCTGCCAAATCAACAAAACCTGCCTCACAGCATCTCCTTGTGAACAGCAATGCACGTGTACCTGGGTGAGAAGATCACGTTGAGAAACTCTTGCTGCATAATCATTTCAGCAGAGCTTGTGTTGCATTTGATCTACAGAAGCAAGAAAGCACCTTCTGTGCAGAAAAAAAAGTTTGGCTTCTTTACCCATGTGAGAGAGAGGACATGAAAACGTTTCTTCAGAAATGGGTGGTGTTCAGAAACACCATTTAGGGCTTTTGCACTGTGGGTCTCCAGAGAGTCCCCTCACTTCTTGGCTCTCTTGGCTGGAGATGCAACCGTCTTGCTTATTTTGCCAGGTATTACAGCAGACTTGGAGGATTTGGACTTTGCAGACTTGACGGATTTGGGGGCCTTCCTCGGGGTACCAACTTTCTTTTTCGATGCAGTCTTCTTCACAGCAGTGGGTTTGTTTGTCAGAGACGCTGCAGGCTTTCTTGCTGCAGAAGGAGCTGTCACCTTCTCTTCATCTTTAGACTTGCTCGCTGCAACAGGTGCCTTGCGTGGCGGCTTCACGGCAACAGGTTTCACTGATTTCGGTGCCTTGGGAACTTTGGTCGGCTTGGCAACAACTGCACCCCCTCCTAGCTTGACAGCTTTGGATAGAGCACCGTTGGCTGTCTTGCTCTTCACGCGACTCGAAGCTTTTTTCGCCACTTTGGTAGGCTTGTGGGCTTTGATCTCCTTGCTGCTGTCCTTGATGGCCATCGCGGCCTTGGGCGCCTTGACTGGCTTCTTGAGCTCATCCGAAAGCTTGAAGGAGTTCTTGACCTTGTAGACCTTGCCCTGCTTCGTCATGTTGCGCAGCTGGATGGACAAAATCTTCTTGAAGTTGGGAGGCAACCCAGTCTTGTACATGTCCTCTAGATACTTTGCAATTGCATACTGGCTTGACCCTGTTCGCTCCTTCAACGCACCAATGGCCTCCTTCACCATCTACCAGGCAGCAAGAAACCCCAAGGAAACAATGATCAGGGCATTGTCAGATACCAGCCAACAACCCAAAACAAAACCCAAAAGGATGAAAAAAAATCCCCATCGCAAGCATGCATCTCTAAACAACCCAAGGAAAGAAACCCACAAAAACAGTCTCCTGAATCAAAAGCCTCCACCAAAGCTTGTTCAACTAGGGTTCATGCTTTTTTTCAAAAAACATCTGTGCATTCTCTGCAACAGAAAGATGGGTATGTATCATAGAGAAAACCAAACAAAGAACCACGATCACTAGCATTCTACAGAATCCAACAGGAGCGACATGTTACCAGAAGGTAAGAAGGGTGAGCAGCAGTGGAAGAGGCATGAGCACCCTTGACGCTCTTAGGCTTCTTCTCCTTAGGGATCTTCACTTTCTTCTCCTTCACTGCAACAGCTTTAGACTCCCCACCCTTGCTACTATTCTCCACTGCAACCACCTTCTCCGCACCGGAAACTGCCAAAACAGCCTCATCTCCTCCATCCTCCCCCTCAACCACTGCAGGCCCAACATCACTTCCAGCCATTGCAAAAGAAAAAAAAAAACTACCACCCGCACTATCTCTTTGAGACTCCTTCTCCTCACCACCCACAAGAGAACCTCGCCACACAAAACACACACACACACCCTTGTTCTCCTTCTACTTCTCCTCCCCCGACGAGCAAATTCTTCAAAAACAAGATGAACCAATTGCGGCAAATTCTTCTACAACAAAATACACACAACAGACTTGCACAATTCTCGCAGAAATTCGATAATCACAAAATGCAAACAAGAGATGCGCGTGTGCGGATCCGTGTTCTTATACTTGGGACTGAGCGCGGGGTTTGGGGGTTGCTGCAGGCGGCGGGGATCGAGCTGCTCTGACCGGACGAGAAGAGAACAAGAGCAGCGGTCCTTGAAAAGCGCCATGAGTGCACGTAAAGCTTCCTCTCTGCACCAATGGGAGTGCAGCGATGGCGCTCACGAGGATCGATGCGCCCACCCCGCGGAGTCCCCACCCACTTAGCACCTACTTATTGTCGTTGGATCTTCGCATCCGACGGTCCAGTATGATTTGGGAACGTGTATGGGATTTTTGAATTCCCAAAGAACCAACCGCTGAGCCCAAATTTGAATGTTTTTCGGGCAAGGAAAAAAAATAAAAATCCCAAAGTTTTCGAATTCCTGCCCCCCACCCACCCCCAACCCCGTTAAAAATGAGATTTTTGTGGGGCAATTTTTTGCCCTTCATTATTATATAGGTGCAAAAATCTGGCTTCGTCATGATGGAACCGGTCCATATTGACCGTTGGATCCTAATATCATATAGTACCCTGGTGCCTTTGGCACAAACTATATTATTTTTATAAATAAATTTTGAATTTATTTTTTAAAATTTCTTCTGTGAAAGAGCAATTTTTAATTTTTTTTGGGAAGGAAAATGAAAAATCTCTTGAACTCTTTTGGAATATTCTATTTTTGAAATGGAATCTTTCAAACTTTAAATTATTTTTTTCATTGGGCAGTCCTCATGTGCTGAAGCTGCCCCTGTACTATATATTGTATTTGTTAAATAAGCTCTACAATGAGCTTAGAGGAAACGAAGCTTCATTGTGGAATTTTGAAGATCATAGGGTTTGATCTGGTGGGCAGCAGTTTTTTTTTTTTTTAAAATTTATGTCGAGAATTTGGCGATTTTTTTTTTAAATAGAAAAATTAGTCAAGCTTACACTAGAAAAACAAAAATTTCCCCAATTTCTTGTTGAAAAATGACCAAGTTTCGCCAAGAAAAAAAAACACTGTTCAATTAATGAAAAAAATGAATTGATTTTGATGTTGAAATGGTGGCAGTGAACCAGCACCCATCAGCACACACCATGAAGGATGGATGGTAAGTGATGAGGAAGCAGTTTTCTGTTGGGTTTCCTAGCTAACCATGGTGGTTAGCCCAGTTGGTAGGTTGTTAGTAAGTAATAAAAACAGCCTTTACTTATGTGTAAACCATCTGCTTAGTTAGTAGTTACCTATTTTTCTACCTATGTACTACCTATCTATATATGAGACCTATTCTTACAAAATTGATTACCAAGGTGAAACCCAAATATTAACTCAATTGAGGTTCATCCACAATTGAGTAAAGAAGAGGCATCCAGTGGATGGTGCATTGGTGAGTGTTAGTTCATTATGCCATGCAGAATTTGAATGAAATATTGAATGACATTACACGCAAATTGAATCTGAATTAAATTGAATTGAAATTCAATTCAATTCAATTCACATTTTTTAATTGAAGAAAAATGGAATGCAAATTGATGAAAAAGGTATTGAAAATTTACTATGAATATGGTGTTGGAATTTTTAAAAAAAATTTTTTTTTGAAAAAACACATTTCCATGCTTCTTGACTTTGGAATGTGCTAAACATATTTCAATTTGTAAATATTCAAGTGATGATTATGATTTACGATTATTCTTTTAGGGTTTGAGATTCATCCTTCTTTACAAATTCCTTCATACAAAAAAAGATTTGCTTGATCATTGTACATAACCGAATCACATAAGAAAACTTCAAATTCAAAAGGTTGAAATGTGCAAACAAGACTAAAAACACATTGAACACTAATAATATGAATACAATATTTTTGGGATGTATTAAAACATGAAAAATCAAGCATTGGTTACACTTGTTCACATTTACATCTTAAAATAAGAATTTGCTCAAACAATGAAAGAGACTAGATTGCAAACAAAAAGTTTTAGTGTTATATAATTGGATTCCATTTGGTGGTAAGGAAGCAAAGTTCTTTTTTTTCAAAGGCCCATGCAAAGACAAAGACTTGATGATTTCTTTGCAGAAAATCGATGAAGAGCTTCTTCACCTATACAACAAAGATTGCAAGTGAAAGAGACAGAGAAATTTGTTGAGTGTGCAATTCACAGACCAGCAAAACAGAGATGTTGAAAATGCTCATATCAGTCACATAAGCTCAAAAGTGTTTGACAGTAGCTTCATTGCTTCCTCCAAATAAATGAACCTCATACAATTTTCAAGAATCTGAACGGGCTTCCTTCCTTCACATAGAAGGAAATTCAGAATGGAAACATGAGTCTCTGAGTTATCAGTCGCAGAGCAAATCATTTTGTAGCCTGCGCACATGTAAAGCTCAGCATTTGTAACCATGTGCTGCTTGCTGCAAAATGTGAAGATGATCCAGATGTAGTTGATGAGTCCCTCTACTCTGACCCCACAAATTGTGGCAACTGTTCATGCAGGACGCGGATATGATATGTTCTCAAGCACCTCAAGATTCCATTGACCTTCATCAACACCAACAACACAGACAAATGTTTACCCTGGGACTCTCCAATGTCTGAACCTGCACTCAACACCTGATCCTCCATACACTTCTCGTACTTTGGCAGATCAAGCCTGTTGGCAGATGAATACCAAAAACAACTCAAAACATCAAGATGCTAATAAGAATGAGAAACCCATTTATGCCCAGTATCTATGAATGAAGCACCAGAACCAGCAGGAGACATTTGAGCTGCAATCCATCATCTGAGAAGAAGATTTGAGGGACCCAACCTCCTGTATTAGCAAATTTACTAACTATCACCCAGTCCTTCACCAACCAGGACATAAGAGGATTAGAGCATTGCTCTCACATCTGAAACCACTGCACTTTTAACAGTAACCCTAGAACTGAGAAGAGCTCACACCTCTCATCTTCAAAAACACCAGTGCACTCAAGAAACCAAACCCTCTGCCAAGAGTTTGAAATCATGTCGGAGCTGATGAAGACAACCATGCAAAACATCACAATTGCATCAGAAGTACCAAATTTTGCAGCATCTGCATCCAAAGTGCATCAGGATCTGCATCAAAATTACATCTGTGTACCTGTGTTGTTGCTGGAGGAAGGTAGACAGTTGCAAGAGCAGTAGAGATACATGTCCCTTCTCTGTCTGGAGCCTGGCAAGCTCTTCTCTCTGAGATGCACTGAGGGGTTTTGAAGAAAAACATTTTTCCTTGAAGTGGTGGTGGTGTTCAGAAACACCAGTGATGCAAGGGATAGTTGTGGTGCCAGGGCTTACTTCCTGGCTTTCTTCGATGGAGGAGGAGGCGCAACACCTGATCTGCTTGTTCTACTCGCTGTTGCAGCAGCAGCTCTAGTACTGACCTTGGGTTTTGCTGCTGTCTTCACTGATTTGGAGACAAGTTTCTTGCCAGGGGTTACCACTTTCTTAGCTGTAGAAGAAGACTTCTTCCTCACTGGAGCAGCAGCAGCTTTTTTTACGGGAGATGCTGCAGCCTTGTTATTGGCAGGAGCTGCAGCAGCCTTGAACTCTTCTTCGGCTTTCTTCGTCGTTCTTGTAGCTACAGCTGGTGCCTTCTTGCGTGGTGGTGGTGGCTTCACAGCAGCTTTCGACAACTTGGGTGCCTTGGGAGGGGCCCTTGGGGCTTTGGCTGCAGACTTGGTCTTCTTCAAGCGGGTGGCAGGTGGTGGTTTTTTCGCTGCGACTTTTGTGGGCTTCAAGGGCGCTTTGATATCCTTGACCTTGGACTTGTCCATCGCTGCTACAACAACGGGCTTGTTGGGAGCCTTAGATTCGACATCATTCTGTAGCTTAAAGGAGTTTTTGATCTTGTACACCTTCCCCTGCTTCGTCATGTTGCGCAGCTGGTTGGACAAAATTTTCTTGAAGTTGGGAGGCAAGCCGGCCTTGTACACTTGTTCCAGATACTTGGCAATTGCATATTGGCTTGATCCCGTGCGCTCCTTCAAGCTCCCAATCGCCTCCTTCACCATCTGCCAAGAAGGAAGCAAACAAATCCAAATGGAAAACCCAACCCCACCGCAAGCACAAACCAATAAGAAACATTCCAGCACTGCTGCCAAAAGCTACAAATTCAACAAGCAGCCGTCAAAGGGTAGTAGCCACAGAGAGAGAGAGAGGTCTGCAAAGTGATAGTACCAGGAGGTAAGATGGGTGTGCTGCAGCAGGGCCATTGGCAGCTTTAGGCATCTTCTTAGGCTTCTTCTCCTTGGGAGCCAGCTTCTTCAGCTGCTTCTTCTCCCGGTCCCCCTGGTTAGGCAACGACGACTTGGCCTTCTTCTCCCTGGGAGGATTCACTCTCTTCTTCTCCTTGGAAATTTTTTTTTCCACCTGAATGATACTAGTACTCTCCACTTCCACGGTCTCCTTCTCAGACTCCGTTCCTGAAGCAGCCAAAACCGTGGTCACTCGCTCTTCAACTACCACAGCAGTAACAGCAGCAGCAGCAACGTCAGGCACATCATCAGTTGCTGCAGCCATGATTTTCGCAAGTTCACGGATAAACAAGGAGGAGGAAAAAAATAAAAATAAAAAATAAAAAATCCCTCGTGAAATAACAACAAACAAAAACCCACAAACTCCTTCCTCCTCCTCTCTCTTCTCCTTCTTCTGACTGCCGAATCCTTCAAAACCAAACTCACCCAGCTGCCTTCAAACACTTCCAAAACTCCACCAAAATCCTTCCTTTGATTCAATGAGCTCTCACCAACACATCCAACAACCCAGGAATGCAAAATCAATCTGAAAACACACACAAATTCCTCCCTCTACTCTCGTCGCCACCGTCGTCGTCGTCTTCTTCTTCTTCTTCTTCTTCTTCGTCTTCTTCTGCTTCTGCTGCAGCGGCTGTCGCATGGCAGGTGGCAGGGATCGAACCTGTGACCTATTTTGAGGGCAGTCTAGAATGTCTGGGTCTAGGGAACCTATGAATAAGTAGGTACCTAGGCGCTGACTAGACTTACGTATTAAAGGTCGGGAAAAAAGTAAAGGTTTAAAAAATTATAAAAGATTTAAATTTTTTTTAAAAAATTAAAACTACCGCTACTATCACTGGCCAATGGAAAGCCGGGATTCCTGTTCACGGGGATCTATTCTAGTAGGAATAACCGCCGCCGTTGGATGCCCACGTCCGACGGCCCAACATGATTTGGCACTTGGTACCCCCCTAAATTCCAGTTTGATGGGAAGTAGGTACCTACCTGTTATTATTATAGTAATAATAATTATTATTACTACTATTATTACTTATTATTATTATTACTATTATCGTTATTATTATTATTATTTCCGTGTGTGTGCATGAGGGTGATTCCAGGTTCCAGGGGGGTCGATTCCAAAAACTGTAATCGTCGGGTCAAAAGGACCAATGGATTCATCATGATCCCATTTTTGAAAAACAGCTGACTTTAATGAATGAATGAATCACATGAATAAATGAAGGAATGAATGAATGAATAGTTTCACATTTTCTTCAGGTAGCGTTGAATGAATGAATGAATGAATGAATAAATTCATTCATTCGTTTATTATTCCCGTCCTTTGACTGTGGTTACCAAGGTTCAAACTCAGGTTCAAAATTCAAATCGGTGTTGTTCTTTTTCCCCTTTTATTTTTGAAAAAAAATAAAATGGTAACTTACCTACCTACAAGTGTTGTGTGGTTATTTGAATTTTTAAAGAACCACTGGGCTCAAGTTTTTTTTTTTTTTCATTGTTTCAGATTCAGAGAACCCTTGGTTTTGGTCCTTTGAAAAAATCCCAAAAATAATAATAATAATAATTTATTTATTTTTTAAATCATCGATTCTAGTGGAATACTCTATGGAATACAATTTTTCACTCAGCCAAAATTTAGTGGCCAATTTGAGTTTCTTTAGCTGCTTATTTGAAGATAATATACCATTTGCATTTGTGCTTGAGAAATGTTTTTTGGGTAAAATCTTTGAGCAAAGTTTTATTTGGGGAAAAAAGTATGTGTATAAAAATGGGATTGGCCATCACCAATTTCACTTTCAGAACTTAGTTTTGACTCCAAGTCACTTAATATTAATTTCTGACCATAGCTAGGACTAATTTGACTACTACAAGTCACTTCTTGATACTAATCTCTGACCATTAATTAGCACTAATAATAGTGGGTGCTTAGCACTAATCACATCTTACTCAATGTGACTCCAAGGTCATTGACCCAAGTTTAGGTTGCCATGCATTTACTACATCAATTACCAAGTCAAATTGTAGGATTTAGTGATTGGAATCTAGTTCAGTGTGAATTAGGTTTTAGTTTTAGTTTGTTTTGTTAGTTGGGAATTTAATTTAGTGTGAATGGGTTTTTAATTATGTTGTGAGTTTTGAAGGGTTTATTCTCAAGGTGTGGTTTTGGAGTCTAGTTTTTTTTTCAGGTTTTGTTTTGTATTTTGTTTGAGCTTTGAGCTTGGATCCATGAGATTTGCAATAAATTTTATTTTTGACAAAAAATTGTCACAAGGAGACACAATATTTTGAAAAGAGAATATTTTATCATAATTATCTTCTTTTTTTTAAATGTCAAGTTGTGATAGAAAATACTTTTTTGGGGGGAGAGGGTATTACCACATTCATATGTATTGGCTATAGTTTTTAAAAGTTCTTTGGAAACATGTCACCATTTAAGGTGAAGGGAGGTTCCTATGGATTAGTATACATTATTGGCTTTGTCCCTCTCTTGGGAGAGAGGCATTGGAGGGGGGTGTGGAAACTCCTTTTAGGGGTAGAGAATCATAGGTAGCATGAATGGATAAGGTTACATGTGTAAGTGTAGGTTTGTGACCTGCCAAAGTTAACTTGGGTTGGGTTGAGCAACTTGAGGTGGTGTGCTATGGGTTGGGAAAGTGTTTTTTTTTTTTCCAATTCCAAGAGGGTTGTTCCTTGAGTTGGGGCCGAATTATTTAATAACAAACTCAAAGGTGATTTTCATTTCAAATTATTTTTGTGAAGAACTAATATACCTAATAACAAATTTGAGTTTTTTTTTAAAAAAACAAAAAGAAAAGTTGGCATATTTAATAACAATTTATTTATTGCTTTTTATTTCTAAGTGGGTTTGAGATAATTAAGATTTCCTTGTTTCCTTTTTCCCTAAGTTTCATCTTTTAGTACCAATCATAGTTTCTAAAATATTTATATATAAAATATTTCAAGATATTTAGAACCTTATTGGTGATTGCATGCCTTCTCAAGAAACGTTTGCTTCGAAGAACTAGGAAAAAAAAAATAGGCTCTATCCTCTAGCACCATATCTCATGTTAACATATATGTTTTAATCACCTGCCTCCTCAAAAAAATTTGTTTTTCCATCCATTTCTTGTTACATGCTAATGTTGGTGGGTTCAAGATTATAGGCTAGCTCTCAATCAAATTTATGGGTATCAAGGGTGGAGGTTTACAATTTGGTAGAATGGGACTTAGTAATTTGGCAGAAATATAATCTTCAAAAAAAAAATCCTCTAAAAGAAACTAAAATCCTTCAAGATATCATCTACTCTGTAACTAATCTCAAGATTCAACACAACCCAAAAATCCTCATATGAAAATAGACCTATTATTATTATGTACCAAGGGGGCCAAAATCCCTTAAGCTACTATTATACTCTATAATGAATCTAAACACAATACCCTTTGCCTTGGTAGGCAAAGCCAACAAAGTTAAGGGGAGATGATGGTGTGTGTGTGCACATCAGATTTGAGCTCTGGGAAGGAAGCTACAAACTGCATATATACTCTTGTGAGATGTCTCACATCTGACATCTTCATTCTAGTGCAAAAGACATGTGATTTTGGCGCAGTGTCGAGCAATAGTTGTTATTGTGGTTCCCATCAAAACCTCTCTCAAAATGGCCAGGATAGAAAATTTGTAATCCACATTCCATACTGCTCATCATCACCTGTAATCAGATTGTCATACTGTGCTTAAATCAATGTTTAGTGAGAAGAATTGAGTAAGTATGCATGAGTTATACGTGCATTTAGCAAAATGGTTTAGAGCTGACTTGCTGAGTATCATACTAGATGTGATCATAGTACGAGTGTAATTTGTATGTAGCAACAGGCTGCAACATCCTTGAGCAAATTACACAACCCAGTTATAAGTACTTGCTTAAACCCCAAAATGCTTGATAAACTGAAAATGGCATACTGACCAGGGAAGACGATGTCAACTTATGAAAATAATGCATGCAATGACCTCTAGGAGGGGGAGCGGGGTTCCCCAAACACAACAAGCATCCAATCAAGTAAAGGATGGTGTAGTATGGGTTTATAGTTATCATACTTGGAAAGGGCAGGTGCACAACACTTATTATGACCAATTGACCTGCAATTCGTTGATTTTCCAATCTCATGGGTTAGTAAGGATGTTTTAAGAAAATTCAGAGTTTCGTAAAGTCTAATGTGAGTTTACCTCCAGAACGTGCCAGGCATATATTGTGATCCTAGTTTTTATGCAAAAAATGTGATCCTAGCTTCTTCATACTACTTATTCTAGAATACAATTCACAAAATACAAAAAGACTCATGTTGATGAAGATTGCTTGTCAACTACCAAAATGCAATTATTAAATTTTTTTTTTCTCACTATTCTGTTTCTTCAACCAAACGACTATTAGTTGCAATGGATAGAGATTTCAAAAGCGACTCACAAACGTGCATATGACAAAGTATGGCATCAGATGCCATAGTTGGTTGGTTTTTTTAAGTAGGGAAATTATTGTTGCATTTTCATGGGTGCTCATGAAAATCAATTGACAAATCAAGAGCTCGCAATAAGGAGTACAGCTTGGTCTTACAGTTTGTTTGTATGGTCATGAGATCACCAAATTCACTACCTGGCAAAAAAGCAAAATCAAATGTGGATGCGAGGAACCAAAAGCTAATTTGATCTGGCTCCCAGTAGGTACTGCCAATTTGATGACCACTCTCTCATCATATCTCTCTGCAGAAACTCAGGAACTTCTTGTCCTCACTTAAATAGCAAACTGTAACTAGATAACCTTGCTCTCCGGAGAAACAGCATGAAGCAATCTCCACGTAGCTTTTAATAGGATGGAAAATGAGTCAATTCTACCCTAAGAAAAGTAACTAAGTTTCCCACTCTCTCAAGTTGGGTTTCTTGGCCACTCAACCCACCTTTTTTTTCCCATGCAAACAAAACTTGTAGATAGATGCTAGTTGACTAAAATTGCACATAGTTTATGTACCATTCTTTCTTGTACACGGAATTAAACAAGTTCACCTATTAACAAAAGATCTGCAGCATCAATATAGGAAGTAGGCTAGCTAAGTAAAATCAACATGCAATGCACAAGTTTTATCCACAGTGCACATGGAATCCCAATTGCCTGGATGGAGAGTAAGTAAGTAAGTATGTCCCATAAAAACAATATTCAGAATTAAGGGGCCACAATGAACCAGCACCCACCAGCCCACCATGAAGGATGAATGGTAAGTGGTCGGGAAACAGTTTTCTGTTGGGTTCCCTAGCTAACCATGGTGGTTAGTTCAGTTGCTTTTTTTCCTTTTTTTTTCTCCCTACATAGGTAACCTACGCAGGTTGTTAGTAGCTAGGTAGTAAAAAAACCTTTACCTATATATAAACCATCTACTTACCTTCTAGTTACCTATTTTCTTACCTATCTACCTATATATGAGACCTATTTTCCTACCTATCTACCTATTTTATTTATTTTTGTTTTGTTTTAGAGGGTGGGCAGGGTTTGGCTAATTCGAGCATTCGTACGACCATAGGCTGCCATTTGAATCGTTCTAAAGTTGCCAACTAGCATCATATGATTATTAACATGAATTGTTATTTGCCCCAGGGGTAATTGCTCACCGGTATAGCCCAGTGTTGGGCGGTTCATGACTTTTATGAAAAACCTTTGGTTTCAGTTCTTTTTTTTTAAATGGTGTCGGTTTCTATTCCACACAAAAAAATGGAACCCGTGGTCCAATTCTGTTTCATTTCTTGGAAAAAAAATTCTGGTTTTAGATTTGGAAATCAGACTTGGTTTCAGTTCTGGTTTCAGATAGCTCGGTCTAAAAATCGATGGTTAACTGCCAATTAACCCTGGGTTCCAAAAACAAATCTCAAAAAAAAAATTATTTTCAAAAATTCTTGTTCTCATTCGAGATCCAGAACCTGGGTCCAGTTCAAATTTTAAACCAGATTCCAATTCCAGTTCCAAAAAAAGACCCAAGTTCCAATTGGGTTTTTACTAAGTGAAACCAAAACTGACAATTCTAACAGAAGGAGAATGTCTTATTATTGATCACATCCAATGAACTTTACAATCAAATCCCTCTAATATCCAATTCATGCACCGTATTACCTTTACCATTTCGACAACAAACTGTCGAATAATTATTTAAATTTGAAATCTTAATTTTAGCACTTGGTTTTTTAATTCTGAAATTTTTGACAAATAATGATTATAAAATAATAATAAACAGGGTGTATTTTCAATGCTATGGAGTAGTCTAGTGTGTTTAGATTGTTTCAATTTGAAGTCACTTGTAAAAATTATTGTGTCAAAATTTTAATAAATTAAAAAGTTCAACTATTAGGATTTGAAATTTTTTTTTTAAAGTTTGACCAAAAAAATAATAATAATAATTTATGCTGAAATGGTAAAGGTACTACAATATTACCTTTTAGATGTTTTGTTTTGAAAGAAATTTCCTTGGTGCTATACCTAAATTCTCACCCTATTTGTATGCACCTACAAAACCAAATAATTTTCATGTTACCCTTTATATCTCATAAGCTTTTTTAGCAACTCAGAAAGTTAGAAAATAGAAAGAGTGTTGCCATGATAGAAATCTGATCCCAAATCTGATTCAATAGATGTTATGTTTAAGAACAAGTTTTGGTTTTTAAGTCATCAAATGGAAGTTTGATCATACTTTGGGCCCTTCTTATGCCAGACACTTATATGTGTATTTGTTACATATTATCTATTCATGCATTTAATTTGTGGAATTTCAGCTTTGCTTTAACTATTTGACCCAAGTATGGGTTTTTTTATTTTTATGGCTCAATAGATAATTATTGTAGCATTTGGTTCAAATTCTCTTGGATGATAATTGTAGACAAATTTGGTTATACATAAATTGAAATATGAGCTACTAACAATAGGTTAATGCCATGGTTTTTTGTTTTTTTCCAATTTTTTAATGGTCTCATGATCATTCACAAGAGGACTTAGCCAAATTTGGCTACCAGCCAAAGAGGAAAGTATAAAAACTTAAGAATCCTACCATATTTTAATGACATGCTTGAACCTATTGTTTAAATTTGGTGATTTTTTTTAAAATCCTCAAAATATGGCTACTTTGCACCATTTTTTTCAAAAAAAATCTTTTGTACAAGTCACACTAGCTTTTTTATTGTTGCAAAGGTGCAAAAATTTGCCATAAAAAAATTAGAATGCAAGGTCAAATAAACATTTTTTTAACCTACAAAACATGGATAACAATAGATTACCCAATGAAAGGATAACACCCATAGAAATTTTCATGGATAGAAATTGTGATTTACATCCAAATGAAGCTATGGTCACTGTGATTTTTTTTATAGGAATTCTTAATTTGCTTATTAGAAATGGCTAAATGTTCCAACCCAATATGCCATAAGGTTATTGCTTTGTTTCAAAGGTGGTCATTTTCTTAATGGCACAATATGGCAACATGATTCCCTAATATTGGCCCAAAGTTTTGACCCTCCAAGCACCCACATGATGGCCATGAGAGTCCTATGAGTTGGTTTTGAAAGATTGTTCAACATATACAACTCAAGAAGCTTCCTTCAAGTACTTATCAATATTTTAATTGAAATATTTTAATTATTTTTTATGTTGAAAAATCCAATTATTGCTTGGTTAAAAAATTTGTTCGACCTTTGATTACATAATAGGTAATATGAGAAACTTCAAACATGAAATACTTCTTGCAATCCACTTCTTGAAAATTGCATAGAAAAAAACAACTTTATTCTTTACTAAACTTGAATATGGATTCTCCACCAACCCATCTGATCTATTGCTAATAAAAAAGTGTGATCCACCCACCCACTTGGGATTGTTTAGTGATGGTCTAAAGTAGTTTAAAATTTATTTTTAATTATTTCCTTTGGATTGTTGGAGTTTTAATACACAATGGTACTTGTAAAACACCCTTCATATTCAAACTTTTGACCTTAATTATATCAATTAGTACCTAATCAGATTCAACATTTACTATATTATTACTTGTGTTTTTTATTTTTTGAGAATTTCATTGTCAGAATTGCCAAGATTTTGGAAGGTTTGAAAACCTAAGGGCAAACCTAAGAGTCATAAGCAATGTTTTTGTTCTCAATTTCTTGATGGAGCTAGTGTGGCAAGCATCCTTATGCAAATTTTGACTTAACTAACAACATTATTTCAAGGATCTCTTAAAATTGTAGTTAGTAGACATAAATGTGGTGACACCCTCCCAAACAAAAAAAATTTAATCCACCTATTTTAGATGATTTTTTACCAAAATTAGGGAATTTATAATAGAATATTCCACTATTAGACAATTTTTTTGACAATTTTTGGCCAAAAAAATTCATTGGTCATAAGCCCTTAACATTGACATGTTCTTCATATTTTCTTCTTTGTCATGGCACTTGTGCACTCTCTACATGTCCCATAATATTATTTGCAAAATCAATGAAACTTACTAAAATTATTGAATTGGGTATCAAATGCCTAATTTAATGTACCATGACTACATATTTATTGCATAGATTTGAATAATTAAATACAACAGTGAAACCACATAGGAATGAAGGCACATCAATAGTGAATAAATCTAGAACATAACACTAAACTAGTTGTATCACTAAATTTATTGCAAAATCTAATTTGTATGTTTATGTACTTTTTTGGTTTCAAATTTTGGATCTTAGTTGTCCTTTCATCCAAATTGCTTGTCTATAATTGAATTTGGTTTATTTTACATATAACTTTGATGAGTGCAAATGTTTAGTGGATATCATGTGTGGCTATCAAAATCTCACATAAGGTTATTATTTTAGAGTGTTTGAGCCAAAGGCTTGCTTCAACCCATTACCTTTTAAAATTTGGAGAGGTGAATTCAATCAACATGATAACAAGAATCATGAAACATCACATATGGATGTTATGTATCAAGCGGATGACATTTTTGTCCATGATGAAAATATTTAATATGTTTATAATGCAACTTGAAAATCTTTTAAAATATTATATTATATGTTATAGTGCATTTTAATGAATTAACTAATTATTTGGCACCCTTTTATCAAATCCAATTAGATATTATGATGTTTGATGTCCAATATGTAAAGTTGATTTTCATAATTATATAAATCATTCACATTTCAAAGATTTGACATTTATGATTTATGATTTGACTTTCCTAATATGACATCCTTCAATTTCAAATATTTAATGTAAATCATCAACATCAACTAAGCTAACTCATACACTTGTGAATTTAAATACCAACCCTACTTGAATGTGGTCATTTTCATAATTGCAAAACTCCTTCACATTCAAAGAACCTTTGAAATCCAAAATGTTTGACAAGATTCACACTCAATTCTCATTAAAACCCTTCACATTTAAGTTTTTGAACTATACCTTTGTTATTCACAAGGATGTTGAAAAGAGATCCACATCAATACTTGAAAAAAAAATCCTTTGCATTAAAATACTTGTCATAGATTGGGTTTTTTTTTTAAATGAATTTTTACATCTTGGCTTTTTTTATATAAATGAAAATGAACATATTCTATTATTTATTTCTTTTTAATTAAAAAATCATATTTTGATACATTTTCTAATTTAGTTGGGGTAATTAATCACCACATTTTGACTATTTGTTGTTTTCAACAATGATTTGTAAAAATTTTGCCATTGATGTGTGACAACAAAAATTTGAGGAAAAAAAACCCTAGTCCTAGATCTTTGATGTCCATTATGTTAAGGTTCACACATTGATATTTTCAAAAAATTACCTCACATTCAAATGTCTATTTTGAACCAAATAGTTCTCTTGAGCATTCTTCTTGAAAGAATTGAAAAATTACACAATTTTTTGTTTCAAAACCAAAAGCATATAACTTCCCATCTACCATATTGTCAAAGAAACAAAGGTGGCACATTCTTGTAAAGTGCTCAATCTATTTTATTTTGATACAACTAAACCACTAGCATGTTTGCTTGTCCATGCAAAACATTTAGAACGTCTCCACCACAATAAACCATTGAGGTTTACAACAACAACTTGATGAAAAAAATGTTGATGAGGCCCCCATCACAACCTTACTATCACAAAATATTACCCAATCTTGCCATTTTAGATTCCCTACTTGAACAATGAAGCACTCTTATCATGGGTCTTGCCATTTAAGGCTCATTGCTTTAGAAATGAGGTGTTACGTGCCATCATCATCAATAGCCTTGCTATTTTGTGCAAGAGAGCCATTTTGTGTGTGTGTTTGTGTTATTGCTTCTATGCTTATTTCCGTTATTTGACATTTTGTTTATTTGTTTTGTGTTTGTGTTCTTGAAGGTTTTGCTCTAGGGATTTGGTTTGTGTGGTGTTGTTGCATCATTTTGGAGATGGATGGAACTTTAGTTTTGACCATTTAGGAGCAAGCTTGTCATAATGAAAGTTCTTTGATCCATCATGGTGGCATGTGAAGACTATGAGATTTCTTCACACATAGTCATTTAATCTTGCTTTCATTTGTTTTCATCATTTGTTTTTGATTTTTTTTGTCATTGTGTTGCAAGGTAATGATCATTGTACACGCATATGACTAGGTGTCTATTATTGCAAGCCCACATTTGGGTTCTAGTAATCAATTCAATTTCTTACATGTTGTGCCCAAATTTGGAGTTTTTCTAAACTCTATAAATCTTCATATGCAAAAAGAGTATCCAAGGGAATTATTACATTTTTTTTGTGTATAATTGTTAAAACAAAGGTTATAGTGTCTTGAAGATCCCAACAACATTTTCATTCACTTTAATGGGACTTGGGGGATTTATAGCTAATTTTCGGGATTTCATTATGTAACATCAACATGGTTGACATTTTTATCTTTTTATCGATCAATTCCCTAAAATTAATCTAAAAGGTTGTTCAAAATGTCTAAATCCTCTTGGATTGTTTTTACTACCTACAATTCTTGAAGAGCTAAAAGAAAAACCATCTAAACATATTGTTTATACTTGAAACTTATTTTAAATTCCACATCAATGTCACATGTGCCAATTTTGAACCCCTCAAGTCCCTTGTTGCAAGATGGTGGAGAGGGGATAACAAGCTTGGCGATTTCAACAATTCTTTCTTGTGGGAGGACAAATAGGAAGGGAAAAAAAAGAGTCTTGACTCAAGTAGTAAAGATTAGGGGGAGAGGGAGTTTATAGCAAGTTTTGTGGCATGGGGTTGTGGTGGGGCACAATGGCTCTAGACTATCATAAGTTTGTCAAACTCACTTGCAACTTTGGCTTTGTTGAAAGAATTTGATGATGCACAATGGGGATGTTTTGAAAGAATTATCCTAGTGTATGTGGAAGGTAACCTTATATCATGCACAAATGTCCTTCTTATAAAAAGAGAAAAAGGTTCCTATGTCTATTATGTAATAGTGGAAAGGATTTTATGTCTACCTATTATAGGTCTAGTATATGTCCCTTTCTTAAAAGTAGATGTAAGAGCCCTCCTCCTATACTTGTTATCCACATATGTTTATGTTCATAATAGTGTTTGCCTTGTGCTTTATGATGGGTCAAAAAACCCTTTGATGGGGACATTATTAAAACATTAGGCTAAGCTCTATTACCATTTTGTCATAGGCCTTTTATTTTGGGAATGCCCTAACTCTTAGGTTTACCCATACACAAATTAAAGACTTCAAATGGTTTAGTTGTGATTAATGGGGTTTTGTGCCATTGGTCCAAATATATTAAACCTCCCAAAATGCCATCCATCCCAGTATTATTCCATTATATATCACTTTTTTATATTATTGATTGTATCATAATGTGGAATACAACATGAAAATTCCCATGGTTTGGGAGGGTTATAACTTGGCCACTTCCAATGTTCAATGGTTATTAAAAGCATAAACATGCCCCCATTTGTTATTAAGGTGCTTGTTATTATGATTCATAATTAAGATTTTCAAAAAATTCAAAGACCTAATTTTGGTATATAACCATTGTTCTCAAAATTTTGAAAAAATCAAATAACCAATCATAAAATTGTTAATTCATTTCCAATTAATTCATGATAAACCATCAATTCTTAAGGTTTGTGCAATGACATGACATATGGTTCTTTGATTTTCTTTTACCAAAGGATTGAAATCAAAAATAATTTAAATATCAAACCAATCATTCTTCATAAATTCAAATAACTATTAAACAAAAATCACATACAAACAAAACAAACACCTATCTTGAAGTACATTCACACTTAGGGGTATTTATATGGTTAAATTAGAATTATGATCATTTTGTTCACATATGGTGTTGCTTATAAGTAGAAAGGTGACATGTTTTGCCTAATGTGGCTTGCTAACAAAACAGTTAACATCATGTGGTAGAAATATGTTAAAAGAATAGAACAATGATAAAAACACACCAAAATCTTAAATTCTTATTCTCTCAAAATCTTATAAGTAGTGGTAAACAAACAATTTTAAAACTAAAATGGCAATTTAACAACTCATCTTATCAATGCAAAGCTCCATGATGAAGGCTTCAAATTTTGACACAAATTTGCAGCCTAATTTGCAAGTAGGAATTATAAATTCACACACAAGTTATATTATGCATTGTTACAATTTGACTTAGGCATTTCAAGGGGAGAAGGCTATTGCCCTAGGGTGCAATCATACTAAAATGTACCATTAGTAGTTATAACCATGTTGCTTAATTTTTTAAATTTTGGATTATAAAAAAAATTTAAAATTACAATTTAATCATTTATAAAATATTATTTGGAATATATTATGCACATATCTTAAAAAATTGGGAATCAATTTAATGAGTAAAAATATGCAGTTTACATTTTAAGGATTTATAATCATTGTTTAAAAATAATTTTGATACTAAAAGCATAATTTGAAAATATTTTTTATAACATATTTTGGGATATTCTTAAATATACACCTTAACATAACATTATTTTAAAAAATTCATTTTAATGTTTTTTTGAAAGGTGTATTAAATTTTTTTTAAGGATATTCTTTTTAAAAAATTGAAAAAATAGTGGTTTAAGGGGGTGGGTGTGGCTCCTTGTAACGTGGTTGGACCCCTTAACACATGAAAGATATTTGTAACTTTTTAGCCCTAATGATTTTTAAAAAAAAATTCATATTCATTTATGTAATTAAATTCATAGTTTAAACCCAAATCCCTAAAATAATATGTGCGTATCAATGTAGCTTGTAATCACAATTCCCTTGCATAATTTAACCTTGTGACAAAAAATGTGAGCCACTATACTTTGCATAAACTGAACATCAAAATTAAAAGGAAGTGTAATAATGTCTTATCTTCAATAATTGAATCCATAAACAAAAACATCAAAACATAGTTTAAAACAATGGATAAAAGTAATAACAATGCAACTTGATAACACATTGACCATGTGTTGGTCATCATGTGTAACTTTGTTTTTTGGAATTTAGGTATTGCAATTGTTCCTTGAAGTTGCAATCATGCATTGATCAAAGATTCACTTAATGGTGCCACTAGTTGATTTACCTAATTTTTGAAGGGATTCAAAAAAAACTTACTAGACTAGGAAAATGATATGTATTACAATAAGTAGTTCACAAGAATGTATGAAGGTTCAAAACATTTGATTTGATCAAGTTCAATTTGTGTTGATTTGATTTGAATCACTTTCACATTGATTTGACTTAATTAATATTTGTTCAAATCGCATTTGATTTCTAGCTATGATACATTACATACATTCACAATTTTGAAAATAATCTCACACTGTTACAACAGTCCAAAATGCAACATGTTTACAATTTTGGGTTCTACAATTTCCTAATTAATATTGTTCTGTTGCAATGCATTAATTGACCCCAAATATATCACCCCCTTGTAATGTAGGTTCAACATTAGGTTCATTTACCTTATCACCTTATACCCCTTGATCAAAGTTTCTCTTCACACCCTCTACATTTTTTGATCCAAAGGTTTTGCTTTTAGTTGGATCATCAACTCATTAATGTCAATATCTTTAGCATTCAAAATCATGTTATGTAACATGTGGTAATAAATGACCACATCCAAAAGGAATAAGACATTCAAATTCAACGTTTTCAATAATTTTCTAAAGGTCTTTTTAAGTATATCAATATTTTCAACTATAATTTACATGTTCTATAATGCCTTTAGAACAAAATGTTGAATTCCAATATGTTTGTGAAGTATCATCAACCATGGTATTAATGGATAATTATAAGACTATGAACACACAAGCCAAAATCCCATTTCAAAGGAAGGTTGTTGAGTAAAAAAGTAAACAACAAAACATGGAGAAACATCTAGGAAGGGATTGCCCGTTGGAAGGTAGTCCTATTTTTAGGAAAAAATTTAAAAACACTTTTGAAAATACATTTCCTAGAAAAATCTAAATTGGAAATGGAAGGTTGGAAACTAATTAAACAACAAAACATGGAGAAACATCTAGGAAGGGATTGCCCATTGGAAGGTAGTCCTATTTTTAGAAAAAAATTAAAAAACATTTTTGAAAATACATTTCTTAGAGAAAATTTAAATTGGAAATGGAAGGTTGGAAAGTAATTCTACCTTCCAATCTTTGGATAGTGCATTTGTCATAGAAAATACAATATTAATGTGTTGTTTTCACTCGTGTAGTTGTTGCCCCTCACTAGTTGCCTTCTACTACATTTACTATCCTATTGTAACTATCGTCTAGTGACTAATTTCTAATAAACATTCCAAGAAGTGAAAGATGAAAAGAAACTTAATTAAAAGCTACAATATTTCATATTAAAGTAATACCAACTACTCTCATTGCATTCAAGAAATCAAGACAAAACCAAAAAGTTATGATATAACCTTCCATCTTCCATTCCATTATTTCTTCACATAAGTAAAATCTTCTCCCTCCATTAATATCTTATGTTTCCCTTCTAAACCTCACAAAAAACAACATACATGAACAAAAAATGAATATGAGGAAAGGTTAACAAGTAGAAGGAACTCACAAGGTCCCATTGCACAAACCACATACATCAACCCTTCCTCCATTTTAGGCTTCTATTCATATTTCTATCACATCTCCTAATTGATTGGCAAACTCACACCAATAAATTTACTTATAAGGATTAAAACCCAAATAACTTCATCCCCTAATAACTAAAGAATGGTAAGTAAATATCCATTAATAGTAATTAAATAATTACTAGGATGCCCATTAAGCTAACTAGATTAAGATATTTACCTTTTAACTTGAGTAATTTTTTAATTTCAATTAATTTACTCCATAATTAATTTTGGTTATTTTGCCTTATGATGGTAATTACTGTCATTTAAAAATAGTTTTTTCCCCTAATTATGTTGAGTTTGATGCCTTCATGTGAATTACATTCACAAAATAAATCTCCCAATACATAACCATCTAGTAACTCAATAATAAACACAACATCCTTGGGTTGTTCATAAACCTTGGCATCCTGACAAAAATGTCAAAATTTTTGTTTCCTTTGATCAACAATTGTTTGTAGCTACATGTTATATGCATTGCATTTGAAGGAGTATTTATCACTTGCAAAAGGAATATTCAACTTTTGAATATGAATTTGAATAATGTCAATCGCCCCTTGGATACTTTGCAAGGTTAATAACTCCTTGAACCCATGCATCCAGTGACAAATTGTCTCTTTTAGCCCATTGAATTTAGTTTTTGAAAATTTCATTCATCACATGTACAAATTTGTGTAAGACCAAAGACTTTCTAATTGTGAAAAATTCACTTTATTGCAAGTATTTAGATGCATGTGCATGATTGTATAATGAACATGTTACTTTGATTCTCACTAGAACAATAGATATATACATGATATCCTTCTTTCCTGTTTGAAATTCCAATCTTTTTGTTAAATACCTCATCAAAAACTTGTTAACCTAAAAATATTCAATCCACTTCTTGTTATTGTATTGTGTTATAAAAGACTAAAAAAACTAAGTTGTCAACCTTGCTTTCACCTAATCATTCACTTAAATTTTGACTCAAAAGCAAATTAATGACATAAAAATATCATGTTCTTATGAAAAAAAGTCAATTCATGCATGTGTCATCAATCAAAGAAAAATATTTCAACTCACTTACAAAATCCAATTATTTGAATGTGGACTTCATATTCACATAACCAAGGATCAACAAACTATTTACTTGAATTACAAGTTGAAAAAATTGTGTAAGAAGAATGATCTTCAATGACCTTGTGACATTGAACAAAGATCAAATTTAACATTGTAAATAAAAATCAAAATGCAAGGAGGTCCAATGAAAGTTCTTCAAAGAACAAATGAAACAAAACAAAACCTTGATGAAAATATACATTGCAAAACTTTATAGCACGCACACATTGATGAAGTCTAAATATGAACACTTTAGAACACACATGCATGATGAAGTTGGAGTATAAACATTGTAAAACACATGCATGTTAATGCACACTATAAATTACAAACACATGCCATCAAAACACTGAATATGAAATGTTGATAAAACTGCTGCAAAGACCAAAAGAAGACATTGAAGATGTGTGCCAATGGAACAAACTTGCTACAAATTTCAAAGATGTTCCAAATGAAAATGCAAATCAACAAAGTAGATCAAAAGAGGAAGGTGACTTCAACAGAGGAAGCTTCGATAAGAACCTATAAAGCTTCTTGTAATGATTAACAAAAGCTTATGTTAGTGTAAATCCTACAAAGCTTTTTTAAAAATACAAGTTACAAAATGAAGCTAAAACACTCTTTGCAATGACAAAAAAAACTCATGTCAATTCATTATCAATGATAATTCATTATTGAAGATGAGTATCATGAACGATGATAGTAAGTGTTTGGTAAGTAGACTTTACCTAACTCAATGTCTAAACTAAGGTCTACTTGATTTTCTGTCACGAGTAAGGTAAGATAACTTTATTTCATTGTCCTTATGAACATGACTCTAACAAATATCTATAAACTAGCATACTACTGATAAAGACGATAACCTAACCCTAGGTGTGAGTTAACCTTTAATATGTACATACATTAGACAATTCTTAATGTGCATTCACACTTGGTGTTAGGGACTCTAGTTTTGAGTCCATTGACACCATGCTAGTCATTTAGGACTTAACCTATTTCTCTTGAAGATTTTATATTAAGCTAACCTTCACTTAACATTAAACTATCACTCATTTAACATCGGGTGCCACCTAGGATGCCACCTAGATTTTCATTTAACACTGACTTAACTTCAAGTGTGAATGCACCATTAGTATAATGGGCAATGCATGAAGGGAACTCAGGGAACCGGAAGATGCGAACAATCGGGAGAACAGTGATGGGAACGCGGACAGGCAGGAGAGTGAGGGGAGAGGAAGCGAGGACCAGAGGATTGTTGCGCAACTCCCACTTGCTTCTCTCCGTCTTGGTCTCGCGTTTTGTCTTCATCTTTCGTGCATCTTGAGCTTCATTGTGTGTCGCCGTGGTCCTTCTCGTCATTGGGTTCTGTTTTTATTTGCAAATTTGTGGCTTTTACGTCGTTTAAAACCGTGGTTTGTGTGACTCCCCCTATACTTCCCCTCTTGTTTCCGTGTTTTGTTGTTTTTCTATACCCTAGGCTGTTGCTTCCAGTCCCGCATTCCAAGGTCTTGAGTTGCAGAGATATCTTTGCCCTGCTGTGCTTTCTGTGGTTGGCTGTCTGTGTGTTGGTGTTTTGTAAGAGGTTCGGTTTGGCATTTTGCAAAAGTGCGTGGTGTTTTTGGTTTGGGGTTGGTTCTTGCTTGCTTGCAATGGCTGCTTCAACAACTGATACCGTACTGGTAGTTGAGGAGGTGGTAGTGGCCTCCGAGACAGTGGTTGAAGAGGTGAAGCCGGAGGACAAACCTGAGAAAGTTGCCAAGGAGAAGAAGGTGAAAGCTCCCAAGGAGAAGAAACCCAAGAAACCCAAGGTTGCCAAAACTGACAAAGTCTCCATCACTCACCCACCTTATCTCCTGGTATGTATGTTTCTCTCCCTCTCTCCCTCCCTTCAACCCTCTCCACTTTCTAAATTCCATAGATTTTTCAAGCTTTTCCTTCTCAAGCTTAATTTGCACATCACAATCTGGTTCTCATTTTTTCTGCCATGAGCAGTTTTGTCAAGAAATGTGTGCACAAGTGGAACTCTGGAACTGAAGGGTTGATGGGTCCCCAATTGTGCGTCCCTCTGTTGTCCTCTGAATATGATTTGCTTCAAGAGGATTATGCTTCAACAGATTGATTTTGTTTTCTTGGAGTTTGTTTTGTTGCACTGGGGCTCTCTCTCTTTCCTATGTGCCTTTGAGGCAGTTTTGACATGGCAAATTGAGTGTTTCCACATCTTTGTCTTGCATGTGAAGAATATGTCCACAATCAGTGGCTTTCCATTTCTTCATTTTTCCTTTTTTACTTTATTTCTATGGGGTCTGCTTTAGGTGCTTGAGCTTCCTCACTGTGCCAAAGTTGTGCATTTCCATCCTGTTGTTCTTGGCAGTCATGCTTTCTCATCTCTGATGTAGAAAAGGTTTGCCAATTTGCAAGAGTGAGTTTGTGGGGAAAAAAATTGCATCACAACATGGGTTCCTAAAATTGACAATGAAATGCTAAGGCTTGTCTATAGTAAGTGTGCAGGCGACTCTCCGTATCAAGCCAATCTTGTTGCTGGTAGTACTTCTTTGCTGCCTTTCATGCTGTTTGAGCTTGGCTAGATGCATACTGCATGCTGGATGGTACCCATGATAGGCCACCCATGAATGGGCATAACTGGTTGGAGAGGGTTCATGTTGGGGTTGTTTGCTCCAGATGGTAAAGGAGGCGATTGGAAGCTTGAAGGAGAGGACAGGGTCAAGCCAATATGCGATTGCCAAGTATCTTGAGGACACATACAAGACTGGTTTGCCCCCAAACTTCAAGAAGACCTTGTCCATCCAACTTCGGAACTTGACGAAGCAGGGAAAGGTCTTCAAGGTGAAGAACTCCTTCAAGCTCTCTGATGAACTCAAGAAACCAACTAAGGCAACCAAGCCTGTGGCATTGATCAAGGATGTGAAGGAAGGGGAGCAGACCAAAGCCCCCAAGCCTACCAAAGTGGTCAAAAAGCCTGCAGGTCGTGTGAAGAAGACAACCGCAGCTGCTAAGCCAGTGAAAGCTCCAAAATCTCTCAAGAAGAAGCCAGCTATTGCTCCAAAAGCTGCTTTTAAGAGTAAGGTGCCTGCTGCAACCAAGAAAGATGAAGAGAAGACTGCTCCTGTAAGAAAACCTGCTGCTGTGAGAAAGACTGCTCCAAAGAAAGTACCAGTGGTGAAGAAGTCACCAAAATCACTCAAAACAGCCAAGCCCAAGACTGTGAATGCGAAGAAGCCTGGTAAAGCAAGTAAAACAGCTGCATCTCCAGCAAAAAAAGCAAAGAAGTGAGGCATTCACATGCCCCAAGTTTGGAAAACCCAAAATGCTCTTTGTGAAACCACCCCACTGCCATGGAGGAAGCTTCAGTATCCTTGGGATGCAAACTGCAGAGCAGCTTTCATTGTAACTTCCTCATGTACTCTTAGATGTTCTGAGACTCAATTGAGCTTGGCTCAATTTCACTGTTTAGAAAGAGTGTGTTAGTGTCTGTTCATAGTATGTAGAGGACTTTGCAAAGGGTGTTGTTTGTAGATGGATCGTGTTTGGTTTTTCTGCTTTTCCAGTGCCAGTCTGCAGACTTGCATTTTTTTTGACTTGTACATTACATAACATATACTCGTTGTCTAATTTCTCAATTTTCAACCAGTGGGTTGGGAATCTCATGCATTGTGGTTACCATTTGGCTTTGTCTCAGATTTCCTTTGGGTTTTGCCTGACAATTTCAGTTCATGCCTTTCAAAATGCCAACAAATTCTAGGAATGATGGCCTGGTTGGACTGGAACAGCTCCCAAACAATAATAGCTTGAGCAACAATGCCATAGGATTGCCTTCTTGCATTTGGAGCTTGAAAAGTGCTAACATGAGGGAGATTCACTTGTGTAAAAAGTAGGTTGGACTGTTTAGATACATTGAGCTTCTTGACAGCACCATCCTTTTGGAACATTTGCTGTTAGTACTCATAAAGCTTGGCACATTGGCTCTTTGAACATTGCAAGGGGGCAAGGCTATGGTTGGTTGTTAGGCCATATATTCCTTAGAGAGAATGTGCTTGATAAAGAGGTTTGGGATCCATGTGTAAATGGTCATGGTTTCGAATATTTTACTTTTGTGGGTGCAACCAATTTTGTCTCTCTAGTGCATTTCAATGGAAATGGAGGATGACACCCCCCATGTGCATGACAAAAGTTGATACATGCTTGTGGACTTTTGTTGGATTTGCAACACAAGATTCAATGGAAATTAAGGAGGATGTTGATGTAATGGTTCTAGCAGGTTAGTAACCACCACATCAACAACAAAGATTTGATTCTCTCAGGTCATGTGAAGATCAGCTTGTAATGAAACTCTTAACATAAAGGTGCGTCATCGTTTTCTCCATACAATGTATTCACTTTTTCAAGCGAGGGCATACATGACATTTCAAATGGTATCATGTGTGGCTATTTGTTGACCTCTAAATAGGTAATGAATTAAATGCATGCCAGATGCGTCCAACCTATGTCCACACTCACATGTGAAAAAATTAAATGTCGAAAGCAAAATCAAACCAAAACAAAAACGTAACACTGAAATGAAAGTAGAATGTGCAATGCAAAACAAATAGATAAATGACCTAACAACCAACCATAGCCTTGCCCCTTGCCCGAACAAAAACAAATGTGGGTTTTGGATGCTAAGGAAATAAAATCATCCTCCAAAATAGACCTAAGGGATATGTCATGGTGGATGTTCATCAAAGATGTTTATAAACTTATGATGCCGATAATTGTCAGATTTTTGAAAAAAAGGTGCATCTTCCTAGCTGTAAGAAGAAAGTCATCTTGCATTACACATAAGCGTGATTGAAACAAGTGTGGGGCCCCATCAACCTAAGAAACATATTTTTCCAAAATAGGTCTATAAAAAATACGAAACTTAACGCATAAAAACAAAACCACCACAGTGTCATAACCCTAACCTTGGGCTCGCGACCAAAGCAAAGGTTTGTGAAGGTGCGGGTCAAGAATGAAACCCAAGAATCACATTTCATGCTCTCGGGAGTGTAAGAGAATGTGAAAGAATGAACCCCCACACTCATAAGTGAACTCCCATTTTGGGAGTTAGAGTTTGGATGGACTTTCAAATTTTTAAAAGGCAATTGCAGGGGTCAAAACTCATTGGATCGAAGAATTCCTTATACCATTAGAAAGCTTTTGAAATGTAGATGTTTAAACTAGGCTCATATGACTCATTTGGGTATTTAAAACATAAGTTATGGCTAAAAGAAAGGTCAAGAGTCAAAATGGCAGTTTGATTCCCAACCACTAAAAGTTGGGATAAACCTTTGCTTACGGGTGTCATGCCACATACTGTTGGTAAGCTCTTGGCGAGAATTAAACTTTGCTTGAAACTTCATTTCAATCAAAGGTCTGCACATAAAGTTATGGGCTTCCAAAATCACGGGAGTTTTAATCAAGGGAATTTTGGGACTCCAACTTGGGAATCTCGGGACAAAATGACATTTGGGTGCTAGCCCCATGATTAAGCATAGAAAATACTATAAGGGGGAAGGTGGTGGCTTCCCCCAAGTTCAAACCGTGGTGAGTCTTATGAATCTGTGTTTGTTAGTGGTTCATCCATGCAACGAAAATGCTTCAACTATGCACTAACCAACTTGTTGTTTGGTTTGTGCAAGTTTGTGTGAGTAATTGATTTACTTGTCACTCTTCATGATCCCTATCTCGAAGCTTCAACATGCCCTTCTACCCGCAAAATGCTCCGAACCAAGGAGCATATCCCAACTTTTCATTCTTCCGTTGTGTTCACCTTGGACTCACATTTGAATCTATTAAGGAATTTGGGAGTGTGTCATAAAACCCAACTCCTTAAAACAACAAATTGGGCATAATCCTCCGTAAAAAGAAGCCTTATATCACCAAAGGATACCAATAGTTAAACCTAACACTTCATTAAAGGGCCTTAAAAAAATTCCAATGATCCTAAACCCATAATGTCCTCACATATTTGCATAACTTTCTTGTCAAAACTCACCAAAACTAGTTAAAAGATACTAACAGGAAAGAGGAAGAAATATTGTCCATGTGAGATAGGAATGTTGACGAATTACACATGAGGACAAAATGCCCAATGTGGCACCTTAAGATGAATTTAATACAAAATATTAATATTAGGTTGGTAGGTGTTTAGGTAGGTACATAAATAGGTGCCTACAAACCTAGGCTACATACCTACCTACCTACCTACTTAGGTAGAAAGGTAGGTAGGTAGGTCTACCTTCCTAAATTAAATACCTACTCATATAAGTAGGTATTTAGGTAGGTAGGTACATAGGTTGACCTAGGTGGGTAGGTCATACTATGTACCTACCTAATTAAGTAGATAAGTCGGTTGGGGAAGTTAATAGTTTAAAATTGTGCATAATTTATTTTTTTATTTTGGGTTAAACCTTTTAATTCATTCATCCCATGTGCACAACTTTTTTATTATGAAATTTGATGACCACACCTCTTGTTTATATATTGTTCAAAATAAGAATGGAAAACAAACAATATGGGATAAATTTTAAAGTTGCAATTTCTTCACAAAATAAATGGCAATTCCAAAATTTTCTTCATGCCTTTTGTTCTTAGTTTTTAGATTTATGAATAATTCAAGTACTACAAATTAGATAACCATTTAATTAATAATTATTAAATTTAATATATATTTAAAATATAAATTATACATTACAAATATTAAGTATTCATTATCAACTATTCAAATAAATAATAATTTATTAATATTTAACTAACTAATTATCTAGATTTTCACAAGTCATTAATACATAACTCAAAGATAAATAAATAACTAAAACATTTTACTATTTTTATATATCTAGTTGAATTATAGATAACAAAATTAATGTAAATTTAATTTTTTTAATAAAATGAGTATTTTAATTTTTTTTCAAATTGTAAATAATTAATGAGCAATTGTTACTAAAAAACTTTCGTACACAATTTTCAAAAATAATAATTAAAATAATTACATTCAATACTATATAATTACATTTATTATTGTAAATTTTTTTATCATAGATAAGTACTTACATAATTCTTAAAAATAAAAAATTAAATTACTTTATAATAATTCCTAAAATTAAAATCATTACAATAATTATTTTAACTATATTATAATCTTTCAAAAATTTAATTCAGATTTAAAGTTATAAATTAAAAATTGTGAATAACTATGTTCAATTAAAAAATTATTATGCTTATACTATAATTAATTCTTATCTGAAATAATTACACTGATTTTAAAGTAATGTAACATTAATTAGAGCAATTAATTTCTTTTATTGTAAGAATATAAAATATAAAATGTAAAAAATATGTTTTAAAAATAATTGTTTATTTTATTTAATAAGTAATAAATATAATAATTTATAATAATTTATTCATTATGGATAACACTAGTAGAAAAAAACTTTAAAATTCAATCAATAGTTTTTGGAATTGAAATATTAATTTTAAATTCCAAAAAAATAATTCAGAATTCAATATCATTTTTTAGATGAAATAAGTCTTTGAATTTAAATAAAAATTTTCAGAATTGAAATGTCAATTTTCAGATTCAAAATTGAAATCTCCATTTTTAGACTCAATTAAAAAAATTATGAATTGAAATATTAATTCTAAGAATCCAAAATAATAATTTGCAATTGCAATTTCAAGTTTCAAATCAAAGAAGTGTTTAAAATTAAATTTTAAAACTCAAAATTTAAATATTAATTGCTAGAATCGAAAATACTAATTTAAAATTCAAATATCAAAATTGCTTTTTGAATTTAAATAAATTAAAAAATTCAAATAATTTTTTAAGGAATTGAAATAGCAAATTTCAGATTCAAATATGAAATTTCAAATTCAACTAATTCTTTAAAGAATTGAAATATACATTTTCAAATTCAAATAGTTTTTTTGAAATTCAAATAATTAAACAAAGAATTCCAATAATAATTTTTAGAATTAAAATAAAAAAATTTAGATTCAAATTTTTTTAAATTATATATATATAATGAATTCTAGTAGCAATTCTCAGAATTGAAACATCGATTTTAATGTTTAAATATAATTTTCATAATTTGAATTATAATTTTATAGTCAAACATATATATTTTGAATAAATTTTTTAAAAAAAAATCATATTTAAAACTTGAAATTCAAATATTAATTTTAAATTCATTATATGAACAATATACATGCATACACATAATTAATATCCACACAAATTTATGTATTTATGATATATGTAATATATTGTAAATATAATTTTAATACATACATAAAAATACACCCCTATGTCACTGTATAATACCTTTAGGATGTGACTAATTTGGTGACTATTGCTACTAATGGGACATATCAATATATTCATGGATGAAATAAACTTAAAAACTATCCAACTAATAGGATGAAGTTTTCAATAATTGCATCATAGTTATAAGAATGACCAAAATAGTTGAAATATAATCTTATAGTTGTAAATATTCTTAAATTTAGTTGCAAATGATTATAAATCGCATGTAGTTGCAAATGAAAAGGTTACATTTTGGCTGATTTCTACTAAGTATATACCTACATACCCATTAACTACTTAATAAGCTATTTAAATAATTATTTAGAGGTTATCTAAATATGCTTTTTAAATAAATAAGTATCTAAAGGTTATTTAATATGTACTTAAAATAAATACTATCCAAATAGGTACTTAGTAAAAATTTATATTATTTAGTACGTAGGTTATGTAATAGTATAAGCTAAGGAATAGTCGCAACTAGGTTATAACTATGCGACTAAGCTACAATTAAAAATTTATCCCATATATTGTTTGTCTTCCTTTTCAAGTTCAAAAACTATATAAGTAAGTTGGTTTGGTATAATAAACACATTCAATTTTTTCAATTGGCATATAGGAAGAGCTAATCACATAGGCTCCACCCAAAAGGCTAAATTTTGGTTGTAAAAGTTTTAGACCTAGACTTAAATACCTACCTACCTAGGTTAGACCTATGGCTAAATGGTTTAGGTGTAGCTTAAGTGCCACATGGCCTATTATAAATGGCCTAACCTGAAACTAAACTATTTACCTTAAGCACCCAGCTAAGCAAGGTGGTGTAACATGGGTGTAACTTGGGCCTAACCTAGGTGCCACATGGCCTATCATAAATGGTCCAACCTTAAGCTAACCCTAGATGATTATAAGCAATCTTAAGTTGCCACGTTGCATAATTTAGTTGGGTCCAAATTCATTAAGGTGTACCATTAAAAACAAAAAAAAACCTAGTTTTTAATGGAATTTTTATTTGTCTTATATTTTGATCCCCATCAATACTAATGAATCAAAATGTGTCAAATTATTTATAAGTACCATATTTTAGACCACTTCAATTTTAAATTCCATCAATCTCATCCATTTTGTGTCTTTACATGGTCAAATAAAACTATGTAAAGGAATACAAAAAGGTGACCAAAAAAAATATTTCATCTATCATTTGTGACTAACATCATTGGCAACTTGTTGTTTGTTGCTAGGTTGAATTTCAATTGCAAATGTCATTTGCAACTAAAATTTAATCACAAAAAATGTTTTTTTCTATTAATGATAAACATAATCCCTTGGTTTGAATCTATGGATTTAAGGCTAATAACCATTTTCTTGAATAGTGACATATCAAAGTCTATATGTATGTAGATACCTAATAAGTAGGTAGGTATGTATGTAGTAGGTATGTAGGTAAGTAGGTAGGTAGGTATATACATATTGGAACATATGTACTATTAAATGGTCTAGTACCTAGTACCTAGTAGGTAACATACATACTTTATGCAACTATAATGTGATTATCTTGGTTGCATGTGCAATTAAATGTATATACGATTTTGTAAAAAAATACAAAGACATCATGAAAAATCAACCTATTGGAAAGGTGAAATAGGTCATAGTCGCAACCTAATTGAAAGACCAAAATCCATCCAAATTTGAAAAGTAGTCGCATAAGCAACCATTTGTACTTGTAAGCAACATTTAGTCACACAGGGAATGGTTGCAAACAACATGATTTCTATTAGCATATTTATAACCAATAACAACATGTTGGATGTAATAATGAAACATGTCATTTTGCATGTGTGAAAGGTGCTACCTTTTGGTGTGGTGTTGTTGGAAGGTTGACATAATTAGACATGGAAGGACCACATGTGTAATTGTGTGCCATGTCATTTTCATGATGTGAATGGCCAAATTGATTCATCCTTGGTGGTTGTCCCTATAAAACTTCATTGTATGTTGTGTGGGCAACCTACAAGAATTGCTACTATGTATATTTGTGATTGGAGTTCTAAAGGTTGACATATGAGATATCTCATACCACCATTGGAAGAAGTGTTATTAGGAAAAGGGTTTTGCCCTCAATGCACATCATAGTCCTAGGTGCTTATTTTTGTAGTTAGATAGTAGGAAGTAAGTTGTTTTTCAAGATGATTCACATTTGGCTAAGAAATGAAAGGATTGCAGCCAAATGACTAACAATGGGTTCATATTTACACCCAACTTATTGGTCCTTTCACTTTAGAACCAAAATGTTCATTTGTGGTGAATTTCCATAATATATTTCATATATTGCTATTTGGTTTGGGGGGACCTAGGCCCTATCTATAAGGGAGTGGTTTGGATGTGTTGGATGTGTGTTGACAATGATGGATGTAAGTGCCAACATAGGAGTGCATGACACATGGGATAATAATTTGAGATATTATGAAAATCTGAAACACTACAAAAACTAAGATGAAACATTTTAAAAAAATCACATTGATAGGATATATAACTTGACAACTACACCAAAACTTATTATGCAAATTGATATAGAAAATTAAACTTGTATTATTTGCCGAAAATTGCAAATGCATTTAATAAAAGCCCCAACAAAACCCATCCAGTCCAATCAGCCCTGGCATGACCATAAAAACCATTATAACCAATATGACCAATATGTAAGTTGTCCCAATATCCATTTTCACATAGTTTCCATGATTGTATAAGAACTTATCACAAACTATAAAAATAGCTTGAGAAACCTAAATATAATATGACAAAATATGTTATTACAACAGAAAGGTCCTATCATAGGGCTGATGTTAGGATGGGAAACATGTTGCAATGCGGGGATGAATAGGCATGTACTCTAGGAAAGTGGTGATTTGTGAGGCACATTGGTTTATCTCGAAGAGGTCTAGGTATTCTTTAGAATGGGATTTGGAACATGGGCAAAGCAATTGGCAAAAAATAAGTAAAAATTGCTAACTACTTGAGAAGAAGGTTTGAAAGTAGCTGAATGGTGCTGCACTAGAATTGATTGAGTTCCAAAGGCGACTAATGACAAACAATTACGCTACATGGAAACAACAAGCCACTAGGGGCCCATGGCATGGGACAATGTCAAAAAGTGGATGGTTGCTCCTATGAATTAATAGTCATAGGCTTATGGCCAAGTTGGAAACAGCAACAGTAGCCTTTAAGTGTGCAAAATGCATCACAACAAAGGAAAGCTACATGATTCAACATCTGAAATTGTTTTGTTGTGTACATGGGAGCTTGGATAAAAAGTAGAACTACTCTTTCTGTGGTTGAGGGAGAGAGAGAGCTTGTAAATGTGTATTACTACTAGTTTTTTACTTATGAACATGTCAAGAATATCCTGCTGCTTTCATCTCCTATTTCTTTATTAGAAGCATGCTTCTTTGCACCAATCCCAAACCCCTCATGGAGTTCTTTGTTTTCATATCCAACTGCATCAACCACAGCAATGACTCAATACTAGTATATTGACTCAATACCAGTATCTTGACTCAATACCAGTATTGTTCCACTAAAGACCCAAGAGTTTTCAATGCACACAAAACCAGTTTTTGATACATTTCAGCTCCTCCTCATTGAATCACTCACCAAAAGCCTTCAGACTATCATCAGACAATGTTAAAAAAGAATCTATGTGTTTCTCAAGCATTTAGTACCACCATCAGTATCTTGTAAATGGGAGCATACCAATGAAGCTAGAAGAAAGCCAAATGATGTTTGCCAATATTCACAGCCATGCCCCCCCCAGTTCCATGGTTGTGGCCTTCCTTATCCCTGCCACATGCAATTTGCAACAAGACAATTGAGAAAGCCATTTGCAACATCAGAATCGGTTTTTAGGATTCATTCTATGGGTGCTGGAACTCATCAAGCCTGGGAGAGAAAGAGACAACAATGAATGTCCTGGATGGGATGATTCATATGAGGCTCTAAAGTGCACACCATGGTTGCCTCCAGTAATCACAACATGACACTGACTAGAATCTACTATAGATGATGCATGTGGAACTGTAGAAAATCCACAGCTGTAATTTGTTTTTCCAGTTTGCAATGGATCATACAGGAACCAAAGCTTTCAGTAAGCCCAAAGCATTCAACTGTCCAGACTTAGTATGTATGCACACTTAGTCCACAAAATAGTTCCAATTCAGGCCCTCTGAAAGCACTATAAAATGCAGAAACCAACTGATGTTGTGACCTCTGGCCCACTACCCAAAGTTGAAAATAATTTCAAAAACCTTCAAAGATGTGCTGCAACAAAGCAAACATTTATCTAAAGAAGCTCATAGATCCAGAATGTGGGCTTTGTGTACTTAGTAAAAAAGATTTGAAGCTGGAGAAAGCAAATACATGGACAGAGAAACTTTGAAGGGTAGCTTTGGAACATAAAATGGAGATTTCAACCAAATCTTAAGAGCCCTAGGAGGATATGAAAATTGAAATGAAGAAGTGAGGAGGGAGAAATGGGTCAAAGGTATTCGCCTTGGGAAGTTGTGGAGTGAAAGTCATCTTCAACATGCGTGAGTAACATTGAATGGCTAGCTGCCAGCCCACAACTACCCACAACTTCATTAGCTCCTGGAAGTGGGTTGAATGTATAATTATAACAAAATCTGCACAAACTCTTAGACAAAAAATCAATCCAAAAATCTGCAATAAAGAAGGACTCAACCAATCATGATGTTGGTAAGCCTCAAGAGAACATAGCCAATCCTTATATTCAAGTTGCAACATGGGTGCAAGAGTAAAAGCTTGATTTCATTTAATTTGCATATGTACAAGGTAAATTTTATACTACTGAATAAAGTTGCACTTACTTGACATTGAAAAGAAACCACCAGCTTTCTTACAACATTGATTTGAAGACATATGTATATATATCTAGAGAAAGTCTGCCAAGAAATGTTCCTCTCTAATTGTAATTTCTACAAATCCCCATCAAACCTAAAAATTCTTGATAATTGCAACCCAAGAAAATTGTTGGAAGTAGTAGTATTTCACTAATGTGTTCTCAATACTAAAAAATTCATGAAAACCAAAACCAGAAAAGAAAAAAAAACTACAAATCCCATTCTTGGGTTTTACACATGTGAAATTACCATCTGTAGAATGTCACATCCATCTTGCTGCTACAAATGATTGATCGCATGGCAAGAATGAAAAGTTCTAAGTTGTTGTAGCAAATTGAGCAGATGAGCATGATGAACATTGTCAGAGATTCAATGAAGGAAAAATCTGAGTTATCATGTCTCTGCTGCAATCACATGGCAAGATCAGAATTCCAAGTTGCTACAAGCATGTGAAGCAAATAGATAGGTGAAGGAAGTGAAGGGGCACAGGAGGTTGTTGCAACTAATTTGTCTCAAGTTCTCAAATTGGTAGGAGTGACATGACCTCACCAATGTCCAGAATTTCTTGCAGGTGTCATAAGCCTCCTCCTCAACCAGTCATATGTCACTGACCACTTTCTAGTTCTACTGCTGGTAGATCTTTGCCAAAAATGGCTTTAACAATGCCTGCAAACCAACAACCCAAAAACTATTATTTAGTGCTTGTTTATTGTTGGACACCATCTGGCACCTACTAATTTGTACAAAATGTTGAATCACAATTTTGTAGAAGTCAAATTATGCCTATCAATGATGAATCTTCTTATGATACCACTACAAATTGTTTACTCATTTGGACAATGATTATTGGCATAACCTGCATGCAATGAATTGTAACCATGCCCTTGCCTTATGCCCATACCTCAAGCACACTCCATATGAATTTCCAGGTTTTAGGCTATGAGGCACTGACAAACATCTTTGTGCATCTCTTGTCCATTGAGGGTGGTAGATTTTTGACAAATCACTATAATTCAATTTAGGAAATAACCATGCAACATAAACTTGTATTCTATCAGCAAGTTGAAATTTACCCTTTGACATGGATCACAAGGTCTAAAACTTTAACAAACCTTGAAATAAAAATTATTTGGTAGCATCTGAACTTGAAAGTAGGTGCCCCTTTGCACCAATAGGTAAACTACCTTGATATTTGTACATGAGCCAATGCTTGCAAGTTTGCTTGGTCTAGGCTCTAGAGCTTCACAGATAGCATGGAGATTTTCAAGAGAAGTTGTGTTGCTTACCTTGGCAGGGGCACTTGTTGCCAAGAGTGCCATAATTCACACATAACACTTCCAACCCCCTGCACATCCCAACATAGATTGCAAATAAAATCAATAACTACTAGCATTCTCATAAATGCCACAATTTTGAAACCAGTCAAAAACCAAGAACCTTGACTGCACACATTGGCCTAGCAACCTTCAAGGACAAATGCCAAATGCCTAAGGGTACATGTTGAGTACAAGCATACCTTCAAAAGACCTTCAAATGAAAACACACATATAAAACATTAAAAAATTTACAACCTAGCAAACAACAAGGCAACATGTTCATTTTATAATTTAAGATCCTTTGAAAAGGTATGTGGAAACAATAACCCACATAACTCACAAAACATTTGTCATGTACACATTTATGAATGTAAATGTTTAAAAAGGCACAATATCACAAGATCCAAGAATCTAGTACTTACCATGGATGATATACAAAAATAGCCTTTTAAGTAGTTCCAAATGTCAATAAGGTGTTGAACTTGACATTTCCATGACACCTTCTACAATCATGGGATTGGTGTCACTATGACGAAGAGGTATCACTTTCGCTTTGTGAACCATATGTGTCATTGCATGATTGACCTTCAAGTTTACTTTATAACCTTGTTTGATGACTGTAACCTCGTTTCCTTCATTGATGGTCAAATGTATGTCGGTGGGAGATTGTGTGATCATAGATCTATCTAGTTGCCCTGTTTCATTGAAACTTACTTCATAATGTTTTTGTACGAAAGGAGGATTCCCTTCACACTTCAATGACCTCTTCAAGTGTTCTTTGGAAACAATGTGTCGTTCCACACTAAAAATGTATGGGCTTTGATCATTCATGTTCAAATTCACCCAATTGCTCACAATAGTTGGTCGAAATGTTTTTTCTGTTTTGATTTTTGAGGAATCACCCAATGCAATGTCTTGCAAAACTTCTTGAGGATATCGAAAGTTATACTTCAATTCACTTTGAATAGAGTGGTCATCCACAAAAAAACAATCTAATTGGGAAAAATACATCTCTTGAGTATTTCCGTGCGCAAGATTATCACCTCCTGTCCATGCATAATTATATTTTCCTCGAGCATGAAGAGGAAGGTTATGAGGAAGAGGAGTAGCATCCAATTCAAGTTCTCCTCCAACTTGATGTGTTGAATAATGTATTGTTGTGGATGTATCTACAATTGTCTTCTTCACATTTTCCACATTTTGAACATGTATTTTTGTCACTGTTGCAGCATCCTCCTCCTCATCAATGCAATCCAAAGAAATTGTGATATTGTCCTGATAAAAGCCTAACCCATTTTTAATAGCCCCAATCTGCATCTTTCCAAAATTGCATTGTGTTTCTGCGTCAACATCTATCGTTCTACATTCTCCCTTCTTTTGAAACTTAAATACCAATGTAGGACAAATACTAGGAGTTATTTTTTGGCCCTTCTGTGAAATAGTAACTTGTCTTGCTTTTGGGTGAACATTCACCGTGAGAGTCTTTTCTTCTACATCTTCTCGGCCAATAGAAAGGGAAGGGTCCAAAGGGTTAGGAGGGCCTCTAGATGGATCCTCAAATCCTTCGTCATCTTCATTTTTCCTTATTTCTTGTCTTGACCCACTAGATTTTGTCCTTGAAACTTCCCCACCTTTTGTAGACCCACTGGATTCTGCCCTTGAAACTTCCCCACCTTTTGTAGACCCACTGGATTCTGCCCCTGAAACTTCTCCACCTTTTGTAGACCCACTGGATTCTGCCCCTAAAATTTCTCCACCTTTTGTAGACCCACTGGATCTTGCCCTTGAAACCTTTTTCATTTTCATGGCATTTTTGCTTCCTAATCCAATATGTTTCGCCAACTCAAAAACTAGTGGAAAGCATGCATGTGCATTTTCTTCCTTGTCATCTTCCACATACACATAACCAAGGTTTGCTTCCAACTCAACCCCATCTGTTTTTGCTGAATTTGGGTGTGTCACTAGCTCTTGCTTGGGGTTAGGAATAGTGATGATCCTTGGGACAAAATGTTCCAAACACCACAATTTTGTCCACGCACCTTCATCCTCTTGCATCACATTCACAGCAAACTCTTTAGTGACCACCACCTTCGCCCAATTGAGACCCACTCCTACAACCTTGACCATGTCTCCCCCATCCATGAAAAGGAACTCCCCTGAATCCCCTTCCATGGCCTTTCCCCCAACACACATAATTGAGGTTTCTCCCAAAACCTCTTTTGGGGCTAAATCTTTGAGCTTCTCTGGAGACTGGATGTGACCATCAATGGTTCTTATCATCACATCCAACTTTTGTTGTTGGCTAGGCACACCTTCGATCTCATTGGTTCTGGTGCTTGTTTTAACTTTCTGTTTTTCTTTTCTGCATCCAATCCAAATATAAAAAAATGTAAAATGTACACCTTGGCCATTTACACAAGATACTAAATGAAGTTATTGTTTAATGCATAACTTTGGCAAATTTTAACACATTACTAAGAAGGAAAATTCTTCTTTGCTATATTTCTTAATGACCAACTAAATTCCTTTAGAGTCCAAAACCCCAATATATAGCTACACATAATGTTATGATAAACATTGTTGGGTATGACAAAACATACGTCACAATGTAGTTAATGTCTATGATGATGTAACAATTGTATATTCTCTTCACTATCCCAGTGGGACCTCCTATTTAGTTCCTCCAAGTATGGAATCTCTTGGATTGGAAAGGAGTTTTTCAAACTTTTTGAACCTTCAACCTAATTGCATTAGACTAACTTTAGATTACTCACTCAATCCTTAACACCTACACCCCACCTACAAAAACTAAAGATTTCCTAAGACCACTCAATTGACCAATATTTAAGGTAGCCCCTCCAACTTACATACCTAGTCAAATGGGGCTTTTGAACAACATTCGATAAACCAATAGATGTAGATTGGTCGTCCAACCCTTGAGAGTCCTTCAAATTGAACTTGGTGTTAAACTGTTTCAAACATAATTCATCATCATCCAAGGCTTCTTGGATGAATTGCAAGAATCGCTTGTATGAATCATGTTGTTGATCAAGAGGTTGACACACTTGAATACAGTCAACGTCCTTAATCTTGCACACATTATTCCATGTCAACTTATAAGTTGAAGATTGTGATATTGAAACCTACACACAATCGAGCCAACTTTTACAAATGCCAATTGACAACTTGTCTTTGCATAAGGCATGAACATCATGAGAAATATGATCAAATCATGCAATGTACAAAATTTGTTAACAATTCATCCTTGACTTCAACAAATTGCAAATTCAATCAACTTTTCTCCCATCAAACTACTTTAAAAGAGGGACAATGCAAAACATTTATGTAATTAATGTCACCATTGTACCACATCAAACTAATAACATAGCCATGGGTGGGTTCATTACCACAAGCTCATAATTAGTCATTGCATTTAGATCACCTTGAATTGCATGCAACTAGATATCACCCACCACAATCAAGCTCTTCATAATACAAAACTAATTTCAAAATGCAAATTCCAAGTTTGGGGTTCAACCTAATTGCTAAAATTATAGCCACTAAAATATGTTCAATTAAATATACAAATAATACTTGCAAGTTTTCTTTGAAGGCAAATAGACTTGACCCTTATTACAAAATCATATCTTTTAAGTTCCAACTCTTCACAATGATTAGGAGACTAAACTTTGACCAAGACTTGAAAACCCTCCAAATGAAGATAGATAGCCACATGATTGTACCTTTTGGCCTTCCACAAAGGCAAAGAGATTGATGTGTTGTTGTTCAATTGATTTCTCAAATCGTTCATTCACCAATACCATATTTTGACTAACTTGCTTGGTGGGAAAATGACGGTGTAGCAGAGACATGAGGTTGCTAGGGTAAGAGGTCCAATACTTAGCACATTCCTCTTCAAATGTTGTATGTGGCACACTATAAAACACAATGCCTTTGATATTTTGCTGGAAGGCTTTGCATCTGGCCTTTTGTAATTCTCCATTGGCCTTATCAACTTTTGAAACCTTGTCAACTTCCATTGTGAAGATTTTGAGCACAAGACCTCCAAGACCATGGCCAACCAACACTATTGTTTGTGGGTGATCGAGTTGCAACCTTGTGCTACAATATCTCACAATCCAAACATGATAAGTATAAATTACAAGTTTGTTCAATAGCAAATTACCATCAATATCATTGCATTGGTAATTTTTAAATTTTGGGTGTTGATATTTTGTACCAAGCTCAACTTCATCACAAACCAAACATTCTCATGCTAACAACCTCCTAGCCTATGAAGCCTTTTGTTTCATAATTAAAAAGATTACATGATTTCTTGAAAAGTCATTGTTCTACCCTGTGTTAGTTCATTTCAATATTTTTTACCTTCAATAAGGAGTAAATGGGGCTTTGCACTAGACTTGTATTCAAATGTTACATTGGGGCCAATTGTTCCAAAATCCAGAACATAATTTTGCTCTCAAATGAAACGGTTTGTCTTGTGCTCCAATACATATTTTCACAACATAAGGACTATGTAAATTATTGGTACATACACCAAAGAACTTGAATTTACCCGTAAGTCACATTTGAGCAATGAGTTAGGCTTGCACTCTTGTTGAGATCTCAGGACTTCTTGTTGTGAAGTCCAAGACACTTATTTGAACTAGATTGGGACTTTTGGACACTTCAGGAATTGAGTCTAAGAGGTTGGCTATTATTCAAATCATTTACTGAAGAAGATAACAACT
>Ga0116227_10001378_pt1 | contig 53855 bp, 43 predicted proteins | sample S1TSphgellanicum_FD_89693 | JGI IMG/M metagenome (GOLD analysis project Ga0116227, IMG submission 89693) | Host-associated microbial communities from peat moss isolated from Minnesota, USA - S1T2_Fb - Sphagnum magellanicum MG | ecosystem: Host-associated > Plants > Peat moss > Unclassified... | reverse complement strand
TTTTTGTTTTTTCTACCTACCCACTAACCACAACCCGCTAGCAGGTTGTTCTTCGGTCGGTAGTCAAGACAGCCCTTACCTATGTATCAACCATCTACTTGCCTAGTAGTAATTCCCTATTTTCCCACCTATTTTGCGTATGTATGAGACCTATTTCTTACTGAATTGGTTACCAAGGTGAAACCAGAGATTAACTCAGTTGACGTTCATCCACAACTGAGTAACAACGGGCATGCAGTGGATGGTGCGCTGGTGGGTGCTGGTTCACTGATGACCGGCACGTGACGGTCGGTGCGCGAGGAAAGTGCCCTATTCACCGCCATCAGCTGCCGCAACGTGTCCAGAAAAGTTAGGGTTTCGGAAGTGGATCCGAACACTTGCAAAACCCCCGTTTGTTTTCTTGTTGGAGTTCTTCGTTTTGTTATCTCGCAAGAAAAATAAAGTAAAATAAAATAAAAGTCGGAGGAGATGTTGTACAAAGTCGATCTTTCTTCTCTTCTGTTGTTAGAATTGGTATGCTGACCATTGGGTCGTCGGCGGATTCCGGATTTGAAGAAGAGAGAATTTTGTTGAAGCTTTCGTTGGTAGCAACAGAGGATCAAGGGGGCGCGGAGGAGGAGATCTTGTAGCATGCATATGTAGCTTTTTTTTCAAGTACCTTTGATTGCTGAAAGGAGTCGGAAGAATTGAAGACTTAAATTTGAAGACCTAAAAAGAGTTTTGGAAGAAGTCTTTCTTCTCTGAAAGAAGAAGAATCTGAAAGAAGAAGAAGAAGAAGAAGAAGAGGACAAAGGGGAAGACTAAGGGTTTGGAATTAGGGTTTGAGAGTTTTGAGCTATGGGAACAGCAGGTGGGGAATTTGATCATCTCTTCAAGGTTTTGTTGATTGGGGACTCGGGAGTTGGCAAGAGCAGTTTGCTTCTCCGATTCACATCTGACACTTTCGATGACCTTTCGCCTACAATAGGCGTCGATTTCAAGCTGAAGATGATGTCACTCCAAGGGAAGAGGTTGAAGCTCACCATCTGGGACACGGCTGGACAAGAGAGGTTTAGAACTTTGACGAGTTCCTATTACAGAGGAGCACAAGGAGTCATACTAGTGTATGATGTTACAAGACGGGCCACCTTCACCAATTTGTCAGACATATGGCTCAAGGAAGTGGAACGCTACTCAACCAACGAGGATTGCATCAAGATGCTGATCGGCAACAAAGTGGATCTGGAAGAATCTGAGCGTATGGTGACCAAAAAAGAAGGAATTGCATTCGCTCGACAACACGGATGTTTATTTCTTGAGGCTAGTGCAAAGACCAGCATCAATGTTCAACGCTGTTTTGATGAGCTTGTCCAAAAGATTCTGGATACCCCTAGCTTGACTGCAGATACATCGCAGGCGAAGAAGAATTTGCTGAGACCAGGTCCAACTCCAGAGCAAAATCCTGATGTCTCTGCCACTGGCTGTAACTGTTGATATTGTAGGGTAAAAGACTTAGTTTTATGTTATACCGTTTATTGTGCATTTGATGGAGCTTCTCTTTTGAATACTCTTTCCTCTTTTGGTCCTTGACAAGAAGACACGGGGAGACACTAACATTCTTTCCAAACAATAGCCTTTGTCTCTCTTGTTGTTCTGGAGTTGGAGCTAGGGTTAGAGGAAGATGAGGTTTTGTCACTTGATGGGTTGAAGATGACGATGAGTTTCTTCTTCACTCTATTGCTTCTTGGGTTTTATTGTTTGCATGCTGCGAAGCGCACGTTGAATTAGGGTTTCTTGCATAAGGTCAGTCATTGGTAGTTTCGTTTTTGTCTGGTTTTTAGGTCATCAGCTTACTTCTGTAATGATTGTGAATAATTGATGAACAAAAAGCAGAGAATCCAGATCTGCAGGGTTCATGGAGTCGTAACTGCAGTGTGCTTCCTCCACTACTTCAAGAAATTAGAAAGAGTATGTTGTGGTGAATTGTTATTCATTTGCAGTTGTTGAATTCTGGGTTTTTAGCATGCTGTGTTGCAGATTGTGGTTGAGCTCATTGATCAGCAGTATGTTATTCAGCTACATGTGTTTGTGTCCTTGGATAGACATGGCTTTGGGTCAAAAGGGATGAAATTGATTAGAAGCAGAGAGTGAATGCTTCATTATGTTTTTGTACTGATTTGTTTGTAGTTTGGTGGAATGGGAAGATATTCTCAGCTTGTAGTTGTGGTTGAAAGCAGCCAGCCACTTTAGATCTTCATTTATCAGTAAGGGTTTTGGGTACTCCTTCAAATGCTCACTGTGCTGAGCATTTGTTTTGAGACAAGTGCTTTGGTGCAAATCAAGCAATTAAAGTCATACTTGTGCACTGTTGGGGTAAACTGGATATTGGCTAAGTTCTTTTGCAGGGTGAGAGAACTCTGGATACCTATGTACACTTTGTAGAAGAAGCCCAAATGGTTAAATTTTCTGCACTAACATCTTCCACAATACCCAGCCTTAAAAGCCATGGAATCTTGATGAGTTTTTTCCTTTGCTTCTTCTTGAGCACAACTCCTTCCAGCACTGTACCTGAGTTCATATTCAAAAATTCTAGTTCATGCTAGAGGGAAGGTGAATACTTTCCTCCACATTCGTCTTAGTTTTCCATGCATCCTTCTTTTAAAACTACTTAACATCTTGCAAGCTCTGTGTATAAAGATTGGGACATGTCGTGCTCCACCATAACCATCAATCACCACAACTATAAAAAGGATTCCATGGCTTAAATAGTCAAACTTTTGAGACAACTTTTCCAAAACAGAAGTTTCTACTTTGTGACTGCATCACCAAGGTTTATGTACAAAGAACAAGCAAACCTGTATGGATTGTTTCTGAAGATATGGGAAAAGACGCACTTATTTTGGCTTTTTGCCAAGCAAAGTATGCTCACAATCAGACAGACTCAACCATGCCACCCAAATCTCTTGGTACTAATACAGTTGGCAAGTTCTGGAACTTGCACATTGGCAATTAAACACATGATAGCAGGTTTCAAACAAGCAACCCATCAATGAATAAGGATACCATGTTGGATTCATTTAACTAGTGTCCTACCTCACCACAAATTTCCTAATACTTGAAAAGAAAATACTCTCTTGCTTTTCCCCCAAGCTCCATACTAACACAAAGACAATCAAGAACCAGACAACCACACACAAAAAAACGTTTTGTTCTCAACATGATTGCTTTTTTTGACAACCCAAGGTCAGTTCACTTTGTGTGCAGCCATCAGCCCTCAAGGGCTGCAAATTGCATCCTCTCTGCTAGTTCCATTATTGCTTTTTGTGGATCCACTTCCAATAGCATTCTCAAGGTAGGATACATCTACATTGAGGTGGCAAGATGAGTAGCTTTAGTTCAGATCAAATGAAATATTTTTATTGGATCAGACTTTGAATATTCAAAATTCTAAGTACATATTTCAACTCTGTTCCTCACGAATCTCACTATTGGACCCCTCTACAATTCCTCTCCAAAATCAAAGTCATAAACTAAATCTCACAATCGCATGTTGAGAAAGACATATACTAAATCAACTGCTCTAGAAGGAGATAAGGAATTTTTCATTTTAGAATGAATAGAATGTTCTCCAATTTCTTTTAACATGAGGTTGCAGACATAATTTGAACAAGAACTCTAATAATAGTCTGTTGAAGCTTTGGAGTTTCAGCTCCATAAGACTCCCACCAAACATGACCTGGAACTTTTTTTGGCCATGATTATGGCAATTGAATCAGAAAACAATCCTTCAACATTCCAAAATGTGGACAATTGCCTATCCACTAGAACCTGAATCTTAACATCAAGATATAATTTATCTCAGATTTGCAAACTCCTTTCATAAGCTCCTTGTCTCTGTCTTAACCCTTTCCTCTAATGTCCAAAACAAGCCAAGGTAGTGGACTATGGATACATAGCCACCTCTCAAAATGTCCATCTTGCTTCTTCTCTTGTGAAAATTGTAGCATGAAATGCACATTCACAATCAATTGACTCATTTTCTTGTAGATTTTCCCATGTTTGGCATGCTAACATCAACAGGCTTTGACACTTCAACAATAAACTTTATATTTTCCAGATTTGGAAGGCGATAATAATACCACATACCATCTCTGCATTTGTGCTTCAGAATTGGTCCCAATAACATCGTTGCCTACTAACTTACATTGTTTTACACTTACACAACCCACCATGTACATTTACACTTACACAGTTTGTAGTTGAGTAGGAGTTCAGCCATTTACACTTACACAGTGCAAGTCCTAAACCATATAAGCACATAATACTGGTCCTCTTGACCAAAATCACTGTTTCATAAAAAGAAAATTTCTAATGAAAATATTGAATCCTTGCTTTGGTGTCCATTTGGCAAGATGTGTTGTTGCAATCATATCTAATAATCCATGCCTACAGAAGTGCAAGTTTGAAGTAGAACTATTTCTCAAGTGGGTTAATTACACAGAAGAAGAAAATCCAAAACAAAATCTTTGGTCACTGTTACTAATGTTTCAAACTTCCATCTAAATCTTTATTTCTGGGTGGAATGATCAACAGTATGAATTCCAAATTGAGTTTATATTTTTCTCAATTTACAGTGGATTGATGAGTAAAAAGCCAATCTCAATCCCAGCCCACAAGCCAAACACTTCAGGAAAAAAGTATGTGAGTGGTTCTGAACAATTCAGAATTGAAAGAATCAGTGAATTTGTGGAAGAATTTGGAATTGAAAGAATTTGTTTCTCATCACTGAAACCAAAAGGAGTCATAAAGACCAGCCAGTGGCAGAGAAATTGCCCAAAGCCAGTCACAACACCTATGATTTCAAAATAAGAGAAGGTCTGCCAAATGTAGGCGTGAATTGGATTTGCTTACAAGCTGCAAGAGACATCAGATTGTACAAGCCTAAACTACTCAACTCTACCTACTGCTTTAGTAAGATACAGCCAACACCTCACTCACAACACCCACTACAACGGAAACATCCAGCTGATCAAAATGAAATCCGCTGCCATCTAGCCACTGCAATCCATTGCAGTGGTTCTCATCTTGCAGTGAAACCTTGGAAGATGTGTAACCTTTTGGGAAGTGAAGGCTGTCTCCATAGGATGATCCTTCAGATGGATGAGCAGGGAATGATAACACAGTGGTAAGTTGAAGGAGACACAAAAGCAATGTGTATGACTGACTTGGTTCACTTAGGGTGTCAAGGATCTGGCTCTGTGCCAAAGTCCACATCATGCTCCAAGCACTCAAAAACTTCTGGCGGGACCTGTGGGGTCATAGTCATAAGGCTGACCTGCCTTCACAAACCTCCCCTTCACCCTCTTCCGTATATCTGCTCGTGCTTTTCGGGATTCATATCGTATCTTCTTGTCAAACCTTTACAATAACAACAGATGAGGGGAAAAAAAATTAAATCATATCATTAGGTCAGCAGCATAAGCCTGAAAAGGTGTAAAGAATATTGCTGCCACCAGTAAATCAATAGTGGGAATGATCGTGACAAAAAATTAAAAAGATATGGCAAACATTGCAGCTTATGAATCAAGTCATGGTTTTGAGTTCATTGCATACTTGCGGGTTTTCTTCTTCTCCTTGTATCGAAGCATTGCCGAGTCCCGTGCTTGGTGGGTAAGTGCTCCCCTGTCAGGGCTTGTAGGCACCCATGATGAATCAGTATTTATTAACATGGATGAGGCTGCAGTGCATTCATGGTAATCGCTACTGTCACCACTCACTCCAGAGAGTGAGAGGGAAAAGCTTGACCCTGTTGGTTGCCGCTGCTGCACTAGTTGTTGCATCTCCATGTCAGGACACCCACTTAGAACCGTTGCACTCATCATCTTCCCAATTTCACTTATCTCTGGAGGTGATGGAGGTGGACCAGGCCCCTGTCCAGCCAAACCCTCCTCCGCATAGACCTGCAATTCAGTGCCACTCATGGCACCCTGCAAGAACCAAAAAATATTCCACTGGTAAAATCAGCTTGCCATGTCCCTTATGAAATAGATAACTGAGAGAGACAAGTGGGAACCACCCAGCAAAGAATGCATCAGACACGGGAGGACATGACAAGCTCCCCTATTGAGATTGCAGACACTGACCAGAAATGTTTCGGCCATGTTTGCATCATGTGAAAGAGAAAAAGGGGAATTGGCAATTCTCTTTGGTAATGTAGACTCCACAGAAAATGTGACAAAGAACAAGCTGTGATGATGATAGAGGAAATTTTACATTGGTTGATTCAAGAAGCTTTGACTCTGTGATGCTTTGCATGTGCGCCACACACTGGTTCTTCTCCTCTGTTACAGAGTCTTGGCCCAGGGATGTGCACCCTGCATGTATGTCATTAAAGGATGAAGATGACAGATCTCGTGTACATGAGAAAATGTCCTCATAATTATCAAATGAAAGATCAACATCCGCCATGCTGAAACCACCCTCACACAGATCCCCCACCTCTTCTTCTCCTTTGCAAATTCCAAGATCCTGCATGTTTTCTCCCCATAGCTGCTGCCACCCACCCACCAATCCACCACCAGAAGCATATAACAATATCAGATAACCAAGTCGTAATTTGACACAATCTGTGATTCACATCTAAAAATCTGAATATGTAGAAATTAGGCTTTCACAATCCTTGCTGCTGCAGTTGTTGAGAATGCAAATGTTTTTCCAAATCTTGATAAAGTTACACACCTGACTCAAGTTCATACGCCAGAAAGCATCCCCTCCTTGCATCATCATCAGGTTGTCATTGCAATCTTCGGATTTCAGCTGCAGTGTTTCACAAGTGGCTAATAATAACCGGGAGACTTGCGATGTCTGTTGTTGCGAATTCTGCAAACTTGCTGCCTGTTGTTGATGATGTGAGAGCAGCAGCTGATTCGAAGGTGTGTTTGGCTGTTGCTGCTGTTGCAAAAGTTTCTGATACCCTTGAAATGTTGTTATAGTTGACGACAGTTGTTGTAATGGAGGTTCAGATGGGAAAGAGATTGGATGTTTCTTTAATGTTTGCAACAACATAGCTGGAGGAGGAGCCTGCTGCATCTGCTGCATTTGTGGGTCTAGAACTCCCAACTTTTGAAGCTGCTGCACTAGTGCTTCCCTGGACCACTGCTGCTGCTGTTTGCTTCCATGTCCTCCTCTTTCCTTCCCCATCATCACTGCCCCTGTCGGCATGGAGGTCTGTTACCAATCCCACAAGGTCCGAGTCAATAGAAGCCCCATGAAACAAAAAGAAATGGAGAGAGAGAGAGAGATGGGTAGTACCTCTGCACAACCCCAGAGGCTGCCAAGCTCCTGTGCCGATGGGCAACCCGAGAAACAGTCGAAAGGGTGACGCATATGCTGCTGCAACGCCGCCGCAACGGCGGGAGAGCAGCTGCTGCTATTGCTTCCTCCATGGCTATCCCAGTCGCAACTATGACACAGCGTCACATTCTCTACCGTACATCGGAACGCCGCAGGTCGAAGGTTGCAAGCATCACAGAGAAGGGTTCTTTGATGACGACGCGAGAGCGCGTTTGCACCATGCACGTGACGGTCACATAACAAACACAGACGCGCCGAATCTGCTCTACAATACACTGTCGCTCGACTCTCTCCACAAAAATCACAAGCTGAAGAACCTGCTTCCATTATTTTCTTCTTCTCCAGATCAACAACTCATTCCCAAAAACACACGCACTTACATCCTTCTCAGCGTCTCCCTTCCCCTCCCCCTCCCGTCCCCTCCCCTCCCTCCTCACTCAACTCCTGACTTGCCCACTAAGACATCCATCTCCCAGAGAGCTTCTGAAATTGGGACCTTGAATTCTGCAGCTAAAAGGACAATCCACTTCTTTGACACCACAATCTTTCAAAGAGAATCCACTTCTTTGACAAGAATGCGAGCGCATTCCCTCTCGGTTTCTCGCTTCGCCTGTCTCTGTACGCGTGCGTAGTGCGTAGTAGTACTCAGTGTGTGTGCGCGCGCGCAGTGGAGCTGCTTCTTTAGCGTCCTTGCAGCATCCTCTTCTCTATCCTCCTTCACTGGTCGTCAGTCGGCGCAAACTCCAGGTCCCCAAAAACTGAGGATTTTATCTCACATCTTGAAAACCCATGACCTAAAAATTTCCAGGTCCAGGGTCATGGTAAAAACCACCCCCAGTGCGAAAATCCAGATCCCAAAACTGATGTCCCACGTCCTGAAAATCATGTCCTAAGAGTTTCCAGGTTTGGATCTTTGGAAACCCCGAATGTGAAATCCAGGTCCCAAAGATGGGATTCCACGTCTTGAAAACCATATCCTAAAAAAATTCCAGGTCCTGGGTCATGGAAACCACCCCCAGTGCGAAAATCCAGATCCCAAAGCTGAGGTCCCACGTCTTGCAAATCATGTCCTAAGAGTTTCCAGGTTTGGATCTCGGAAACCCCGGATGTAAAATCCAGGTCCCAAAGACAGGATTCTACGTCTTGAAAACCATGTCCTAAACATTTTCAGGTCCTGGGTCACGGAACCCCCCAGTTTTTAAAAACTTCAGGTCCCAAGAAATGAGATCCCATGTCCTGAAAATCATGTCCTAAAATTTTCCAGGTTTGGGTCTTGGAAACTATGAGTGTGAAATCCAGGTCCCAAATATGGGATTCCACGTCCTGAAAACCATGTGCCAAAAAATTCCAGGTCCTGGATCATGCGAAGCCCCCAGTTTGAAATCCAGGTTCCAAAATTAAGGTCCCACGTCCTGAAAATCACGTCCTAAAATTTCTCAGGTTTCGGTCTTGGAAACCCCGAGTGTGAAAATCCAGGACCCAAAGTTGAGATCCCACGTCCTGAAAACCATATCCTAAAATTTCCCAGGTCTTGGGTCCTGGAAACCCACACCATGTACGTCCCAAAACTGAGATCTCACGTCCTGAAAATCATGTCCTAAAAAATTCCATGTCTTAGGCTAGGTTTTGGTAAACCCCCCCAGTGCAAGCAAACTCCAGGTGGCCAAAAACTGAGATCCCACATCCTGAAAAAACCATGTGCTAAAATTTCTGGGCCTTGGAAACCCCAAGTGCAAACCTCCAGGTCCCCAAAGCTGAGATTCCACGTCCTGATAACTATGCCCTAAAAATCTCCAGGTCCTGGGCCTTGGAACCCTGGATGATCTTGTAGGTTTTCAAAGCTTCCATGTAATTGTGTGGGGATGGAAGGGGGGAAGGGGAGGTCTTGAGTTCCATCCAGGTGCCAAAACTTGGCTTCTGAGTTCCAGATGTTGAGAATGAGGTCCTCTCTATTTTGGGACCTGAATATTCCATCATTGCTTGTACTGTGTTAGGAATGCCAGTTTCTGTTAACCCAGACCAGGGTTTCTTTTAAGGATTTTGTGATATAGCCAAAGTGGTGATCATCCAGAAAATAATTTAGCCAAATTTGGCTATATACTAGATATGAAAGTAGGAAAGTAAAATACAGAATCCTTCTATATTCTTGGCTACTTTCTTTGAAGTTATCATTAAAAATCTGGCGATTTGGAAAAAAAATAAAATAAAATCTTCAAAATGTGGCAAATTTGGGTCTTTTTTTTGCATAACAAATCCTTTGTATAGGCTGAGATCTTATTTTTCAGGTCGAAATTTGGCAAAAACTCACTGATAAAAGAAACACTAACCCAAACAAGGGTTAAAAGTATTAGTGGAGAAGAGTGCGAGGGTCAGTTTCATTATTAAATAATCCTTTAAAATTGTGAAACTAATTTTAGTGCAAATATGAAGCTGAGGTGTGAAAAACTATCATAATTATTGCAGGCTACAATCTGAATAATTTCACTCCTCATACAACAATATCATAGTAGATGATGAAAATAATAATAATTTCAAATTTTTAAAAATTAATTAATTTTTTGAAAAAAAAATTGTCTTGTAAATGTGGAAGCTAACCCTCGACTATGGTATATAGGGTAAAAGAAAGGCTTATGTGGAAGCTTTGAAAACAAGATTGGGTGGAGCTAATTGTGAGCCCAAATTTAGTAAAGCCTAGTCCCAAGAGCTTTATTTTGTGTGTAGATTTATTCATTTTTTTTCTAATATGATTTTGTTGTCAATTAGCTTTAAAAATTTGATCGCCATTGCAAAGATGTCTTATGCACCTTTTGGCATCCAAAGGTCAAAACTTTCAATTGCCAAATTATATTTTGTTAAGGCTAGTAGACATATAACTATTTAGTTTTTTCCAATAAGTAGGGTAATATTTGTTATGAAAAATATATATGGAAAGAAAAATAACTTTTTGAACACAAATGCATATTGAAACATTTTAATTAAACACTCTTCACAAATTGCAAGGGCAAATGATTTATGACAATTAAAAACCCAGATTTTTCAAATTTTATTTTTGTCGCATATCATCTTTCTTGAAATGCTTTTTTATAGCAAAAAATTTGGAGATAAACTATTAGATATATTGAGCTTATTTTTTACTAGTTTTTTTTCTCTTCTATTTTCAAAGGATTGTTCACTTCTTTTTGACAAGAATATAATAGTCTACAAACACATGTTTTTTAATGTAATTATTCCATTTGTAGTATTGTATAAAATTAACCCATTTCTTGCATAAGTTTTTGGGTTTGAAATTAGAACTAAATTGGTGTGACAAATAATATAACATATCATTTGAAAAGATTGATCAACATCTTTGTTATCATTGACACAATAAAATGTTTCACACAATGAAATTTTATTATGTGGTTTTTAAAATTTCCTATGCACATGTAATTTTCACATATTCTTGTTCATTCTTTTTCCATCATTGTTTGGATTTCTATTTTCTTCAATTTGATGATTTGAATCTCCTTCAAACATTTTTTGATTTTCATCTTCAATTTCCATTTTGTTCATAAAGACATCACATATATTTTCATTTTCAAAGGACTATTAATTGATATTCAATTTTTATAAAAAAAATTGCTACTTAATGAATAAAGAAAAAAAACAACTTTATGCTCCACCAAAATATTGTGAACATTTTAAAATAAGATGATCTACCAAACTATAAACATTTACAAAGCAAGATTGTTAATATTAATGTGAACATTGTTTAGTTCAAGATATTTGTAAGCAAGTTCTAGCATAATCCTAATATGAACATGATTCCAAGCATTTGGTTCTTGGAGGTATTATGTTCTTGGAAGAAATAAGAGACTCATTTTTTCTAAAGTTGACTCTTTTGCATCTCTCACTATGTGTTGAAAGTTTCTCTTCAAAGTTTGGTTTCAATACATAACATTAAAATGATGTAAGTCATGGATTTTCAATTATAGAATGTGAAGTGCTTTTGATTTCACAAAAGATCAAGACCAATCTAAGTTGGAGCATAGAGCTTGGGAATAGCTTAGTTTGGATTTTTTTTTGGTTTTCATCTTTTGAAAGATTCATGAATTTTGAAATTATGTTTTGTGTGAAGTGCACTAGAGTTGCATTGTTGCAACATGGAGGGAGATGCATAAAACATTTTCTTGTTTTGGGTTGAGCTTGGGAACCTTGGAATGAATTTTGTATTGATTTCCTTTAGTTTCTTGAAATTTTTTTTTGTTGTGTTACAATATTTCATTTGTTTTTTTTTTTTAAAATTTGAGAAGAAGAAATATTTTTCAATTTTCTTTTTTTAAAGGCATTTTTCTAAGTGGGACAAGTTTGTAAACCCTAAACCCCAACCACAAATTAGAATGAAATAATTTTATGTTATTTAATCCAGAAGCGGTTTTGTATTGGGAATGGGGATTGAAGTGAGATATCAGTTACGGTGTCGTTGGTGAAGTGACAAATGATGTGACAAAATCCAAATGTCAAAATTAAGAAAAACACAAAGAAGCATGTCTGAAAAGGACTCAAATGAGCTGGAAGATTACAAAGCCTCAAGCACACCTGCTAACCAGAAAAAGGAATGCCAGATCAGCAATAAAGTACTCATAAAAGCGTGGATAAAGGTCTGGCTCTTTTTGCTTTTTTTGACACTGCTGCCCGTCTGACTCATCCGTATTCTGAGTCTGGTATACACATCGTAGAATACGGATGAGAACGTATTCTCTGACGGAGAGAAAGGGCGCATGGGAATTTCTCACATACAGTAAAGCCCACCGCCGACAATCATTTGAAGACGAGAAAACTAGAAACCTTTAGTGCAACAGAAGCACAGACTGAAGCAGAAATGGAAAGGAAAACGGAAAGGATCTGAGGAGTAGAGCTCAATCGGCAATAGCTAGTAGCAGAAATTTTGAACCCTAGAACCCTCAACCGAACCATCAACGCCTTGTTAGCATTGGGGACTCTGGGATGTTTGAAGTCTACTGCAAGCGACAAATTAATCAGAAGTGAGAATCGGAGGTGGGTCCACAAGGGATTTTGATATGCACTACAAATTGTGGTACTTATTTTATACTTAACTTAGTTGTGGACTAACTTATTTATAACGCTTTGATCTCCGGCCTTGAGAGAATAACATGCATGGTGGCAAAAGCTGTGTAATTGTTTGACAAATGTCAGAGGTGCCTGCATTGCCTAGTCGGCGTTGCAACGCCGTAGACAGAACTTAGAATGCTTTATATTTTGCACTCGTTCACCCGTCAGCGTGTCTCCAAGCTCAGTTCTGAAGTCAGTTAGACGTTGTTAATATGCCTGTGCACTTTCCCAGTTGCCACTTACGTCACCTGATTATGGGTCTTCACACTCCCATGTGTCAGATCTATGCATTTGCACGGTTTGCATGATTCAGCGCTCCTTCCTTTCCAAGCGACTTACAACCGAAATTTACAGCAATATTTTTTCCACAGATGATGAATGATGGGTCCCAGATTTAGTTCCGATCTATGCACATCAAGCTGTTGTACAGGCTTCTTTTGCTGGCTATGTATAAGCCAAAAAGCTAAAATCAAGTGCTTTTTGAGATTTTCAATAGCCATAATAATTCGATCAAGATTTAAGAACAATCATCAGATTTTGTAAGAGTTATTCTCTGAAAAAAGTTTAACCCACATGCCTTCATTACAGAAACAAACCCTTGGAGCTTCTTTTAACGCTGAGAAAAGCTCCATGGGTTTTTTCTTGCAACAATTCTTCCCCTTCTTCTTCCTTTTAATCTATTATTGTTCTTCTTGCTATTCCCAATGTGTGGTCTTTATTGTAAGAAAGACTTTTGTTGAGCTTCTCTTGGCACTGAGAAAAACTTGCTGGGATTTTTTTTTTTTTTTCAAAATTCTTCCTTTTCTTCTTAATCTAGATACTTTTTTTCTTTTTCTCCCTCCTCCTTATGTGCGATGTTCATTGTAGAAAAACTTGGTGAGCTTCCCTCCTTCTATTAGTTATGCATTAAACTATGGCCTTTGTTGCTGAATGACACTCGGTAAGCTTCTCTCAGCACCAAGAAAATCTCACCAAGGTTTTTTTGGAAAATTCTAGATCTTCCTTCTTCCTTTTTTTCTTTTTTTCCCAATATTTAAGTTGTTTATTTTCTTTGGTAGTTTTCAACCCTCACAACTCAAATGGAAGACGATCACATGTCATTTGACAAGACAATTTGACCGATGCAAAAGCAAACAAAGATCAACATGGGGGAAATTCTTGAGAAGTATAAGATCTCCCCAAAGCGGAAGCCGCATATGGCTATTCCATTGTGTAGGATGATGCCCATGCCAGTTGTGAGGCTTGATCTCAAGATTGATATCTTGAAGATGGAGCAGGCCTTTCACATGGGATATAGGGAAGGGGACATGGTTTTTTATTTGTCTCCGACAAGCTAAAAGGGTGAGGAGCAAGATGTTTCTTTACACAGTGGAACATGGGATGAACATTGGGTGGTTGAGAATGAGCAATTTGAAAAGGTGTTGTGGGAAGACCCAGACTTGGTGTGCTTCTCCAACAAGATGTTTTTTGTGTGGGACAGGAACCACCACATCCAGGCTTGGATGCCATACAGTAGCAGATTACACAGTAATGATCCATCCTGACACATATCTGCAAATTTTATTTTACTCGACACTTTTGAAGGGCTTGTGGAGTTGCTCACAACCATGATTAACTTGAACAAGTAAGACCTCATTTTGATTTATTCTTGAAAACATCGTTTTTTTTGCTTGTTTCCAAAGTTTGATTTTTCGAATTCATGTGTAGGGGCGTTGAGTTTGATCATGTCAAACCAAGCTTGGTGCATGAGTTCTTTCAAATTCAAGGGATTGGAATCATACGTTTGAAGTAATTTAAGGATGTTTTGCCAATAGACGTTGACAAGAAATGTGAAAGCAATTGAAGAAGACCTGACATTCCCTGACATTAAAGGCCTTTTTTTATTATATGTACAAGGTAATTGTCCCTCCATTTATAACATAATATCAAATTTGTACACCATTATTTCTTGGCATGATCCTATTAAACTTCTTGCCTTCATGTTTTACCTGCAAAAGGAACTTGTAGCTATTATAGATATGGTAGTCAAGCTTATTGTGAAGACATTCCCCAAGAAGGTGACAGATCTCTTGCAAAGACGCAGGAATTGACAGAGAAGGCAATGGAATAGGTGAGAAAGGATCATTATTTGGCATCTGCAAACATCTTTTTATTTGTGATCTAGGTCTTGGGACCAAACTTTTGCAAAAAATTCAAGCCCACTATGACAACAACCCAAAGCTTGAAATGTTCACTAAAAACTTCAAATGCTTGTGTACTCTTCCGTAAGCAAGGAGTAGAAAGTTTTTTGGTTGAGGCAATGGAATGTGTTTGGAGTTTTGAGGGAAGCCAAAAAGTTCCCAAAACAAGGTTTCTCAAACACTCAATTCAACAAATGGTTGCACAAGCCAACATTTTCGTACCATGTAAAACTTCAAACTTCCTTGAATGCCTTTCATTTTTAAAATGTTGTCCACTTTCTGCCAATTCTTAACTACTTTGGTTTTTGCAGCTTGAAGTTGAAGCATTCAAATTATACATTGCCACAATCTTTAATTTCAAGCTCATGGTAAGAAAGGTCCATGGTTTAATGACATTGGAAGAATATATTCGCCATTGGAGACTTGAGCTTTGGGAGATTTTTTTTTTCTCGGAGTTCAAGCCCAAAGATGGTATTCATCATAACAAAACCTAAGAGCAACAATCTGGAAGAAAGGTGGCCCTCAAAAGAGTTCTTTATAGATGAGAATTTGAACCTTCATCTTTGTATTTAATCTTTTTTTTTTGGCTTATTTTGCACTATATTATCATTCATTAAATCTTGAAGATGATGAAATTTCTCATCTAATGTTTTCTTCAGGTTCTTTTACCATGTTTTGCTCCCCGGGGTGCGACTGATGAACTCCCCCGTTTGTTTTGGATTTGGCAAGATCCAAAAGCAGATAACACCATGTATCGCAAGGACCTCAAGGATTGGTTGCTAGACCACCTTGAAGACTTCGGTTGGTACATTGAATGCCCCTGAAATTGTACCCCACCACTTAAAGTTGTGTTTAGAGAAAGCCATGAACCCAACTTCTAAAAGAAATTTGCAAACTCTTGGGGTTCAGATGTTCAAACAATCAAGAAGAAGTTTGCTAGAAAGGAAAAGGGGAAAAAGATAATTCTTCAAGAAATCTTGGAGATTCTAAAAGACATGACCATGGTCGATTATGAGGTCATGACTTTGAAGAGGGATATTGATGACCTGCTTGAAGGAATCAATAGGAGATTTTGACACGCCCCCAAGCTCTTTAATAGACTCAAATGTGAGTCTGAAATGCAAATAACGAAAGAGCAAGGAGTTGGGGCACGCTCCCTAACTCACAGCACTTTGGGGGTAGAGAGGCGTGCTGGAGCTCTGGGATGGGACTAGGAAGAATGACAAGCAACTAATCACTCACACAAACCTGCACAAAACCAAACAACGAGTTGGTTAATGCATAACTGAAGCACTTTTGGTGCTAGGATGAACCACGGGCAAACTTGGACTCACAAGAGTCACCACGGCCCGAACTTGGGGGAAGCCACCACCTTCCCCCTTATAGTATACTTTGTGCCTCTTCACGAAGCCCACATCCAAATGGCATTTGGTCCTAGGACTCCAAATGAGAGTCCTGAAATACCCAAAATTAAGACTTTTGCGACTTTGGGGCCTCATAACTTTGTGTGCAAACCTTTGATTGAGATGAAGTCTGAAGCAAAGTTATCAAGATCTTTCCAACGGTATGTCGCACACCACCTACATGCAAGGAAATTGGGTCGATTCCTGATTTTTAGTGGTTGGGAATCAAACTACTAATTTGACTCTCAGCCTTTCTTTTGGCCATAATTTGTGTTTCGGATGCCCAAATGGGTCATGCAAGCCCATTTTCAACATCTATGTTTCAATAGTTTTCCAATGATATAAAAATCTTTTCAATCCAATGGGTTTTGACCCTTGCATTCGCCCTTTGAAAATTCGAAAGTCCATTGGGACCCTAACTCCCAAAATGAAAGTTCATTTAGGACTCTGAGGGTTCATTCCCTCACACTCTTTTGCACTCCCAAGAGCATGAGATGTGGCCCCTGGGCTTCCTTCTTGGCTCGCAACCTTGCAAGCCCTTGCCTTGGTCGTGAACCCAAGGCTAAGGTTGCGACAGATGTTATAGCAGATGCCTTGACCTATCACCAAAAAGTTGTTGACCATCCTCATCTTGACCTGCTTTTTCTTTTAAAGGTTCAAGGAAATTATCAGGTTTTGATTTGTTAAGAGGTCATCGACCATTATCATCTTGGCGAGATTTGTCTCTAGTTTGAACAAAAAAACCATTAGGATTCCATGAAAAGGCAATGCATCTCTCATGGTCTTCTCTAGTGTCCTTGTGAATGAAAATTGGAAAATGGCCTCCTGAACATGCCATTTTCATCGACTACTTTCGTTAGGTGAACTCAATACCATAATTATTTTTATGAACAAGTTCTTTTCATTTTTTTTCTAATTTCAACGACTTAACGAAATTATGTGTTTCAGATGAATCCACAAGGGCTTGTTGATCTTATGATTGGAGACATGCTAGGAGGTGTTGGTGTTCCCATGGTGTCTCATTCTAGAGCTAACATTCCAAAATGGAATGCTAAAGTCCCGCATTATGTGGACTATGTTTTCATTTTTTAAACAAGTTCTTGTCCCAAAGTGGTGCCATCTTCCTTTTCCATTCAAATAACCTACAAATTTTCAAATAAATAAGAGAATTCTTGGATAGTTACTCCATGTCAATTCAAATGAAATGGGTGGTGGTGAACAATCTTTCGTTATGTAGCATTAAGGGTTTTAGGTTGAAGGTACATCTCCCTTCCCATATCTTGTCCTTATTATTCTTGTTACTAGTTTTCTATTCCAATCCTCAACGCCCTTTTCTTTTCTTGTAGATTTTATTCAGCTGGGGTACATTTTTCCTGAGGACCCCCTAAACTTTTGAGTTTCAAGCATCTGCTTCTAACATACTTGAGTAGGGGATCAGGGTTACGGAGAAAGATGTTTTGTACAACTAAACTTATAGCACCACAATGATAGTCTCAAGTTTTGGGAAGCCATTTCGTGTGAGCAAAGAAATGCATCCTTTAACACTTGAGGCCTTGATTGAAGCTTGTTCAAAGTTGAAATCCTTTGTTGTTGATTTCATAACATCAACTAGTATGTACTGTTACAAACATTCTATTGTTGCATTGGATTTTCATTCCATAATTTCATCTAACATTCTCTTCCTTTTAGATAATAGTATGTTGGCATGCCACAATCTAGGCCAACACATTTTGGCACTTGATGGAGATTAGGAGGTCTTCAATGAGGTTCTTTGTCCTCTTTTCAAGATGAAGGATCCTAAGGCGAATAATTGCCAAAATGTTCTCTAGATCTTGAATCCCTAATCCATAAGTGCTCCAATATTGATTTGGATTGTGAATAAGTTTAACCTTTCCACCAAATTTGCTTTCCGCTTTCCTATTTTGAATTTAGACAGACTAATGACACCCCTTCCCATGTGATGTAGAGGTGTCTTTAGTTCTTCAAGGCACATACCTTTTTTTGCTTGTGATGATTTCTTTCCAAGCCCACCTTTAAGCCCCCGACTGCCTTCATATGTTGAAGACTATGCTCAAATTTTAATAGCTTGCCCTTCTCCTTCTCGCTCTATTTTTCCCCATACTTATTAGAAATTTTGTGGTGCGCTTCATAAATTTTGGAGTAGTTGAGAAATAGATAAATGTGGCTTGTAGTTTTCTTGTATTTCATAATAGGATTTTTTTTTAATTTGGATTTTGTTTTTCCTCTATTTCATAATAGGATTTCTTTTGGATTTGGATTTCTTTTCAGATTTTTTTTGTAGTAGCTTATGTAGTAATGCATTCATCGCCATTTAAAGATTCTCATTCAATGTATTTTTTTTGCACTCACCTTCAATGTATTTGGTTCATACTCATAAGATTTCTTTTCTCGCTCTTATTAACCCAGTGCCCCATGTATGGATATGTTAACATGATGCAAATGAAAAAACTTTGTTTTAAATTTCTTTGATGAATCCCTTCAACCTCAAAATAAAACTAAATTGAATACACAACATAGGAGATGTTTGGAAACATGTCTACTTCATGAGATATTTATAGTTGTTTAATCAATTTTTTCATTTGAATTTTGCATTACAAACATTGGTTGTCATTGGACCATCTAATTTTTGCTGGTGAGTTTGGAACAATTGCATATGCCAGAACGACTCCTAATGGCAGAACAACTACATTTGTCTTAACAGCCATAACATCATGTATATGATTTTGATTATCATTTATTAAGTCCAAGGTGAAAACAACGAAAGGATAAGGAATTGAGGTATGCTCCTTGGATCATAGCACTTTAGGGGTAAAGGGGCATGCTGGAGCTCCGGGATGGGGACTAGGATGAATGACAAGCATGTTAATTATTCACACAAACCTACACAAATCAAACAACAAGTTGGTTAGTGCATAATTGGAACACTTTTGGTGCATGGACAAACCATTGGCAAACACGAACTCACAAAACTCACCATGGCTCGGACTTGGGGGAAGCCACCACCTTCCCCCTTATAGTATTCTTTGTACCTAACCACGGGGCCTACACTCAAATGTCATTTTGTCTCGGGACTCCCAATTTGGGAGTCCCAAAATTCTCAGAATTAGGACTTTTATGACTTTGGAGGCCCATAACTTTTTGTGCAGACTTCCGATTGAGGTGAAGTCGAAAGCAAAGTTAGAGCTTTCGTTGAGATCTTTCTAACAATATGTGTCACTCTACTTGCACGCAAGTAATTCAGGGCTATTCCTGACTTTTAGTGGTCAGGAGTCAAATTGACAATTTGACTCCTGACCTTTCTTTTGGCCATAACTTATGTTTTAAGTACCCAAATGGGTCATGAGAGCCCATTTTAGATATTTAAGTTTCAAGAAATTTCCAATGGTATAAAAGGAACTATTCAATTCAATGAATTTTGACCCTTACAATCGCCCTTTGAAAATTTGGGAATCCATCGAGACTCCAACTCCCAAAGTGGGAGCTCACTTGGGAGTGTGAGGGTTCATTCTCTCACACTTTCCTACGCTCCCGGGAACATGAAATGTGACTCACAAGCTTCATTCTTAGCTCACACCTTTGTTTTAATCGTGAGCCCAAGGTTAGGGTTGCAACATTTAATGTTGCAAAGTTGGAATATACTTAATAGTAATGGAATTTGAAATACTAATTCAAGTATAATTTGAACATTTCATGTGATGAATTGTTCACAATAAATTAACATAAATTTATTGTATTTTGTTTATAATATATCCTGTTGCAAATGTTCATGAAAAGTTTCATCCATTTTCATTTTTTATCCACATTTTCATCCATAAAGATCATTCATTCATGACACATAACAAAATATTCTTCCACGTCACCAAATATTTTGTCTAAGGTGTGACAAAATATTTTTTAAATATCCTATCAACATGGGAAAAATATTTTTAAAAAGATTTGGTCCTATTCCTTTGCTCATGTTCACCTACTCACGTTCAAGCTTACACGTTCTTGACCAATATCCCCCATCTTTTGTTGTCCTTCGATGGTTAGGTTAAAAACTTTTGTTTAACAAAATCACTTTGGACATTGAAGGCATGATTGACTTATTTGATGGCAAATGAAATGTAAATTGTTCCACTTACGTGCTTCTTGTTCCTTCTCATTAAATTATTATAGAGTTTTCACAACTTGTCATGTCCCATGTTCAAGTTTCAAAGTTGCCTATTGAAAACATTTCCATTGCCCTTGGCAAAATGGTGCACCAAAAGTCCATGTTTATCTTTAAGCACTACATCAACTTTCCCAAAGGGTTTTTTATGTGTACTGTTTTAGCTTTCAAAGTTTGTAGCCAACATTTAAGCTTCAAAGATAGTCTTGGGGTTATAAACCTTTACCATGTAGTTGATATTGTTATTGAGTTTATTCACAAACATGCAAACCCAATCAAGCTCCACTGTGGACAAGAAGTAAATGATATGTTCATCAAACCTTTGCTTGCAATTAACCACATTTCCTATTCATATCATAGTTGTATCAATTTTTCCTTAATTTTAATAGAGGAACCTTGCGACAAGTATTGGGTTGTAAAGATTTTGCAAAGAACATCTCAATGTTTCAAAAGAGGTTGACCTTGAACTTCTCAATTCACCTTTTTGCTCAACCAAACCCTAGCTTTGACCCACAACAATAAAGTGGCACTCTTAATTTGATCCACCTCATTGTATTCCTTGTCATGCAACTCCTCCAAGGTTTCCTTAAAAAGGATGTGACATCCTTTCACATGGTATTACTTTTTTCCATTGAAATTCAAGGGTTTTAACCATGTCCTTGTAGATTCCCTTTACATTTGGTGGTCCACGAAGGTTTCCCGATAAGGACTTATTCCCAAATCCCATGCAAACATCAGTTGTGTCGGTCATCATTCTATCCAAAGGAATTGTGAGACAAAAAAGAAAACCTCCCCAAAATAAACAACTTCCTCCAACAAGAATAAAAACGAAACTTCAAGGAGAAAAGAAATATCTACAAGCATTGATTTGCTTTGATACCAAATTATTACAATCCTCCTCTAGCCTAAGGGGTAGAAGCTTTTCTTTTCTTTTCTTTTCTTTGTTCAATGTCAAATTGTGGGCTCTTATAGCTACTACTACAACAAATCATTCCAATCTATTTCCTTAGCTCAACAAACCACCATACTTAATTTCATTTGTAGCAAGCCCTTTGCTGATGATGTCCAACCACCAAAGACTGAAAGACCTTGGTAATTTCTTCTAATTTTCAGCTACAAGAAGCCAAAGCTATAATTCTTTCACAAATGCATCTCAAAACCGAAAGAAAAACACCAAGACTATTTGCTCATTACAAATGACAGAAATGGGCATGAATTACCACCTGAGTTCCACGAGCTCCAAATTCGGACTAATTCTCAAGTTTCTTTCCAAATTTTGCAAACTTTGAATTCCAAAACTCTAGATAGCTTCTAATGCTAGGACCTCTCCTCCCATGTATCCTATTTTCCGACACTTGGACTCTTCCCCAGGCATAGTTTTTCTTACCTACTAGGAAAAGATTTCCTCCCCCAAAAGATCACAAAAAAATCAAAGTCCAGACCCAAAAGAAGAGGACTTACAATTGAGGAATGCAGATCATGCCAGAAGCAAATCTTCAGCTACCACAGCTTGTGCACACCGTCGTCTCAAGTCGGTGGTTCTTCGGCGCACCCGAGGCTAGTTCATCTACATGCTGTCCCTGAAGTGGGTTGTAGCTCTGCACCCGAGACTAGTTTATACATCTAAACTGTCCCAATTCGGTTCCTCCGCACGCGAGACTAGTCTAGATATGGACTATTTAATCTCCTACTCTCCAACCCACTAAGCACACATTCTGATCTCATTCTCTCTTGCCCCTCTCTTGTTCTTCGCATGACTGTTCTGATAATTACCTAGCTCTGAGTCGAGTTCCTTATTGCTGCAAGTACAGCAGCTTAGTCATACTTTAGATCTTGCCTCAATTGCACTAGTCTTCTGCAATCTTCTTGCGCCTCTAGCTCTCCTTGTTAATTTTCAAGCTTTCTGAGAGTTTTGGGTTTAAACCCTAAACCCTTCTGTGCCAACTTCTCCCAGTGGTAGATTCGCTCATCTTGTAAACGTCACACTGATCAAGCGCATGATCATGGTTTCAGCTCATCATGCGTCTTATAGAAAAAAGGGCAAGGGTCATGTGCAGCAGGGCGCAAACGCTGGAGATGGTAATGCAGAGTTTTATATTAACAGGACCTTCGTGAACATGCTTCTGGGATTTGTGTATGAGGAGGATGATCCAGAAAATCTTTCCAAGCTCTTGGAGATGGCACGCAAGAAGGCACTTTTTATGTACCCTGGATGTTCCACAGATTCCAAGACTGCACACCAAGATGGGAATGCTAAGGTAGTCGCGCGCCTCGTCACTCGAGCTGTGGAGCAGGATGTGCGTGCAGACATTAAATGGCCCAGTGCAGCCAAGAATCAAACTGTGTGCAGCAAGATGAGCGACTTTCATGCATCCTTCATGTGGGCTTGGGGAAAGCACATGCAGTCCAGAAGAAAGCTGCACTCACGACCACATCTCAAACAAACTAGAACATGCAAGAGACAATGTACATTCAAGAAGAAGATCTGCTATGGATCGTGTCAGAATTCAAGCCATGCCTGAGGCTTACATGTAGGATGTGATGTACATAAAATTTGGAGGTCCTTGCAAGAAGATGAGAGCCACAGATTGCATAGTGCAGGGATTGCAGTTGGGTGGCAGCTCAGATCATGAGTTTGGTCTCAAACATTGTCCAAGTTGAAGATTTTTCTCAGATCCAAGATCTTGGGATCAAGGGTTTGGGGAACAAACCTTGTCCAAATTGGGCCTTCTTTAAGCCATTGGAGCCCCTCCTCTTTGTGCAGCAATGGGTATGCACCTTATGGCAAGTCCAAACTAGCAACAGTTATGTAAATAGAAAAAAAATCCATGTTCCCCAAAAAAATGAACTCACAGTTCAGACTAACACCTGGTGAACATTTCTCAAAATGTGGGACCAAATGATCATTCCCATAGTCTCTCCCTTACAAGCAGAACCAACAAAACTATGTGAGCTACATAGGCATTTCACCTATGATTTAATGTCCATTGCAGGACTGTCCCCTATAATACTTTGGATGAATTTCAACAAGTTTTGTTGGTGGTTTGACATGGTATATATTGAGAAGGTGATCCCAGTAGTTGGTAAAATTGACTGAAGATAGTTTGCAGTTCCCAGATACTTGATAATATTAGTTGACTTCTGATTATGAAATGCAGCTCCTTTTCTTTGTCATGAATAGATTACATGGGGATTGTGACTGTTTAGTTAACAGGCACATGGGTGAAGTTATTGAACCTTGCAATCTGGATATGTAGATTGCCATATCTTGGATTTGTGGATGCAAGCAAAGCATGCGGGTTGGGAGAAATAAAAAGCAGTTAGTCCTATACTTACAACCCGGTTGAGGTTCATGTCTTCAGGAATAATCTGCTCTAGAGTTCTAGTCTATGCAGAGATAAGGGACAAAAACATGTTTTGCTATGCAACAGCCGTTGCCATGTCCACCCACCTACATCTCATATTCGCAGTCAAATTTCTCTACTGACTGCTATGCCAACCCTTCAACCACCAGTTTTGATCATTGCCATGCTTGGTGAAGAACATCCAATAATACGTCCTACCCAAGTTCGATCTTGCAGTTGCAATCAACAAGAGCACACTATGGTCAAGCTTCTTGAGTACATCTATGTTAGTGCAGAGTATATAGTACACAACAGATGTACAAAAGAAATGCAGGACTCACCACTGTAAGATATTTTGAAGGTCTGCAAAAGCACATAAAAAAGGGAGACGAAAACACAAAACAGGAACTGAACAACATAAAAGAGGAACCAATGAAACCTCGGCTAATTTGATAGTCACTCTAAACTACAACTTGATTCATCTGACTCTTTGATTAGTCACCAACAATATGGTGCATCCTGACTTCACCAGCTCCCCACAATGGGTACAGACTGAGCTGAGCATCTGAGTATGAAATTTCAAGCTACATGTGTTCTGAACTAGATGGAGACAATTGCAGGGCACAACAAAGAGGAGATAGAAACAGTACTAAACAGGATCTCACAATATACAAAACAAGAAGATACTTTGCTCAGGCACATGATATTGGTGTGCAATGCAAGTTCCACCTTAGAACCATGTGCTCTTGAAACAAAAAAACATTCAGCCCACACTTGAACTCCACAAGGACAGAACCCAGTTTCACAATCTTCACAAGAAAAGGGGGATTCCAGATCATTTACGACATATTTCTGATCTATGTGCACCTGAAAATAACTGAGATAATATGGTTACAGATAAGTTTCAGATCTGACATCATAACAGCAACCAAATTACCAAGCAGGAAAAAGAGGAAATCCAACAGAAAAGATAGAGAGAGAACTTGAGTTCCCTCTTGGCATGCATGAGTCCCATGAAACAAAATATGATGCACAGGTTCTATGAAGCTCTTGTGCAGAAGTTACCAATCTGATCACAACTTGCTCAAGAATTCTCTAATGCATGGAAAATGAAGGGTCTGCCAGGGGAAGTGACTTTTACATGTGAAGCAGACTGATCGCAGATGCTCTGAGATTATGAACCAGGTGATGTTCAAACACACAAAAAATTATCTCTCTGCATTTCTGGTTATGATCAAAGAGTCATGAGCACATACCAGTCAGTCGTCTCCCTTGTTGGACCTGGGCTTGAGAGATGTTGATTGCACAACTGGACCATTCTTTGCAGTAGAGGAGGAGGAATTTGTTGTTCTTCTCCCCCCCCCTGCCAATCAGATGATTTTGTTGGTCCCACCAGTACTGCATCAGATTGGTTTCCATATCAAATGGTATTGATTCAAGAATGGAAAGCCAAAGTGCCAAGACCATGCATTTGGTGTCCCAACTTGCAGTGCTCTTTTTCCCTTCAAGATGCTGCCAATTGCAATGATATTTTCACAATATTTTGCAATGAAGCATTCTGCCATTGGCCTTCATAAGCCAAGACAACTTCAGCATCAATGAGACATAATCTGCAGTTTGACAAGTTTGTGCAGCCTTTTCAACATCATCATCCTCTGATTATTGCAATCATCAATTCTTCTTCAATTCAGTAGTTCTTCAGATCAAAGCTTCAAAGAGGATCAGAGCTTGCAGGATTTATTCTGCTGCGATTGCCATTCTTCAATTTGGTAGTTCTTCAGAGCAACTTCAAAGAGGATTCAAGCTTGCAAGAATGATCTGTGATGATGATTGTCTTCATAGTAAGTATGCTACATCTCTTTGCACTTGTGGGACTGCTCTGCAATGATGGTCTTTGTAACAAGCTGCATCTCTTTTGACCTTAGGGGATGGTTCTGCAATGATCCTCGTCATAGTATGTTGCATGTTTTCCATCAACTCCACGTTACACTTGTATATCCACATTAAATAAAGATGTTCCAGGTGGTCAAGTGCCTCAACAAACCAACAAACTAACAAGAAAGAATAGATATGCAGTTTGCATACAGAGACAGATTGTGCAAGTGTGAAGCCTAAGAAACAATGAGATGGAGGATAGCGCAGCACACAGCCCAAAATAAACAAGGATGATTGTCAAGGATTTTGTTAGTAGCTAACAAGAAGCAAGACAGCATTATCTTCTCATCATCTTCTCAATTGCTTGCAGCAACAACAGCCACTACACACAAATCAGAAGAACTCAATCTTGAGTTACCAAGCCCATGCAAATCAGCAGGTGAAGAAGACACAGAAGCAGGCTGTGCTCTGTTTGCATTTCACAATGGTGATTATAGTCAAGCATGAAAGAAAAACAAGGAATTCTTTTTCCTCAAAAGAGGCACAAAATTTCAAGAGAGTGCATCAGCTTGCAATGAATGAATACACAACTACCTTCCAGTAGTCTTTCAAAGCAAGGGGACAACAAATGCCAACTACAAATTCACAAAGAGTTTGAGGAATGTGGTCAAGTTAGATGAAGAGCCAGAGCCAAAGCAACACCTGTTGCTGTGATCAAGGATCGATCAACCCCACTCTACCACCATGGAGTCTTGGTGCTCAATCAGATCTCATTTGGCAGCTGCACAAATCCCTTTTCTGACGCTGTCAGTCTGATGTGAGAACTGCATGTCAGATCATGCAACTGTTCAGAGAGTTTATTTTGATGATCAATTTTAGGGACTATTTCCTGGATGCTGTGAAAGAAGTTTCTCACTATTTTGGTTGCCATGTCTTCTGATGGTTTATATTTGTTTGCTTGACAGAATGGTCTAGGCAATTGCCAAATTGCAGTGAAGCTTCTGGCATGCCAACATCATGTCCACATGATACTTCATGATTGGCACTGCAAGCTTTTGGGCTTGCCTCATACAAGCTGAGAGGTGGGTTTTGGAAATCTCATTTGGAGCGGCGTCAGGCCTCCCATCTTCAAACCTCCGCAGATATGCATCTGAAGTTGTTAGGTGTGCAGCATGCAGACTAGACCTGTTTATACATAGCTGTTTTTACTACCTACCTACTAACAACCTGCCACTATAATAAGGCAAAAAAGCAACTGGGGTAACTATCATGGTCAGCTAGGGAACTGGAACCTTACAGAAAACTGTTCAGTGATCACTTGCATGGTGCACTGCTGGTTTCTGGTTCGCTCTGACACTAAGCCCTAGCCATGGTAGTTAGCTGCCCACACTTCCGGCTGTAGCAGAGCAGTAGGCATAATCTCATAGAGGTGATTGGTGAAGCCTTTTTTCTACTCTCAAAATTTCATCAAAAACCGAAATACAAGATGAAGTAATGCAATAATGAAGTGGTTTCCAGGGGTTTCATCAATAGCCATGTTTTTTAATTTGGTTCCAGTAAGTAGCCAAAAATACATAAGGATGCTTTAAAAATTGTACTTTCATATCTGGTGTATAGCCAGATTTGACTACATCTTGTTATTGAGGATCACCACTTTCACTAAATCTTCCTATGGATGATCACCGCTTCAGCTACATCACAAAAAATCATTAAAAGAAGAAACATTAGATTGGTGAAGAACACCAGCTTACTCAACACATGATCCTCAGATTCTTGGAGTCCTTGGAGTTTTTCTGCTTTGGCAGTTCACAGGATTCCTCCTTTGGCACAGTTTACTGCGACCTGCATTCACCTACATGTGTGCATGACAGTGACAGATATAACATCCGAGGTTTGATGGATCTGCATGTCTTTCAGCTGCATCTGATCAGTACAGTTGAATGTGTGTAGCCTGAAATCTTTATATGAGAAATCAAGAAATAAGAATTCAGTAGTTGAACAAACAGTATTCAGATTACAAAGGCAATTCAGAACAAAAAAGCAAATCATAACAATTGCAATAAGAAATCTTCATGCAATTTGTGACAACTAGACTTCTGACAGCTTGTTGCCATGAGGTAGAGGTAGATGATGTAACATAGTCATTGCTCTAGGTCAATTGGTTTATATCACAATACCGAATGCAACAAAAAAGATCTGTTGTGCAGCATATAACAGAATAGCCAACCTAGAGCCTGACTGATTAAGAGGCCTGGAGTCACAAATAGACTAATCTTGACAAGCTAGGTTCAGTTAAGAAGGAAGACAAACCTCATAATGATTTCCACAATCAAAGCCCTCACAAGAAACAGAAAGATGTAGTACTTACCAACCTGTAACAGATTCCCTTGGCAACAAATTAGTGGAACTCTACCAGTATTGCAGCAGGGACACAAATTGGAGGCGGCAAAACACTTCCAAAAGATCAACGGAATATGCAAAGATCCTGAACTGACTGGTCATGATTATTATCTGAGCAAAGCAGAGTGCAGGATTGCCAATTATGACATACCCATGTGGCCTCTCTCTCAATCAGCAAACAATGCCAGAGTGGCATTCAAAGGTAGTCTTCACTTTCATATTTTCACAATGTTTCATCCTACCCATCCCACACTCTGCTTGCCTGACGCACTCTCTTTCATGTTCCATCTCATGGAGCTCCAACTTCAGCTTTGCATTTTCATGTCTCAGGAGCTCAATGACACTCACCCTTCTCACATACGAGAAGGATCCATCCTTGTAACCTTCAGAAATTTTCAATACTCCAGCCAACAAACAAAAATGTTTCATACTAAGAAATCCTTTTCCTTGCAGAATTTTCATACCTACAACTACAAATAGTATCATGTTGGATTTTCGCACACCCTTTATTCCTTGAGAGACATATTGAGGATGCAGTTCATCAAACGAACAGCACCACTTTCTCTATCCAGGAATTGATTCTGACAGATTCTTGTACCAGATCTTGGAAGAGCATGCTTTTGGAGTGCTGCCAGCCATATTCTAGAATGAAGGAAGAATGAGGCAAAGCTTGCTGAATAAGCATGACTGAAGTTTCTCTTCCCCCTTAGGTTCCATATTCCCATCATCAAGGAGGTGCAACAAGCAGCTGGTAGCACAGTACTGAATGAATGCAGCACAAATATTTGGAGCAGAAGTAAGAAGATTCACTCAAGCAATTTTGAGTCCAGCACTGGTTGATGTTGATTCTATGCAGATAAATGTCAAAGAAAACCACCAATACTGCAAAAAAAAAAAAAGCATTGCAAGTGTCAGAAGCTCAATTCATATAATGTGTGAAAAGCATGCATTCCAAATTCAAACCTCAGAATACTCTAGTGAAATTGAAAATTTGCATATTCATGTATCTACTCCTGTAGCTGCACGCAGTCATTCACACATGATCACTATGTAAGAGATGTGAAAGTCAAAATATTTGTGCTAATTGCAAGTGCCGGTGCATCATATTGACATAATACTCAACTCGAATGATTGCTTAGCTACAACACATTAGGCGTGATAAAGAAACCATATGAACATTAGGGAACTTGGAAAGCATAAACAATCAATGAGTCACAAAGATGACCTTGTTGGCCAATCAAGGATCCATGCAAATACCTGGATAAAATCGCATCATGCACAATCAGGCTCACCACCCATTCTAGGGAACTGAAGGTAAAATGAAAAGCTTTGAAGAACCACATTGAGATATCATAGTCACCCTTGTTCGAACCACCCCTCCTCCATGACAAAGCAACATATCCCAAGCATTGCAAATTGAATAACATGGAGGTGGATGATAGATCCAGATGAACAAAAGGGCAGGCGGAGAAAGAGATGATCAAGAGAACACAGCATACCAAGGAAAACTAGACACGAGAGAGAAATAGACAGAGAGAGGGAGGGAGAGTTAATTTTTCATGTGATGCAAAAATGTGAATTTAGAAAACAAAAAGTCGTATAAATGCAAAGCCCTGACTTGTGACATTGGTATACTACTGAGAATACTAGCAAAATCACCCAGAGCCAAGGATGAAGGCTGACCTAGAACCAACCATAAATTCTATTAACAAATTTCTGTAGGAGAAAAGCCCTACTTATATGATGATTCTACAAGTGTATTTCACTGCTGCCTAAACAGTGATTGCTGAAAGGCTAGTTGTTACAGCATCTGCAATTCTCTCATGCTCCTTATTCAACATCTGCACCCATAAAGTTTCATAACACTCCCTTGAGCTTCACAATCTACCCAGATAATTCAGACAATCCAGAGCTTCAATGTAATTTCTATCAGCAACCACTGGATAAATTGTTAATAAAGCTTTAAGGTGAAATATAGCTGAGCAGCTTGCTTTACCCTACTGGGCCTCCAGTCAAAAGATTTAAAAACATTGAAATCAATCCTCTATACTCCATTTGAACACTTGGTATATGCAGGATATGGATGCATAAATGCATACCTTGTTGTTGATGAGATTGTGGAGTGCAATGACACTCCGGATGAGAGATGACAAGTAAATCACCAGCATCATGTCATTTGTTTTCACTGTAAGGATAAACAAGTCAAGGCCTATTAATCCACATAAAATGTTCTCAAAGTAAATAGTGGACAACATTGAGCAAGCAAAGGAACCCATGCTTGTTCATGCTTCATCATGGTCATGAAGTTGGGAAATATAAAGATAATTCACAAGAGGGTCAGCAGATCAAGGCCCAAAGTTTCACATAAGATGATCAATAAACTGTCTGCATCATTTGTAACTTAAAGAATACACTACAGTAGAGCCAGCCACCTGTGAACCCAAATTAAAAAAGTCTCAAACAAGTAAGCAACAGATTGAGAAGTAGAATAGGTAGATGCCATTTTCAGAAGAGTTGTTTGTCTCAAGGGTATTGTGCCACAGAAACAACAAGCTACTTCCAACTGCAACCCAAGCTCACAAAAGGAAGCAAGAAGTCTTTAAAAGAAGGCAATAATCTGTACTGCTATTTGGTTTTCTCAACTGCAGTATCAACCTTGTGAGAAGGGATAGTGCCAGAATAGATGGCATCATCTAGCAACTTTGGGTATCAAGAATTCACCTGCAAAGGATTTGATGAGTTCATGTATGTTGAGATTGGGTAGCAAATTGAATACATCCTGCTCAAGACACAAGAAACCCCTTAACCCTCCATATTCACACAAAATCTAGGGAGTACAGTGCTTCACATCTGTCACCAATTTTCAAATCAGGGATACTGTCTAACATGACTGAAACTACCTCTAAACCCTAACAACTACCCCTGGGAAAGAAAGAAACATTATCCAGAGATATAGAAACAACTGTTCTTAGGAACATCAATTGCTACCTGGCAAAACATTTCAAGTGCTGAAATTTGGCCGGAAGTGGTAGATATTATACCTGCAGATGGTACAAAATTTCATGATTGAGAGGAAGGCGTCCTTCTACTACAAGATCTAGATAGGCATGAATCTCCTTCAGACGTGCCTCCAGTCCCTTCAAGGCCAAAAGCTTACCACCAACCTGTCCAAAACTTACACAGAGATTAAGACCTCCGCATTCATGATTCTCAAAGCAATGTGACCTCAGAGGCCCAGAACTGCACACTAGCTACAACATCCTTTCTGATGATGGTGATGATTTCTTCAGGGACAATCTGATTGGTCATATACACTCTTCAGCCCTAGAACAATAAACTGTAAGACCCTTACCAATGAATTTATTTCCCTTCAATTGTTTTCAACCACAGTGAAACTCTCCATTAAATCTACAAATTTGCAGGCATTTTGCAATGCTCTCAGTGAATTACAGCAATGGGGCTCTTGATTTCAGCTCAAAAATGAAGCTCTATGGTGAGACATCTAATTTCCTAGTATTTTAGAATTCTTGTCTTTACACCCAGTGGACAACAAACTATGTAAAAACATAAGAACAGTTCTCACCACTGAGATAGTAGAGTAATCTCAAAACATACTACCTATGAAAATCACTAAACCCTTCAACGTTAAAATGCTGTGTGCAACATCCTATGTGATCACAGCTGGGTACCTCAGTGGCAAGGGTGCTGATTGTTGCATCCTTCACATCCCGTAGTAAGTGTTCTACTCCTGCAGTCTCACAGCGATCATGACTATGAGACCCATTCTCACATGCATGACAATGCCAACTATCACATGTGTAGTATCACAAAGATGCTATTGCCAAAAAATCCCCAAGATACTTCCTAAGACACATAACACCAAAAACTTACCAATTTCTTCCGCCTCATATGCTCCAATCTCTGATGCAACATGCACAAATGCGTTCTGACTTTTTTGGGTTGCATCCTGCAATACAAACAACAGGAAATACTGAGCTCCAGTGCTCTGAGAATTAAGACTATCTATCAAGCACAAGAGTGTGGGTTCCATGTATGAACCTCTTTTACTTCCTCCACTGCATAATATGCCTTTGTAGGAATACCAAGTTCCTTTGGTTGAACATCAATGATCACCAGCAATGGATTTGAAGCATAACTGCACACCCATGTTTTGTTCCTGTCAGTTTAGTGAATTCAAATAAAAAAAGGGAACCACTCACTACACACACCTTACAGCAACATGCTGCTCTTACAAAGATGGTACTCACTCGCGGAAAAGCTCATGTATGTCAAGGTCGTTTGCTCGGAGTTTTGGCCCAGTGCTATACCACCCTACCACATGCTCCTTGGCTGTTGCAGAATCACAACACAATAGTTTTAAATGGATTTTGCAATCAACTGTGTTCAGCTCAAGCCTACAACAGTCATCATAGTCGCCTATCATGTTACAACACTGTGTATGAGAAGCAAAAAATTTGCCAAGGCAGGTTGTGATCAGTAGTACCATTGATCCTCTTGAACATGTCAAACATGACTTCGTGATAGTTGTGGTCCAGAAACCAAATGCTGGCATCCTTATCATCTTCCTCAAATGGAACTGTACTCCCCCAGACGCAAGTGAAAAAACGGCTCGTAAAAAATCCATGGAAAATACCCTCTCCTCCAGGGGCAAACCCTAAAACAAGAAAAATGGATCTCAATTGAAGCCCCTCAATTTAAAGAACTGGAACCCATGGTGGGCTAACCTGCATAGCTGTTGGTGATGTCTACACGGCCCCGGAAAGTCGAGCCTAGAAGAACTCCCAACACGCGCTTCTGTGTATCTTTCGCAACTCGGTTGTAATTGTCCACAATACTCAACAGAACCAGCGGATGCACAACCACTTTCTCTATTCCCTGTACTCCTGCTACTCCCACACTCGTTATCACATCCATCTCGTGAAGGCTTTACGTCCCCGTTCTTGCTCTCTGTTCCTCCTCCTCCTTCTTCTTTCGCAGTACTACTTTGTCTACCTCTCCCTCTCGGAAAATTTTCCTCCTATCTCCCTTTTCTTCTCCCGCTTCCGACTTCTTCCTCTTCCTAAACCCGCTCTCTGTGTCTCCGTTTCTGTCTCTCTCGTTTCGTGTCCGTCTCGTTGTCCACTGGCGAGAGAGCGCGGAAACACCAAACCCTAATCGCAGAAGCACGAAATCAAAGGAAAGCGACAACGTGAGCACCAAACCCTAATAATTGGGTTCCCAGAATCAACCTGCCGTTGAGAACACCAATGGGAGCTTCATGAACGTACAAGGGATCGTAAGAACTCAAAGACTACAAAGCTCCTTGGACGATGAGAACGTGGAAGCGATGAGTTTGGGGATCGTGATAACAGGAGTTTGGGGGAACGTTGGAACACTACCTGCGAGCGAGCGAGAGAGCGGCCCCACTGAGGTCTGCATGTCACGACTCGGAAGTCAAGAAAGTATTTGCTTCTGCCTTTTTCCTCACAGATCTTAGTTGCAGAAAAACTCTTTCGCAAGGAAAGCTCTCCATCGCCGAAGGGAAACTCTCTTCTCGCAAGGGGCGGAAAAAAAGGTACTGAACATGGAAATTTGGAAGAATATAGATCAAAGAATTGTCAAGAGCAACACAGAGGATCTGCCAAGGTGTAAGGCAGATTTTTCATGCAGGAGAAGATGAGGTGCATGTCTCTTGAGTATGCATACATATTCTGCCATTGCTTTCTTTGGCTCTCAAGCAATGCATTATTGTTTGTGGTAAACGGACAAAGGAAAGCAACATATGTGAACCTCGTCGTTCAGCATAAGTCTTTTGTGCATCAATATGTTTTCCAGTTAGAGTTTCAGGTAGCAAACTATTGGAAACGAAGGAAATGCACGGCCATTGTTGGAAGAGAGTAGTGGATTAAGGACGTGAATTCTATCAGGAGTACTTCAAGGCTTTCATGAACTGCTTGGGCTCAGGTAACCCTAATCATGATTTGCTTTCAACAGCCTCCAAGATCCACATACCAGTTGGCTGTAAGTAAGGTTTTCAGCTAATGTAGATGAAACCCTTTTGTTGTGTAAGTTGTAGCTATGTTTCATTTGCAAGATGCAAGCAAAGACAGGAGATTTTGTGGACAAATTGCTGCCTGGCTTTGTGATTACCCCCCTTTGAGGCATCCTGTGACTAAGATATACACTCCACTCTGTTACAACTTTGCTTCAAACCCCTTTGTTGTCTCTCACCATGTTCTTTGTTGAGGGGCTCCATCCCCCCCACCTCTTTCTCAATCTCACCTGACAGTTCCTTTTGATAATCAACTACCACACCCATGTGTCCTCCTCATCTTTTGTGTCCATAGCATATCTGTTTCCTGGGTATTGTTTTATCTACCTTCTTCGAGTCCTCCATCCTACCCTATGACAGAAGATATGTGCAATTGTTAGTTGCAACTTGCAAGACCACTGGAACATCTGGAGCAGTGACAGAAATGCTAAATCCACCATTGTCCCAACCTGACAGGATTGCATAGATGCTGTCCAGCAAAGAAGATCATTATGGCTTCAGGAGCAGTTCCACTACCAAGATGTCTAAACTCAAAACAGCTGACAGAACTCTTGCTTCATTCCATTGAAAATTGCTGGTTTGTGGGCAACCTTTACCTGTTCTTGCCAATATTTCAAGTAAGCACCAGCACACTCAGGACCCTTCTGCAGCTGAAAATTGCATTGTGGGACCATTGTCTGTGGCCTGGATCCACTATCTGGGGCAACTCCACATCTATTGCATGTTTTGTTGCTGTCTTGCTCACCAACAGCCCATAGTCTGCATGCCTAAGCTTTTGTCATACTTGCACTTACCCATAAGTAGTCAACTCACATATGAAAGCTTGTGCTGTCCCCTCAGAAGACTGAACAGAGAGGAGAAGCAGCAGTATAGGTGAACGTTTATCATGATTAGTGGCTGTACCATTAAACTCACCAACCCGACATCCTTTCCATGTCTTGTCAAAAACACACAATAGAAGCACAAGAGTAAATTTAACTGCATTTTGTAGCAGGTCACAAATGCTCCCCGTCAGTCATTAAGATTTACATAGGTTGCAATTAGGATGTCCTGCTACAGAAATTTCAAAAGCTTCACTTCTGTCAGGAGCTTTGTGGTATTCTGTGTGAGCTGGCTTTTTCATATTAACAGGAGCTTTGTGGTATACTGTGTGGGCTAGCTTTTTCATGTTAAAGTTGTCAAGTAGCCTATTAGAACATTTATAAGCTTTAATTCTTCTCTTGTTTTTTAGCTGTCCTTGTTTAGATGAAAGTTGTGTTCTACTTGGATTTGTCTTTGTACAGTGAACCTTGAATCCTCCAATCAGCTCTTACAAGGAAAAAAAAACCTGGAAAATCAGAGACTTGGGTTCAGCTAACAAGCAGTAGACATAATGCTGGTTGTGTTTTTTCACTCAGTGGGATGATCAAAAGATTGCTAACAAGAGAATCATTTGAATGTGCATATCTATGGACCATCCAGTCATTCTTCCATGAATGTTCCATCTGTAGTACCAGAACAAAAGGCAGAAAGTGTGCAGCAATCAAATTCAACAAACATAAACTCAATAACAGACTGGCTACAGCTGCTGCTGTTGTTGCAACCAAAAATCACCAGCCACCAACTCACTGGATCCTATTATGAGTCTTTGTCCAGGTACATGAAACTCTCAAAGCCTGAAAAGTTAGGAACAAGAAGATCATCCACAAACCTATGAACATGGGACAATCTCCCAAGCACAACAGGGCAGGTGTTGGTCTTCTTCAAGAGGTGCTTCAAAATCTCAAACTCATAATAAAAGAGGTGCAAATTTGCTCCATAGATGGGGCACAAGTAGTCCCCATGGGGTTAGTAGTACATTATCTATAAGCACATTGACCAAAACAAAAAACAAATATTATCCAACAAAAAATCTCACCAAGAGATATAAGTCTGAAGCCTCCACAAGCTTTGCAGCGATGGAGAATCATTCTCAAATGAACTTCTCTTGTTTATTCTTAAACTACAGAAGCATATAATAATCTGCTAAAAATTTCAGGCACAACAACCACAAAGGAAGACCACAATTCCAAAATCCCAAAAGCAAAAGGAAGACATCAACTAGCACTCAAGAAGTTAGTTGTAACAGTCAATAGTATCCTCATTCAAGCTGCAGCAAGCTTGAGGGGTAGGTATATGTGCTATGCTTCATTTTAGCCAACATTAGTATCAAATCTCAACATATGACAGACAATCTACCATACCATTTGTGGCATCTGTCAAACAAACCACTTGTCCCCCTTTCTCAGCCCAACAACTCACTTGCCCACAATTCATTGCTTACAACATGCAGGGCAATTATTGACAATAGTACTATTAGCCATGGCCACTTTCATAAACAAAGAAACTACTACATTCTTTTCTTTTGGGGCTTATGACAAGAAATCTCCACAGTTGCATCAAACATAAAATGCTCTATTTTCAAGGATGTTTTAAACACAGGAATGTCCCAATAGAGCCAATCAAGACATCAAAACATGAAGAGGGAAAGTGTCTATTCCTTTTGTGATCAAGGCCAATATCACCATGACAATTAACAATGCCAATCTAGACCAACCATGTCCCATGAACCTGAACCTGGCAAGAAGGATAAGCATTATGATGATTCTAGATCACGAGTGCTAATGTAACAACAAAGCTGATGTTTTAGGTTTGCTCTCAACCTGCCTTACAAAAAAGCAGAGTGAAAAATGTCATTTGGCCAATCACACAAGTGTTAGGAGAAATCCGAAGAGCCCGCTTAGAGAGGAATATACCAACCTTTCAAGCTCCAGCTTTGTAATGGGCAGTAGAACTAACCCCAGAGAAAATAGGAACAAAACTTTGAAATGTCCTATGGCACAAGAAGCCAATTGCAATGTATACAGAAATGCTGCCGAATGTGAATCACAGGCTCAATGGACTGACACTGCCGGGAATTTGATCGCCCATGAACTCACATGATCAACAATGCTCTTTTGTTGAGCCCAAATTCCCACACATGAAGCCATCCACAAATGGCTTGAAGACCATATCTTCACTGCTGTTGCTGCTGATGTTGCTGCTGATGAGGAGGAGGAGGAGGAGGAGGAACCATTCCAGGCCGAGGGCCATACATTCCAGGGGGTGGAGCTCCAGGAGGAGGAGGCATACCCGGTCGTGGAGGTCCACCCATTCCTGGAGGCATTCCTTGTTGGCGAGGAGGGCCTCCCATGCCGGGAGGAGGACCTCGCATCATCTGTGGAGGCCCCATGGGTCTCTGGCCATAGGGAGGTGGCATTCCTGGCCCTCCCATCTGCGGAGGCGGTCCAGGAGGAGGTGGCATTCCTGGCCTGGAGCCTGGAGCACCCGGAGGTCCTCCATATTGAACAGGAGGACCCCCTTGACCTCCTGGAGGTCCTACCATGGGCCGCATTCCTGGAGGAGGTGCACCAGGAGGAGGTGCTTGCATAGGTCGAGGAGCATACTGACCTGGAGGTGGACCAGGAGGGCGCACCCCAGGAATTGGACCTGAAGGTGGAGTGTAGGTCACGGGCCCTGCAGAAACCTGCGGAACGGGAGGTCTACTGAGCTGAGGTTGCATCATCCCAGGAGCTGGTCCTCCCACTCCTCGCACTGGACCTGCAAGTCCTGGTTGCGCTTGTCCAAGAGGTGCAGTAGGAATACCTCTTCCTGCAGCCCGACCCACTCCTGGGCCACCTTGAGCTGCCGCAGCTGCAGCAGCTTTGGCACGGCTTTCTTCCTGAGGTGGAGGACCTTCCACCGTCATGGAAATCACCTCTTCACCACGCAGTAGGAGCAACCCAAGAGTTCTTCTCTCTTCTCTCTCTTCTTGGGATTTCCCCTTCTTCGGAGGAACTCGACGGATCTCCTCACAGTCACCGAGCACGAGGTTCATGTGTCGATCAAACGCCATAAACTTCCCCACCAACTGTCTCCCATCCTGTATCGTTACTCGCATTCTCCAGTTTATATACTGGAGCATCTTGGAAGTCTTCGACATCGACATCTTGTCTATTCCCCCCTCACCCAATCACCTTCCTCGAACTCTCCTCTCCTTATCCTCTCCTGCAAGAACAAGACCCTTTCTACAAACAGTCCAACAACGAAGCAAAACCCACTCTTCTCAAAAAACCCCAACACCACAAAACACACGTAAAATATAACCCTAATCGCACCACCACTCAGCAGCAGCGATGGATCGAGGAATACGAACCATAAGCTAGAATCTCTGCGCAACGGCGCTCGCTCTTCCGGATGGATTCTTGCCCTTCCCTCCTGTCGCGCGCCTACACTAGGGTTTGGACATTCTTGCGGGGCAAGAAGAAGATCTTCTTTCCCGCTTGGCGGCTTTTAGGGTTTGATGCGGTTTTGGGAACGAGTTAGTTATAGTCTCTTTTCACACTGGGTCATGAGAGATTGTGCTAATCTGAGTCTGTACATTTTGTGACTCGACAGTTTTGTGTTCACATTGTAAGAGAGTGAGTCCAAGGCCTTGTTAACAACAACGTGGCAACTTTGAGGGTTGGGTGTGGTGTTGGGAACAAGTTAGTTATAATCCCTTTTCACATTGATTCATGATATTTTTTGCTAGGCTCCATTTTGAATCTAGACAATTTGTGACTTGTTCACATTGTAAAGAATGGGTCTTCCTGCTTATAGTGCCTTTTCACACCAAGTTATGAGATTTTGTGCTAAATATCCATTTTGAAAAAGGACATTTGTGGTTCTCAACAATTTTGTGTTCACATTGTATGATGGGTCTTCCTGCTTTGGCAGCCTTTAGGGTTTACGGCAATTTTGGGAACAAGTTAGTTGTAGTCCCTTTCAGACCATGTTGTGAAATTTTGCATTAAGCTTCCATTTTGAATTTGGGCATTTGTGTGATACTTGATAATTTTGTGTTCACATTGTGGGATAGTCGTAGTTATTTATGCCATGTGGTCTAGGGTTCCTTTAAAAGGCCTTTGGATGACCTAATTGTGTCTCCATTTGGCATTTGTTACAATCCCTTTTCACATGGAGTGATAAAATTCGTTGAGTCTCGTTTTGAATCTAGATATATCATGATTCAACAATTTTGTGTTCACATTGTAAAAAAAGTTGAAGGCTTGTTAACAAAACACCATTTATGCCATGTGGTCTAGGGTTTTTTTAAAAAGCCTCCAGGTGGACTAATGTATATCACTTTGGTCACACATTAGTTATAATAGATCCCTTTCACACTATGTCATGAGATTTTGTCATTAAGCCTCCATTTTTTTGACATTTGTGATTCAACAATTTTGTGTTCACATTTCATGGAAGTCCAAGGCGTTGTCACAAGAACACATCCTTTTATGTCGTGTGTTCTAGGGTTACTAAAATTTTGAGGAGACTAATGCATCTATCTCCCTTTAGTCACGCATTTGTTATTCATGCTCCCTTTTCACACTAGGTGGTGAGATTCACCAAGCCTCAATTTGAATATCGACATTTGTGACACGATGATTTTTGTGTTCACATTGTAGGAGAGGGGAATGCTTGTTTACAACATGTCATTTAGATCACCATTTATACCATGCATTTTTAAGGTTCTTTGATAAAGCCTTTGAGCATATTCATTATCACCCTCTAGCAACTCGTTTGTTATAGTCACATTTTATGTTCACATTGTATAAAAATGAAAGGCTTAAACATGCCATTTGTGCCATGTGGTTTAAACATTCTTTGAAAATGCGATTGGGCAAATTAATTATCATCTTTTAGTAACTCATTAGTTATAGTCACATTTTGTGTTCACATTGTAGAAAGTGGAAGGCTTGTTTACAAGATGCCGTTTATATCACCATTTATACTAGTAGGTAACCTGTGGCTACGCCTCTCCAGCCACCCCGAACGCTCTGTTAAGTTCTATTGTCTGCATGATCATGTTATAACACCTTTGTGTAAACAACATTGCGAGTGTACACACCGGCAGGTGCATCTTCATAAGCATCCTTCCACCCATCTGTAACCAACAGTTTCACCCTTTTGGGGCACCCAATGCGCGACATGGCCACATACAACTGGCCATGTGTAAATACAGGCTTGGGCAAAAAAATGCTGACCATCTTCAATGTTTAGAAAGTGGAAGGCTTGTTTACAAGATGCCGTTTATATCACCATTTATATGGTTCTTCGAGAAAATCTTTGGGCAAATTAGTTATCACTCTTTGAAAATTTGTTAATCATAGTTCTTTTAAAAAGATCTTGAGATTCATTAAACCTCAATTTGAATATGGACATTTATGCTTGTGGTTTAGGGTTCCTTTTTTAAATGCCTTTTGGGTGAACTAATGTCTCACCTTTATTAGCTAACTTTTGAAATATCTTGATGTTATCTTAAAATATGGGATTTGATGAAATTTATAAAACCTTAAAAACACAAAAATTTGCTTTGTCATTTTGGGGACCTTTAGAGATGCGTGTCACTTGTTCCTTAGGTCTTTTTAGTGATTACAAGGTCTTGTAACTATAACCAAGTTTTATACCTAGTTAGTTAATTTAGGACAAATATTAGTGAAAGGATTTATTTTTAATTTTTAAAAAAATTTGCACCCCAATTTCGAATACCCCATTTCCAAAACTTATGATATAAACTCATAAAGGATTATATTGGCTTCACCTACCAAAGGGTCATATTTTTTAATATGTTATAAGTTGCAAACCAAATTTTATATCATATCCTAAGGTTAGTTTTCACATTGACAAAATGAATAGTTATCTTGTTTTTTTTTAAATTTATTTTCTTTAAATTTTTGAATTATTATTTTTCCATGATCTAGTATGACATTGTCAAATGAATAATGAAATTATTCAAAATTTGGCCAATGATAATTATAATGTTTTCCAACATGTCAACAACAAAATTATGAAAGTGGAAGCCTTATGCTAAGGTCAATTTTGTTGTTAAACTTGTTGAACTTGTGAAAGTGAAAATGTGTGGATGTCAAAAGGAGGCCCTAGGAATCCCACTTTGGGAGTTGGAAGATGAATGCCCCAATTTGTCCTTAATTTTTGAATAAAATTTTAGGGGACCAAATCTTGATTAAATTGGGCCCTATTTAAATTACCGTAGTACCTTAACAATTTTGACAACAAATTGTCAAATAATTAATTACATTTTAAATCTTAACTTTCGACATTTGGTTTTTTAATTCTAAAATTTTCAACAGATAATGAGGATATAAAATAATAAACAACCTTTCACTAAGGTTGTGGAATAATCTATAATGTCCAAATTGTCTTAGTCATGAGTTTCAGCACTTGAAGGTTTGTGGTTAGAACCTCACAATTGAGCTTTTGATTTTATTAAAATTTTAACACAAATATTTTTTTTTCCAAAAATTTGGCAAAATGAAAAATAATTTGATTTATGTCGAATCCATTCAGGTATTACAATATTGGAAAGGTATTGAAAATTATTATACTAAAGTGAAGTTGGGTGAAAGCATGATAAAGTAGACAATTTCTAATTTTTGTCACAAAAAATAATGAATAATATAAGGATGATCCTTCATTTTATTATTATAATATTGACAAATCACATCTTCAAGTAGTTTTTTGTAATGCATGTACTTGCACAAGAAATTTAATCTTACAATTAGGTGAAATGTTAATGTTTTTCTTACTTTCAAATTAATGAAAGGTTAGAAGACACTTATGTACTATCAAATTGTGTATATGACTAGTTATGACATATTAAACTTCTAATGTAAAAATAATGTTGAACATCATATTGAAATCATTTTCAATATACTTCTAATTTATTTTTATTGTATTAACATTTTTCAAATTTTGTTTTATCTTACTATAAATTCAATCGAAGAGTTTCAGTTTTTCATTTAAAAAGGTTTTTAATTTATTTTCTTATATTTATGTGAAACATTGAATGAAAGCACAATTCAAGGGACTATTTGGAATGTTACAATCATAATTTTTTTGGATTATAATTGAAGTTAAAATGTAAAGTCATATTCAACATTAACATTACTAATATTTAAATTATCCTCGTTATAATAGAATTTAATGGGGATTGTATTAAAAAATTAGGATACATTTTTAAAATGAAATCAAAAGGCAAAATAGTATAAAACCTACAAAATGGCGAGATTCATAATTTGACATTTTCATGACTCCCATTTGGTAATACAAGGAAAATTTTCATGTTATAATAGCCTCCATGAAAAATTACATAATATACTATAGGAAGAGGAGTGTTGTCTTTTCCCATGTATAAGTTGTGGTGAGCCATACAAGTTCATTGCTTGTCCATGCACCAATTTGATTCCAAATGTAATAATCAACCTTTTTGTTTTGGTTCATGCATTCGGATGTGTTCATGGATTCAACTTGAAAATTTCATTCTAGTTTTATCTCAAAGTTCCCACAAAACTTTCTTGTTTTGGTGCATGGAATTAAGAAATACACCCAAGGGTTTCAAGTTTTTCAAAAACGCTTCTTGCTCCTCCAACTAGACTAAGAATTTCTTCCAAGGTATTTGGTAATGCTTGAGGATCAAGGTGTATCAAACAATTTACCTCATTCTTTGTGGCAAGTCTTTGTGCCCATGTTTCATACAAAATGTTGAAAAATCAATGAACAAGTTAACAATTGAAGAAGAAAACCTTTAACACATCTTGATGATGGGAGTGGAATCAACAAGTGAAGAAAACATTTAAACCACCTTTAATGTACACACAAATTTGTTTTAAACATATTTTATTCATGTGCAGTCATCATGAAACGCATTCACACATGTATTATAAAACATCTTTGTATGTTTCATATAACAAACTAACTTAGACATGTCACATTGTGAAACCAAAGATGTACACCAAAAAAATATTTATAATGTTTATGAATAAATAAAAATATTTTAAAAAATAAAGCATTCATGTTTTTAGGTTAGTGAAAGGGAATTAAAAAATTAAAAAATAAAAGAAAAAGGTGATCATTTAAGGTGAAAATCCTTTAAGGTGTACCACACAAGACGAAAAAGGCCTATTCCTTATTGCAGTCCTTTTTTACTTTATATTTTGATCCCCATAAAAAATAATGAATCAAAAGTTATCAAAATTTTCAAAAGGACTATATTTTAGACTATTAAAATTTTAGATTCCATCATAATCATCCATAAATGTGTCCTAACATGGTAAAAAAAAAACAAAGGAAAAAAGACAAAAAAAGGTGACACTATGACAAGATTTTGGTACACCTTAAAAAATTTACATCTTTCAATGTTTAAACACAAAAGAAAACATGTGATGGGCCTCACCAACATGTATTTAATTGTATCATGAATAGGTCATACATGCATGGTGGGTGTGACATCATGCATCATAGCAATATATTAATTATGAATGGGTGAAGGGCATGTGGGGTCTCCATACACTAGTGGGTGAACCAATATCTAAAACAATGCCAGAGCCATGATTGAATTGATTGGTAATTGGAAGTTAGGCTAGCTATTTAAAATGCCATCATTTAATGTTTCATCAATAACATTATTTAATAAGTTTGGTAATGATGACCTTTCATGCAATTAATGTTTGTCCATCTTGGAAGTCTATTAGGGAGATGCCTTTAATTGTGCACATGGTTTCCTACAAAAGCATGTAGACAGACCTCACAAGTTTTGTTCAATTGTCTATTTACTTATTTATTTATTAAAAATCTTTCATTATTTAATTAAACATGAACGAATGGTTTTCACATGTAAATATATAAATATATGGCTTCCATCCAAAGCTTAATCATTTTTAAGGTGGTTCATTTAAATGCTCATTATTGGAATTTTGAAATAAAATTAATGGTAAGACAAAAAAAAAATTGTATTAAAAAGGAAATATTAAAAAAATTGCCTATCATAAAAAAGTGAAAAGGTGATTGTCTAAAACTAATCAAATATTATATATATGACACCTTTGTCAACATGATTTCATTTGGCAACCAAAATCACACATTTTGATTTACACATTCATTTTTGAAATCATAAGTTATTTAAGCTAGCAAAATATTCATTTTCCTATATTGTCATTGTCCATTGTTCATGGATACATTAATCTTGGAATCGGGATGTCTTTAAAAATGAATTAATGTTGGACATGGTGATGTTAAATATGAAATAAAGGTCATAAATACACCAAAATGAATCCATCAAAATTGGAACAACCATCTTATATATGTGAAATTGAATCAATAATTCGTTAAGTTACAAATTGTTACTACGATCCTAGTTTTGAGCTCATGACCATAATTGAAGTAAGATAAGGAATCAAGCCAAAAGAAGTTCAAAATATTGCAATGGCCAAGGATAATGAAACATGCTCCTATAGAAAGAAATATATGTGTGCAAAGGAACTTTCAACAATGCATTCACATTTTTAAACCTAGGATTCTTTGGGACGTTTGATTATTTATAATGATATTAAAATGTCAAATCATGTCCAAATTAAGTATCCTTAGCATCATTGAAAAGGAATTTTGAAAAAACTATACAAAATTGCATTTGCACATTTAAAAATAGATATTTTCAAAACCAATTTAATTGGCTCAAAATTCTAGACACTGAATGTCCTAACATGCTCTAAATTGTCCAATTTGACATAGTCAATCAAAACATGACTTCAAATGGGCAAATCATGTCCATAATCAAAATTCTCATATGACATTAAAAAGTTATACAAGGGCTACAAAATTTGCGTGTTTACAAGTCCAAATCAATTACTTTTTTTCAACATTATGGTGTTGTAAAGCCTTAGACAACATATATATCAATTTTGGTAATTGGGATTTAATTTTAATCACTTCAATTTGATTGTGAGCTACTATGAAACATGCTCTTGAACTCTAATTATTCTTTCAATTAAGAAATTTTCCATTAATATCACTAGATGAGGGGCAATTTTTAAAATTTTAAAATTTTGATTTTGCAAATGTGGTACTTTTTAGCTAGAAATGCATTTTCACATTAAAATTCAACATTTTCCAAATACTTTCCCAATTGTTTTTCAAATTGTTGAAAATTTACCAAAAAAAATCAATAGGTTAGAGGGGTGTCACTTATTCTATTTTTAAAAATTATTTTTAGGGTAAAAGGTAGTCAATCTATGACATAAAATGGAATTTTAAAAAATTAAATCTAATTTTTAAATGATATCCCAACAAAAAATTGAACATATTTTGAAAAATATTAGGGAAAAAATGGTTCATAAGAATTTTAAACATGTTATCATTCTAGCAATTGTTTGCAACTGGGGTCAAGTAGATTATCAAGATTTTTCAATGCAATAATGACAATAATTATTTTATTCTATTTTATTATAAAAAATGTAGATAATTACAAACCATTAGATAAATTCAAGTTAAATCTAACATTAGTTTGGTGGTTCTTTAAATGGATTTAATGAATGGTAAGCAATACTTTAATTTAAAACTTACATTCAAAACTTATGCTCCAATCACAATTGTGGTTAGGGATTTTAATGTTAAGTCCCCTAACACCAAGCTAAACATTTAAGATTTAAACTTACCATGAATTACAATTTTAAGTTAGTTTTTTAGATTTTCATTCACTTATAATATTAAAGTGCCTACTAATGGCTAAGTCAATGTTAAATCTTAACATTTTTCATCATCATTCACTCATGCGATGTTGGTAAGTCTCCTTTGAATGTTGTGTCTTTCACTAAGTTGAGTATGTGGGTGGTAGGAAATCCATGGAAAAACATTTTGCTAAGTTACCATTGATTTAAAGCCCTCATTTATGCGATGTCACCTAACATTAAACTTTTGTTTCAAAACTTATATTTTTTGAAGATTTAATATTAAGCAAAGACTAACTTAACATCAACTTACCACTCACTTAACATTATGTGCTACTTAGGATGCCACTTAAGTTTTGATGTTAACTAACCTTCTTGATTTGAATACATCATTTTATTTTATTTTTTTCTTCACATCTATTTAACACTAACTTAGCATCAAATGTAATTGAAATATTGTTAATAATCAAACTATATATATAAATTTTTTAAATAAAATTTGACACACCTATCGACATAGTAGCATGTTCTACAAAGCTCTTGCATTGAACAAAATGTTCAATCATAAGGTTATTACAACTAGACCTAGAGTCTCTCATAGGTTTTGTTATGACTATAATTTACCAACTACCCCATATCAAGGATGGTGTAAAATGTTGGTTCATTTTCTTCTTTTCTATATACAAAATCTTGAAGAAGTTTGTCCTCTCAAAATATGAGTTCCACCAAGGTTAGGTATTATTTGCAATTGCTAACATATAATGTTATGCTCTAAATAAATGGTTATTCTATTCACATGTTAAGGATCAATTTAAAACAATGTGATCATGTGTACTAGTGGTGGTTGGTGTTCTTGTGTTAATGAAATTACATGGTTTTATCCTCGAGGCTAATAATCATGAATAACTTGAAATGTGTTTTTATTGTAAGTTGTGTCTAACAAATTGTAATCCTTTTATTATATTTTTAAACATCTTTTGTTATTCATTTTAATTAGTTGTGGGGACACCCAAGTTCAGAATTCAAGCTTCTTTGACTAGCCCATTACTAGGAATTATTATTTTTAATACTTTGAACACTCTTCAAATAGATTGAAGTCTTGCTCTTTGGCCCACCTATGTAATGTAAGGTAAAACGTCGAGGTGGGTGGTGGACATTCCCAAAAAAAAAGGGGCCTAGGATGAAGTGGTAGTCAAATCCGGCCCCACATTTTTGCAAATGTTCCTCACCCATGGGCTTCCCCCCCATTGATTTTCAAGCACAAAGTGGATCTTATCATGAATTTCAACATACGTGGATCATGAGGTGAAGAAACGGGAGGGTTCTTAGTTCTTACACCTACTCTCTCTAAGAGTAGAAGGATCTTACACCTACAAATAAATATGCATAACAACCTTCCCACTCTTAAGGAATAGGTAGAAGATTCATAGGCTTTGAGAGAGATATTCATGGATACAATAAGGTTTTGTTTGACATATTTTTACGAATTTTTCCATGTGCTTAGGGTTACAAGAAGTGTGTTTTGGTGAAAAAAAATTAGTTGAAGAATTGTATGTGTCATCTCTTAATGTTATGACCAATTAGTTGAAGAATTGTGTGTGTGATTTCTTAATGTTATGATCAATTAGTTGAAGAATTGTGTGTGTCATCTCTTAAAGTTACAACCAATTAGTTGAAGAATTGTGTGTGTCATCTCTTAAAGTTACAACCAATTAGTTGAAGAATTGTGTGTGTCGTCTCTTAATGTTACCATCAATAAGTTGAAGAATTGTGTGTGTCATCTCTTAAAGTTACAACCAATTAGTTGAAGAATTGTGTGTGTCATCTCTTAATGTTATGATCAATTAGTTGAAGAATTGTGTGTGTGTGTGTGTGTTATCTCTTAATGTTTGTGATCATAAATAGTTTATACCCATGTTGAAGAGAAGTCTATGTTGAGGGTGGTGAAGGTTTTGTTCAAAGATTCTTGAGGTGTTATGTGTTATCCAAATGTTGCTATGTGGATTCCAAAGAAGTGTGTTAACTCTTCTTTCAATAACCTAGTAAAATGTAGTTGTTAGTTTGTCTTTGGTTTGTGTACTATTGAGATGTTCATCCTTTTTGAAGATATCTATTATGGGAGTATGTGAGTTGTATTGGGTTGAAATTTTTTTAAATTATTTTTTAAATTTAAAAAAAAAAAATTTTCTTTTAGGGGGCCCCAATTTTGGCATCTAGAGACACAAATAAATAAATAAATAAATAAATGAAACAAGCCAGTGTAACACATACAAAGGCCTTTAAAAATGGCCCAAAGTGATCACATTATTATGAGGAATTATTTTAAAAGTTTGCCAGATTCCTAAACTTTTTATCTACTTTCCTCTCTGATCGACCTGTAGCCAAATTTGGCTAAATCCTCTTTTAGATGATTCATCAGACCTCCTCCTCCTATCTCACAAAATTAAATTAAAAAAAGAAAAGAAAAGAAAAGAATGGTCAAAAGTTGCAAAAATTTTTGGGGAATTTTCTTTTTTTGTTGTTAAAATTTTGGGAACTTTTTTCTTTATTGTAAATTCAACTAATTTTGTGATTTTTTTAGGAAAAAAAAATTACCAAATTTTCCATATCACCTAATTGAAAAAGGAAAAAAAAAAACCATGTCACAAGCTCAAACCAACAAGAGTTCAAATAGGAAATATTTCCATGAAATTCCAAGAAAATAAGATCATATTCAAGGCTTTTTTTTTTCTTTCTTTTTTCTTTTTTTTCAATTTTGTGATATAGCTACCCTAGCAATCATTCACAAGAGGAATTAGCCAAATTTAGCTATAGGTCAAAGAGAAAAATAGAATAATTTAAAAATACTTGCTATATTTTTTTCAACATGTTAAAACCTATTTGTCTAAATAGGCCAATTTCAGGGGGGGAAAAAAAAAAAAAAAAAAAAATCCTCAAAATTTGGCAAATTTGGTGACTACTTTTTTTCACAAAAAATCCTTTGTAAATTGTATGAATGCCAAGTGGCAGAAATTCAACCCCCCTCCCCCCCAAAGCAGAATTAGTCGAATTTACACAAGAAAAGCCAGAAATGTGTGCACCTATGAGCGGCAGGGAAATCGGACCGTCCAAATCTACATCCGACGGCTATTCGCTTCCAAATTAATTGGACGCCCTATCGTGCCAACTTCCGAGACTTATGTACACGTTCGTGAAATGAAGGCACCGATGAGCGGTGGGAAAATCTGGCCGTCCAAATCTAGATCCAACCGCTGTCGATGAGTTGGAGCTTTGCTTTCGGGAATTTGCGTTTGCGTTTGCCTTTGCTTTTTGGGTTTTTGTCCGCTTCCGTCGCAGCGAGAAGACGGGACGACGGGATTGTCGCTGGCGCGTGCGCCCCCATGTCTCGGCGGCGACGGGGAGACGACGACAGACGACAAGCGCGTATGGGCCAAGCGCATGGTCCCACGTGCATCTGCCTATCCTTGGGCTGGCGTGTCCCTTGGCGTTGGAGATAGCGCTGAGTAGAGTAAATATTAAGCAGTCGGCTATTTCTTTATCCTCTCCACTGTGGAGCTTCCTCCTATCATCGTCTACTTTTGCTCCCCCTCGCTCTCTCGCCCGTAGTTGTTTCTGTTCCGTAACTCCTCCATTATTTTGGCTACCGACCTATTGCAGTTGTCGCTGGAGAATGAATAAGCATAACGGCGCTCTTCAATTCCGTTCTCGATTCTGGATTCGGTTGCAGATTTTGTGTTTCAGCAGGTGCCTCAATCGCTTTGCTCAATCTCGCGTCATCTTCAGTAAGTAATTAGTAGGCTATTTCTTTATCCTGTTCCCTCGCCCTATGGAGCTTCCTCTTATTAGATCGTCAAGTTTTACTTGCTCTCTTGCTCGCAGTTTGTGTTCCGTAACTCTCCATTCTTTGGTTATTGCAGTTGTGGCTGGAGAAGGGAAGTAATATCGGCGCCGGTCTTCAATTCCGCTCTCGATTCGGGATTCCGTTGCAAATCTTGTGTTTCAACAACAGGTGCCTCTCGATCGCTTCCTCGATCTTGCGTCTCTTTCCTTTTGAACATTCTTTGAACCACATTTGTGTAGTCACTTTGGTTTTGTCTCTCAAACGCACCGAAGCTCCCACCTACATATCCACGCTTCTCTCTCTCGTACCTGTTTTGTGTCGTTCTTTGTATTTTTTGGTCTTCGCCGTTTGTTTCTTTCTAGTTTCCTCTCTTCTGAGATTTTGGCCTCAGGGCGTTTTGTTTCTGCTATCATTGATTTGCTTGAAGCACGCGACTGGATCTTCTTGTGGTGAAATGCTTTGAATCGATCTTTCTGAGAGGATAGGGAATTCGTGGTTGCAAGGGGACTGAAGCTCTCGTCTGTCAAATTTCTGAAGCTTTGTTTTTCATGGATTCCATGACACGGTTGTCGGTCTGTCTGTCTGTCTGCTTGCGTGCGTGGGCGCGTGCGTAGGTTGTGCGTCAGACCTGCTTCCAGTTTGTGAAAGGATCATTTCAGATCCTTAGCTTTTGTCGATTTCCAAGCAGTTTCTTCGATTTCAGGCATTTTTAGCAGGTCTAAGAACTGATCAGATTTTTTTCTTTGACAGAATTTGGAAGGGAAAATTCTTAAAGACTGCTTTGAAATGGCTGGGGTACTACGAAAATCACTGGTTCCTGCATTGCTACGATTCAAGACTGTCTCTCAAATGGTGACACCACAGGTGATTAAAAGTCTGAAATGATCACCGTTCATGATGCTGAAGCCATGTATGAATTACTGTATTGAATCTTGCAAAGATTTGAACTTTTCTTAATCTATTTGGAGGAGAAAACACTCCTGATTGTAAGAGAATCATTCTCAGATTTCATTTCATTTATTTATAATCAGATGTCTCCAAAGAGATCATTCTCAGATCTTGATTGTTGTGTTGTGCTTGTCAGGCTTCAAAGGTGATGAGTACTTATGTCGGAATGGGTAGTGGAGGCCGGCGTGGAGGGTGGGCAGTAAGAAGCCCACCTGATGACATCCCATTTGCCATAAAGGCCCTTAAGCACATAGCCATAGCAGTGCCTGATCTTTCCATAGCTGCTGAGCATTACCGCACTGCATTTGGAGCACAAGTCAGTGACCCTGTGGTGTGTACCTGTCATTCTTTGTACCACTCACTTCCCTACCATGCATGACTTTGTATTTGTGTGTAAGAAAGTGGCTTGTTTTGCACATTTATTTAATTTTTTTCTTTTTGTACTACAGTCTTAATAGTGAGTAGATATTGTCTTGATGTCAGGCCTCACAGTCTTCTTTCTTTTTTGTTGTCTCTAGCTGGTCTGTGTCTAGCACTGATGTTGAAATGTTGCAAAGAGAATTCTTATGATTCAAACTAAAAGGTATGGTTTTGCCTAAGTTGTGAGCCTTGGCATTTGAAAATTGTTGGTGAGAGGCCCTTAGTAATGGACAGTGCACATGATTTATGGGGCATGCAGGATAAGGTGGTGGATGGAATGACTGTAGTCTATGTTCAACTGCCAAATTTGTGTATTGAGCTTGTACATCCTCTTGGGGAGAAAAGCCCTGTGGCTACTTTCCTTTCAAATAATCCAAAGGGTGGTATCCATCATGTGTGCCTTGCGGTTAGTTCCAACTTTCCTAGTCCCTGACCTTCATCTTGTGCATACCTTACACTTTGGACCAGATTTTTTGTTATTGTTTTGGCTCATTATTTAGGAACCACAAGTTGGACCTCAATTTTTTTCCATATATACTGTTGACGAGAAGTCTAGTAGAATCCAGTTAGAACTTGAGTACCCACTGTGAACAAATTGAAGGCCTCGGGTCTCATCTCTGCAGTGGGTAATTTGGTTGTCCTCAAAAGGTGAACTTCTAACTGGCATCTGACTATCCAAGTCCATTCCACAAGCAAGGGCAGCTATAACTTTCTGATTGGTGATAGGTGGCACACCACCCCTATTATCTGCTGATGTGTGATGTGTGATGGAAGATTGTTGGTGTTGAATTTTCTCTGCCATGAAATTAATATCCTGGAGTATTTGCAGGTGGATGATTTACAGTCAGCATCTGGTTATTTGGGTGAGGTGGGTGTGCCAACCCTTGGGTCACCAGCGAACAGTGCAGATGATAAGCCAGCTGTGTTTCTGCATCCAGAGACAAATATGGGTGTATTGATTAAGCTCCAACAGGCTAATCACTTCTCTGCCCGAGATGACATGCCTAGAGCAGTCGGTACTTGAAAGCCTCAATGAATGTGGAATGTTCCGCCCATGCTTGCATTGCTCCTCATCAAATTCTGGCAAAAGCTTGTGGGTGTCAACAGATGTTCCTGCAGGTTGTAATAAGTTGCACATGAGTGTCATGTGCATCTGATGGCAACACAAGGTCCACTGCTACCCATTTTTTTATCGAAGGGATTGACCACATTGTTAGGAGGAACTTGCGTTGATGGGATGCTTCAAGTTTTGACCTCATCATCAGCTTGGAGATCTTTGTATAATTGTACAGTGTTCAAAGGATTTGAAGCATAAGGACAACAAACAGCAGCACCAGATATACATATAACATATGTTGGGTCTCCTTTTTGTGTACAGGAAATCCAGATCTGGTCCCAATTCAGGGATTGCTGAAACCAGGTGCTCCATCCTTGAGACAAAGAATGCAGAAGTCTGTTTACCTGCAAGTCTAAATCAGTTTCAGTATTATGTGTACTATTATTACCATAGTTTGCCAGTATTTGTTTGAACAACCCTCTGTACATACACTATGTGTTGGTTAAATAGGAGATGCAGTCAAGTCACGGAGTGCCTTGTGGACCTTCAAAACAAAGTATTGGATCTCAGTTATGTGTGAGAGTGTTGAAGTTATTGCAAAATATAAGCATAAGTTGAATTCTCCAAATTGTTGTTGGGTGACTTGGCTTTGAGGTTGTCTTGAACTTCTCTTGAACGTTTGGTGGGGTAGTTCTCCTGGCAGGACACTAGATCCAGGAATGAGCACATTTGGTATATGTGTAAACTGAAGTTGATATTCAATATCCCCTTTTATGCTGGATGCAATGTTATGCATGCTTATTTCTGGTTTGTGTAGTTGATGTGACTCCGAGGTGAACGGGAAGTGCCGAGTCTTAGTTTTATCACTGGTTTTGGGTTTGCATAAAGTGTCAGGTTTGTTGTTTGAAGATGCAGGGTATTATAGACATGGAAAAATTTCTGGTCCAATTTTGATTCTTATGGGTTATGGGTGGCAATTTTTTTTGCAGATATCAGCTAGATATTGATAGATGTTTGCTTGCTGTTACAAGAGGACAGCATTCTGAGTTTGTCATCTTCCCTTTTTATGTTGGATTCAATGTTATCAGCCAAATTTGATCTGGGGATTCAGACTTTGTTGCTTCTTGTATCAAAACTGTGATGGTAATGGTCACTTCTGTATTCAGTAGATGAATTGAAAAGAGGTAAGGAGGAATAACAATACCTGAGCAAAATATGAAACTAGTTGATATAGTGAGAAGGAGCCACCTGAGGCTTGGCTATTGCACTAACGACTCACTGTACGCAGATCATCATCACGCACTTGTGGGAAACCCTAAAAATCTGGGAAACATGAATTGAGGGTGCCTAAGGATACATCATCCGATGAAGAAAAATTTGTCAATTTTGAATAAAGATCTGACATCTTTGAAGCAAGAAAAATCTACTTAGAAGGGCAATCTGTGAATGATTTCTTACCAGAAGCAGATTGAGTCTGTTAGAATCTGAACTCTCTGTGTGCATCATTTCTTACAAGGAGCAATCTGAATTTGTTAGAGCATGGAACTCTCTAGACTCCTCAGATCTCAATCAAACATAGGTAAAAACAATTCGGCAGTCGACGAAGGGAGGGCCCCACGCCGATCTCTGTACACGCAATCTATAAGGAAGCGCTTCAGGATCCTGTGGCAGGGGGTGTTCTTCTTGTTAGGCTGATTTTCCTCGACCGAGGAAGCCTACCTCTTCTGCTGCAGTGCGGGGGATCATGGCTTTGGCGTTCTCTCCTGCTATGTTTACTGTCGTCGACTCCTCACTTTCTTCCCTCTCCGCATTCGCTACCTGCTCTTGCTCCTCCTCCTCCTCCTCTTCTTCTTTGAGCGCTACCCATGGATTTCTGCAACAAAGAAGTCGAAGGTTGTCGGGAATAGGAGGAGGGAGCAGCAGCAGCAGCAGCAGCAGGCCACGAAGTCCGAGTCTTTTGGTCGTCCGAGCCAGTGATATTCTGGGCGATTTTGGAGGTCGAGATCCAACGACAGGTACTTCTCTTGGGACTTCAATCCTTGCCACTGAAAACACTTCGAAACCCTGACAAATTTCTGGAAGAACGGATCATCAAATGCCATATGTTCTTCCTAGGAAAGTAGCCAAGGTTCATGTGTTCTTGACAGGGAGTAGTA
>Ga0116227_10001377_pt1 | contig 53873 bp, 43 predicted proteins | sample S1TSphgellanicum_FD_89693 | JGI IMG/M metagenome (GOLD analysis project Ga0116227, IMG submission 89693) | Host-associated microbial communities from peat moss isolated from Minnesota, USA - S1T2_Fb - Sphagnum magellanicum MG | ecosystem: Host-associated > Plants > Peat moss > Unclassified... | reverse complement strand
TTGAATATCAGTTTATGGAGAATTATTAGATTAAGTATGAGGCCCGCCACGGGCCTGTGCCCGCATATTAGTTTAGAGAGAATATTAGTTTACACAGTATTAGTTTAGAGAGAGTTTACTGTAACATAATTCTCATTTCCAACTTGAACTAGGGGATTTGTCCCCACTTTGCCTCGGTGAACAACACTTTATCAACTCACATGTATGCAACAGTAACTGATACAACAGTTCCTACTAGGTGCTTGTAAAGTGAAACTTCCCAATACAAAGTACTGAAAATATACCAGAGTGCAAACTAGTTTGCTGAAACATCCTCCTTGCTGAGCAAGTGATCAATATAAGTTTTCCTGCATCCACAGAGAGGACTTTTCGCAGCTACTCAGGACTTGTTCCAGAAAGAAACAGCAAACAGCCATGTGCAATTAGCTCACGCAGTAATTTCAGATAAGTTCCATGGATTTTTAGTCAAAAATTTACCAATCTGCGTTTGACACTTTTCTAACACATGGAATCCAACAGCTAGAGCAAGTGTAACTGCCGATACCAAGTAATGCAGGGAATAGGATGGCAATACCTCCAAATACTAAAACTGCAGATACTGGAAAGTCAAACCTTCAGATACTCAAATACATAGAGTGATTGATTCTCCCACAGCAATCATACATGACAAATTGTTACAACCACAAAGTCCAAATCAGGCTTACAGTTGAGGCATATCAGAGACATTTTACAAAGAGGTCACCTGATGGGATGGTCATCTTGAGGTCGATTGTAAGGTGTCCAAATTGGGGATCCCACAAACAGCCGCATTGCCTGTGATAACAAGACAAAAATTAGCTTGAACCAGAGAAACTAACATCCATACACATTCATGGAGCCCAATTGTGATATTCATGAAAGCTCGGAGAAGAGGGATGAGTTCAGAAATCAAGATTTGATGCCTGAGGAAGATTTCCAGCACAGGACCATTCTCCAGGAATAACAATGCCAAAGTCACATCGCAAAAGTAGCCAACTCTAAGTATAGTTACATCAACACACAAAAATGAGACAGGTCACTAATCTGATGATCACACATCACTTCTATAACATAGTTTTTCAAGACCTGTGCAGTGAATACAAGATTCATTTGGGAACAAGAAAGATCCTCAAAAAGGAGAGGACTTAAGGTAACATGCTAGAATTGACAAGTAACTTTTTGCTTGGGCACTTGCATCCCCAACAGTAAAGGAAAGAACATTACACCAAATAATGCCAAGAGTTAATGACTTGTAGGTGGAAAATCAAGTAACTGATATAAAATACAAGGAGTCACCTTGATATAGTTGGATTGGTCAAGAGTGAATCGGTGATAGCATCCAGCAGGCAAGATAATCAGATCACCCTTTTTAACCCAAACACGGATCCAGTTATCCTCTGAGTCTCGGACATCAAAATAACCTGCCATTCAGTCAAAAGACTTCACTTCCTGTGAAAAAAAGCCAACTATCACGATAGGAATTACTGCACCTGTCAACAGATGACTTGGAACAAGTGAAGCTAACAGTCTTAAGATGTTGGGCATAGACGCTCTTAGATGGGTTCCAAAAGGACATGGAAGGAATGCCAGATACAATCTAGAGAGTAACACTAATCTGCTTGTTAAAAGCACCAGACATGAAGGGAAAGTGAACTGACCACTGCCATCCAAACAATACCGAACCTCTTCATCAGTGTGGATGTGCTCTTCAAAGAAACTTTTGATTTTGGCCTCATAATTCTCAAGCTTTTCTGGGGAAACCACTATAATATCCTGGCAAGCCCAACATTCAATTGTGAATTTTCCTGCCCCCTCCTTCCAAACTCCTGCTTTCAAAGGTTATATATCTAATGCACTTTGTGTTGATCTATTTAGAACAGGTCAGTACAGAAGCTATCAAAAAATGGAAGAGGACAATCCTTGCTCACTCACATTAAACATCTGAAGACTCTAATCGCATGCAGCAAAAGTTCAAACAGAAAGAGAAGCACAAACCTCATAGTCATATCCTCGCTCCTTACGAATTTTTTTCAACTCTGGGTCTGTTTCATAAGCATCAGCATCTAGCACCCAATGCAGCACACCAAGCTCTGCCACCCCAGCAAAAACCCTTTGTAAACCTCAACCATTGTCTGACATCAATAAACTAGGTTTCAAGATGACAGTATGAACAAAGAAGGGGGTGAATTACTGTGATAGTTTCACACAAAAGGACACAAAGTTGCAGTTAATTCTGCAGGAGAAAAACCTTGAGGGAGAAAGAGAATACAATAGGAGAGAAGCAGAGAAAGGCATATACTTGCAAGTTCCTCATGGGTAACATATTTTGGTGGATCCAGATGATGTGGCAGACGTTGATCTTCATTGGAACTGTCCATGAACCATGATTCCATTGCAGGCCGCTCAACCTAATCACAGTATTGCATGTGTTGAACCAATCAATAACCCAATCTTCAATGTAATATCTTTCATAAGAATAGAGAAATCTTCATTCTCACGATGATGAAAAAACAGCAAGGTTAACACTTCCTCAGGAAGCCATAGAAAAAACCAAACAAGGAAAGACAGAACAAACAAAAAACAAAAAACACACACCGGTATGAACGAAAGTGCCAGTCTCACACCTGTTCAGGGACCATCAGCAGTAGTATGTAGGATAGTGACTTAACTACCACAACTTCCCCACTGGCTTCATTAGCTCCCTACAGTGAGTAAAGGCTGGTGACAAGCACCAACCTGTGAACTGAGTTTCTGCTGCAATTCCAAAAGCAACAGGAAGACTCAGCCACACTACTGGCCAGACACAGACCACAACAAGAAGGACAAGACAAAAAAACAGACTTACAGAGAGGGAAAAGAAAAACTAAAGGAAAGGACAACAGGGAAAGGCTATGAACAAGTGGGCTTACAATAAGCTCCCCACTCACAAGACCCAAAGCAAAATCATTTTGAAAACGCCAAAAGCGGAAACTCCAAAAAGGAATTTTTCTTTAATAAGCAGCCCTCTAGTTCTCTTTAGAAGAATTTTCAAAGGGTAGCCTTTTACCTTCAGAAAGCAATAAGACTGACCATCTGAAAGACAAAAAACTTCTTACAACGAAAAAGCCTCAAGAATGTGTAAAACTGACTATCAATAATCCCCAGCTTCTGGTCATTGAGATATTGGAATGAACATGAGGCATTCTAATCATTTCAATACCTGCATACTCTGGTTGACAGCATTTCTCAAAAATGTCACAGGACAAACCTTGAGGACTTTGTCTCACAGCTAGATCCAAGAAATTACAAGACAAGCCTTTAGACCTACAATTCAACTCACAAGATGTTTTTGGGTATATGCTGCTACCATAAGAATCTCGGTTAAGGTTCAATATAAATGTACAAGATTCCACACTCAGTTCTCTGTATCATTGCATTGTCTATCCAGATCATTTCTGAGCTGCTGCTGCTGCTTCCTTCCTCAGAACCAAATGAATAAATTCATCTTCAGAGGATCAAAGTTCCAAAGAAATCAAGACACAATCTCCTAAAAACAAAGAAACTTGATAAGTAGTAGAAAAGACCTAAGACCATGGACCTTCCCAACTACATTATGTTCACGAAATGATGAAGTCCGTCAAAAAACTTCTCCACTGTCAACAGCACAGTTCAGCAACAGACATGGCTGTGAGATTGTACCTGAATGCCCATGGCTTCTTGCTCCGCCTTAGCGCAAAGGAAGCGGAAACCGACCCTCCGAGTCCAACCGAGCTCCCTCCTGTCACCCACAAATAAACCTAAGAATGGCGCCTATAGGTTCGACAAAGGTTTCTACGTTGTTCACATTACTGGACACGACGATGCTCATCGTGTCTGGCTTCCAGGACATCAACAGGCCATCCGGAACATTGTCCAGAAACATGATTTTCTCCGAATACGCTCTTGGCCGTGAACATTACCCATTTCAAACGTACCTGTAGCTAATGCTCAACACCGGCAAAACATGAGAATGCACTTGCTACCCCTCGTCAGATTTGTTTCAGGGTTTGCTAGATATCAACCGCTTTTCTTCGGCAACAAGAAAAAGTCAGATCTCACTGGAGATCAGGACACATCGATCTTGCATAAGATCTCGTAAACGGCGAACAAAATAAGCAAAAATGGAACTGGGCTCCCCTTCCTCGTTCGTCGGTCGGAAAATGTTCGAAATCGCTAACTATCCTTACCGAGGCACAAAAAAAACGAGAGCAAAACAGAGCTATTTGGAACAGACTCTTGAACACGAACGCTCTCTCTCTCTCTCTCTCTCTCACACACACACACACACACACACAACGGTCAACAAACGCCAAGCCTCGGAAATGACTATTACTTCTGTTCTGCGCCGCTTTGTCCTTCGAACTTCTCTAAATGGAAAATAACACTACTTTGTTAAGCGATAAACAAATCGTGAAGGCAAAACTTAATACAGCAGCCGACTCATTCCTACCACCGCTTCTTTACACGTGCTCTCTTCCCGCCGCTTGTCAAACTTATACAAACAAAACAAACTCGCAACTCTTTTTCACCGGTCTATCTGTCCCTAGTTCGTTTGAGCTACGTATCATTCACCTGCTTGTCAATTTGGAACGCTGCTGCTCTCCGTTGCGGTGCCTGCTGGCGGTGGTCCCCTCTTTCTCTCTCTCCCAAAACCCACCCCCCTTGGCTTGGCTCCCGTCCCTTCCCTGCTCCTGTCCTTTGCTCGTGTCGTTTGTTCGCCTTTGCCTGAAGGCCGGGCTCCTGTGCGGTGGAATGCGCGTATTGGGCGTGTGAAGCGCTCAGTACTGTACAAACGCGACGACAGAGAAAGACGAGAGAGAAGAGGATATATACTGAGAACCCTCGCAACGCAATGAGGACTAAGTGCAATGTACGTGCAAGGGATTTTTTTTGCCTCATTACGCTGAGCTGAGTCTGATGATCGAAGTCCATAAAAGAAAAAGAAAAAGCGTAATTCCTTTGATGAGTACTCAAAGATGAGCTTTTTAGGGTTTGGGGGGGTCACACTTCCCAACAAAAAACATCCACTTCATGGTGAATTGTTTTTTTAATATTTATGAAATGTCCCAGCAGATATTTTTTCCTTGTTCTGTAGAGTGTTTTTTTTTTTGGGTGGGGTGCAAATTTTTGTCCTTTTCTGAACAAAAAATTGGGAATTCTTTGGGATTTTTGTTTTTCTAAGTGTAAATTCAACTAATTTTTCTCCAATTTTTCAATATCATAAAATTGGGGGAACAAAAAAAACCCTGCCTGGAGTACCTTAGCAACTTTGGCACTAATTCTAGTATTTGTAGAAATGTTGAAATTTTCCACAAATTTTTTTTTTAAAGAAACAAATTTCGTGAAGCAAAATTGAGAATCTTTTATAAATATTCAGGATTTTCTATTTTCTGACATATATGTAATCTTCTAATTTAATTCTCTACTTGACAGACCAATAAGTTGAAGCTGCCCCTGAACTATGGTCTTGGGGAAGGGCACCTTGTATGGATGAATGATGTCTGGTCTAGGTGGGGAGCCACCGCACACCTATTACTAGGCGTCTAGTAGGTGTAAAGTGGCATTAGTAAGGTAACTCTAAACTTTGGAGGTGTGCCCTTATCTAGATCCACAAATGCATCATCACCTCATAGAATGTCCACCGGTGCTGAGTATGCGACTCTGGAAAATAAAATTAAATATCTAAGTTTAGCTGTTTATTTTATGGCAACCCAACCAATAAAACTGGAACTGCAAATACCTGGGAACTACTAATCGCAAACCACCTGGACCAATCATTATGATTGACCAATCAGAAATACTGAGCCGCAGTCAGGTCCAATTTACTACACTCTTTTTTGGAGGTGCACAACTGTGTTGTGCCTTTTACCAGCCACGGCAAGCTCCACGAATTTGGTGCTGAAAAATCAATTTCCTGAGCTAAACTGGAATATTTTGACTTTTTCTCAGTGAATAATACTCTCTGGAGTCGCATACTCAGCACTGGTGGAGATTGCTCTTAGAGTAACACCTCGGTGCGAGGGGAAATTCTGAACCCAACGTGACTCATGAGGAGAATCATGTACTAGAGAGTGGCTGTAGACATCTCTCGGTGTGAGGGGAAATTCTGAAATTCAGGACAAGGCTCCGCTCTGCCTGACCTAGGCCCTTTATTCCAGAAATGCCCACCTATGTCTGTTAACCCAATGTGACTCATGAGGGGAATCATGTACTAGAGAGTGGGATGTAGACGGCAGATTCTGTCGGGTTAGCATGCCTTGGGTGACCTCATTACGCCAAGCCTAGGGTGTGCACACCTATCATAATCTAGTCTGCCTGCTTTTTGGGTGTTTAAACGAAGAGAACGCTTGCCGTGCTGGTAAAGGCGCAACAGTTGTGCATCTCCAAAAAAAATTGGACGTAACTGCAGATTGGTCGATCATAATGATTGGTCCAGGTGGTTTTCTAATTAGTAGTCCCCATATGTATGCAGTTCCAGTTACAGTTTTATTGGTGGGATTGCCAAAAAAAAAAAACAGCTAAACTTAGACATTTAATTTTATTATCCAGAGCCACATACTGAGCACAGTTGGAGATGCTCTAACACATATACAAAAGACAAAAGTATCTCAAGTGTCTCTCTATACGGTAGTACCTTGGTGGCTTCTGCACAATTTATATTGTTTTAGGAATGCTGAATTTTTTTTAAAAATGACTTTTGTCAAAAAAACTATTTTTTGGGTGAAATTTTTAATAATCTTTTGGAATTTCTTTTTGGAATTAAAATCTTTTGGAAAATATTAGTACTAAATCTTCAAAATGAATTAATTATTAGGCAGACATCTCTATGGGTGAAGGCATTTTGGAACTAAAGGGCCCAACAGGTGGGGTGTAGGTAAACCTAAACTTGGATTTCCAAAATATGCCCCACCCATGGGCACTACCCTAAACAAGGGGTGTGTCACGCTGTGTGGCCTTGCCATTTACATCAAATAATATCTTAAGGCAAAAAAAGAATTATGGAAACACAAATATTTCAGCATGAAAAAATATAATCTTCAAAAAAACAAAAACCCTTCAAGATATTATAACTCTATAACTAATCTCAAGTTTCAACACAAGCCAAAATATCATCTTTCAAAAATCCTCATATAAAAATAGACCTATTTATTACCTAGGGATCAAAATCTCTTAAGCTACTATACTCTATAATGAATCTAAACACAATATCCTTGCCTTGGTAGGCAAGGCCAACAAAAGCGAGAAATAGAGTACCTGAAGAGTATAGTAGTCCATCAGAGATCAAATAATGTACTTCTCTGGCATCTTTACCTCACTTGATACTCACTCACTATTCCTTCTTCTATCTAGTATCTACTCCCTGTGATTCTGGAGCGGGATTGGAAGGAAGTATGCGCACCTTTCATGCCAAAATGCCATTTTTTTCTAATTCCATTTTTTGTGCTTAGCTTATGATGAAGTCACCTCCATGAACAGATTAAGTTGGGCAAGTGTACATGCTTATGTTGTGCATGACTAGTGTTAAAAATTCATTTAGTTATTCAATGTGAAACAAGTGTTATTAGGATCTAGAGCTAATAGTTTAGCACTTCTAATGATGCATTCCAAGATTGCACAAGGGGGCTTGAAGAATGAGGAGGTTGCTTAATGAGTTTGGTTCTAATGGGGTTAACATTTTTCAAAATTGTAGTGATAGTTTGAACTCAATGACAGTATGCCTCATTTTGTCACCAATGTGCATTGCATTATTTAGTAGACAAATCTTGCAATACAAATTCTTTCTAACCCGTCCTTGGTTTCTTGCATTAAAAATCTTTTGCAATTTCTTACAATGGCTATTTTAGCCATAGTAGCCCCAAGATGAATGTGGAATTTACCAAATTAGTAGAGATCGTGAAAATTAAAAGCATGTCCAAAATTACACATAACATCAAGATTAGATATAGATATCCATGTTCAATAATGTGAAAAAATGTCTCAATTCAATACTATGCCCTCTTCATGAATTTGGGATTGGATGCACCCACAATACTTAGTGCCAAATCTAACTCATCTTTGTTCAATGAGGTGAAAACATTGGTAAAGTTGAATGGTGTCATTCATCATATTTAGATGTAATGCATTATGTGATAAAATTTGCACAATTAAAGGATGTTTTAGTGTGTGATTTTATATATGTAATAAAAACATGTGAAGGGAATGGATATTACATGTATTGTGATAGTAAATCCTTTTTTAAAGTGATTTGTTCACTAATTTCTTGACCTTGATCAATTGTATTCATGAGAACACCATTTGTTGGATCACATATTTGAACACCAACATTGACCACTTGGCCCTTGAGTTTGTTAAACAACATATCTAGGCAACATTCCTAGATCACATAGGGACTATTGTTTATGTTATGCAAGATGTTTTTAAGAGATTGTGGCATCTATGAAACAATAATGTCAAGAAGTTATTGTTGAATTATGAAAAACAATGAAGATAAACTCCATACATAGAGCTTGGAGAGAGAAGATATTCAAAGATAATTAATAATGGATACAAAACGAAATTATTTTATACGAATGGATTAATGCCCTTTCACCAAATGTATATTTCTTTTCTTACAATCGTACTAATTTACAAACAGTCACAACTTTAGAGTTCCAAACATTATGTCTTTGTATTTAGATTCTATATTATATTGTTAATACAACATTCAAATACTCCCACATAATATTGAACCTAAGTTGACTAGTTCTAATTCCCACTTCTTCTAAGCCTAATAACTTTTTACAAGTTATATGTTTAAGTTTTCTTAAACTTTTTGGGAAAAAATCAATAGCCATAACTTAAAGTGGGCGATACTTCAACTACACCATTTTATTGTTCACAACATCTCGTATAAAATGATAATGTATATCAATATGCTTCATGCATGAATGATATTTGGTTTTACTTGCCAATGATATTGCATTTTGATTATCATAATTCAATATTGTTGGGTTGGTTTGATCTTCATTAAAATCTTTAAGTAAATTTCGGATCCATATAGCTTCTTTTATTGATTGAAAGGTTGAAATGTATTCAATTTCAATATTGGAAAATGCAATGTTATTTTGCCTTTTATTTTTTTAGCTTACAATTCCTTCTACTAGTAGGAAGCAATATCCAAATTTTGATTTTTAAGACTCCAAATATATTGCCCAACTAGCACCAAAAAACCCCCACTAATTCCAAATTATTGTTAAAGCCACCATAAAAACTCCTGCGTGTAGATGTCCATTTTAAGTACTTGAATAATTTTTTGACGTATGTCCAATCATTATGACAATAGTTGGAGACATGCTTTGAAACTAATCCAATAGAAAATGATATGTCTAGCCTTATGCAAAGCATTGCATGCATCAAATATCCAATTGCTTTTCAAAAATTGATTTTTTCATGTCTTTTTCTTTTAATGTTGATGGACTTTGTTCCAAAGTTTAGGTTTTATTAGTTATTAATAAGGGTAGCAATAGATTTGCAATTTTCCATTATAAATTGCTTTACAATATGATTTATGTATCTTTCTTAGCATATGTGATTTTTTCCCAACTTCTTATTTATAATGATTTGGATTCCCCTTATGTATGTCAATACATTCATATTTGTCATATTAAATTTAGACTTTTGTTGATCCTTTGTGGTTAATAGACAATCAATAAGGTCATTGGTGATTAAGATAATATAACTTACATATAAAGCTATGACTAAAAACTTTTCTTGCAAAATCTTCATGTAGAAGTTGAAATCAGCTCCACTATTCTTAAACCCACATGATCCTAGGTAATCATTAACTATATTATATTATTCACAACAACTTTGTTTAAGACCATAAATTTTTAATGCAATTTATTGAATAAAATTTTTATTTGAATTTATATATCCTTTAGGTTAAAACATATATATATTCTCTTCTAATCTCCTATTGATAAATGCACTTTTAACATCCATATGATGGATGGTTAACTTTTTTGCAACAACCCAAGCTAGTAAGACTTTAATAGATATAATTTTTCCAACAAAAGAAAATGTATCATTATCATCAAATCCTCTATTTGAAAATACCCCTTTGCAAGAAGCCTAACTTTAAATCTATCAACTTGACCACTTGAATTAAATTCTATAAACCCACTTGCAACCTACCAAATTCCAATTTGTAAACAATTTAGTTAGTGACCTTAGTGTGCTTTCATCCTTTATAATTTTACTATCAAATTTTATTTTTTCTTTTGAGACTTGATTGTGAACTTCACTCCCACAACTTTTAGATGGGAAATAGGTTTTCTATTTTTCCAAAGTTTTTCAAAGGTTATGTCCCCAATAGAAAATGTGAGAATTCTATTTTGAAGATATGTGGTGATGATTATTACTTCCACCCAAAACATTTTATTGAACCCAACTTTAAAAAACATGTTCCTTGCACTTTCAACTAAAGTATGATTCCCTCTTTCAACAAACCCATTTTGTTGAGGAATGTAAGGAACTATGAGCTACTTAAAAATAATTTTCCAATGCATCATTGATTAAATTGTCCAAATGTAAATTCCCCCCATTGTTAGATCTAAAACATTTCATTTTATGTCAAATATGAACTTTTACCATAACCTTGAATTTTTTAAACATTTCATTTTTTTGTTTTATAAAACTTACCAAAGTCCATATTGAGTGATCATCAATAAATATCACAATATTGTGATCCTCCCAAAGATTTTTTTTGCATTGTACCACATAAATGTAAATGCACCAATCTAGTAATTGAATTGTTTTATTTCCCCCTTCAATTGAAAATTTAGTTCTTCATCATTTTCCTTGTAAACAATTGTTACATAAATTCATCTTAAGTGGACTTGTTTTTATATTGAAACCATGTCCTAAATTTTTTTCATGCGAGTGTAAGCAAGATAACATGAGTTGCACCTAATTATTTTTGGGGGAATTTTTTTGAATTTTTTTTTTAATCTTCAAAAAAAATTCTTTATAATATTATATCAAGGTTTAGGTAAAAGATTTCAAAATATATCTAATTTTCAAAAGTTTTGAAGTTTATTTATAAGTCCTTTTAGTGCTAAAAAACAAACGTTACAATGTTTAATGAATGTTTTTGAGAGCTTTTTATTCATCAAATATTTTCAAATTAATTCACATATTTCAATAATATATTATGAGCCTTATAATATATAAAATCTTTTTTAAATTACCACTTCTAAATGTGAAAATCTAAAGAAGTGTTACACTTGTTATGGCTCTTATTAGTGTGACTACACCCATGCATTAATTTTAATTTTTGAATGCCAACATGGCTTAGTCTTTTATGTCATATTTATACTTCAATCCCTTTTTTAAGGCCACTGTAGCTAAAAGATCTATTCTTATTGGATCATTTGTGATATCTCCAAAAAATTTCAATTTATATAAGTTTCATTATCTTTTGTTAGTTATTAAGACTAAAATATTTTATTTTTCTTTAATGAGACATGATTCAAAACTAAATTCAAGTTTGTACCATGCATTAGTTATTTTACTTATTGACATAAAGTTTTTTTTTAGACTAGGGATATGGTATACATTTTCAACATGTCTCTTTGAACCATCTTCAAGTTCAACAACCAATATTGCTTTGACTAAAATTTTATGACTACTATCATTTCCCAAAAATATTTTTCTTTTGGTTACACTTCTAAATATGAGATGAACCAATTTTTTTTTGGTGTCATATGTTGAGTTGCACCAAAATGAAAATACCACACATGTTGTTAAATGTGTGTTGGGCTGAAACAATTGCTATGGATAATTTATTATTCACAACACTATTTGTTTGGCTTGTTTGATAGTTTGACTTCCTTTTCCTTTTTCAACAATTATTTTACTACATTTTTAATGTGATGACCAAATTTCTTACAAAAGAAACATTTTCCTTTCTTTGGAATATTGGATATCTATTTACTATTTTGAGATTGATTTCCTATTTTTTTAGGATAATAGTTCCAAACTTTGGATTTTTTACTAGTGAACAAAGTTGCAAGCTTTCCAATTCTAGGAGTTTTTTATGAAGATTTTATTCTTACTTCATCTTATAAAAGGAATGCAATTACGATTTATAAAATGAATACATTTTGCCCATTTATTGACATCACAAATCCTTCATTTGACTCAAACAATGTGCCTAATAATGCCATAGCACTACCATTATTTGACAATGTTATTTAAATGTTCAATAACTAAATCTTCTTCATACATCTCCATGCTATAATTATTTTGTAAAGAACATTTTTGTGACAACTGTTTGGTTCAAACATGCTACATAGACCATCCCACATTTCTTTTGATGTTTTCAAATCATTAATGAAAAAAAATTGAAAATCTTTTAAATGCAAAAGAATATCGGCCCTAGCCTTGCCATCTCTCTTATCCCAATCAACTTGAAGTTGGAGTGTGATGGGTTGGGTTTGGTTTTATAACCATCTACAGTTTTCCACAAGTTTTTGTCAAGTGGTACATTTGCATTCTAACTTTCCCACATGGAAATTAATTCCATCAAATATGTCGACAAGATGAAAATCCATGGATTTGGATGCCATAATGGCTTAATGACCTACATTTGCTTTGATACCATGTTGAGTTATGAAAAACAATGAGGACAAACACCATACATAGAGCTTGGAGAGAAATGATACTTAAAGGTAATTAATAATAAGTGTAGAACAAAATTACTTTATACAAAGGACTAATGTCATTTCACCAAAGGTATATGTCCTTTCCTACAGTCATATTAATTCATAGATAATCACAACCTTACAATTATAAACATTAATGTTTTGTACTTAGAATCTATATTAGACTACTGATATAGTATTCCAATAGTTACCATGTAGCTTCTCATTGAATTATAAACATGTTTTCAGCCCAAAGTTTGATGGATGTTTTGGGGGTTGTTTACCTTCAATATTAAGTGTAACTTGACTCAAAAATCAAAATTTTCTCACTTGGCAATCATCAAAGTTATTTTAAATGCTACCCTAAAAAGATGGACCTTATGATCTGTGGGTTGTTAGAATGTTTTTAGCCAATGCCCTTCCTATAAAAGTCCATGTTTTTGTTCACTATGAAAAATAACTTTAAGTTGGTGATGTAGAAACCATATGATTTGAATCTAGCGACCAAGTTATGTAGGACCTTTTCCTCTTCATTCATTATTGAACACAAGACTATTGAATACATCAAACTAAGTGAATTTGATATTATGCAAATTATTAGTTCAATTGAAGATGAAAAGTGATTTTCTACACTCACATTTATGAAGTCCAAACTAAGGAACATATTGTCTACATGTATGGAGTTGGTTGTGCAAATGTTCAATTAGAGGTTTTTACATTTTGTAAACTTTTTTTTTCCAACTAGTGATTGAAAAGTGCAAAAACATTAGTCTTTAGACATTGATAAGATGGGGAAGCTTGAAAGATTATGGAAGGTTGCAAAGTTGAAGGCTTGGGGCTTAGATGTTGCATTGGGTGGAACCTTTTTGGGTTGAGGTTTGATTCTTCCATTCAACAATTTGTGAATTGCAACATGTTCATCCAAGCTTCAAGATTTTTCAGCTTTTTAAAACATGATAGTGCATTATAACATAAATATTTACACACACAAAAATTGATTTTGTAAAGCCCTTGTTAAGTTTAAAATAATGTTGTTTTAAAATTCCACTAAAAAACTTTCAATTTTGCTAATCCATATTTACTCCCTCAACACACTCAAAGGAGCCACAAAAAGTCTCAAATCTAAAATTGCCATTAAAATTAAAGATTTATTTATTATTGTAATTTGAAACCATGGTAATCATGGCGAGATATTTTTTTATAACACAAATGAATGTGAAGAAACTCAAATTAAAAAATCCATTTGATCCAATTTCAGGTCTTGGACTTCTGAAAGTGACATTTTGTTTCATTAGAAAAGGACATTTTTACAAAGGACTTTCAAAAGACTCATATAATAAAATTAATTTGATGGTAAAAACTATTAGATAATAATATCCTATTAAATATAACCAAAAAATCATAAATAAAAAAACATGAAATTTTAGTTTGAAAACTTTGAAAATTCAAAATGTGTTTCAAATCTTCAAATTTTGAAGAGTGTTTTATCACATGTATGTGGGGTATAATTTACATGATGTATTGAACAAAGTTTTAATTTAAAATAAATGAAATTGAATTTTAAAATAATGAACATTGTTTTGTATGATTTGAAATTATCATCATTTTTCAAAATAAAACATACAATTTGCAAGGAATTTACAAATTTTCATTTATCCAACAAAGATTAAAAAGAAAATGTGATTTATTAGGGAGATTTTAACCATTTTTATAACAAGTTGCAACAAATTTCATTCAAAAATTCATTTGTATGAAAAAAACATTTTGGGCAAAAAAGACACATTTTAATTATAAAGTAATGCTAGTTGCTCCTTTGAATGTGGTTTGACATTGGTTGATATTTTGAAACCATGACAAAACAAAGAAAGAAAAACTCCATGGAAACTTGGGATAGGCAGTTCCTTACACACTTATTTTAAATTTGGTGCAAAATTTAGCATGCGTTAATTTGAATGAATGTTAAAGTCAACTATAGATTGATTTTTTAACATTATATATGAGTTTATGATGATGGATCATGTTACCTTCTAGAAGTTTGAAAAACTTCTTTTCAAAAGACATTAAATACCCCTTAATGAACATTATCTAAGTAATAATGCAATGCTCATATGGTTCTATGTAGGGTTTGACAAATTTCAACCAAGAAAAAAAGAAACATCCTTAAAATATAATGTGGTTGTAGTTGGTTGAAAGTAAAGTAGTGATGGGTATTGCTTCCTACTCATTTGAAATCATGGTTTCAAAATTAGCAAATAAAAACATAACATCCAAGTTCCTTTTCATTTCAAAACAACATTTTAATCAAGAAAAAAACATCAATCTAAAAGGGAAAGGGAGGAACATGGAAAGAGGACCAACTTCCAAAGTTGAAACAATGCCCATAAGCCAAAGGAAGGAAAACCACCCAAATCCAAAACCAAAGCCTATATCCTAAACATTTACCTAGTCACATGAAACAAATCAAACAAAAGAGGGAGGGGTGAAATCTTTTAAGGTGTACTACCCATGACAAAAAATATTTAGTCCTTACTACATTCCCCCCCGCCCCCGCCCCCCCCTATGTTATGATCCCCATCAAAATTAATGAGTGAAAATATGTTAAATATTTCATAAGCACCATATTTTAGACCATTATAACCCTAGATTCAATTAAAATATTCATAAATGTGTTTTACATGGTAAAACAAATTAGGTAAAAAATATTGAAAAGGGTGACATTGTGATAGGATTTTGGTACACCTTAAAGAATTTGAACTTGGGGATCTTAAAAAAACACTAAGCTTAAAAAAAATCTTTTCAACAATGATGGCACACCTCAAGATGGATGAAACTTGGGCTCTCTACAAGGCAACCATCACCTTCTACCTATAAAATGCCCATAAATCAACAAAGGAAGGTTTTTGGTTCCTTTAATTAACCATGTCATATTAACACATTAATGTAGAAAATTGTGTATTTTCTAATGAAAATAACCAAATACCTTCACAACAAGAGGTAAAAAAAAACCACTTGGGTTCATCCTTTGCTTGGGTTTATTCATCATGGCAATTTCCTTATAGATGACAATTTTGAAATTAGATTTATTAAAGTGGGATTGACAATCACACCATTAGCCAAAATGTGGACCCCATCTATGGATACACAATGTCAACATATTATCATGAAAATTAAAACGAAGGCAAAGGCATTAGGAGAACATGTGTTTGCTCATAAGAAATGTGATACCCAACATTTTTCACAACAAAAGCAAAGGCATCTCAAATGACATCATGAGAAGTTGTACAATCCCTTCCATGGGAACACTGTAGAAGGTGTATATATCTACATTGAGTTTATGGGTTAGCCATAGATGTAATGGTTTAAACATATAACCATTGCGTGGGGGAGATCTAACCTAGTGTGCAGTGTTATGGAAAAGATGTCAAAGGCCATATGAAATGATGGGATGACTAGGTGTGTGGAAAGCCATGTTTTTAAACCTAGGCCTATGCATGATTTCAAATGAGTGTGATGAAAATTAGAAGTCATGTTTGAAATGATGCTAGAAAATGTATGTTCATGCAATCTCTCTAATATGTTTTCTTAAAGGTGATCCACTCCTCTATCCAAAAATTGTTCAAAGGGGAGGATGCAAACTTGAACTACATGGGGAAAAAGGTTTCACACCATCCTCAAACGTGCATGGAATGAAAGTAACTTCAAACTATATGTTTTTATAACTTCCAATACGAATGGCCGATAGTCTTACAAGAATGAAAAGACAATGATTAGGGCCATTATAGCCCAACTCCCCAAATAGGTTGTTGAAGCAATGGTCTTGCTAAAAATGAACCCTACACCCCTCTAGAAACGGGGAGTGAGGTTTGTTAACAAACCAAAGGGCCTTTAAAACACCCCAACAAACCTAGATTTGAAAGCTTTTCAAATATTCAACTGATAATCAAATCAAAGGGGAAAAATTGGAGCTAAAAGCTTGGAGGGGGGTTCACAAAAAATATGATGCCTTTTGGGCAAAACACTATGAAAGGATTTCAAAGGCCACTTAGACATCCTTTAGTGTCAAAAACACTTGTACATGCCACACATCTTCATTCAAAACTTCTTGGATTAAAAAAAAACAAAGGTAAACAAACCAAAAGGCACTCCTAAAACCCTGATACCATTTTCAAGGGTGTAGAATTTACTCAGAGGGGAAAAACTAGGAGGTAGGTTGAAAGGGGACCAAATTGCACATTTGCAAGATTGGACCATTTTCCCCATTAAGACAATTATGAAGCAAAATGTTAAAAAACACAAAGAACCATTAAAGTGGGACCAATAATGTGAATGTCATTGGCTATGGAAATGAATAAACAAAAGGGGGAAAGGCCCACTAAACTATGTAATGTTTGAAAGCAAGCTAGAATATAAAAAAAGCCCTCCCAATGGATCACCATGTCATGTGTTTATGGAAGAATGGATAACTATGAAATCTCCCAAAAATGATAGTTGTTCATAAAAATTGTGGCATAAAAGACTCAAACAAATGGGAAGAGCTGGGCTAATTGGCTATTTAACCATCCATTATTTAGAGCTTTTAGAATATGACTTTATGAGAAATTGTGTTACAGGCATTTGTAATGTCTACTTACAACATCACCCATTTGTGATCTACGTTTAAAACATTCGAATAATGTGCACCACAACCTTGCAACATGTTTAATTGGAACATTAAATTGATGAAAAAATAAATGAGTAAAAAATGTGTCATGAAACTAAAAGCACAACATTTTATTCACTAATCGATATAAAACCTCACCCACTACAATGGGTTGAATGCTTTTAAAGGTTTGGCCAAGGTTAAAAGTCAATCAACTCCCAACACCCAAGTTATGTTCCCAAATATATGCCTTATTGTAACATAGGAGCACACCAAGAACAATTTGAAGAAGCCGTTGGCTAAGTCCTCAAGGTGAAATGAATTTCGAAGGTACTCAAATGCTATGCCAAATAATTCACTTGTTAGAAGATAGGACCTATGGATGAATTTAGACTTTAAAGAGTCAAAACAAAAGTTTGTGTTTGTGTTTGACTAAAACTCAATCAAAGAATTTGAGCATATTGATGACAAATTTGACAAGTGGAAGGCTTGCAATTCATGAACAATCACAATTGAAACAAGGGTTAGGGCCATGGGTGTAAAAACTATAGTAGCTCAAATATTTTGGAGCACACGCCAACGCTAAACTTTGTCCAAAATGACATGGGTTGGGGTGGGGTGGGGTGAGGTGGAGCCCAAAAGGGATATTCCCTTTTAAAGGGGCTTATTTTGAAATTTAAAAACAACAAAATCTTAGGCAAGAAATATATGTTTCATTTGAAGTTCCTCCCGATCACCTAAAAAATGTGTTGCAAATGTGCCCCGGTTTCTCTATGCTTAATCATTCATTCAAGAGAAGGGAGGAAAAGGCACCATTGTGGGAAAATTGTTAAGTAACATCTTAAGTAGAACTAGCAATTTAAGAAAAAACAAAAAATAATATGCATTTCATGTCTTAAAGTTCTTAGGATACACGAATTTAAACACGATTGAAGGAATCCAAATGGAATGTGCAAAAGGGTTTAAGCTTGATACCCAACTTGACGGGGGAAAGCAAGGGACCTAAAGGAAAGTTAAAAGCACCTCCTCACCACTTGAGGCTTAAGCTCAAAAGAGACTTAACAATGCTTTTGATAATGAGCTAGGCTTAAACAAATAAATAAAATCTCACATGCAAAACATGGGACATCACATTGAAGATGCGCCAAACTTGAATTCTCAAAACTAAACAAAAAATCAATTGAGACACAAACTTGATGAAACATCACAAAACGAGACAAAGGAGAAAGACAAAAATAAAAGCCAACATTGCATAGCAAAAAGAAGAGGAAAATGAAACAACGAGATGAAACCATGGGGAAGAGAAAAAGAGACAACGAAATAAAACCATGGGAAAACAACAAAGATTGCACCTCAAAAGTAAGAAAGAAGAATGAAAGGAGGAAGGTGCAAAAAGGGAGAGCCCTAGCAAGAGGAAAGGCTTCCATGAAAACTGAACTTTAAGACCTAGGACCAAAAAAGAAAAAGTAAGACAAAGTGTAAAAGGCAATGACAAAAAGCACAAGAAGAAACAAAAAAAAAACCAGGGAAAAAAGAAAAAACTAAAGAAGCCTCACAAATGAATAAAAAAAATGAACTAAGGGAAAAACAAAACAAAAAAGAAACTACAGGATCTCGAGCCAAAACGACACAAGGCCTCTTTTTGTCCTCATGAGTCATGAAGGACATAAATTGAGTTCTAATGCTTCCTGAGCACCACCATAGGTTGTGTGTGTGATGCTAAGCAAGCTCACACATATTTTCATGGAATCAACAAAGGAAAAAGCCCTCCTTTGTCAACTATGATTACCTACATGCTTACATCATTCATTGGTAGGGCCATGGGGTTTAGGGGCTTTGTGTGCCACCTACCATGGTTTTTCTTCTTGCTTCTTTTTTCTTTGGGGTCTGTCAAGTGGGAAGACAAGTGGGTGCTTTTTAAAAATTCAGTTGATAATTTTTTTTTTGTTAGAGTTCATAATTATTCCACAAGAACCTATGTGTTCAATAATTTCATCTCTTGGAAGCTCATTATGTGTTACGGAATTGGGCTCCCAAGGCCTATTCCACCTAGAAGTGCAGTGCGGATACTTGTCCCACCTAAGGAAAAAGGCTGAGAAAGTGCCTGAATACGACAACAAAACAAGTTGCACATTGGGTGAAAACCTACGGGAATGGCCTTACCAGAATAAGGGCCTGAGGCAGAGCCTTGTATGGCCCCCATTCTTGTAGGACCTGCCCCCGGAGGACCTTGCCATATGCAATGTTATGATGTTTAAAAAATCTGAAAGAAAGTGAAAGAAATATTGAATGAATTTTTAAATAGATAATAATACACCTTCTTTAACCTAACTTTTGAAATCTAATTTTCATTGTAATTTTTTTTTTACTGAATTCCAATGACTAAAGTATATTCAAATTTTAATATCTCCCGCACCTTAGGTTTAGGTCTAAAAACTATGAAATCCCTTCCATGCACTACCTTCCACTCGTCGAGGGCTTTCCAACAATATCAAGAGTGTAGCCCAATTCTTCTATAATTCTAATTTTGATTTTATTATTTGAGCTTTTCGCTGCTCTGCATTACCAGTGGTGATCAATTGTCATAAGGTTGAAATGACATTTTTCATTTGTTCCTTGAATCTTACAATATCAAAATAAAATTCCATGATCATATAGATTTTTCACGAAATCATTTCCACTTCCATACATTTTAGAACTTGGAATTTAATCTTCACCTATTGAAAACATTTGTAAAAAAGTTGTGTTATGTATGATTACACCAAGAAATTAGTGAAACCATGTCTGTCTGAAAGAGAAAATGTAAAGAGGATTCGTTTTCTAATCAATGTGATATGATTTTTAAAATTCATATGTGTGTTGGTGTTGCTTGAGAGGACAAAAACATTACATTTCCACAAGTGATGATGGAAAAGCGATGATATGAAAAGGTAAATACAAAAGGATTCCAGTGCGGGTTTGTCAAGTTGGAGACCATACAAAAGATTATGCGAAAAAACCCGTATATCATGTACCAAGTCCAATATATCATCACTGGAATTTTCAATCGCAAAATTATTCAAAAATCAGCTCTATACCATTCGTCTAAACTCTAAACATCACAAAACCGCATCAGTGCACCCATGCTCATGGAGGGCTTTCCAACACTACCAAGAGCATGGCAGGGGCAATGTGGTTTGGCAGATCTCGACATGACAAAACCAAACAAAAAAAACTACATTTCTGAATATATGAATACCCAAATTTCAGAGATTAATCCTTCAATATATACAAACTAAACTTTTGTTTGAATTGCATCCCAGTTGTAGAGAGGAATGAGCAATATCCATTTGTTCAGGTAAACTAGTATGAGTATGAAAATCACATGGCTTTTTGTTTCTTAAGCACAATTACTTACAATTTCCATTTCCTATCATTCACACAATCACATCCTTTAACAAATAGAATCCACCACTATTTACACAATAATAGTCATGACACAAAATGTAACAACCTTTTACTTCACACATCAATTATAAAATTCATGAAAGATTGCTCTCACTACTCATGATCATCCAAACTTGTTCAATCTGCAGCACAGGAAAAAGTACATGTGAGGGAGGCCATAAATCGCACCTGTAAGTAAGCAACAGCATTGTCCAGAGGACAGAACAAGAAAATGAACAGACCCAATACCACAAAAGAGGAGCACAGAAACCAACCTTGAGCTGGAGCAATTTCATGATCAGGAACCTGGTCAAACACACACCTCACTCTATCTAGCTACATGGAAGAAGGGTAGCCATTTTCCCTGCAAGTGATGTCACTACAGCTTCCAGAGATTACACTCTCCATATCCAACTCATATCAGTAGTACAGAAGGGTCCTTTTAAACTCAAATGTTCATGAATCATGTCAACAGAGAGGTCTGCAAGGAAGTCCTTGAAAATACAATCACTTTGATAACCATCTAGTGTTTCGAAAATCCATGACAAAATTTCCACCCAAACTCCCAGTAATGTCCCTTTGCTGCCACTGATGTTGTTGGCCCATGGTCTAATACCAACCCATGGTTGGTTTGAAAACAAAAACTCTTGGGGTGTACATACTGCCATCTCTCTGGTCACCACCCCGGTCTTCTCTGCCTACAGAACCCTCTCTGACCCTTGTGAGCCTTCAAACTCCTCATTATCTGGACTACCTCCTTGTCTAGCTCAATGAGGTCAATGTTCCCCAAAATCAGGGACAGAAGGCTTCCTCAAGGAATCTCCTCGTCTGCAAAAATGTCCATACATACAATTCCTACTTTGAACATGTGCTTCAAAATATCCATGAAGCATTTGTCCTCTATCCTCTCTGAGAGAACTCTCATGAGCTGTCTCTGCATCAAAGTCGTGTCATCTGACTTCTGAATGCTGAACTGTAGAAACCAGGATACTCCTCTCCAGGTTTTCTTTATGTATCTCAATGCTAAGTGGACACCTGGTCTGAAACTATGGGCATGTTCCAAGAACAGCAGTTTGTAGATCCACTCCAAAATAGCTCTGGTGGCTTCTTGTATAGTCTGGTCCCTCAATCAGATCACTGAGAGTTGCTTTGTTGCATAACAGCTTGCTGCTCTTTGGACCTCAACTTGTCTCCAAGGATTGAATGCACTACTTCTTTTGTACACATTTTCCCAAAAAGCTCAAAACCCATTCTTTGCCACTTTGTTCTGAAGTTTCTGGCTAGCTTGAATGCAGCAGCTCAGTGTTTGTGAGAAGAAATTTCTGGACAAGATCCCTGGAGAATTTAAATCTTCGTCACATAAATGTACTGGATACCACCCCTCTTGAGGACAACAAGAACTCCTCTTGCTCTCTAGTCTGCATGCCTGGGTCTGTGGTCTGAGAGCTCCCAGAAGCATTATAATCCTCAACTCTTGAGAAGTTTTATCTATCTGAGAATTCTGTTGTTGACTCTATCAGCTTCTCAGCACTCAAGAAGACATTTCACTGATGCAGCAGTAGCAGGCAGTATAGAATGTGTCATGCATTTGAGTGAACAACTCTGGAGGACAAATTCACTCATGCAACCTGACTTCCAATGTACACAAAATCCAGCTGGTAGAAGAAACTCTGAAAACCCAGATCTCCCCACAAACCCCCAAAATCCAAACTAGGATTCAGATGAAAACATTCAATGTCTCAAGTACAGAAAAAGTCTGAACACAGAGTTTTCTAACTCTGTGTCCAACCATGAAGCTGCTGTATAATAAACACTGCATCATCACTTTTCTCCATATGCAGCTCCTGATGTTGCCATCTCAGGGATTTCCCTAATCATTGATGGTGGCATTGATGCTTCTTCACAATCTGCTCACCTGAATGGTAACAGAATTTGCCTTACAGGCAAAGTATTGCACTGAGTGTGAGCTATGAATTGGTTTGTTGCATGTGTGTTCCTTTGGCAGAAAATTTCAGCTTCTCCACCTGCTTCTTGAGAAATGAAAGGTAGAATTTCTCCCTGTTCTTTTCAGCTTGCATTTGCTGCCACTGGTTTAGTGACGATGACTTCTCTTGAGCTTCAATTGTCTCATCGTTCACATCCCTGCAAAAGATATGGCAGAATTAGGGTCCAGGGTTTCACAAGACCAAATGCATTAGAACAAAAGCAAATCAAAGAAAACTCCGCAACAACACTTTGAAGGTAACCAATCAGCAAAAAGAAAAACTAACATGACAAGAAAGAGTGAGGTCATAACCTTGCAAATGTCTCTCAAAATCTGCAAAGCTAAGCATGTTCGAGTTCCTAAATATGTGCACAAGATTGTCAAGCATGTTGTGCAATCTCTTTACAGAAGAAGGTTCTGCATAGAAAAACCTGATGATTTGTTTTTGGTCCTGGGTAAGCCCTGTTGTGTGGTTCCTGGTCTCCAGCCAACACCACGCCGCTGCTTGTCTACATCCACACCTGCTGGGTTTGGTGTCTCTGGATCATCTTCTCTCAAATTGTCAACAAGTTCGTCTCATCGTCGTTCCTATCAAATAGAAATTTGATAGAAATTTGATAGGAACTTGAATGAGTACAAAACGATTTTGATGGGTTATTGATAGGAACAAGACAAATTTGATCAGAATTCTTTGGGAACTTGATGAGAATTCAACCCTCCACCCCTTTAAAAGAATAAAGAAACATCCCTTGGGATCATGTTGGCGCCACCCAATTGGCTCTCCTCACATGCATTATCCTAAGGTTCTTTTCAGGGACAAGCTACTAGGATAGGTGCTGCCCGTATGTAGAATTTGTTTTTTACAAATTGCCTGTGGCAAGGAGAGAAAATTAGATGGACCAGCTAAAAAGGTGAGCAGGCTATGGGTGCATATGTGCACATTCTATCTGCCTGCCTCCCTTTCTGCCAGCGGATTTCAAGGAGAAGGCAGGCAGGGTCTTCTCAACCATGTGAGCGCCCCCAAGATATCAACAACTGCCAAGATTGCAAATAACCAATTCTTGCCTTTTCGAAATTTCGAGCTTGCTGCGGCGAGAAAACAGCGAGATCGGAGTTCTGCTATCGGATCCGACATGCCCAAAAAGCCCTCTCCCCTCACATTAAACCCTAACCCTAAAATCATTCACCGCCCAAATCAGAGCGCGCGGCGATGGCTTGCTATAAACTTGTTGGCATCGTTCGAGCTCCCACATCAGTAGATGTACTCATAGCTGCTGCTGTTGTCCTGTGCTCATTGCATTTGTCTGCGGCATGCCCTTCTGTGTTATTGCGATCTTTGCGTAAGCGTACTATTGCTGCGGTTCTCTATTATCTTAACGAAATCCTGGATAGAGATGTTGTTTGTTTTTGAGTTGTTGAGGAATGTAAAACCTAAGGCATTGTTGCGAAGCGGAGGTATTACAAAAGTGTGATATTTCCTGTGCGACTGATGCCCAGATGGAATGTCACGCCACGAAAGAAAGTGGTGCATGACAGCGGCCAGACAACCGTAGAGCTTCTTCCACGGTGCTTGCGATTTCTCCCATGCGCTTGCCCTACTATTCAAGAGCTCACATGAATCTTTGCCGGACACAACAACATGCATCTTCATCTTGCCTGCTTTCCAACAACATTTAGAGTGAAATGGAGTACGGTGTCAGTTTTAGAAGCAAAGACATTTCTAAAACTGACGTCCCACAACGCTGAGTTCGAAAAACCAATGTAAACAACCTGGTCGAAAAACAAATAACTAAATAGAATTCGAGTGGAAGGTCTCGAAAACAACTTCAAGACATTAAGTTGTGAAGTATAGTCGATACAGAGTATCCACTACCCACAGATTTGAGAACTCGTTGTTCACAATTTTGCACATGAAGAAATCTCGAATCTTACTATACATCAATGCAGTATGAAGTCGTATCCCAAGGGTTGCACTTTTGAACATACTTTGCGAATGAAGAAATCTCGAATCTTATGACACACATCAATACAATATGAAGTCATATCCCAAGGGTTGCACTTTTGAGCATACTTTGCAAATGAAGAAAGCTCGAATCTTATGACACATCAATGCAAGATTGAAGTTAGTGTGGGTGGTACAAATGATGGGTGACTCAAGACTACGAAAATGCAAAGGAAGCTCTAATTGTCCACCGTAAAAACCTCTGCCCAGTTTCTTAGTGTATTTTCAGGAATGCTTTCTAATTTTCTAGTAAGAGAACCTCAGTCTAAGTTCAGTCCCAGTTTTGAGATTGTGAAATTTATTTGGAGGTTGTCTTGGTGGGGGGTTTGGGCAGGGTTCTTCCAATTTCTAAATCCTTGGGTTTCAATTCAGCACATATTTTGCTAAGAAGCTTAGAAACCAGTTCAAAAATCAGGTCCAGTTTTTTTTGTTTTTTGGTGGCACAAATCAGGTCCAGGTCCAGTTTCATGTACACACTACCCAATGCTGGGGATTAAAGTTTTTCAACGAATTAAAACAAGAATCAATTAGTACAGGTGTGACCAAACAGGAGGTCACCACACTAGTGTGAACACAACATGTTTTTAAGGTTTTGTTTTGTTTTATTGTTTTCATTAGCCATCACCTTTTGCATTCTTGCGGCGGGAATTTTTCCATCACTACTGCAAGGAATGCATGGGTACGCTATTATGTTTGTTTGTGTGTTATGGAGGATAAGAATTGCACAGCGCGATGGATGGTGGAGGAGGGAACTGCATTGAAGATGGTTTGGCGGAAGTGAAGGAACATGAAGCATAAGAAGGAGTATGAGGGAGAAAGAAGAGGACTTTCAAGGTATGTGTTTTGGTTGATTGTTGTAATTTTGAAACTACTTAGCTTGTTGTTGAGGTTCTCTGCTGTGCCAGTGACTTAGCTGAGTAGTTGTGAAGGTCATTGTATGAATAGATATGAGGGGTTGATGCCAAGGATTGATGAAGAATTGAAGGGTCCGAGCCGTAGATCTAAGGGGCATATAGAAGACAATGAGCATCTTGAAATGGGGAGTTTGTGTCGCAGTACCTTGTGTCTGTGTTGTAGGCTGCTGTCAAAGTGAGTACCAGAAACCTCAAGGGGTATCCTTAGGGTGGACAAAATGAGTATACAAAACAAGAGTGAAAAAAGGACTTGAAGGGAGAAATTTGTCGTCCATTCTTACATAAAAGTTTGTCCCATTGAATGGCTTTAGACAAGCTTGGTATCTACTTCTCAAAGTTAGGTGATTTAGAATGCATTTAGATTCAAGAGTCTCTAGGTCTTAGGTTTTCAGATGAGAAGAGTGGAAGTACACTACATTGTTGCATTCAGTGGGGAATTGGTTAGCGGCTCAAATGGATCGAGTGAACCTTGAGAGTTCTGACCTCAAAGGCCATACCTCGATAGATTCTTGATTCTTGATTCTTAATGATATGCATTGGAGTTAGGTAGCTAATGGTTTCTGGCCATACATGTGAATGTGTGGTGTAAATTTAGGATTCTATAACAGCTTTGCCAATTTGTGTATGCATAAGTTGGTTTTGTTGAAAGCGGTGACATGGGAGCGAAATAAAAGGTCAAGAGATGTTATTTGTTGTAGGGTACTAGAAACTCCAATTCTGCTTAGGCCCATTGTATGTTGTTAGGTTTGTTCTTTTGTCATCCACTTCTTTTTTGGTTACACAAGGATTAATTACAACCTTTAATAACTAATTTAAATTTAACTATAAAGTTAAGCCAAATTATTAAGTTTTCAAAAAAATCAAGTTTCTCATTTTAAAATCTTGACCTTGTTTTCATGAATGTTTTTTTAATGGTTTTGGATCTAAGAAAAGGTTAATTTCATAGGCCCATTCTTGTTCAGTTTTGACAAAATGGTGTCGATTTGATTATAGGTAACAAAAATTTGAACCCACAATTTTCACCATGCAAATTGGATACCCTCCCAACATTAGTAAAAGCTTTCACCCATATTCATTGTGTCTTTGGAGGAATGCTTACTGAACATAAAAATCAGAAAGGCATTTCGAAAAATGAAATGCTTGCAATTTGTGGCAGGCCAATGTTTTTTTTTTCAATTTCTTGATGGATCCAAGGTGATGAACATCACTAGACAAATTTCAATTTAATGGCAACATTATTTCAAGATTTCAAGGCCAATGTATTTTTTTCAATTTCTTGATGGGACCGGGTACCAAGCATCCATACGAAGGTTTTGACTTAACTACCAACACTATTTCCAAGAACTTTTAAAATTGTAGCTAGTAGACATAAATAAGATAACATTTTCCCCCAAAAAAAATTCTCTTGATTTTAGGCTAATTCATTTTCAAAAAATTGTGTCACCTTTTGACAAATTTTCACTCAACAAAATTTGGGAAAGTTTTTTTTTGTTGAAATGCCTCATATCATTTATTCCTTGTGATACCCAAAGGGTACCCATCAAGTATCAAAGGAAAAAAACATTTAAATTGTTGATTTTTACACCATGTGTTACCTTTGGCCATGGGCGTTACTAAAATCAAGTTTGCCACAGAACCATTATCTTAGAATGATCAGCAATGGAGCTTAAGACGAGGTGGAACTTATTGGGGAGCCTTCCTTCTCAAAATTCCAAAGTCTGGTGAAAGTGCTTCCCATTGTCATTAATAAATGTAGTGTGATCTTTCTAATTTGATGCTTTTGAACATCTTTTTGGGTTTGCCCATGCTTGGGCACATTGCAAGCATTGGATAGGGTTTTTAGGGTTTTGTTGTTAGCAGCTAGTGTTTGTGAGCTGTGTGGTGATTTTGCAACTTGAAGAAGGAGGGTTGTGATTAGGAATCAAAACAAAAATTGTGAGCATGGGCATGGGATGGCCCAAATGAATGGAGGTGGCAAGTCCTTTGTAGATTGTGTGCGACAAAACAATTGTTGAAAAGGAGTTGACTTGATGCTTGTGGAGGAAAGGGAACTTACAAAAGAAAGGATGTGAGAGATTTTTATTCGTCAAAATGGAAACCTTAAGTTCAACATTGTGAAGATGACTCTAAGGGGAAACTTGTTGCTAGGATTTTCTCGTAGCAATGCGAGTTTCCTTTTAAAATATAATAAGCGGATGGTCCAAGTAAATGAAAATGTTGTCAAAATAAAAATGGCCTTCCTTTATGACCACATTATCATCGCAAGTTTTGTGGGAATTAGACCTTCTCCTATGGCATATAATTCATGGCTTGGAAACCTTAATAAAAAAATAGGAGGGGGTAAAATGTTGTTTGACTATAGTCTACAAAAAAGATTATTTATGATCAAAATAAAAGGTCTTAACACTGTGAAGAAGCTTTTGATGTTTACCCCCTTCAAAATAAATTAGGGGATGTGCATTTTCCAAGGGTGGGTATCAAGCTTTAATTCCAACAATCCATGAGGGATGAGAATTTCATTCTAGATCATTTTTAGAAAATTCCTGGCTGAATTTCAAAATGTGTGACTGGAAATTATAGTTGGTTTAGACAGCTTGTTCGGGTGCAACAAAGCAATTGTTCACACAATTAAACAAAAGTTTTGCAGGGCATTAGAAATTGGGGGAAGGCTAGGAAACTTCATTGTAAGTAATGAATGAAACTACATGTGGAACCATAATGGTGTTGATTGACTACGATTTCTTACCCATCTAGTGTAGGTTTTGTTTTGAGCCTTTTCATTGTGTTAAATATTGCCTTAGCTTGGCAAGTTTGAAAGCAAAAAATAGTAAATCAATGGGGGATGGCAAAATACAACTATCACACAATAACAAAGGTTACTTTGCCCAAGTACAAGGGGCGCATGCTTCATAAAGGGAGTTGAATGTGAATAAGCCGATGTCTCCTTCTATTCCAAACTAGAAAGAATTGTCGCCAAGGTCGACAAACCAAGGAAAACACCAATGGACCTTTTTAAGAAGGTGGAGGACCTAAAAAGGTGGCTGATGAGTTCATTCAAGCCACTAAAAGTTTAAAAAAACAAATTGAAGAAAAATATGTTGCCTCTTATTTAGATATTAACTTTTAATTGTTGTGTTGCCAAAGATGAGTTTTGTTTAGATGAAGGCAATAAAGATGTTGGGAACTTTCAAAGGTTGGGTGATAAATCTACAATCTTAAAAGAAAGGGTTGGGATACAAGAAGCTTAAGAGAAATCAAGTTAGTCATGAGATTGATCAAAGGCCCCATATAACACTAAAAATAGTAGGAATTGTTGGTAATGGCATGGAGATGAGGTAGTAGGGAGATGATGACTTGCAAGTTGAAGGAAAACTACCATCTAATTACGGCATTATGCCATGGTCACCCCAAAAAATATCTAGCACCAAAAGGTTAGCATAGTAGTAGTTGACCTTTGAAAAGGACTCTAAGGGGCCTACTTTAGGACCTTGAAGTCCATACTTATGGCACCTAATGCACCAATAACAATGTAAGGAATGTTATTTAAGGTGGCTAGGTGGTGGATGCAAGAATTAGTGGCTATGGAGGTTTTCAATCAATAAGGGACAACATGGCAAGGGCTAAGGACACCTTCATGAATATTCAAGTAGGGGACCCTGACACATTCAGTAATATTGTCAAGTCACCTGGAAAATTGGAAAACAACATAACTGTCAAGGCCCAACATGTCATAGATCAATGCAAAGGGGGTAATGGGTTGTTGATAGTAGGAGTACAATGTGGGCGTAACCAAGTACTTTTAAAAGAAGTTGATAATAATATTAGCATTGTTAGACTGAAAGATAACATAAATTTTTTTTCAAATTGGTTGGAGATGTTAGCTAATCAAATAATCATGGTAGAAGAGGCAAATTGTAATTACATACAAAAATAATTCATTGCTCCATCAAACTAAGGCATTAGGGTTAATGAAACTTTTCTTGTTTCAAAAAAACATTATCCATACCTAGTGGGTGGGAAAATTTGTAGGCATAAACAAAATAGGTGTAATGGAGATGAACAGAACCTTTCATTTATTAAATGATGATGTAAGTACACATGATGTATCACAATGCCAGGGGTCTAAATGACCCAATTGCTTTACAAAAACTTTGGCTTTACTATAAGGAACAAACACCCACATTAAACATCTTTCTTTTACAAGAACACAAACTATGTGGGGAGAAGGTGAAGAACTTAGGCTGTAGATTGTGGAAAGAGTTAATTATTGGTTGACAAAAGCTGCCCTTGGGTACTCTCAACAAATGAAAAAAACAAACAAAGGAGGTGTCTACACATTAGTTTCAGAGAAGCTTGCAACAATGGTTGTGGAAAGTGGGACCTTAATGGAAAAATACAATGGATAATCTTGAAAGCATTACTAAGAAGGGATTTAGGAGCATGACAAACATCTATGCCCCTAACAATGCAAAGGAATGATGATTTCTTTGGGTTGAAATGGTTCAAAAATTACCAAATGATTGTAAATGGTTTTTTATTTGATTGGAATATGGTGGAACAATGTAAGGACAAGTCCAACACATGCAATCGCTTAATATCTCAATTTGAATCATTAGTCTAGGAGTAGTTCTTGGCACAATTCAAGGTGGAAGACGTATTTGATTTTAGAAGTAGGTTGAATATATATGGGATAACCAATGGAAGACAAGAGTTAAAGTGATGGCTAGATTAAATAGATTTTATGTCCCTAAGGATGGAAGGTGTCAACAAGGGGGTTTTGTGGGGAGGTATGTGATTAAAGGAGATTGTAATTTTTTTGTTTTCTATCCAATTCACTTTTGTTACATTCTTGGTGAACCCAATAGTAAAAAGGGGGGAATATTTTGCATGAATGTCATAATCTTGAATGATCCAAATGCCATTGCTGGTATGTCCAAACTATGGGATGGGTTGAAAACTCAGATGTTTTTCATGTTTAAACTTCGTAGGGTGGTTAAATATTATAAGTTGTTTTGTATAAGAAATGCAAAGGAAGTCAAACAACTAGGAAAGGATTTGAGGTCTAGGCTGAAGGTTATTCAAAAGGAACTGTAAATGAATCCCCAAGATGATGCATCAAGGGCTGTAATGGAACATGCCATTGAGCCTCTAAGAAAATTTGAAAAAAAAGAATTAAGTGACATTTTAAAAAGAAGTCAAGGGATAAATGGCTAAAAAAAGGCCATTCAATTATTAAAAAATATTTGTTACTTTAAGGAGCATAGCCCCTGGACCCATATTTTAGAGCTAAAAATCAAATCAAGTACCATGGTCTCCTCCTTAGTTGAACTAAACGAATGTTACAAAGAATTATACTCCAAATTATATGTTGGTGAAGCAAAGAAAGAGGGCTTTGGAAATATTAGAAAAACATTCCAAAAGGTTTTGAAAGACAAGATTCCTAAACAAATGAAATGGAAGTTAACCCAATCCATCACAGAATATGAACTACATTCAACCTTGGAAGCAATGGCTAAAGGAAAAACCACAAGACCAGATGGTGTGGTAATGGAATTTTTCTTCAACATATGGTTAGTCACAGGGAAGGAATACATTGAGATGGTTTAGACCTCAATATTAAAAGGACACTTTTTGCTATGAATCACAAAAGGCTAATCACATTGTTGTACAAGGGAAAGGAAAAGAAACAATTTTCAAACTATTGCCCCATCACATTGTTCGATGTTACTTATAAAATCTTCACCAAGGCCTTTCAAGTGCGCTTACAACTAGTTTTTATATGGATGTTATCAACCAAGATTAATCAACTTTCTTGCCATTGAAATTTATCCTGAACAATATCCTTTTGACCCATGAAACAATTTCATAGGCAATAAGGTCCAAGCAACCATTGGTGTTCCTTAAATTAAACTTTTCAAAAGCTTATGATAGAGTGAATTGGAGCTTTCTTTTTGGTTGCATGAAGAATCTAGGGATCCCGATCGAATTCATCAATATGACAAATTTATTTTCAAGGAAATTAACATTTGCAAGTGTGGTAATCGATGGGAAAACTTATGAGGCCTTTGCAATAAATAAAGGGGTACAACGGGGATGCCCCTTAGTGCCATACCTATTTTTAATTGTTGGGGAAATGCTTAATGCCATGGTCCATGAAGACCTAAGATATGGGAAAATTCAAGGTGTACAATTGCCTAGGTCTGAAAAACAATAGGTCATTCCCTAATATGTAAACGACATTAGTTTTATAATCATAGTATCTCAAGCTGGATTGTCACACTTGGCGAGTGTGCTAGATCTTTTCAACAAGGCATTAGGTCTTCAAAGTAAGCATTCCAAATTTGTGGCCTTTTGGCTTGGAAGGAAAAAAAAAAGACAAATTCATTTAGACAAAGGACTTCAACTAACCTAGGCCTCTCCTAAAGCCATTTCCAAGTTCTTAGGAATGCCTTTTGGACTCTCTATTGGTTCAATTGATGTGGACAACTTTTTATAAAAAAAAATGCAACACAAATTGAGGTATTGGTCCACAATGAAACTCTCATTAGTTGGAAAAAAGGTTGGAATGAATAGTATCCTTCTTTCATCCCTTTGGTTTTGTCAATGTGTGGGGAGGTATTAGGAAAAGAGTTCAAAAGGTCAACTATTTGTTGAAAAACTACCTTTGGTCTAGGTCTACCCATAATTGTTGATGTTGAGTGGCATGGGATCAATGTTAGGAAAAAATATGGAAGGGGGTTCAGGTCTAGTACATGAATCCAGTTGAAGCTAGGGAAGCAATGTTGTCCAAGTGGGTAATTCACACCTTAGAGCTAAGGGACTCCAATTTACAAATCCTCCTTTTAAAAAACTACCAACCCCGCATGGGAGGTAAATGGGCCTTTGATCGAAAATGGTGTTAACAAATTGGGCACCAAATAGTGCCAAGATTTGTTTTATGGAATTGCACAAGTAGGGCATGGGTTAAAACGGTGAAAAAATTGAAGTTTAATTTTCTTCAAAACCCTAGTATTATCTCAACAGTAAGTTTATGGTGGAACAAAACAATTGACCAACCCTAGGAGATGGGCTTTGTTAATAATAGAGTAACAAGGTTACACTCATTGGGGTGGGCAACAATTGAGGATGTATGGGTGGTAACAGAAAGTAAATTTGCTTTTATTGAAGAGATGGGTGACAAGTTCGTTTTGTCCTTGGCAAAAGAACTTGCTTATGGGAAAATTGCTACCAAACTAGAATAAATGTGGAGGAACCAATTAAGGTCATAGGACAATCATGGTGCCATTGGGGAGTGGATCAAACTATTCGAAGATAACAAACCTCTACCTATGGTGATTTGCCAAACTTTTGTAATGTTCTGACTAGTGCTTAAATGTGAAATGCAACAACTTTACATCCTGCAAGAGGTGAAGATTTACACGATAGGTTCACAATTTAGAACATTGATCCCCATAGAAATAGAGGGGACATAAATGGGTGACGATCATAGTAAGGAAGGCAAGGTGGCACTTGTTAAAATTGTTGAAGTGGTAAGAGGCTCCCAAAAAATGCATTACCTAATTTAATTATGCAAAATAGGCTCTTTAGAACCTAACCTAATACATATGTGTGGAAAGTAAGGGAACCCCTCCTCTCTTTTACAACTAGACTAGGTAGAAAGATGTTGAGAATGGCTAAACCAAAGGTTGTGGGAAAAAGATGGTCTAAATTTATGTCGTCCTCCTTTGGGTTTAAATGGGCTAACACATGGAACAAAATGCATGGCAAGAAAAAAGTTGGCTTCATTTGGGCTATTTGGAACAAGGTTGTGTGTGGTAGTGAATTTGTGGAAAGTTAAAGTGGATGGCTTAATCAACCAAGGCTGCATGCTATGCAGAAACGAAAAAAAATCCATCATGCATCGATTTTGGGAGTGTAGATACACACGATAGGCTTGGGATTACACAAAGACTATTGTCTGCGAGTTGGTGAATGGGGCTTAACCATTTGAACTTGTGTCTTCAATGCAGTGGAAACATACTACTTTTGCTGATAGAGTACCAAGGCACCTTCATCATGTGGAAAATATTTAGTTTTTCCTTAAAGGCATCATTTTGTGGTCTATTTGGATTGAACATAACGATTTGGTCTTTAACAATGTGAGATGGGATGGTTGTAAGATCCAAAAAGCCATTTGGGATGCCTTGTTTGATTATGGTAGGGTTGCTTGGAGATGGTGTGTCAAAAAGATAAACTAATCTTCAACTTTTGAGCAACAAATCTTGGAATTTTTTTATAAGAGATGGGGAAAGAATCATGTTATTTGTGTGAGGGAAGGTAGGTTCATTAAATGGAGCTATGATAGCCTTCATAGGGGCTTCATTAGTTACGTTTATTTGAACGCTTGTCGATGCTCCCCTATGGTGGGGTCTTTTGTGGTTCCTTTTTCTTTGCAATGAATTTCTTCATCGTGACAAAAATAAATTTTTTTTTTTTTTTCAAAAATCAAGCTTGCTTCAACTCCACCTTGTGTGGGCTCATATAGTTATGCCCATAATCTCACATGCTACCCTACATGTAACAAATTACATTCTAACCACTTCACATAAAAAATGAGATATTCAATGATCATTGCCATAATATGCATAATGGCAAGTGACATTATCATATGTGATCTTCACCCTTGACCAATTTTTTTTTTATAGAAATAAGATTAACCCATTTTCCCAATTATGTTTATATTGATTGTCCATAAATGTAAATTAAAAAAATGTATTATTTTTCCATTGAAATGGACTTTAAAAAATTGGTAAATATTTTGAGCTTTCAAATTTTCCTTATAATTTGTTTTGTGTTTTGAAATGACATGCAAACATGCATTTATGACTCATCATAATATTATTTTTTTAAATTTTGATTTTGAAAAACAATAGCAAATTCAACCAACAAGCCATTGGCACCCCCAACAAGCTCAAAATTGGTGTGTGGGTGAACACACCAACAGGTTGGAACCCAAAACCCTTTTTGAGCCTCCAAAAACTATACCATCAAGAGATGTCATCAAGAACATGATTTGATAGTTTGCGTAGTTAAGATAAATTTTTTTCATCAAAGATTTTTCATTTAACTAGTCCATATGTCTAATTTTTTATATGGTTCAAAGCTACCACTACAATGACAAAAGTCCCTCAAATGATTCATTTAATCATTTTGATTATAAAAAAATTTCCTTGATAACTAGATATGTTCATAATCACTAAATTGAGCGCCATTTTAATAAAAGGTGTACTCAAATTTTACTAATCAGATATTTCATCTTGAAAAAATATAAGGGAAAAACTACTATTATAGGATTATGGGGACAACGTAATATTGTTATACCTTGACAACTTGGCATAAATTAAATTATTCTTTAATTTGTTGTAATTTTTGTAATTATTTTATATGTTAATTTTTTAAAAAAAATATTGAAGTTGTAGGAGTTTGATTTTTAGACGTCCTAAGGGGGAGGATATTAAGTATGGGATGACTTGACCAAAAAAGTTCAAGTTATTGGAAAAAAGGATATCTTACAATAATTTTATTATTTATTATTGAAGTTTTTAGAATTAAAAAGCCAGGTGTGGAACCAAAAAACTAAACTTAAATTAATTATTAATCATGTGCCGAATCTACCAAGGTACTATGATATATCATTATCATGTATGATGTTATCAATGGACAACAAATTAAGGATGATGTACCAATGAAATAATGATGACTTTGTAGTTGACAAATGTGAAAATAACCATCACACCAAGATGACATCACATATTTTTGAATAGGGATTTTTTGGGTTATGTTTTTAAAAATATTTAGAAAAAAAACCTAATGTAATTTACCACTAAGCGTTGACACATTTGCAGTTAAATCCTTAGTGTTAATGTCAACTTAGTAACTTGTTCATGGTGTTGGGTGCTAGCACAAATATTATTTCATTAACAATAAGTGTTGATAAGCAATTAGAATGTAGACCTTTACTTTTTACATGGAAAACATGGAAAACATTCTAAGGTCATTTGCTTTGTATCTGGATGCACTAAGTCCTAGTAAAAAAGATTTTTTTGTCAATTAAAAGAATCTTTCACTAGTCACATGCAAACATTTTTCCATTTAAATTATAAAAAGCTTACTCCCTCAAGGTTACAACTTTCATATTAAGTAAGGCCCTTGCAAACCTTCCCTTATACCATAGTATGGCAAGTTCCACATTTTGGTGTTGATTAAACATTTTATTTTGAAATTTTATGTTGAAAAAAAATCCAAAATATTTACAAAATTATCTAGTTTTTTTCAAAAAAAAATTTCTTGAAAATATATATATTTTAGAATTTCAATAGTTTAAATATATATATAATTTGGTGTTGAAACTCCAAGATCCTATAATATGTAAAACTCAATGTTCTACCGATATATCTTTTACCCATATACATTCACCAAGTATAAATAGTGTATATAATTTAGTTTAATTTTTTTTCAAATCAACATATTCTAATGAAATGCATATTCAAAGGCATGTATTTTTTAAAAGAATATATTAATCATAAACTTGACTATATGTGTGAAATACCCACACCCATCATTAGATATGTTTTAACATCTAGATAAAAATGATTAAAGCAAATATACCTTAAACCCTAAAGTTTGTCAATTCTATTAATTAAATGGGATGCCTTGCAAATCCCTTGTTCTTTTTTTCTTTTTCTTTTTTCTTTTTATAATTGATCAATTTGATTGGCCCATTTTTTTAAAAAAAAATTTATATGTTTTTATGTAAAGATAAAAAATTTCTTTTTGGTTCAAATATATAAAATGAAAAGGTGAAAACATTGGGTAAACCATATAGGAGAAAATCCATATTATTAATGTCTGGTAAAAGTGCACATGCTAGAAGTGATAGGTTTGTGTGGGATATATTTCAAATGGGATTCATTTTATTTTGAAAGGTCATAACTTTCACATTACTTAACAAAATTAGATGATACAAAAGTTTATTATAACATGTAACAAAAAGAAACAAGAGGTAGATCACAACTTATTTAGTCATACACATGTTCAACTACAACAAGTCTCCTCATAACTTTAGCGCTAATGAGTTTTTCAAACAACAAATCTATGAATCCATTTTTAGATTATCAATTAAACTTAAAATTATGAGTATTCAAAGATCAGTGCACTCCAAACTTTCTTTCATAAGCACAATTGTCCTTTCTCTGGTGATCTTATTGTGGACTGAAACAATATCCCATCCCAAATGATCCCAACTCCCAACAAAGACTACCAAACAGACACAACACACATGCCTAGAACAAACCAAAACATAACATATTAATATAATCACAACAAATGAAACAAGTTTGCTTCTTATATCTAGATACTATTGTTATTCATAGTCATTAATAAATTACATTATCTAAAGAAGTGATTGAGAGAGAATACAAAAACAAATCATCATTTTGAACTCCCATGCCTAGAGATTCCCCAAGAATGAATTTTTTGAAACAAAGTCTACCATTGGAGCTCCCAAATGGATGGGTATTATTTCTTCCCAACAACCACATACACATCACAATGGCCAACATAAACATCAACAACAACATACCAAATCGTTTCAAGGATTGCTTACAAAACCCCTAGAGCATGTTATCATGTCTTTGAATCAACCCTTACATACTACTATTGAACTTGCGATCCTACAGTTAAAACATACATGTAGCAAAAAATGCATGTTTCAAAAACAAAAAGTAGGTTTCGAAAAGGCATTATTCCTCCACGCCATTTTTATAAAAATTTGCATTTCAATAAAAATAGTCTGAACTTAAAAGAAAAACCAACACACAATAGCCAAAGAAAGTTTGAAACTTAGCCCCTAGTTGAAGAACTCAGTAGCTCTTCAAAATAACAAAAGCTTAGTTGCTCCATCACTTGTGTCCTCCAAAACCAACTTGCAACAACTCATATGACCCTTGCAATGAAGAACAACTAGCCAACATTGAGCACCCTAAAGGTGTCATATAATAACTTGCAAAAAGCAAAACAACAAGAAACAATACAACTTCCCCACCCATCGCCTTCAACTATTGGCATTTTGTTGCGTATTGAGTCTGATGGTTGACAACATTATGCCATCACTTTAGAGTTTCATCCTTACCCAAATTTTCATCACAAGCATTCAAAGATGAGGTACAAATTATCTTCACACTCCATCACCAATCCAACGTCAACCATACATGAAATATTCAGTCATAAAGATGTCTATCCTAATCAAGGATGAATCAAACATTTTGATTTTTTCATTTTGACATTGTAATTGACCTTTAAAATTTATTTTTAAAAGTCCAAAATGTGGACACTTTCTTTTAATTTTAAATATTTAAATAAATACATAAACAATATACAACCATTTTTTACTGGGCAAAAGAGGTATATGATAAGAGGTACCTAAAGCCTACACATTTACCCCCAAAAATAAAATTACATACCCAAACTCTAACCTATTGAATTTTTTTGAATATTAATATACCTTTATGCAAGGACATATCAAAAACAATATACCCACACAACACTAATCAAAAGCTTCAAGATTTTTTTATTAGTGTATTTGAAGATATAAAAAGCATTTCATAAAAATCTCATGATGCATTTCAAAAAACCAAAACACCTAAACATATTCCTTTAAGTGTGTGCAATCCATTTTTCAAAATGTGTCACAACCTTCTTCTTTTTTGGATACCCAATGGTACCTAGCAAGCATGATACCCTTTAAATACCCTTCAGGTACCACAGGGAAATAATAATAACAATAACAACATCAGTTTTAAAGCATTTTTAAGCTCGATAACACCTTCGGAGCATGGGAGTTCTAGGAGGAAGTAAGGGGCCAAGGCAAATGGTTACTTTCAGAACTCCCCATTCCTGGGGAATTGGCCTACAAATATATTCACCTCTCCCATTCATTAGATGAAAGGCCACCCAAGTTCTTTTTGGGGGGGCGGGGGGGAAACGAACCAATTTGATTAGCCCATCACTAAAAAAAATATGAAACCATAAAGCAGGCTCCCCAAAATTGAAGGTTCTATTTTGAAACATAGAGTTCCATCAAATTGGCCCGCCTATGTAGGTGAAAGGAGGACAACATTTGCCAAAGCATATTGGATAAAAGTGAGGTGCTATTGGAAACTCTTTGGGGAACAGGTGAACCCAAAATAAACAAATTTCGGTGGAGTCATTAGGAATTGACTGGGGAGACGTAAGAGAATCAAATCTGCCAATCATGTTAATATGTGTGTGTTTTTGTCGCGAAGTGTCCAAGCATCGAGCGAGGAAAAGCGCAGAGCAGAAAGACCAAACGCTTGATGCCAAAGAATTAAACGTCCAAGGATTGCTATCTAAGGAAACCAAATTATATTCCGCCCGTAGAGTCAAAACGATTCGTCAAGTCTCAGCTCTTATAGACTTGAAGCCGTGCAGATTTACAATGAGAAGTTGAGCGTGGAGGAAGGCGCGAGCGAGTTTGTGAAGACAGACGAAGAAGAGTCGGAGGGAGGAACTCGGAGGACAATAATGGGATGTTGTCAGGGTAAGCCTGGTGGTCTCAGCAAAGCGGAGCGGGATTCCAGATGGAGGAATACCGGGATCGTTGGCCTGCGAGACTCCAATCTCAAGGTAGACTTGTCACTCTTTCAGCTCTTTAGCATCAAGCTGCTATTAGCTTTGTGTTTGGCAAGTGCAGGTTTTGTGCGGTTATATTGTTGCACTTGTTGATATTCAACCTAGCGGGATAGACCAGGGTTTTTCAGTTTGAGGGAGATTGTCTCTCCAACTTCTGCCGATAAGCCCGGAGCTTTTCTGGCCTCCCCTAATTGGCACTTGTTGGATTTTCAAGCGATCTCTCAGGTCAAGTCACCTCTCGGCCGTCTTGTTTTGTGAGAAGCTGGGGTTCCCTGAACAGTAGTGCATCTTTTCTGGATGTTAGCGTTGATGATGTGCAAGGGGAGGGATGTCATCATTGCAGGAGCTACCAGCGGAGGTTGTAAAATTGGCAGTTTCAATCCGTACCTTGGATGCCACTCACAATCGATTGGGTTTGTTTTCTGCCTCTTATCATGGCCAGCAATTTGTGAGTTGATCACTTGAAGGAAGAAGTGAGTTTTGGAGAGTGGAAGATCAGACACTAAGTTCTTTTTTCTTTGGCCCTGGTTCTCCAATGCAGGGAGCTGCTGTTGAGTTTATACTTTCTTTTCATTGCCTCCTCAGTACAATCAGATCACAGTACACTGAATTCTATTTATTTCATCAGACGGCAGAATTTCTTATACCTAGTATGGTTCCATATTTGTGATCTGAATCCAGGGGAGAGATATTCAATGGTGAAGTGTTTTTATGATATCAGGCTGGTCATGTTCTAGTGTAGAATATGCTCAGCAGCCCCTCTTGCTTCTGAAGGATCATAATGATCATTTGTTCATCACTTTGTTTCTAGATTAGATGTGCTGCATCAATTCTGATGGAATAACTGCAGCCACATTAGGTTTCTTGTGGGTATTCTCAAAGTACTTCATGACATTCAGTTTTTGAAACTGGTTATATATGTGAAAAAGGGATGAACTGAATTTGTGGCTTCTTTCCCCCTGTGCAGTAGAGCTTCCTCCAGAGATTGAGAACTTCGTCAACCTCCAGAGACTGGTGAGGAATTCCCTTCACTTTCAACGCCTCCAGCGACATGAAGATTTAGTTTCTGACTCTGGATGTCTATCTTGAAAGATGCTGGCGGAGAACTCGTTGCAAAGGCTTCCTTCAACATTGGGCAGGCTTCGCTCACTTAAAGTGCTTGTTCTTGATTCCAACCAACTTAGCATACTGCCAGATGAGGGTAACTATCTCCAAAACCCTCTCACTGATACTGTCATTGAAATTTCTTGACTGAAAGAAGAAGTTTCTCTAAGTAAATCCTGCTAAGAATTCCAGCTCTGTGAAACTGGGAAGGCACTTGAAATAGTGTAGCAGTTGTTGTTGAGCTCTGTATTGTATGCTGCTGTTGTCCTGTGTGTACAGAAGTAGTGTCATGAGTTTTTGGTTCAAGAGTGTTTTCTCTAGTTGTCATTTGGTGTGACTCATTGGCTGAGTTGTTCTTTTGATATTGCACTATCTTTGAGATGCAGGCGTCTGATAAGGGTTGGGCTTCTGTGCAGTTGGGCTTCTAGTGCGGCTTGAGCGGATGTCAGTATCTCGCAACACTTTGAAGTCCCTGCCAACCTCCTTGGGCAGCATCCGCAGTGTAAGTCACTCATTGCTGAAGGTGATTGTCTGTCTTTATACAAGTGATACTGGCAGCTCAAGAAAGTATTTGCAGTCATCATTTGCAAGTTGTGACATCTATTTTAAAGGGGGATGCAGCTGGTGCGGTTGGATGTAAGTGAAAACAAGCTTGAAGCACTTCCTGGATCACTTGGCAGTTGTTTCTCTTTGGAAGAACTTGTTGCAAATGGTATATTTTCTCATCTCACTTTTCTAACTCAGATTATACATCATCTGAGTCTGCATGATTGTGACTGTGAAGTCATACTCACCTGTCATAATTTCATAGATTCTGCACCCTCCAGTCTCCATTTGTTGTTGTAGCAATTATCAGCTGATGAACATCTTTCTCTTGTGGATGCTTGCAGATAATATGCTACAGGAGCTACCATCATCATTTGGTAGTCTAGGCAACTTAAAGACGCTGGTTCTGAACAACAATCCAAAACTTAAACAGGTATTACAGCAAACACTGCTTGTGACTTTGGATTCCAGAGGGAGCAGGACCCACATTTGATACTGACATAGAAATTGGCAACGGATGAGTTCTGCATTTGATGTATTCTCACAGGTAATTCCACATGTATGATTTTTCAGTGGTACTTCATTTGTTGTGTAAGAGCAAAGGACAACTCAGTATGCTTCAAATTGTAGTGCTAATTTAGTGTTGGGGGGGGAGGGTTTGTTGTTGTTGGAATTCAGCTGCCACCACTCCTGCTAAGAGATTGCAAGGCATTGCAAAGCCTGTCATTACATGGTACCTTGATTGATGCTGATCGTCTGTACCAGGTAAACACCAGAACTGTGCTTGTCATATAAGGGCAACAATCTTCTTGATTTTCCAGCGTGATTTTCATGGTGGGGGTCTTGTCATTTTGTGAAGCCCTTTCTAGCTTGTTTGTTCTTTCCTTCTTCCAGGCTATTCTTCTCTCTTTCTGAAAATCTGGAGTGTGTTGGGTCTTGCTACAAACTATCAGATGGAGGGTTTTGAAGGATTTGAAGGAAGGCGGAAGAGAAAGCATGACAAGCAAATAGACTCCAATGTGATGATAGACTCAAGAGGTTTTGATGAGGGCATTGATCTTCATATTATTACTCCTAGCTAATCCTCATCCTCAGGGAGTAGTAGCACCATGACTTTGTCCTTCAATCCATGTTGCAACTGTGTTTTGTCAAATCCATACTGATTGAATCATACAGAGTGCAGTGCAACACCAATCCCACTTACTGTCAAGAGTATAAGCCCTCAACCAGTTCAATGTTGTCTGCTTGCTGGGCTTTTCTATTTGGTCAAGAGGCTATGAAGCAGCAAACTGGCAGGAGTTTCTAAAAATGGTATTCATAAAATGCCTAAAAGTGGTATTCATAATTGTACTAGCTTTTCCAAAAAAATTCTGAGCTTTCTTTGAGGGTTTTGCACTCTTACCTATTCTCTATCTTGTGGTTTGCACTCGAAGGCATTGTTGATATTGCAAGCAAGCCTGTAATATCAACACTGTTGCAGATTTTGCCAGTTAACAACCACTTTGTTGTGCATGCTCTGTGCCATCATGTGTACAAAATTGAGAACTTTGACACCGCATTCTGCTGGCTTCCTTCTCTCACTACAACATTTTTGAACTGGGTCCTGTTCTGTGCTTCATCTAAGCATTGCCTTGCCTGAAACAAGTATCAAAAGAATCATGCCTCACCTCCTGTTAGGATTAGGTTATAGCTTGAGGGTGGATTATAAAATTTGTATAACTAAGTTGAGAGTGGATTGTAAAGCTGTAACAACTCATGTGATCTTGAAGTTGGGTGGAGAGGCCGTCCAAAATATGTGCTTTACTCATCTTTATTCTCTCATTGATCCGCTATCAATTTCGAACAGTTTCTTCCTCAATGTGAATTTTACGATGCCAAGTACCGCCCCTTATGCGCGCTGTGAACAAAATGTCCTCGGTTTCCATTGAACTATTGACGCACAGACGATCCTGTGGGGGACGACGATTCTGTTCCTTCCGATTTTTCGCTCGAGGAGAAAACCGCGAGAGATTACAGTTTCGAACAACGGGAACTGAGCGAACCAACAGAAGACACATAGGTATTCTTCGCAACTCCAATCCTTTTTGCTGCAAAGAATTCAGAGAAATCGTGCATTGGCAGTTCGACAGTTTGATATGGTGAACCTCGAGAAGATGTCGCGGAAAATCAAGCCATGGATGCGCAGATATCGATGTGTATCTGGTTTATTATGTCGATTTTTCAGGTCGACATTGTTGAGAATATGCTGCGAGGGAGGAAGAGGAAAGTTACGATAAGCTCCAAGAAATGACGTTGGAGAAGAAAATTGAGGCTGCAGAATCCGCCGATGTATGAGGAAAGCATTAGGTGAGGACAATGCCGAACGATGATGGAATCACGCTATATTTGCTGTGCAGAAAAGGAAGTCGCAGATCCGAAGCACTACACTGCGGGAAGAGAAGAGGAGTATACAAGAAGCAGAAACATGCTTCTGATGGTAGGAAATACAAACAATCATGAATATCTGTCTTGCTTACATTCAATGTGAGAAAGAGAATCCCTAAGCATGCAAACGGGATTGACAGACATGGAGATGATGGATTGCAGGTATAAGAGGTATCAGACGCCCTTGAAGGTTTACAGAATGGCTGGCACCAGCATCATCTCAATCTACCCCCAACTGTGCAACATGTGATCCTGGAGGTTTGCTTGTAGCAGGTGTGTAAGATCTCTCTTACTTGCAATGTTAGAAAGAGAATCCCTAAGCATGCAAAAGTGATTGACAGACATGGAACATGATGGTTTGCAGGTAAAGTGGCATCAGACAAACTTGAAGGTTTACAGAATGACATGCACCAGCAACATCTCAATGCACCCCCAACTGTGCAACATGCAATCCTGGAGGTTTGTTTGTCGCAGGTGTGTTTTCTCCTCTGTAAGAAGAATTGGTTGCTGCTGACTGATGGCATCAACAAAGACATGCATGTTTTCAACATGTTCCACTATAGCTGAAGTTACATGCATCTATTGAGCAGCTTGAGTATGAAGCAGATCGCCCCTGTGTTATTTCCTTTTGGATTTCTCTTGAGGAAATGGCAACTGTTGGAGAACTGTGAAACATGAAGTCAACCTTTTTCAAAAAAATTGGTTGCTACTATCTCATGTGGAATTGGAATGGAATTTGGTGGGTATAATTTTGTTCAAGGGTTTTGCTGTGCATCTGGAAGAATAAATGCCAGAAGAGTGCAGTTGGGGTAAGTGTGTAGTGTTGAAGTCACACAAGTGACTCTGCTTTCAAAAGAATGCTCTACACGCAGCAGTAGGATCACTCCAGAAATCTGAATCTATCAGATCTGTTGGATCTCAGTCCTTGCATTTTGCTAGAAATTCAATCACAGAAGACAATGGAGTCAGTGTTGAAAATTGAAGATTGTGAGCAGTAGGATGGTATGAACAATTTCTAAGGAATTTGAAGCCACAAGATAATGATGCTCGTTTGGCAACATATCTCTCAGTTGTTGAGAGGAGATGCAATGACCTAATTTGTTGCTGGTTTTTGCTGCAGCTTTCCTCCAAGGAAGTCAAGTTTGATAAATATGAGCAGTTCCAAACCTCTCTTCCATTCAAGGTGCGTCAGCTGTCATAGTTCTCTTCAAAACTCTCATGGAACAATATACTTTTAGAATCCAAGCATATGGGAACTGTCAGGATTTGTGCAGGTCTCTTTCTGGATGAAGCAAAACCCAAACTCCTGAGCTGTACTTCTCACAGTCATCTACAAATAATGGGAATTACCAACAATGAACTAAACTTGAGAACCCTGCAGTGTGCATTGGGATGCCAGAAATATACTTGGAGTTAGAGCTGTCCTACTACCACAGATTGGTAGAACTTTGACACAGTTACGAAAGATGACCACTCTGAAAAGAAGTATTGAGAAGTCCCAAGGATTTTCCAACAGTTCTCCTGAAGACCTGGATTGTAAAGAGAGAGATCCATGGAAGAAAGATGATTGTTTATCAAGTTTTAATACAACAGAGGTCCCACGGCAAATGGAGCAGATGACTAAAGTTGGACAGATCGAAGATCCAAAATATGTTCAGCGTCGAGAACTGGTGTTGAATACTGCAGTGGTGTTTGGACTTGGTTTTGCATGTCAATGCTGTCAAGAGGCTATAGCTGAAGAATGGAGCTATGGAGGTCCAAGTGGACCTACAGAATGGGCAGGAATGTGTGCAACTGGCATCCAACAGTCACCTGTTGACATTGCAGTCAACAAAGTGAGAGGAGGGGAAGCTCTTGGAGAGATTATATTCAAGTATAAATCTAGCTCTCCCATTTTTCAGAACACTGGTCATGGCACCATGCAGGTAACTATTATTCTTGTTATCTGCTCTTATTCATCTATGTAGATGTTCATTTGTATGATTCTTACCAGTTCAGCTGGTTGTGGAGTTGCATTTGTTGTGGTGCTCAGATTCTTTGATATCATTTGGTGGAAGTATAAACAGCATGGAAAACTACTTGAAAGGTAATAGATAGGAGTCACCATGAGGTCTTTGTCACATTTTGCATGGCATTCGTAGGTGATAGTTTGTGAAGATTCAAGAGGCAGTGTCATGACTGCAAGAGGTTGAACCTCAGTTATCTTGAATGTGGCAGGTGAACTTCTCAAAGGGGGAGAATAGGCTGTATATCAATAGGAGGGAGCTGGAGCTTGTGCAGTTCCACTTTCATACTCCTTCAGAGCATGCCTTTGATGGCCTACGGTACCCCATGGAGGCACACTTGGTACACTGTAGGGCACCTTCCCTACTCTGACTATTCCTATTTGCAGACATTTGCTCAACCTACCATTTGTAAAGATTCATATTGAATTCAGCTGGCTAAATTAACACTGGGAAATAAGGCAAACCAGAGAGGAAATTATCTTCTATTCCTTGCAATGTGGAACATCCAATAACCATCTCTAAGCTTCCACTGACGCAGATGATTTATCCAGCAGATCTCTTGCAATTGTGGGGTAAGCACACCTCACATTCTTTCTTTCAATCTGCCAAACAGGTAAGAAACTGTATGTCCTCCACCCTAAGGTTGACCTCAGTTTAGGTTATACCAACATGGCAAAACTTTTGAGCATAAGGATAGTTATGTTGCGACTGACAAGAATCGCAGTAGTAGTAGAAGTACTGTTAATCACCTGAATCATGATGAGAATAGATTAGTAATCGATGAAATACAATATTACTGGTGGAAGATGCTGCTTTCTAGAATGACGCATTTCTTGAACCATTTCTAAAGATGGAACATCTCAGTGTATGTTGCAGAATTATGCTGCTTGATACACGTGATGCATTTCCAAATAAGGCACTAGCAGCAGCACTCCAATATTCACCCTTGGAACATGGCAAAGTTTTGTGAGATCTTCTTCCCTTGCCACTCTCTTCCTAACCCCACTTCTATGACTGAGATCCCTGTTCTGGAAAGTACATATTTTGTACATATTTGCAAACAAAAATACCCAATTTGAAATGAACTCGATAGGCTGTGGACAGACATGCCTTCAGACTACTTATTGCCAGCCACACATCTTATAATGTTTAACCACTCATCCAATTCAGTCATTGATGACAATCTGTACTTTGTTGATCTGCATCATTGTACAATCTGGTCAATTGGTGCATACACTAGCGAAGGTCCAAGCCGTCATGGCTTGCAATGATGCCATTTCATGAGGAATTTGTGATTGTGTTGCAGAAATTGAACTAAGAATGTAAGCAATTTGGTTGAAATCTGGAAGAGGCCCTGACATAACTAGTTGTCACTTGCAGGACTGTGCCAAATGTGCAGCTTTCTGCTGCATTTCTCCTACCTCCGAGAAGAAAAAGCGTAATTTTCCTCACCTGTTCATATTTTGATCTGCACATATCCTTTTTCCTTCCATCATTACAGTTTGCATCTGTATAATGTAACCTTCTGCTTTCTTCTGTATCAATTACCTAGACATAATGCTAAATTCTTGGACTTCTCTTGCAATTACTTGTTTCTCTGCAGGATGGCAGGAGAGGATACATGCATTACAGGGGATCTCTCACCACACCTCCATGCTCTGAAACTGTTGACTGGTTCCTCCTTGGTGAGTGAATCATGACGCTTGAAGCATGATTAACTGAGAGACACAAGAATGAGGTAGTCTAAGGACACATGCAGGAGATTGCTCTAGCAGTTTTCACTTGGTCTTGCAAGTTGTTGGGGTCATTTCTTCCATGAAGTATTCAACTCAAAACTCATCTTGATAGCATGTGATTTGATTCTTTGGATTCACAGAAAATCCGTTGAGAGTGCCTACATCCCAAATCATGGAATTCATGAAGTATGTGGGTGATGAGCACACCTTAGCCTTCAACTCGGTAAAGTTCCTTTCCATCTTATGTTGTGTTTTTGCTTGGTTTTGTTAATTTCATTGAAACCACATATGTAGCATTTGTGATCTAATTTCACAATAGCAAGCTCGATTGATATAATGAATCTCTCTTTTGTAAAAAATTCAGCAGTTCATTAACAACTAGTAGTTTATTGTTACAACATAAGTTCCTAAGGAGGAAACCAAGGCAAAAGGTCGGGAGTGTAGCTAGTCGTAATTTGATCTTTTGCATTGTGGTCTGCACTGCATAACAGAGACCACTTCAACCATTGGGAGGTCGAGACATTTTCAGAGGGCCTTGATCCCTCAATTGAAATTTTGGTTCTGTATGTTGAACTTCATTTAGAATGGGACTCAAATGATTTGTGTATTTTTTTCAATGAAAAACTCACTTCTAGTATGTTGATGCAAATAGTATCTATTTGTAATAAATTCATGGCTTGATTGATGACTTAAAAGTCTTTCTAACATCCACACTTCAAGTTGTTCCCATATTTTGCTTAAATGGACATATATATCCAACCATTCCATCGTGCTCCAAGCAAACATTTCATGGGGTTTGTTATGTTTTAGTTTTGTTGGTGTTTCTAGTTTTGATTTTTGTTTCACAGTTGTAAAGTATCCAAGTTTAAAAGCTTCATGTCTTTATTGTCATACATTAAATGAAACCATGGCATGTGCCAGACTGCAATAGAAAAAAATCCAACAAAATGATTATTGTATCCAATTACTAAATAGATCAAAAATGAGCATTTAAAACAGGTTGTTTCATTATTGTAGAATAAGTTTCGAACTCAAATGCAAAATCATGTTTCAATGTATCATGAATGTTTTTCCAAGCTTTTTTATTTTATTTATATTTTTTTGATACTGGGAGTTCCTATACAAAAATTAATTATTCTAATCTGTGTTGCACATCATTTTGCATGTGATTTGAATCATGCAATGTGAAGCTTATTTGGTGAATATATATATATATATAATCTTCACAAGTAAATACTATTAAATATTTTGTGTTACTTTTCTATTTTGTTGCAACAAAGTTTCTATCTTGATTTATTATTGACAAGATGAAAAGTGGACTAGCCATCATCCAAAAGAGGACTTCACCAAATTTTACTAGAGGTCAAACAGGTAAATAGAAAAAATTTAGGAATCTTACTATGGACAAATGATAAGCTAGGGCCTATTGTTTAAATCTAGGGAATTAAAAAAACATTTCTTAAAAACCTAGCAAATTTGATCGATTTTTTCTCAAAAAAATCCTTTGGGTCATTTTGAAGCCCTTTCTTTCACTTCACCAAGTGGCAAAATTATGCCCCAAAAAAAACATTGATGGGGATGTATCATTATAGTTAAGTTATTTATTCAATTGAAAGAAAGACGAGGAGAGGATGAAAACATGGGACCTTCGTTCATAAATCCACACATGGTTTTGAATAAGATTTTTTTATTAAAAAACACATTCATTTTGGTTTGATGGCAGTAGGGATATGAAAATAGAGTGGGATACCTTAATGGGAGTTGGTCTATCACTAGGGGTTACAAGTAATTGTTTAAAAGATGAATCAATACGAAGGCCCAACGGCCAAATGCATCATGGTCCTTTTTCATAGACTTCCAAAGTGAATTAATATGCAATGAGGTCTAACATTCCTAAGAGGTCGTGTGAGAATAAACAATCATGGATTGCAGGTGGGTAAATTCATAATCAAGGGAACAAGCTGAAAAGGCATTAAGTCAAAATGAAAACTACAAACAACAAACATATGACTGTGTGATGTTATTTGAGTCATGCTAATTATAGCAAGTTATGCTAAATGATCTTTAGGTGATCATCTTGTAAAGGATCCCCTTAATTGCAAAAATATAAATTTGTAAATGTTCAAAAAAATCTAGTGATGATGGAAAAATTGGAGCTGGTATAGGGTAGATGGGTTTAGGGTTCATTAATAGTCTCATTTTATCAAAATAGATTTCAGTTTGGAATTTGCTATGATGGGAATGGACATATGTTTTTCTAAAGTCGTTTTATTTTCAATATCATAGTCACAGATGATGCTAGGTCACTCAAAACTTACTCTTTGAAGTTCATCGCCATAAAAGTTGATAGTTACACTTATTTGTTTAACATTATATTTAGATTTTGTTCTTCTAAATGGAACATCCGCACTAACAATTCCTTCTTCATCTGCTAAAACAACCAACTACGGGCCAAAGAAGGGCAACAACTCATTCTTATTCTTAAAGAGTCAGGAAGAAAAGAAGAAAAGTTTTAAGTTCTTTTGTAGCTAGACAATTGTGAGGAGTCACGAGCATACTTTCAATATCTTTTGCACTAATTTGCATCCTACTTCTTTTCAACTAAATTCAAATTCAATTGAATTTGAATCCAATTAGAGTGAATCTAAATTTAATAGAATTTGAATTCAATTCAATTTCAATGAATCTAATTTCAATTCAATTCAAGTTGCATCCAATGTCATTCAAACGGAACTTAATTTTCAGAAAATCAACTCATTTTCATTATTATTTCATTGTCATTGGTAGTGCAAAGCATTGTGGAACCCAAATTGATTGATAAAAAAATTGTTACCCACACTAAAAAACAACACTATATTAAAAAAATGTAATTTGAATTAAATCATGAAGTTATAAATATGTTCAAATTTTAAGAGTCCTTTGTTGAATGCTAAGTTGTAAACATGGTATAATGTGCATGATACATAAACATAGTTGTATTTTATGACATAAGAAAATGAACCATCAAAAAATGAATGAATTTGTGAATGATTTGACCATTTTCAAAGACATCATTTAATACACATTTTTTGAAAACATTTCTTTTCAATGATAATCAAACATCTAATGAGGTAATGAGGCAATGCCAATATAGTCTAAGGTCAACTTACAAAAAAATTCACTTAAATTACAATAATGAAAACATTTTTGAACATTCAAGAGTGTGAATGTTCCTTCAACAATGTTAACTATGTCATATGAAATGTCATATTACATAACATTTCTTGAAATTGAATCCTTGACATGGTCAAAACCCTAACATTAATTTGCACATATTTTGATAGGCTTTTATTGAAAAGGTTCCTTGTGCACGGCTTATTGAAATTGGTCCTTGAACATGTGTGCAAAGTGTAAAACTTCCCTTAGCTATGTCAACAACTTTGTCATCATGAATATGATATTTCAATGACATTTTTTCAAATTCAAACATTGTTAAGGTGACAACATTGAATAAATTTGAACTTCCTAGATTAGATTCAATGCACATCATGAATTGAGCATGATTTTCAATATGGCAAGGATGTTGCAACCACTTGTGAACCACTTCATATAATGACCACAAGTCATAGTCAAATTCACTAGATGAAGAACATCAATTTGCAATTACAATTTGTGACTAAAAAACAATTGCAATTAACTTTACAACTAAAAAATCCCTTTGTTGCATAAGTGACATCCCATTGAACTTTTAGTTACAAATGATGATTTGCGTGATGTCAGCACATTTCCCGTGGATGAAGTATGCAGTCAACGTAAACACTTCCATCCTTTGACTAGTGTATGACATTTGCAACTATTAACCTTTTTTTTACAATTAGTAAATAACCCTATAATTAATTGCCATTTGTCAACATAATATTTTTTGGGAAATGTTTTAAATTATTGAAATATTAATTTAGGCCATCCATAATTTCAACACATATTTTAATTAGATTTTGACATGTGCAAAACTTGAAAAAAATTATATATGATTTTCTAATATATAATGAAAACAAGTCAACATGGTCCAATTTCGACTATTCACATGATGACATTTGGACAAAGGAAAAGTTAACATGCGGCACTTGGAATAAAATTATACCCTAATACACCAATATGTTATTTTTGACAAGGGGTGCCAGAACTGGTAAATAATTTACATTGAAACTCATAATTCAAAGATTATTATGATTATATAATAAAGACATATCTTCTAACTTAACAAAAACCAAGGTTTTGCTGATGGCATCAACATGTAAAGATGTTTTCAATATTAACAATTTAAGAATACATTCAACATTGAACATACCTATGCAACAATCCTTATATAATTTACCAAACTTATCATTAGATTCATTAAATAGGCTTACATGTTGAGACGAATAATTATAACTTGTTGTGATAAATGAAATGGTGCTAGAATGTTTAATGTTATAAATAATAGGTTAAGATCCATAAAACACATAACAATTTTTTTGGTGGTGTTGATGTTATCATGATAGGTGATTTTTTTCAAGCATCCCTTGTGAAAGATGGTTGGATCTTTCAAAATATCAAAAATAATGTTAATGCATTAACACCAAATTTTTGGTAAACATATCTCCAATGTTATGAACTAAATAAAGTTATGTGATAGTCTCATATGGTCTTTATACAAACTTTGAACAAATTTTATACTACAACAGAAAATACAAAGGATATTGAATTTATAAATTCAATTTGTAATCGACAACCACCTAACAATTTCACCATTCCATATTTGATGATGGTCATGGGTTAATAATGATGTATGACATACACATGCACTTAAAATCCTTCAATACAATAACTAATGATGGTTCAGAATATATACTAACAACTTTTAATATTAATACACAAAAATCAATATATATATTGCATGTGTGTATAAAGTTCATTCATGTTCAATTTTTACATTCCTAAACAATCTTGAAACTATAATTCAATAATCTCTTGAACATTGTCCAATCATCATTATGGGAGATTTTTATGTTAACATTTTAAAAGACAATAACCAACCAAATATATATATATATATATATATATATATTATATTTCATGAATAAATTCCAATTAAAATCACAATTTAGTGAAAGCACCACAAAAGTTGGATCTCAATTAAACCATATATGGGAAAATGTCCATGGAAATGAATGCAAATATGGTGTAACAAAAGCATATTGGTCAAATTTTCACAAATTCGATTTATATTGCATTCAAATTACCAAACACACTTCCAATGTATAACAAAAAAACCATTAATGTCTCCATTTATTTAAAGTGTAACATTTGTGAAAATATGCATGTACGTGTTGCATTTTCCACCTAATTAAGTACTCCGAAAATGTTGGCGCCTTTTGGATTAAATTTGCATTTTTACATTTTTTTTCATGGACCATGTGCAAAAACAAATTGTAAATATCAATACTAAGACAAAAAAAAATTTGAATGATTTTTCTATCCACACGTACACCCATCAAACATCATAACAACACACCTTTCATGGAAAACCTAAACCCAAAATGTGATAAAAACAAATATAAAAAATGCCAAATTCTCAAACTTCAAAATGAAAATGAGACCAAAAATAAAAATCTTTCCATGTAAATTATATCCCTTCAATATTGATGTTTATTTCAAAAATTGAAATACCTCATGCACATTGCTAAAAATTGTCTACATCATCCAAGTTTGAAAAACTTGGATTTTCTTAAACAATATAATCAATCAGAACTTTATATTCATTTGTATAGTTAAATAAAAGACAATGGAACCATGGTTTCAATTTCTAAACATGTACAATGAATTTTAAGATGGCTAGAAAAAATAATAATAATACAAATGTGAAAAAAAATAAATTATGATCTTTCATAAAGCCAACAAACTTTCATCCAATATAACTTGAGTTCGTAGTAAAACATTAAATGTAATAACTTATTTTCAAGAGATAGCTTGTTGTGGTAGAGCCACATGTTTTGTATACCACACACATGCCCCCTTTTTCAAGTTTAATATTACATTTTCATAGTTAACATGTGCATAAACTTGAATTATGTCTCCAATTTTCACATATTGAACAAATTGATGTTTTCTTCACAATGTGCATGAATAAGTCACATCATATTCATTAAAAACCCATAGGAAAAAAATGTACTTTTGTAGATTTTTTTTTTGGCTCAAAAAATACAAGTTTTGAAAAAATTATAATCATTAATGAAATATTGATCATAATGATCACAACGATAAAGTGAAAGCACATTACAAGGGGTCCAAAAATGTTGTCACATTGTATTGTTTTCCAAGGGTGTCCATGTTTGAACTTCAACCATGGTAATATTGGAGCATATTTTCCAATTTTTTTGCATAATACGGTAGATTATACCACAAAGAATTCAATTGCAAAGAAAATTCCTTCTTCCAACTTATGTTGTGCAATTCCAATATATATATGTGGTAAAAAAATGTATGTCATTATGTACTAAAAAATGCAAATATACTCAAAAAATGATTGAAATGATTTTTAGTCTTTATGAAATTTTTAATATCTATTAAACATTGTGATTCCATATGATTGGAATAAGTTTGTGAACCATGTGAAGAGTTTGATAATTATCATATCACAAATGGGTGTTTTGGGGGGGGGGGATG